>Ga0182006_1000052_pt1 | contig 182886 bp, 152 predicted proteins | sample Sormic07211104_1_FD_123022 | JGI IMG/M metagenome (GOLD analysis project Ga0182006, IMG submission 123022) | Rhizosphere microbial communities from Sorghum bicolor, Mead, Nebraska, USA - 072115-104_1 MetaG | ecosystem: Host-associated > Plants > Roots > Rhizosphere | place: USA: Nebraska...
CAGCCGCACCGCACGCACGGCTTGCAGCTGTGGGCCGCGCTGCCGAAGGCGCACGAAGAGGATGCGCCGAGTTTCACGCACACGCCGCAGGCCGACATTCCCGTCGTGACGCTCGATGGCGCCGTGGTGAAAGTCCTCATTGGAACGGCGTTTGGCCAGACTTCGCCCGTGCGCACCTACATGCAGACGCTGTACCTGGACGTGGCGCTGCAGGCGGGGCATACCTTGCGCCTGGAAGGCTTGCCGGCGGAAGCGGCGATCTATCCGATCAGCGGAGAGGTATTCGTCGACGGCGTGGCGCTCGCGCCGCACACCATGGCCCTGCTCGAGGCAGGCGACGTGCCCGTGGTGACGGCAGGCGGCGGCCCGGTGCAGTTCGTGGTGATCGGCGGCGAGCCGCTGGACGGCCACCGCTACCTGTTCTGGAATTTCGTCTCGTCGAGCAAGGAGCGCTTGTCGCAGGCGGCCGACGACTGGAGCGCCCAGCGCATGGGGCAGGTGCCGGGCGAGACGGAATTCATCCCGCTGCCAAAGGCGCCCCTGCGCCCGGCGAGCTAGGACGAGATCAGAACCGCGCGCGCAAGGTCAGTTGCGCCTTGCGCGGCTCGCCATAGAAATTGCCCCAGGCCGGCGCGCCCACCGTCTGGTAGTAGCGCTTGTCGAGCAAGTTCGTCACGGATAGCGACGCCGTCCAGTTGCGGTCGATCTGCCAGGCGGCGCGCGCGCTCCACAAGGCATACGCGCCCTGCGCCACGGTCACGTCGCGCGTGATGCGCGAGCTCTCCGTCTGGAAGTTCACGCCGCCGCCCACGCTCCACTGCTGCAAGGCGCCGGGCAGGCGGTAGTCGCTCCACGCGCGCAGCATGTGGCGCGGCGAGTAGGTGCTGGCGAACATCACGCCCGCGTTCGATGTCTGCTCCAGGTACTTGAAGTTGTTCAGCGTGTAGCCGGCGAACAGCTGCCAGCCTGGCGCCACTTCGCCGCTGATTTCCGCATCGAGCCCTTCGCTGCGCACCTTGCCCGTCGAGAAATAGCACTCCGTGCCGCTGGAGCAGGTATTGGCCAGGTCGAGTTCCGCGCGGTTGCGCTGCTCGATGCGGAACAGCGCCAGCGAGGTGTTCACCTTGCCGTCGAACAGTTCACCCTTGACGCCCACTTCCAGGTTGCGCCCCTTGAGCGGATCGAGCAGGGCGCCATCGGCCGTGCGCTGGTTTTGCGGCTGGAAGATGTCGGAGATGCTGGCGTAGCCGGACCAGCGCTTGTCGAATGCGTAGATCACGCCGCCATATGGCGTGACGACGCCGTTTTCGCGGTATGGGTCGATGTACACCTCGCCCGTGTCGCGGTACACGCTGCTCCATTTGTAGTTCGATACGCGCGCGCCCGCCACCACGGTGAGCGGATCGCTGACGCTGAAACGCGCCACGCCGTAGGCGCCCGTCTGCGTCATTTTTGTGACGCTGGGGTCGCCCCGGTAGCTGTGTTCGCGGAACCAGGCGTCGCTCGGCTCGGCCACGCCGTGATTCGGATGCAGCGGATTGTTCGCTTGCTGCAGCAGCGCCAGGCTGAAATCGCTGTCGCTTTCCAGGCGGTTCGTGCTGATGCCGGCGCTGAAGCCGTGGCGGCGGCCGAAGGCGTTGAATTTGCCGTCGAGCGACAGGTCGAGGCCCTTGTTGGTGCTGCCGTAGTCGAACACGCCGCCATACATCATCATGCCGGCCAGGGTGGCGGGGTCGATCGCGCCCTGGCTGAACATGTATTTCACGTCATGCCGCTCGCGCGTGTAGTTGGCGCTGGCTTTCAGTGACCAGTCGGCGTCGAAGCGGTGCTCGAATTCGGCGAAGACGGCCGTCTGGCTGCTCGCCCAGCGGTTCCAGTCGGCGCCCAGGAAGGTCGAACGGGGCAGCTGCGGATCGCTGCCATCAAGGTAGCGGGGCATGCCGGAGAAGAACGGCGTCGACTTCAGTTTTTCATGGCTGGCGCCCGTCGTCAGCTTGCTGCCCGGCGCCAGGTCGAATTCCAGCACGCCGTACAGCACGTCCGTGCGGCTGTCGGCCACGTCATAGAAATAATCGCGCTGGTCATGCGCGGCCACGGCGCGGCCGCGGATGCTGCCCGATTCGTTCAGGGGGCCGGTGACATCGACTTCGCCGCGCACATCGTTCCAGCGGCCCGCGCCGAGCGCCAGTTGCACCTGCTTTTCCGCCAGCGGGCGCTTGCGCACCATGTTGATGGCGGCGCCCGGCGAGCCGGTGCCCTGCAGCAGGCCCGTGGCGCCGCGCACGATTTCCACCCTGTCCAGCACGGCCGTATTGCTGGTGAAGCTGTTCGCCTGCGGATAGTACATGGCGCGGTTGACGCCGTCGAACTGGTAAGTGTCGACCATGAAGCCGCGCGAATACACATAACGCCCGCCCATGGGGCTGTCGTACATGGTGATGCCGGTGGTATTGGCCAGCACGGCGTCGATGGTGTTGAGGTTCTGGTCATCCATCTTCTGCCGCGTGACGACGCTGACCGATAGCGGAATCTCGCGCAGGGTCTGCACGCCCTTGCCGACGGTGACGGCGCGCGCCGCGTACGAGTTGCTGTGTTCACTGATGGGGTCGCGCTCCATGCTGGCGTTCACGACCACGGGCGCCATGGTCTTTTCCACGCCTGCCGCCGGCGCGGAGGAGGGCGCCGCCTGGCGCAGCACGTAGGCGCCGTTCGGCAACTGCACCGCTTCCAGGCCGCTGCCGGCCAGTACCTGGGCAAAGCCCTGCGCCACGTTGTGGCTGCCGCGCACGCCGGGCGAGCGCAGGCCGCGCGTCTGCGCGGGATCGGTGGACAGGCTGACGCCGGCGGCGACGGCAAAGTCGTTCAGGGCGGTGGCCAGCGGGCCAGCCGCGATGGCGTAGGCTTGCGGTGCCGCGCTTGGAGCGGCGGCTTGGCCTTGCGCCAGCGCGGGCGCGGCGAGGAAGGCGGCGGGGGCTGCGCAAGCCATGGCGATGACGGCCAGGCGGATGGCGCGCGCGGCGGGATGGAGGACAGGGATGGTCAGCTGCATGCTCGGTCTTTCTGCTCAGGGTAAGGGCTATGGTGGATGAATCGGCTTCTTACCTGTCAAGCCGAAGCAGCGCGGCGAAACACCAACCCCTGAGGCAAAAAAACTGAAAATAATTACGTTGACCGGGCCGACACGGTGGCCCAGTAGCGCGTGAAGTAGCTCACTTGCAGTCCGTGCGAGGCGCACAGGCTTTCCAGCACGGCGTCGATATCGTCGAGCCGGTAAGTGCCCGTGACGGGGCGTTGCGCCACGCCGGCGTCGCAAACAAGACGCCCGCGCCGGTAGCGCGACAGTTCCTGCACCAGCCGTTGCAGCGGCCAGTCTGCCGCCACCAGCATGCCGCGCAGCCAGCTGTCCTGGTGCGCGGGCATGGCCTGCACGGCTTCCATGCCGACTTCGCCAAAGCGCAGCCGCTGTCCCGCTTCCAGGCGGCGCACGGCATCCGGGCGCGCAGCGCAGCGCACTTCCACGGCGTGTTCGAAGACGCTGACGACGCTGCCGTCCGCATCGCAGCGCACGCCGAAGCGCGTGCCCAGCGCGCGGATCACGCCGTGCGGCGTGTCGACGAGGAAGGGGCGCGCATCGGGTGCCGTCGTGAGCATGACTTCGCCGTGATGCAGGCGGATGCGGCGGCGCGCGGCGCTGTAATCGACGTCGACGGCGCTGTCCGTGTTCATCTCCAGGCGTCCGCCATCGGCCAGCGCCACGAGGCGGCGCTGGCCCGGCGCCGTGCGCAAGGACGCCGTCCACGCTTGCCAAGGGGCGGACTGCAAGCCCGCCTGGCCCAGTGCAATGCCGCCGCCGGCCGCCACCAGCATGGCCAGCACTTTCGCGGCACTGCGCCGGCGTTGCTGCGCCGCCTGCAGGGCGGGAATTGCCAGCGCCGCCGGTATCGTGGCCAGCTGGCCGTCCATGCGCTGCAGCAGTGCCCAGGCCCGTTCATGCTCGGCGCTGGCGTCGCGCCATGCCTGCAGGGCGGCCGGGTCGGCGCTGCCGCACTGGAGTTCCACATGCCAGTGGGCGGCGGCGGCCAGCACCTTGCGGGGGAGAGATGTGGAAGGGCCGGTTGTGCTGAACATCAGCCGGCCGCCAGCATCAGGCATTCCGTGTAGGCGCGCACCAGGTGCTTTTTCACGGTCGGCAGGGAGACGCCCAGGCGCCGGCTGATGTCCACGTAGCTGAGCTCCTCGATTTGCGCCAGCAGGAAGATGGCCCGCGTGCGCGCGCCCAGGCGGTCGAGCAGGCGGTCGATGGCGAGCAGGGTTTCGATGATGATGGCATGCGTTTCGGCGCAGATCGATATCGGCTCGGCTTGCTGGGCCAGCGCTTCCAGGTAGGCCTGTTCCAGCGCCTGGCGCCGGTAGCGGTCGATCAGCAAGCCGCGCGCGATGGTCGCCAGGTAGCCGCGCGGCTCGCGCAGGGGGGCCAGCGGTGTCACCTCGCGCTTGCCCAGCAGGCGCAAGAACGTGTCCTGCGCCAGGTCGGCCGCCTCGGCGCGGTTGCCCAGCTTGCCGCGCAGCCAGCCATACAGCCAGCCGTGGTGTTCGCTGTACAAGGTGCTCAGGTGGCTGGCATGGGTGGGACTGACGGTACTCACTGCGTTCTCCAGGCAAGGGATGGGCTGGGCTGACGGAACGCGGGGTGCCGGCTGGCTGGGCTGTTTGAGAATGATACTCATTATCACATTGCCACGGCGCCGGCGTCAATCGGCGTCAGCCACCGAGGCGCCAGCGCTCCTGCCACTGTTGCAGATCCGCCCAGGCTTGCTGCAGGGCAGTGGCGGACCAGTGCAGCAGGCCCTCGAACGCCAGCACGCTGCGTTGCCAGTGGATGCCGTCGAAAAACACGTGGTCGGCCACGATGGTGGCGGCCAGCCAGGCGGCGATGATGACGATGATGTCGTGGCGGCCGCTTTTCCACCAGCGCAGTGAGTGGCGGCGGAAAATCCATGGCACGCCCAGCGGATTGGGCCAGTCCGCCAGCAGATGCATGATGCCGCCCGCGGCAAAGCCGAACAGGGGCGGCGCCCACAGGTGGTGCGGCAATTGCAGGTAGGTGTAGACGAGCAGGGCGATCCAGGCCAGGCCCCAGTGCGTCCACGTGCGGTGCGTGATCCACAGCTTGTGCGTGCGCGCCCACCAGGCCACTTCCAGCCAGTCCGGCGCCGTGCCGCCCAGCGCCCCCATGACAAAGGCGAGCATGCTCAGCACTTGATAGGGGCCGCCGGCGCCAGCGTGCGCGACGAGGGCCGCGGCGATCACGCCGGCAGCCCAACCGGTCGCATGATGCGCTTTGTTGGAAGCCATAGGAAATGTAAAACACCCTCTGGGCGCTTTGTGAAATACGGGAAATATTAACTGGATGAATATACAGTACGCAAGGGCGTCGATGGGGGCTATTTGCGCAATATCTGCTATTAAAGTGTTAAATTGTGTGTCGGGATAGCCTTGCCAGCGAACTCGGCGAGTCATGCCGGCCGGTCAAGTGTGTTGTGCGGCTGATAATGTATTTGGCGCAGGGCGCGCTATGCTGAAAGCAGTGCTACGTTTTGAAGAGGTCTCGCCATGAAAATCCCGCGCGAATTGCAGATTCCCGCCATCGTGTTTACGCTGGAAGCGGTGTTTATTCTGGGCTTGTCGATGATTTTTCTCGTACTGATACCACGCTAGTGCCTTGCGGATAACTGCAGATTTACAACAGTGTTCTTATGCAGTTTGCATGGTGCTATCGCACAGCGCCGCGCCTTCTGTGCGGATGATCCAGCATTCCGGATACGGTTCGCTGGCGAAACGGTTGTGCCGCGCGAAGCCGCTGAGCTTGTCGAGCGCGGTCGCGGGGGCCAGCGCGGTTTCCTTGCCGCTGGCCGTGTCCAGATGCCAGAAACCGCCGTTGCGGTGGAATAGCACCGGAAGGCAGCTGGCCTGCGGCGTGGCAAGATGGCTTGCCGGCGTGGGCTGGGTGTCGGGCAGCAGCAGGTAAAAACACTCGGCGCGGGCGCCATGGTCGATGCGGTGCAGAATCACGCCGTGCGCGAGCAGGGCCGTGACGCTGAGCACGACGATGCCCTTGATGCTGGCGGACAACTCGATGCGCATGCCCAGGCGCAGGGCGACGGGTTTGTGCTTGCCGGGCCATACGCCGTCGAGCAGCACGCCGTAGCGCGACACATCCTCGATTTCAAAGCCTTGCTGGCTGCGCCGGATGATGGCGTGGCGGCCCGACAGGCGGCGCGTCAAGCCATTGTTGTCCTGGCCGTCGGGGCTGAAATGGCTGAGCAGCACATCGGCTTCCGGGTCCACCAGCTCGAAGCGGCCCAGCATGCATTCTTCCAGCGCGAACAGCCGGATCTGGCGCTGCTCGCCCGCTTCCGGCGCCGCATTGACGAGGCAGGCAGCCTGGCTCGGATGCGGATGGCAGTGGCTGGCGGCGGGCAGGTCGACTTCGATCAGCTCCTCGTCCCAGGCGATGGTGGTAAAACCCATGTCGATCTTGCCTTGCGGCGCCGACAAATCCACGTGGGCGATGCCGGCATTGCGCGCGGTGACGTCGAGGTTGCAGCCGTCGCCGCCCGTCACGCGGGCGATCGAGGCGTCGTCGGCCATCACGCGCACGTTCTTGTGCGTGCTGAGGAAGATCTGGTGGATTTCCGTCAGGGTGGCGTCGCGGCGCGGCACGAGGATGACAAACGTGCATACCCATTTCTGTGCCACGGCGCCGTCGATGTGGCTGTGCACTTCGACCTCGATCTGGTATTGCCCGTGTTCCTTGTTACGCGAGGAAAACTCGACAAACACGGGGCGCCAGTCGCCGCGCGTGGTGCGCACGAAATCATGCTGGACGGCGCCGCGCGGGATCAGGTCCGAGCGCAGGCGCAAGGTCAGCTGCGGCGCGCAGGCGGCGCTCATGCCGCGCAATTCCATTTTCAGGGTTTGCCGTCCGCCTGCCGCGCGGGGATCGAAGCCGCTGATGTGCAGATGGGCTTGCACCGGCTGATAGGCGGGGGCAGTGGCGGGCTGTGCAACTGGCACCGGGGCAACTGCCGGCAGGCCGGCGGAGGCCGCGGCCGGCAAGGGGCTGGTCACCGCTTGAGCAGCATTGCGAATCACCGCGTCGCGCATCCCGGCATCATGCGCACGGGCGTGCGGAAGCGCCGTTGCCGATGGCTCGGAACGGACGCTGCGCAGTGCGGTCAACAGGTCGTAGCTGCTGGGAGCAGTCGTCGCTTGCGGGTGGTTGCCCGCGCAGACTGTTTCCCCAGGCAAGACCCAGAACGTACAGTGCGGGTGCTCCGGGTTGCTGCATTTTTTCATGACATTCTGACTCGAATCGAGCGGGGACATTTTGCCCTCTGTTATACATGAGAGCTTACGCGCTTTTGCCGCTGCTTGGCAACTTTCGCGGCGTCCGAATGCGCTCTTTTTGCCCAAATTCATGTCCCTGGTCACAGCTTGTCATGCATGCCATGGAAACTATTGCTCAAAAACACATTTTATGTCTTTGTGGATATGTTATTTTGGCATGTGTTTTCAGCTGCGCCGTTTGTCGACGATGACTTCCAGATACTCGCCCGGCACCACCAGCGAGTGGGTACCCGCCGTATTCAGGCGTTCGAGCAGGGCGAACAGTTCCTGCTCCAGCGCCTCGGCGCCAGCCGCGTCGAGCGCGGCAAAGGCCTTGTGGACGGGGCCGTAATAATCGCGGAAGACCTGCACCCAGTGGTGAGCGGAGGCATAACGGAAATTGAAGACCTTGCGCTGACTGTGCACCTGCTCCGCCGCCTGGCCGAACAGGTCGCGCACATACGCTTCCTCGCCCCAACGGGCGGGCGACACCACGCCTGCCGGGGGCGGCACATATTTGCCGATGGTCTTGAAAAGCTGTCCGATAAAGCCGTCCGGCGTCCAGTTGGCCATGCCGATGCGCCCGCCGGGACGCAGCACGCGCAGCATTTCGCTGGCCGCGTGCCGGTGGTCGGGCGTGAACATGACGCCAAAGGTCGACAATGCCGCGTCGAAACTGGCATCGGCGAAGGGCAGGGCTTCGGCATCGGCCACGCGGAAGGTCACGGCCAGCCCTTCCGCCCCGGCGCGCGCGCGGCCCTTGTCCAGCAGCGCCGGCACATAATCGGTGGACACGACGCGGGCAAAGCGGCGCGCCGCCGCCAAGGTGGCGTTGCCGTTGCCGGCGGCGATGTCGATGACGTCTTCGTTGGCGCGAATGTCGGCGGCTTCGGCCAGCGACTCGCCGACCGGCTGCAGGGTGACGCCGATGACAGCGAAGTCGCCGCTGGCCCAGCCTGCTTGCTGGCGCTGCTTGATGGCGGCGTAATCGGGCGCGCCGGCGGTGCCGGCCTGGGGTGTCGGGGTGGTGTTGCTCATGGCATGCTCCTGGTGGCGTTGGAGAGATCCTTCCGTCAGACCGCGCGCCCCTGGCATGGTTCACGGCATGCCGCATTTATGCGGGCCGGCGTGAGCGTGGCGGCGTTTTGCATTATGCTGGCGCAACTGTTGCCCCCCCCCAACGCTGCCTGACGCCGAAAGATGACCATGCCTGCCCAACGCCCGCTCCAGCTTGCCATTGCCTATGGCGCCACCTTGTGCGTATTCCTGGCCATCGATGCCCTGTGGCTGGCGGTGCTGATGAAGCCCGTGTACGGCGCGGCGCTGGGGCCGCTATTGGCGGACACGCCCCGCTGGGCGCCGGCCGTGCTGTTTTATCTGCTGTACGTGGCGGGGCTGCTGGTCTTTGCCATCCTGCCCGGCCTGCGCGCGCGCCGCGGGCGCACGGCGGCGGCGCTGGGCGCACTGCTGGGGCTGCTTGCCTACGGCACCTATGATCTGAGCAACTATGCGACCTTGCGCGCCTGGCCGCTGGCCTTGACGGCGATCGACATGGCCTGGGGCACCGTGCTGTCGGCCGTGTCGGCCACGGCCGGCTACCTGGCCGCTAGCCGCCTGGGACGGTGAATGCCGCATCGAAGCGCAGCACCACCACGGTAATGTTGTCGCTATGCAAGCCTTTTGGCGGGTGGAAAAGAAAGTCGTCGAACAGGGCGCTGATGGCCTGTGCCGCGGTCTTGCCCGCACACAAGGCGGGCCAGCGGGCAGTAAGCGCCAGCGGATCCTCGCAGGCCCAGAAACCGTCGCTGGCCAGCAGATAGTGGGCGCCGGGGCGCACGCGCAGCACGCGGCGGTCGCCCAGGTGCGCCAGGAAGGGCGGCAAGGTGGCCGCATCAAGGCCGCGCAGGGGTTTGTCGAGCTGCAAGCTGTCGCTGATGGCGTTGCCTAAAATAAAGGCCTGCGAGATTTGCGGATGGTGCTCGCCGTGCACGGCGGCCCGCCAGCGCGTCTCGTCGAGCGCGCCCCGCATGGCGTACACGGTGGCCGGCACGTGGTCGACGGTGAGGATGCTGGCAACCCCGTCGGCAATTTCATACAGGCGCGAATCGCCCACGTGATACAGCAGCGGGGCTTCGCCGGGCGGCACTTCCAGCAAGGTCAGGGTGGTGCCGGGCGGGCGTGCCTGGGCGGGCGCCGTCCTGGCGAAGGTGTCCTGCAAGCGCGTGTGCAACTCGTCGAGTTTGGCTGCCAGGCTGGCCGTATCGAGGCAGGCGGGTACGGCCAGCAAGCCTTGCACTGCCGCTTCCGCCGCTTCGCGCCCAAGGCCGTGGCCGCCCATTCCGTCGAGCACGGCGGCGCGCACATGGCCGCGCGGCCAGCCCGGTACCTGGCAGTGGAACGGCGCCTGGCGCGACAGGCAGACGGCGTGGCCGCTGGCATCGATCAGCAGGAAGTTGTCCTGGTTTTCTCGCCGGGGCAGGGGGCCGGCGCCCACGCTGGTGCCGGCGGCGGCATCGAGCCAGGGGCCGAAGTCGAGCGCGTCTTTGATTAAATGCATCGGTTGGTGCGGTCCAGGCGGCCAGTAATGTTGATCATAGGACACAGCTTAGCCGATATTGTGCAGTGGCGATACCTTGCCTATCTTGCAAAAAAACCTGCGGCAGCAGGCTGGCGCAGGTTTTTCATGGTGCAGGGGCAGGGCTCTGCTTAACGGCGATGGCCCCAGCCGTGGCCGTGACCGTGGCCACGGTCATAGTAGTCGCGGCGGTCATAGTCGCGGTAGTAGCCGCGGCCCGGTTGCACGTAGACGACAGCTGGCGGGCCGTAGTAGCGCGGAGGCGGCGCGTAGTACACGGGCTGCGGGGCAGGGGCGTAGTACACCGGTTGCGGCGCAGGCGCGTAATAGGTTTCGCGGTAGCCGCCGCGATAGCCGCCACGGTCGTAATAGCGGTCATTCGTGCTGATGCTGTTGCCGACGGCCGCGCCCAGCACGCCACCGACGATCGCACCATTGCGTCCGCCGGTGCTGTTGCCAATGGCCGCCCCGACAACGGCGCCTGCAACGGTATTGAAGTCGCGGTCACCGGCGACTGCGGCCGAAGACACAGCCACTGCCGCTACCATTACCGCACCCAGGAGTTTCTTGTTCAACATGGCATTTCCTTCCATTCCGGCGAGATCACAATGATCTGCATGGACTGGACTATATCTGCTGCCGCAAGCTTGTTCCACGTCTAATACAACTTATTACAATCGGGGCGGGGCGGTAACAAGTCAGCGCCGGCGCGCCTGCCATTCGGGGCGCAGCAGGCTGTACATTTTCGCGTCGCGCATCACGCCGTTGATAAAGAACGCCTGGCGTATCAAGCCTTCCTGGGTAAAGCCGTTCTTTTGCGCGATGCGCTCGGAGCCGATGTTCAGCGGGTCCATCAGCAGTTCGAGCCGGTGATACGGATAGGCGCTGAACAGGTAATCGACCACCAGGCGCGTCGCTTCGCTGATGTAGCCGCGCCCGTCCCGCTGCCGGTCGAACAGGCGGTAGCCGATCTCGCGCGAGGCGGGCGTGCGGCTCTTGAAGTGCGTGATCGTGCCGATGATGTGCTGCGAATGATCTTCGATGAGAAACAATTCGCTGTCCTCGGTGACAAAGCCCGATTGCAGGAAGTCGCGCCGCATGGCCTCGGGCGACTTGAATTGCATGGAGAAAAACTCGCCGCGCGAGGGCAGGTCGTTGACGAGGGAAATATAGGTATTCAAGTCGGCGGCCTGCAGATGCCGGACGGTACAGAGTGTTCCCTTGAGCATGGCGGTATCCGGTAGCAATCACGATCTGCATGGTAATCGACTCCGGGGGAAAGAAGCAATCGCTCCCGTAAAAGTTGCTGCAATGACAGAATAAATACGCTATCGTAGAAAGCCGCGCCTTGCCCATGGACACGGCGTACCCGCTTCGACCTCGTTGACTGGAACTGACATCACATGCAAATCATCCTGACTGGCGCGCCGTTGCGCCGTTCCGTTTTATCCATCGCCCTTGGCTGCATCGTCAGCGCCGGCGCTTTTGCCGCTGCGCCAGGCAATACGCCGCAAGCGCTGGCGCAGGTGCGCGACACGGCGCTGCAAAGCGACTGGGCCTATGCCCGCCTGGCCGACATGACGGACCTGATCGGTCCGCGCCTGTCCGGTTCCGCAGGCGCGGCCGCCGCCGTGCAGCAGGTGGCCGACGCCATGCGCCAGCTGGGCGCCACCGTCACCTTGCAGCCCGTGAAAGTGCCGCACTGGGTGCGCGGCGTGGAAACGGCGGAAATCGTCGACTATGCGGGCCGTCCGCAGGGTGTCTCGCAGCGCGTGGTGCTCACGGCCCTGGGCGGCTCCGGCGCCACCCCGGCCGCCGGCCTGACGGCACCCCTGATCATCGTCAAGAGCCTGGACGAACTCAAGGCGCGCGCGTCGGAAGTGAAGGGCGCCATCGTGCTGATCGACACGCCGTTCGACCAGGAGATGGCCGAGCGGGGCCTGGCTGGCGTCACGTATGGCCAGGGTTCGCGCGCGCGCTTCCTCGGACCGAAGGCGGCGGCGGAACTTGGCGCGGCCGCCGCGCTGGTGCGCTCGATCGGCGGCGCGAACTTCCGCATCCCGCACGCGGGCGCCACGGGCCTCGATGACAACAAGCGCATTCCCGCCGCCGCCGTCACCGTGGAAGACGCCCTGCTGATCGGCCGCCTGGCCGCGCGCGGACCCTTGAAAATGCACCTGACCCTGACGCCACAAAACCTGCCGGAAGCGGACAGCTACAACGTGATCGCCGACTGGCCGGGCACGGACAAGGCGGATGAAGTGGTGGTGGTCTCGGGCCACCTCGATTCCTGGGACCTGGCGACCGGTGCGCACGACGACGGCGCCGGCGTGGTGGCGGCCATGGGCGTGGTGGAAACCCTGAAAAAGCTCGACTACCGCCCGCGCCGCACCATCCGCATGATCGCCTGGATGAACGAGGAAAACGGCGGCCGCGGCGGCCAGGCCTATTTCGAGGCCCACAAGCAGGCGCTCGGCAAACAATACGCGGCCATCGAGATGGACAGCGGCGCCGGCCGCCCGTTCGGCATCCTCGCCAGCGTGGGGCCGAAGTCGGAAAAACTGTTTGCCCCGTTGCGCGCGGCCCTGCAGCCGATGGGCGCGCACGCGTTCACGCGCCGCGACGCGCTGGGCACGGGCGACCTGCACCGCCTGGAAACGGGTGGCGTGCCCAGTTTCGAGCCGCTGGTCGACAGCCACAGCTACTTCCATTACCACCACACGCCGGCCGATACGCTGGACAAGGTCGACCCGGAGAACCTCAAGCGCAACGTGGCGCTGATGTCGTCGCTGGCGTGGTTCCTGGCCAATATCGATGGCGAGATCGGGCGGGCGCCGGAGCAGTCGGAGTAAGTTCAACAGGAAACAGCTGCGCTCAGGCGAGCCCGGGCAATCTGCACTGTATGCGGAATGCCCCGGGGTGGAACTTGCGTGATGTCAAGAAAGAAGGAGCGGCGGGAACGGGTACCGCAGGAATCAGATCGCGTTCAGCGGTATCTTGAGGTAGCGCACGCCGTTGTCTTCCGGCTCGGGCAGCTTGCCCGCGTTGATGTTGACCTGGATGGCGGGCAGGATCAAGGTCGGCATGTCCAGGGTGGCGTCGCGGCCCGTGCGCATGGCCACGAATTGCTCTTCCGTGATGCCGTCGCGCAAATGGATGTTGCTGGCGCGCTGTTCGGCCACCGTCACTTCCCAGCGCGGCGCGCGGCCGTTGGGCGGGTAGTCGTGGCACATGAATAGCCGGGTGTGCGGCGGCAGCGCCAGCAGGCGCTGCACGGAGCGGTACAGCAGCGCGGCCGAGCCGCCGGGGAAGTCGCAGCGGGCCGAGCCTACGTCCGGCATGAACAGGGTGTCGCCGACGAAGACGGCGTCGCCGATCTGGTACGCCAGGTCGGCCGGCGTGTGGCCGGGCACATGCAGCGCGCGCACTTCCAGCTTGCCGATATGAAACACCTGGTCGGGCGCGAACAGCTGGTCGAATTGCGAGCCGTCGGCCCTGGCATCATCCTGGTGATAGACGGCCGCGAACGCCTGCTGCACCGTCTGGATGGCGGCGCCGATGGCCACGTCGCCGCCCAGCTGCTGCTGCAGGTAGGGCGCGGCGGAAAGATGATCGGCGTGCGCGTGGGTTTCCAGCAGCCAGCGGCACTGCAAGCCGTGTTCGCGCACGAAGGCGATCACCTTGTCGGCCGAGGCGGTCGAGGTGCGGCCCGCCTTGGGATCGTAGTCGAGCACGGAATCGATGATGGCGCAGTCGCGGCCATCGGCCTCGTAGACAACATAGGTGACGGTGGCGGTGGCGGGGTCGAAGAAAGCTTGGATTTGTGGAGTCATCGCGGCAGCAGGGAACGGGCAAGGGAATGGCATTATATCGCCAGAGTTTGCTAAAAAAATGCTGCAAATTGACATTTGACATGCGGAAAACAGATATGCGGGCATGCATGCGCCCGTCACAGTCGTGCGCACCCTGACGCTTGCAGCATGGTAACCTCATTCTTCCAAGGAGGAATTCATGAACGATATCACTGCACGCAGCGAACAGTACCGCGGTTTTACGATTTCCGTGACCCCGCAAAAGGACAACGACGATTTATGGGATTTTACCTACCGTCTGCAGCGCGACGGTGAGCCGGAAGCGCAGGCCATCACGCGTAGCCGCACCCTGGGCGGCTACGCGGCGCCCGAGACCGCTTGCACGGCGGGCCTGGAAGTGGCCAGGACGGAAGTGGACAATCTGCTGCGTCCTTGAGCCAGCGTAAATCGTTTAGCCTGAAAGTCGGCCTGACCGCGCGCCGGCGCGTGAAACACGTCGCTAGCGGCCCCGCTTCATGCTACGATTTCCAGTATTGAGTCATTCAAAGGAGGCACCCCATGAATAGCAGTTCTAAAATTCACTATAAAGGCTGGGAAATCGTTCCCCTGGCCGTGCCCACCACCGATGGCAAATGGTCGGCCAGTTGCGACATCGAACGCGCCACGGCGGAAGGCCTGGAAGTGTTCGAAGGCTCGACCATGCAGTTCGTGCGCGACGACGAGGAGGGCGCCATTGCCGCCGCCTGCGAGGAAGCCGTGCGCCAGATCGACAACATCATCGCCAATCCGCTGGTGCGGCTGGCCTAGTTTTCCCTTGTAGTTGCAGTTGTCTCAGTTGTCTCAGTTGTATAGCTCACTCAGCCGGCACCCGCCGGCTGTTTTTATTGCGCCTCCTTTTCGTCGTGCTGTCCTCCTGCCTGTTGCATGTTTCATTAAATGTTTCAAAATGCATTGAATGAAACAATGGTGAAACGTTTTTGACGTCAAACGTGACATTGCTGTTCCGCGGCGTGACAGCTGCGATGCGCCGCGTGATGGACATCTTCCCTGTGTTTTCGCTCTGCGGCAGCGGCTTTTCCGCCGGGCAGGTTAGCCCTGGCACGGCATTTGCAATACTGATGCTCATAGCCACTCCGTGAAACATTCGGGACCATCCGAAACCCATAAGGTGAACACATGACTCAATACTCCGCAGGTGCCGCATTCCGCAAGGCCGTCCAGGAAGAATCCCCGTTGCAAGTCGTCGGCGCCATCAACGCCAACCACGCCTTGCTGGCCAAGCGCGCCGGCTATAAAGCCATCTACCTGTCCGGCGGCGGCGTCGCGGCCGGCTCGCTGGGCTTGCCAGACCTGGGCATTTCCAGCCTGGACGACGTGCTGACCGATATCCGCCGCATCACCGACGTGTGCGACCTGCCGCTGCTGGTCGACGCCGACACGGGCTTCGGCGCCTCCGCCTTCAACGTGGCGCGCACGGTGAAATCGATGATCAAGTTCGGCGCGGCCGGCCTGCACATCGAAGACCAGGTGGGCGCCAAGCGCTGCGGCCACCGTCCGGGCAAGGAAATCGTGAGCAAGGAAGAAATGGTCGACCGCATCAAGGCGGCCGTCGATGCGCGCACGGACCCGAATTTCGTCATCATGGCGCGCACCGATGCGCTGGCCGTCGATGGCCTGGAAGCGGCACTGGAACGCGCCGTCGCCTGCGTCGAAGCGGGCGCCGACATGATCTTCCCGGAAGCCATCACGGACCTGGACATGTACGCCACCTTCGCCAAGGCCGTCAACGTGCCGATTCTGGCCAACATCACGGAATTCGGTTCCACGCCGCTGTTCACGCTGGACGAACTGCGCAGCGCCCATGTGGGCCTGGCGCTGTATCCGCTGTCGGCTTTCCGCGCCATGAACAAGGCGGCGGAAAACGTCTACCAGGCGCTGCGCCGCGACGGCACGCAAAAGAACGTCGTCGACACCATGCAGACGCGCATGGAACTGTATGAATCGATCAACTATCATGATTTTGAGCAGAAACTGGACGCGCTCTTCGCCGCGCAAAAGAAATAAGCAAAAATAAGCAAAAAGCAGGGACCGCATGCCGGTCCCGCAGTGACGCACCCGAGACTATTCAATCTGGAGAACACAATGACCGCACCGCAAGCCGCCACTTTCAAGCCTAAAAAATCCGTCGCCCTGTCCGGCGTCACCGCCGGCAACACGGCGCTGTGCTCGGTCGGCAAGACCGGCAACGATTTGCACTACCGCGGCTACGACATCCTGGACGTGGCCGACAGCTGCGAATTCGAGGAAATCGCCTACCTGCTGGTGCACGGCAAGCTGCCGACGTCTGCGGAACTGAAAGGCTACAAGGCCAAGCTGAAGTCCTTGCGCGGCTTGCCGTCGGCAGTGAAAGCGGCGCTGGAAGCGCTGCCGGCCGCCGCCCACCCGATGGACGTGATGCGCACGGGCGTGTCCGTGCTGGGCTGCGCCTTGCCGGAAAAGGACGACCACAACGCGCCGGGCGCGCGCGACATCGCCGACCGCCTGATGGCGTCGTTCGGCTCCATGCTGCTGTACTGGTACCATTACAGCCATAACGGCAAGCGCATCGAAGTGGAAACGGACGACGACTCGATCGGCGGCCACTTCCTGCATCTGCTGCACGGCCAAAAACCATCGGCGTCGTGGGAAAAAGCCATGCACACCTCGCTGATCCTGTACGCGGAACACGAATTCAACGCCTCGACCTTCACCAGCCGCGTCATCGCCGGCACGGGTTCGGATATCCACTCGGCCATCACAGGCGCCATCGGCGCACTGCGCGGCCCGAAACACGGCGGCGCGAACGAAGTGGCGCTGGACATCCAGAAGCGTTACGACAACGCGGACGAAGCGGAAGCGGATATCCGCGAGCGCGTGGCCAACAAGGAAGTGGTGATCGGCTTCGGCCACCCCGTCTACACGATTTCGGACCCGCGCAATAAAGTCATCAAGGAAGTGGCCCGTTCGCTGTCACAGGAAGCGGGATCGACCAAGATGTTCGACATCGCCGAGCGCTTGGAATCGGTCATGTGGGAAATCAAGAACATGTTCCCGAACCTGGACTGGTTCTCGGCCGTGTCTTACCACATGATGGGCGTGCCGACGGCGATGTTCACGCCGCTGTTCGTCATCTCGCGCACCTCGGGCTGGGCCGCCCACATCATCGAGCAGCGCATCGACAACAAGATCATCCGCCCGAGCGCCAATTACGTGGGCCCGGAAGACCTGGAATTCGTGCCGATCAAGGACCGCAAATAATGAGTACCCCCATGAATACCCTTTACCGCAAATCCTTGCCGGGTACCCAGCTGGATTACTTCGACACGCGCGCGGCCGTCGATGCGATCCAGCCAGGCGCCTATGCCACCTTGCCCTACACCTCGCGCGTACTGGCCGAAAACCTGGTGCGCCGCTGCGACCCGGCGACCTTGAACGCCTCGCTGAGCCAGTTCATCGAACGCCGCCGCGACCTCGATTTCCCATGGTTCCCCGCCCGCGTCGTCTGCCATGACATCCTGGGCCAGACGGCCCTGGTCGACCTGGCCGGCCTGCGCGATGCCATTGCGGCCCAGGGCGGCGACCCGGCGCTGGTCAACCCGGTGGTACCCACGCAGCTGGTGGTCGACCATTCGCTGGCCGTCGAATGCGGCGGCTTCGACCCCGACGCCTTCGCCAAGAACCGCGCCATCGAAGACCGCCGCAACGAAGACCGTTTCGATTTCATCGACTGGACCAAGAAAGCCTTTAAAAACGTCGACGTGATCCCGCCTGGTAACGGCATCCTGCACCAGATTAACCTCGAGCGCATGTCGCCCGTGATCCAGGTGCAGGACGGCGTGGCCTATCCCGACACCCTGGTGGGCACGGATTCGCACACGCCGATGGTCGATGCGCTGGGCGTGATCGCCATCGGCGTGGGCGGCCTGGAAGCGGAAAGCGTGATGCTGGGCCGCGCTTCGTGGATGCGTCTGCCCGACATCATCGGCGTCAAGCTGACGGGCAAGCCGCAGCCGGGCATCACGGCGACCGACACGGTGCTGGCGCTGACGGAGTTTTTGCGCAAGCAGAAGGTCGTCTCGTCCTACCTGGAATTCTTTGGCGAAGGCGCGTCGCACCTGACCCTGGGCGACCGCGCCACGATTTCCAATATGGCGCCGGAATTCGGCGCCACGGCCGCCATGTTCTACATTGATGCGCAAACCATCAAGTATCTGAAACTGACGGGCCGCGACGACGAACTGGTGAAACTGGTGGAGCTGTACGCGAAAGAGACGGGCCTGTGGGCCGACAGCCTGGCCGATGCGCAGTACGAGCGCGTCTTGAGCTTCGACCTGTCGTCCGTCGTGCGCAATATCGCCGGGCCGTCGAATCCGCACAACCGCGTGCCGACATCGGAACTGGCCGCGCGCGGGATTTCCGGCGTGGTGGAAAACGAACCGGGCAAGATGCCGGACGGCGCCGTCATCATCGCCGCCATCACCAGCTGCACCAATACGAACAACCCGCGCAACATGATCGCGGCCGGCCTGATCGCGCGCAATGCGAACCGCCTGGGCCTGACGCGTAAACCTTGGGTCAAATCGTCGCTGGCGCCCGGCTCGAAGACCGTGGAACTGTATCTGCAGGAAGCGGGCCTGATGCCGGAGCTCGAAACACTGGGCTTCGGCGTCGTGGCTTTCGCCTGCACCTCGTGCAACGGCATGTCGGGCGCGCTCGACCCCGTGATCCAGGACGAAGTGGTGTCGCGCGACCTGTACGCCACGGCCGTCCTGTCGGGCAACCGCAACTTCGACGGCCGCATCCACCCGTACGCGAAACAGGCTTTCCTCGCCTCGCCGCCGCTGGTGGTGGCTTACGCGATCGCCGGCACCATCCGCTTCGATATCGAGAAGGACGTGCTGGGCATCGCTCCGGACGGCAAGGCTATCCAGTTGAAGGATATCTGGCCGTCCGACGAGGAAATCGACGCCATCGTCGCGTCCAGCGTCAAGCCGGAGCAGTTCCGCAAGGTGTATATCCCGATGTTTGCCGCGCAGGCGGATGACGGCATCAAGGTCAGCCCGCTGTACGACTGGCGTCCGCAGACGACGTATATCCGCCGTCCGCCGTACTGGGAAGGCGCGCTGGCCGGCGCACGCCCCTTGAAAGGCATGCGTCCGCTGGCCGTCCTGGGCGACAACATCACGACGGATCACTTGTCGCCATCGAACGCCATCATGCTCGACAGCGCGGCCGGCGAATACCTGGCGAAGATGGGTTTGCCCGAGGAAGACTTCAATTCCTACGCCACGCACCGGGGCGACCATTTGACGGCGCAGCGCGCCACGTTCGCCAACCCGACCCTGAAAAACGAGATGGTCATCGAGGACGGCAAAGTGAAGGCCGGTTCGCTCACGCGCATCGAGCCGGAAGGAAAAATCTCGCGCATGTGGGAAGCCATCGAGGTGTACATGGAGCGCAAGCAGCCATTGATCATCATCGCCGGCGCCGACTATGGCCAGGGTTCCTCGCGCGACTGGGCCGCCAAGGGCGTGCGCCTGGCCGGCGTGGAAGCCATCGTGGCCGAAGGTTTTGAACGCATCCACCGCACCAACCTGGTGGGCATGGGCGTCTTGCCGCTGGAGTTTTTGCCGGGCGTGAACCGCAAGACCCTGGGCCTCGATGGCAGCGAAACCTACGACGTCGTGGGCGAGCGCACGCCGCGCTCCACCTTGACCCTCGTCATTCACCGCAAGAACGGCGAGACGGTCGAAGTGCCCGTCACCTGCCGCCTCGATACGGCGGAAGAGGTGTCGATCTATGAGGCCGGTGGCGTGCTGCAGCGCTTTGCGCAAGACTTCCTTGAGTCGTCGAAGGCAGCGTAATGGCGATGTGATCGCGCAATTCACCCCAAAGGCAAGGTCTGGGGTCGGACCCTCAGGGCCCGACCCCAGTATTTCGCCGTTGGGTTTAATCAGCCATTCAACGCAGGAATTTCCATGACCCACACCCCCCAAATCAAAATCCCCGCCACCTATATGCGCGGCGGCACCAGCAAGGGCGTGTTCTTCCGCCTGCAGGATTTGCCCGCCAGCGCCCAAGTGCCGGGCGCCGCGCGCGATGCGCTGCTGCTGCGCGTGATCGGCAGCCCCGATCCCTACGGCAAGCAGATCGACGGCATGGGCGGCGCCACGTCCAGCACCAGCAAGACGGTGATCCTGGCGAAAAGCACGAAGCCGGAGCACGACGTCGACTACCTGTTCGGCCAGGTCTCGATCGACAAGCCTTTCGTTGACTGGAGCGGCAACTGCGGCAACCTGTCGGCCGCCGTCGGCTCGTTCGCCATCGCCAGCGGCCTGGTGGACGCGTCCCGCGTGCCTGCCAATGGCATTGCCACGGTGCGCATCTGGCAAGCCAATATCGGCAAGACCATCATCGCCCACGTGCCCATGACGCATGGCGAAGTGCAGGAAACGGGCGACTTCGAACTCGATGGCGTGACCTTCCCGGCCGCGGAAGTGAAGCTGGAATTTCTCGACCCTGCCGCGGACGAGGATGGCGGCGATGGTGGCAGCTCGGCCATGTTTCCTACTGGCAATCTCATCGATGACCTTGATGTGCCCGGCATCGGCGTGTTGAAAGTCACCATGATCAACGCCGGCATCCCGACGATTTTTGTCGACGCGGACGCCATCGGCTACACGGGCACGGAACTGCAGGATGCCATCAATGGCGATCCGGCCGCGCTGGCCCGCTTCGAGACCATCCGCGCGCATGGCGCGCTGCGCATGGGTTTGATTTCCCATCTCGATGAAGCGGCGAAGCGCCAGCACACGCCGAAGGTGGCCTTTGTCGCCAGGCCGGCCGGCTATGTGTCGTCCAGCGGGAAAAAGGTGGAGGCGGGCGAGATCGACCTGCTCGTGCGTGCTTTGTCCATGGGCAAGCTGCACCACGCCATGATGGGCACGGCGGCAGTTGCCATCGGCACGGCGGCGGCCATTCCCGGCACCCTGGTCAACCTGGCGGCCGGCGGCGGTCCCCGCAACTCGGTGCGCTTCGGCCACCCGTCCGGCACCCTGATGGTGGGCGCGGAAGCGGCGCTGGCCGATGGCGCCTGGAGCGTCACCAAGGCCATCATGAGCCGCAGCGCGCGCGTGCTGATGGAAGGCAGCGTGCGCATTCCCGGCGACGCGTTTTAAGTTGCCAGGTCAATTAGGCGGATGCGCATGCAGATCAGTTGATATTTCTGCTAGCAAAGAAACTGAGCGACAAGGAAAATGGGGGAGCGTCAGCCGCGATGCGCATGCGGTGGCGGCCTCCCATGCTTCCTGACTGGTGAACCCCGATGCTATTTAACTCCTACGTCTTCCTGTTTGCCTATCTGCCCATCACGGTGGCCGGATTTTTCATCCTGGGACGGCGCAGCCAGTTATGGGCCGCCGCCTGGCTGGCCGGCGCCTCGCTGTTTTTCTATGGGTGGTGGGATTACCGCTACTTGCCGCTGCTGCTTGGCTCCGTCGTCTTCAACTATGCTTGCGCGGGTCGGCTGGGGCCTGGATGCATCCGCCACCGCAAGGGCCTGTTGATCGGGGCCATCGCCGCCAATCTGGCCCTGCTTGCGTACTACAAGTATGCGGGCTTCTTTGTTGCCAGCCTGGCGCAATTGCTGGCGCAGCCGCTGCCCGTCCTGCATGTGGTGCTGCCCATCGGGATCTCGTTTTTCACGTTCACCCAGATCGCCTTCCTGGTCGACACCTACCAGGGCAGGGCGCAGGAAAGCCGCTTTGTCCACTATCTGCTGTTCGTCACGTATTTTCCGCACCTGATCGCCGGCCCCGTATTGCACCACAAGGAAATGATGCCGCAGTTTGCCGACAAGCGGATTTTCCGCCTGTCGGCCAGGAATGTGGCCATCGGCGCGACCATTTTCATCATCGGACTGGCGAAGAAAGTGCTGGTCGCCGATAACATCGGCCCGTATGCGGCGCCGCTGTTCAGCGACCCGGCCGCGCCATCGCTGCTGGTCGCCTGGGGCGGGGTACTGGCGTACGCGTTCCAGCTGTACTTCGATTTCTCCGGCTATTCCGACATGGCCATCGGTTTGTCGCGCCTGTTCGGCGTGCGCCTGCCGCTCAATTTTGACTCGCCCTATAAAGCGCGCAATATCGCGCAATTCTGGCGCCGCTGGCACATGACCCTGTCGCGCTTTCTGCGCGATTATCTGTATATCCCGCTGGGCGGCAACCGCTGCGGGCCCGTGCGGCGCTACCTGAATCTGATGATCACCATGGTGTTGGGCGGCCTGTGGCATGGCGCCGGGTGGAATTTTATCGTCTGGGGGGCGCTGCATGGCGCTTACCTGGGTATCCACAAGGGCTGGAGCGGGCTAGCCCGGCGCTTGCATCTGCCGCTCGACAACCGGGCGTGGAAGATCACCGCTATTTTCATCACCTTTGCCGCCGTTTGCGTTGCCTGGGTCTTTTTCCGTGCACCGGACATGGCGACGTCATGGTCGATACTGCAGGGCATGGCCGGCGGCAACGGCATTGCCATCCCCGACGCGCTGGCCAGCCGCGTGCCATCGCTGCAGCGCTTGCTGGAGACGATGGGCGTGACGTTTTACCTAGGCGAAGGTGTCCAGTTCGTCAAGACCTGGACGTGGATAAGCATTGCGGCGCTGCTCGCCTTCGCCTTTCCGAACACGCAGCAGATCATGCGCCGCTGCGCACCGGCACTGGATTTTCAGCGTACCCGCATTGCAGGAGCGGCAGGCCTGAACATGACGCGCCTGCTGACGTGGCGCGCTTCGGCCACATGGGCCGCAGCCATCGCGTTGCTGGCGTTGGCAAGCATCCTCGGTCTGAACCGGCCCGCCGATTTCTTGTATTTCCAGTTCTGACGGAGAGCGCTGAAAATGACCCGACTATCTTATGGCCGTTATCTGTCCATCCTCACGCTGGTGCTGCTGTCCTGCGCATGCCTGCTATGCGCCATTGTGTACATCGTCGATCCATACAGCTTGTATGGCGTGGCCAGGCGCGAAAACTTCAATGCCGTCAAGCCTGGCCTGGAGCGCTACCAGAGCCAGATCAAGCACGAACACGCGCTGCGGCTGCAGCCGCGGTTCATCATCCTGGGCAACTCGCGCGCGGAGATCGGTTTCGATCCGCATACCGCTGCATTTAGCGCGATGCAGGGTGCTGGCTACAATATGGGAATTCCCGGCACCGGGATGGCCACGGCCATCAGTCAGTTCAAGCAACTGACACAGGCAGGTATCAAGCCCGGAATGGTGATCGTGGGCCTTGAATTTCTCGACTTCCTGACCCCGGCAGTCGCGCCATCGGCACCTGCGGAAGCAGAAGCGCCGCGCGCCCATGCTCCGGGATTCTGGCGGTTTGACACCTTGTTTTCGCTGGCCTCGGTCAAGGACGCCGTGAAGACCCCGCTCATCCAGCATGACAGGGCAGCATTCATCATGGCGCCCGATGGCCACAATCCCGCGCAGGAGCTTGGGGCGCAAGCGGCCCGCGATGGCTACTACAAGGTATTCAAGCATAGGGCGCAGAAAAGCACCGCTCGATTTGTCAAAATGTCGAAGACCGATTTTGCCGACGGCGATTTTCAATCGCTGCACGACTTCTTGCTGGCGATGTCCGCCACGCAAGCCGATATCAAGCTGGTGATCTATCCCTATCATGCGCAGATGCTCACCTTGTTCGAAGAAGCGGGCCTGTGGCCTCTGTTCGAGCAGTGGAAACAGCAGGTCGTGCAGCAAGTGGCGGCAGTGAAAAAGGAGAACCCGTCGGCCAGCATCAGCGTGACCGATTTCAGCGGTTTCGGGCCCTACAACTGCGAGCCGATACCCACTCAACAACAGCGCCATGCCAGCACACGCTGGTACTGGGAAGCAGGACATTTCAAGAAGGTGCTGGGCGATGTCGTCATGCAGCGCGTCATGACGCAAAAGGGTGGCGCGCCGGACGATGGCCAGTTCGGCATGGCGCTGACCGGCGCCACCCTGGCGGCGAATCGCGACAGGATCGCCGCCGAGCGCCGCGCCTGCGTGGCGGCGCAGCCGGAGATGTTCGAGTTCTCGAAAAAACTGTTTGAAAAATCGTTGGAGGATGCACGCATACGCAGATAAACGACAGAAATACGCAGGCAGATGCTCTACACATAAAGTGGCCAGACCCGTTCGCCCAGGCCCGATACAGATTGCACGCATACCGGAGGAGACATGAATTTCGCAGCATTTTATCAACGCTCGATCGACACGCCTGACGTTTTCTGGCGCGAGGAAGCGGAAAAGATCGACTGGAACACCCCGTTTTCGCAAGTGCTCGATTATTCCCGCCCGCCGTTCGCCAAATGGTTCGTCGGCGGTACCACGAATTTGTGCCACAACGCTGTCGACCGCTGGTTGGACAGCCAGGGCGATGCCGCCGCGCTGATCGCCATTTCCACCGAAACGAACACGGAGCGCAGCTACAGCTTTCGCGAGCTGCAGCGCGAAGTGGAGCGCTGCGCCGCCATTTTGCTGTCGCTGGGCGTGGTCAAGGGCGACCGCGTATTGATCTACATGCCGATGATCGCCGAGGCGGCGTTTGCCATGCTCGCGTGCGCCCGCATCGGCGCCGTGCATTCCGTGGTGTTCGGCGGCTTTGCCGCCAACAGCCTGGCCAGCCGCATCGACGATGCGCAGCCCAAGCTGGTATTTTCCGCCGATGCCGGTTCGCGCAATGGCAAGGCGATTGCCTACAAGCCGCTGCTCGACGAAGCCATCCGCATCGCCGCGCACAAGCCGCAGCATGTGCTGCTGGTCGACCGCCATCTGGTACCGATGGAACGGACGCCGGGCCGCGACGTCGATTACGCGGCGCTGCGCGAACAGCACCTGGACGCGCGGGTACCCGTCGCCTGGCTCGAATCGAACGCGCCGTCGTACGTGCTGTACACCTCGGGCACGACGGGCAAACCGAAGGGCGTGCAGCGCGACGTGGGCGGCTATGCGGTGGCGCTGGCGTCGTCGATGCAGTACAACTTCTGCGGCAAGCCCGGCGAAACCTTCTTTGCCACCTCGGATATCGGCTGGGTGGTGGGACACTCCTACATCGTGTACGGCCCGCTGATCGCCGGCATGGCCACCATCCTGTACGAGGGCTTGCCCATCTGTCCCGATGCCGGCATCTGGTGGAGCATCGTTGAAAAATACAAGGTCACGCGCATGTTCTCGGCGCCGACGGCCATCCGCGTGCTGCGCAAGCACCCGGTGGAACTGATGCGCAAATACGACTTGTCCTCCCTGAAAGCGCTGTACCTGGCGGGCGAGCCGCTCGATGAAACCACGTCGCAGTGGATCGCCGACGAACTGAAGGTGGACATCATCGACAACTACTGGCAGACGGAGACGGGCTGGCCCATTCTCTCGGTGGCCAAGGGTATCGCCGACACGCCGACGCGCCTGGGCAGCCCCGGCCTGGCCATGTACGGCTACCAGGTCAGGCTGCTCAACGAGGCGACGGGCGAGGAGTGCGGTGCCAACGAGAAGGGCGTGCTGGTGCTGGACGGCCCGCTGCCGCCCGGCTGCATGCAGACGGTCTACGGCGACGACGCGCGCTTCGTCGACACCTACTGGTCCACCTTCAGCGGTCGTCAAGTGTATTCGACCTTCGACTGGGGCGTGCGCGACGCGGACGGCTATTACTTCATCCTGGGCCGCACGGACGACGTGATCAATGTGGCCGGCCACCGCCTGGGCACGCGCGAAATCGAGGAAAGCATCACCAGCCATCCGAACGTGTCGGAAGTGGCCGTGGTGGGCGTGGAAGACAAGCTGAAAGGCCAGGTGGCGATGGCTTTCGTGATCCTCAAGGACCCGCGGGGTTTTGACAGCGTCGAGGCGAAAACGGCGCTGGAACGCGAAGTGATGGCCGTGGTCGACCGCCAGCTGGGTGCCGTGGCGCGGCCCGCGCGCGTGCTGTTCGTGGCGCAGCTGCCGAAGACGCGCTCGGGCAAGCTGCTGCGCCGTTCGATCCAGGCCATCTGCGAAGGGCGCAGTCCGGGCGACCTGACGTCGATGGACGATCCGGCATCGCTGCAGCAGATCCAGGCAGCATTGGCGTCAGCGCCATGACGGGAGCGGAGTTTATCAATCGGTAAACTTCGCTTTCAAATGCGGTCGCTTTCTTTGCGTACGACCCTGCCCACGATCAGGCATTCATTGCCGCGGCATAGCTTGCGGTGGTATTTGCGCTGGTCGGGGTTGTCCGAAGTCAGCCACCATTCGCCGATATCGCGCGCCATGCGCTTGACCACCGGCTCGCCTTCGTAATTGATGGCAAACACAATGCCGTCGGCTGGCCGGTTGTCGGCCGTATTGATGATCACCACGTCGTCCTCGTACAGGGCCGGCTCCATGCTCTCGCCCTTGACCTTGATCGCCACCAGTTTTTCAGGGTGGTAGCCATTGCGCTCGACCCAGCTGCGCGGCACGCTGATGGTGCTGCCGTCGTGCGTTTCCGGCTCGATGGCAAAGCCCGTGATGCCGGCCGACAGGCGCAGCTTCACCTTGCGGATCGGGTAGAAACGTTCATCCTCGCCATCTTCCACGACCACGGGCTGCACGCCGGCCAGCGCGCGCGCGGCCATGGCCGCCTGGTCGGGTGCCGCGCCCTGGTCGAAGTACATGCTGCCCAGCTGCAGGTCCGCTTCCAGCTTGCGCGCGATCTTTTCGCTGAAGGCGCGTCCCTCGCGGTAGGTGGGCGAGAGGATTTGCGAGATGCGCGCCTCGCTCCAGCCGCTGACGTCGGAAATTTTCTTGCGCGTGTTGTCGTAGTGCTCGCGGATCAGGGCCAGCAGGCGGTCGCGTCTGTATTGATACATATCCATCTCCACATTAAACCTGAAATTTACCGTTTGATAAATTACCAAATGCTTGACTTTAACATTAGCGATTGATAAAGTCTACTTGTTGCCTGTCGCAAACGTACTACAGCGTTTGCCGGTTGGCGACACCACGGGAGGTCAGGCAGATGTTGAACAGCAGTCAGTCGGTTGAAAGCAGGGCGGTGCCGCGGCAGGGGCGCCAGTTACAGGGACGCAGCAAGAAGTCGCAGCTGCATATCGCCCGCATCGCGCAGTACATTCGCGAGCAGGGCCAGGCCAGCGCGGCGCAGTTGTCCGCCTTGCTGGGACTCGATGCGGGCACCATGAGCCGCTATCTGCGCCACATGTGCGGCATGGGACAGATCCACCTGGCGCAGCGCCATTGCACGGAGCCGGGACGCCAGCGGCCCGCCCTGTACGCGCTGGGCGAGCAGGACGACGAGGTCGACGGCTGGGCCGAACTGCCTCCGCAGGTGCGCCGCACGGCCAGCTGGCCGCGCGGTGCGGCGCGCCGCGATCCGCTGGTGGCGGCCCTGTTCGGGCCGGCGCAGGACAACTAAGACAAGTATCAACGAGGAGAAAATAATGGGGTTTGCAGAAAAATTCATCGCATCGCTGTCGTCGCAGAACCTGCGCGACGATGCCGTCCACCACGACCTGGACGTGATCGCGGCGGCCGCGCTGGCCGGCGACATGGGCGCCTTGCTGTGCCGCGTCAAATACGCGGACGGCACCATCAGCCGCCTGTTCGAAGGCAATGCCGGCAACCTGGCGCAGCTGCTGCGTGCCTGGACGGCGGCCGTGACGCAGAAGGGCCGGGCACGGCGCTGGGTCAAGGCGCAGACGGCCTGGGATGCGCAGGCCGCCAATACCTTGTACCGCCGCGTGGCCGAAGCGTCGCTCGCGCATTGGCTCGACAGCAAATGCAAGGTTTGCCACGGCACGGGCGTCGTCGCCGCCATGCAGGCCGGCGCGCCGGTCGTCTGCAAGGCGTGCCATGGCGGCGGCGAGGCGGCCATCAGCTGCTCCGGCGGCTTCGAGCTCGAACGCATCAAGGATATGGTCAGCGAGCTGGAAGGTATCTTCCAGTCGCACGGGGTCCGCGCCATGCGCCGCCTGGGTCACTGAAAAGTTTTTTTGCAATATGCCTGGCGCTGAAAAAAACGCCCCTACAATAGAGTCTCGATCACGCAGCAACAGCAACACCGCAACACCGCAACACCGCAGGACCACATGCTTCTCCACTCGTAATAGACGCGTCTCTGGCGCGACACCGATAGGGGAAATCAGCGCAGCGAACCGCCTTCATGGCCCCCTTCGCCCATTCCGTCCGGCACGGCCCCGTGCCACCCGGACGCCAGCCCGCCGCCTCACCGCGCGCGGGCTTTTTATTTTCCCGATACTTGGCAGTTCCACCCCTCAAGACCGCACCTGCGGTCTTTTTTTTTCATCCCACGAAAGGTATTACTTATGGCATCGACAGCAAACGGCATCGACAGCTTGATCGTTATCAGCAAACAAAGCGCCGAAGGCAGCAAGGCCGCCGCCGGCGGCGGCCAGATTTATCCCCGCGTCACGGCCACCTTCGACACGGAAGCGGACAAATATGCGAGCGCCGAAATCGACGCCAGCCAGCAGCAGGGCGATACCCGCCTGGGCAATTTCCGCACCACGGGCGCCATCAAGGCCGAAGCGGCGTGCGGCACCTATGCGCCGCTGATGGCAGCGCTGCTGCGCCGCGACTTCACGGCCGGCGGCGTCGCTGCCGCGCAAACCACCATCGCTGCCGCCGCCTCCGGCCTGACGCGCAGCGCCGGTTCCTGGCTGGCAGAAGGCTTCCGCGCCGGCAGCGTGGTGCGCATCACCGGCATGACGGCGCCGGCCGCCGCCAACAACGCGAAGAACTTCTTCGTCACGTCGGTGACGGCGACCAACCTGAATGGCCAGTTCATGGACGGTTCCGCCATGATCGTCAAGGCGGCCGGCGACTCGGTCGGCGTGGCGGCGGTGGGCAAGCGCAGCTTCACCCCTTTGAGCGGCCACACCACCGACTGGTTCACGGCCGAAGTGCAGGACCCGAAGATCGGCGTGCACCGCAGCTTCGTCGACCAGCTGGTCAGCAAGATGGATATCGCCGTGCAGCCGAACGGCATCACCAGCCTGGACTTCACTCTGATGGGCAAGGCGGAAGGCCCGACCACGGCCGTGCCGTACTTCCCCACGCCGCTGGCCGCACCGGGCACCGGCAAGTTTTCGGGCGCCACGGCGATGCTGTCCGTGAACGGCATCCCGTCGCAGATCTGCACCGGCATGTCCGTCTCGCTCGACGGCCAGGTCAAGGTCGACCCGGTGATCGGTTCGAAGTACGCCACGGCAGCCTCGCGCGGCAAGGTGATGGGCTCGGGCCAGTTCACGGTGCTGCTGCAGGACACCACCTACCTCGACTACTTCAAGTCCGAGACGGAAATCCCGCTGGCCTACGCCATGGCATCGGGCACGGCACCAACCGCCGACGTGCTGGCATTGGCCATGGGCCGCATCAAGATCACCTCGGCCAAGATCGACGACGGCGAGAAAAACAAGATCGTCACCTGCGCCTTCGACGTCCTGCGCTACAAGGGCGCCGACGCGCAGCACGAAGCGACCACCCTGACCATCCAGGATAGCGCGCTGTAAGCGGCTAGCGTCCGTACCGGGGCCGCCTGCGTGGCGGCCTTTTAATTCTCATCCTAATCAAGAAAGCAAATTACATGAACAACGCACAAATGATCGCCTCGGCCGGTTTTGACATCTCCCTGCTGAATGACGCCAACAAATCCGTAGACCAGGTTCACCTGGTGTCGGTGTTGTTTGACGAAGACGGCGCACACAAGGCGGGCTTTGACATCGTCAGCAAAAATTCTGACCAGTATCGTGCCGTGATCCGCGAGACGTCGCTGCACGCCATCAAGCGCTCAGTGCAGAAGAGCAAGCAGATCGACGCGAAGACCGACGAGGGTGCGGCGGAACTGTATGACCTGGCGGAAAACCGCAACATGAAGATCGCCATCGCCGTGGTGGTGGGTATGCCTGGTTTCGTCGACAAAGGCGTCCCGGTACAGCCTTCCCCGACTTTGCTGAAGGCGATTTTTGAAAAAATGCCGTCCTGGCAGGAAAAAGTGCTGGCGGCACTCGAGGCGGACGGCAATTTTTTGACGGTCTAGCCGCCGCCTTGCTGCTCTTTGCCGACGAACAGTTCGAGCGTTCGGCAAAGGCGGCCGATGGCAATGCGAAAGGCGAGCATCTGGATGCCGCGAAGCGTCATCCACTCTACCGGGAGCCGCAGGCTCCCGTTTGCGCGCAACTGCCGTTTGAACTGGCGCACGTGTGGCAGTTTTTCGTGCAGATGAACCGCAAGCGGCAGAGCGGCATGGCGGTTAACCCCTTGAGCAGCCTGGAGGTCCTGGCCTGGCAATTGCGTCATCGTATCCGCCTGACTACTTTCGAAGAGGATCTCATCGACAGGCTCGATGGTGCTTATCTCGCATATCAGAATACGTCGCAATAGCCATGCCATGGCCTGTCAGCTTTACAGCAGAGGTGAAACAGACAAGATCGGGGTCATCGTGAGGGTGGCCTTCATTGCATTACCACCCGCGCGGTGGTTTTTTTATGGGTAAATTATGACTGTTGATATTGCAACGCTATTGATACAAGTCGATACGCTTGAAGTACGCATTGCGGCCAATAACCTGGTGCACATGCAGCAAGCCTGTACGCGGGCAGCTGAAGAAACGTCAGCCCTTGAGAAGGTGACGGAGAAATACACGAAGGCATTGTCCAGTCTGGGCATTGCGAATGACATCGGCCAGATCGTCAAGATGTCGGATGCATATACCAAGTTCACGGCACAGTTGCGCATGGCGACAGGCACCACGCAGGAATACGGCGAGGCTTACGATAACGTCAAGCGTATTGCTGCCACGGGACAAACGGAACTGGCCGCCACCGCAGGCATGTATACCAAAATTACGGATGCCACGGAAAAGCTGGGTATCAACCAGGCCCAGGTCGCCAACATTACCGAGGCCTTGAATCTGGGGGTCAGGATCAGCGGCGCATCGGCCGAGGAGTCCGCGACGGCGATCGAAGCCTTGTCCGACTCCTTCGTCAATGGCGCGATGAGTAGCCGGGAATTTAACGCCATCAACCAGAGTGCGCCCGAAGTCATGGCGGCACTGGCCGCTGGCATGGGCGTACCGGAAGAAGCGCTTGCTGCTCTGGCGGCTACCGGCAAGATCAGCGCCGATGTGATGGCGATCGCATTGCCGAATGCGCTGGGCGATTTGCGTAAGGAATCAAAAAAATTCGACACCATCGGTGGTGCATTTACTGTGTTTAGCAACAATGTGCTGGAATTCACCGGGCAGATGGTCGAATCGACGGGCGCGGTCAGTGTACTGACTGGCGGCCTCAACTTTCTATCGAACAACCTGACGCTGGTGGTGGGCTTGCTGGAAACCTTGACTGCGGTGAAGTTTGTCAACTGGGCCAGCACCGCCGTCAAGGGCATCTATGCGAAGGTTACGGCCAATCGCGCCATGCATGCATCGACCCTGGCGGTTGCGAGTGCCGATGTAGCAGCGACAGGCGCCGCTTCTACGCTGGCTGCGGCGCGCGTGGCGGAGCTGCAGGCCACGATACGAACCAGCCAGGCCGATGTGGCTTTGGCGCTCACGACCAACGGCCTAATTCCCGCCCAAGCCCGTGCTGCCATTGCCGCTGAAGCGCATGCTGCGGCGTTGATGGCACAAATGGCTGCGATGCGGGCCGCGTCTGTGGCAGGCGGTGTGCTGCGTGGTGCGCTGGCATTCTTGGGCGGACCTATCGGATTGATCGTGACGGCGCTGGGTATCGGAGCTACGGCCTGGGGCATGTGGGGGAAATCATCGTCCGATGCGTCTAGATTGGCCTCCGAGGAAAGTGAACAGAGCATGTCTCGAATCATATCCAATCTTGAAAAGCAGAATGTGAAAATACGTGAGCAAATTGTCTTGGCACGTAAAGAAAGTCCTCAACTTGCCAATGTCGAGTCGCCAGCTGCACAAGAGGCGGCAGCGGTGCTTTCTCGATTGAATGCGCTACGTAGTCGTAGTACACCGCTTAGTAATGTTGATCAGGTCATGGTTGCTAATTTGAGTGGCATGTATAAGCAATTAACGGGAGTCATGAAAGAAAATCTCTCCGTTAAAGCAGAGTTAGATGTGGTTACTCAGAAAAGGTCTACGTCTGAATGGATGAGCGAGTACGCCACAACAGCGGAAAAAATGGCTGCGAGACTGGCATTGGTAGGTAAATCGTACAAAGATGGAGTGATTCCTCCTGATTTGTATAAGCGCATCCAGGAGAGTTTTGGTGTCCAAGATGATGGAGGTAAAAGGGTAGCGTCAGCGCTTGATGAGTCCACCAAGGCTGCCAATGGATTTATTGAATCTCTACGTAATGAAACTGCGCAAGTTGGCTTGAGCGTCGATCAGATGCGAATGATGACTGCTGCACGCGCAGCGGCAAAAGCCCCGAATGCCGAATTGCGTATGGAGATAATGGCGACTGCGCTGGCGAATGACATTGCCCTTAAGTCTTGGGAAAATTTGGAAGATGCTCGTAAATCTTCTGAGGCGGAAACACAGAAGCTGACCGATGAGCGAAATACATCCTATGCAGCGGTTGTGGCAGAACTTGCCGCAAACAAAGAGGCAATCACCACTTATGGTTTGAGCAAAGTGCAAATTCAGGCCCTTACTCTAGCGCGGGACGAAGAGCGTTTGTCACAGCGCGAGACACTAAAACTGAGCAAGGAAGAATTGACCCACTTAGAGCGCATGATTGGGGGACGTAAGGCGAACGTCGCTGCTTTGAACGATTTGCATGCTCGTGAGAAAGAAACGAAGGATGCAGAAGAGCGGTTGGAGGAACAAAAGAAACTGTGGAATTCGATCGATTCGGCCGCGCACGGCGCATTTGTATCTATCTTCGATGCTGGGAAGTCTGCTTTCGATGGCCTGCGTAGTACGCTGAAAAATGGCCTGTTGGATATGCTTTATCAAATGACCGTCAAGAAGTGGGTCCTGAATGTTGGCGCATCTATATCGGCCGCCAGTGCTACGGGCATGGCGTCGGCCGACGGTTTAGGTATAGCAAGCGGGACCATAGATGGAGGCATTGGCGGTATTGCGAGCTTGATGCAGAGCGCTAAAACCGCGTATACCATCGCCACAGCGGGTTTCGCGACTCTCACGACAGGGATGGGCACCAGCGTTGTAAGTATGGGCACTCTGTTTGGCTCGACGGCGATTGAGGCATTTGGTGCTGGCCTAGGTAGTACGGGGTTGGTGGGGACGGCCGACGCGGCTGGACTCTATGCCGCGTCAGGTGGTTTGGGGAGCGCTAGCGCGGTGACTGCGGGCGCTTACGCGGGCGCCGCCATCACGGCTGCTGCCGGCATCGCCGCGGGCATACTTGGCGGGAAAATGATTTCCGGGCAGTACGGCAGTGGTTCCACGGTAATGGTTGGCACTGGTGCTGGCGCTGTTGCTGGGGCAATCATTGCTGGCCCAATTGGTGCGGCCATTGGCGGTGCTTTGGGTGGTGTGGTTGGTGGTATCGGAAACCGTATTTTTGGTATGGGAGACAAAAAATACGGCGATACTGGGATCGATGGCATATTGTCCGGCACTGAATTTTCAGGAACGGAGTATGCCAAGTGGACCCAAAAAGGCGGTTGGCTGAGAAGCAATAAGAAGGGAACTGACCTTGAAACGGTTGATGCCACGATGTCCGCAGCGTTCGTGGAAACCTACGCAGCCATTCGTAACGTGTCCGCCTCCTTGGCCAATGTCTTCGGCATTGATACATCCAGCCTGGCAACCCGCACCCAGGCACTTCATATCAATTTAACCGGCCTCGCGACCGAGGCGGATCGCCTCGGTGCTGTCACGAAATTCTTTGAAGGGGTCGGTAATGCGATCGCAGTGGAGCTGTTGCCCAATATTGGCGAATTCAAGGTCGGTAACGAGGAACTCAGTACGACGCTACAACGTGTCGCCGGTAATTACTCCGGTATCGATGCAGCGCTTCAGTTGATCGGTCGTACGTCGCAAGATGCGTTCGGTGCTGTTGGCGTGGCAACGATTGGAGCAAGGGAAAATCTGGTCAAGCTGGCCGGTAGTTTGGATGCTTTCACCAGCGGTACAAGCTTCTTTGCGGAAAATTTCCTAACTGAGGCTGAGCAGATGGCCCCATTGCTGTCGACCGTAGCGGACACCTTGGATAAGTTGGGCTTAGCAGGCGTCAAGACGGTTGACCAGTACAAGGGGGTTGTGCTGGGCCTAAATTTGGCCAGTACTGCTGATCAAGAACTATATATCAAACTTTTGGCACTGGCGCCTGCGTTCAAAACGGCTAGCGAATACAGTAACCAGTTAGCTGCTGCAACGGGCAATTTCTCCGCTGTAAGCAAGACGGCCAGCGACATCGCCAGCGAGCGCAGGGATATGCAGCAGCAGTTGAACCAGCTGACGCAAAGCGAAGCGCAGCTGCTGGCCTCCCAGCGCGCTGGCATCGCGGAAGGCAATCGCGGGCTGTTCGACCAGATCCAGGCCGTCAAGGCGGTGACCAGCGCGAAGGATGCGCTGGCCAAAGCCTACGAGACGGAATCGGCGGCGGCCAAGTCGGCGCTGGAGAAATCGAAATCGTGGGTGACGACCTTGAACGGGCTCAATTCCAGCATGGCGCTGGGCGCCCAATCGACGCTGACGCCGGAGCAGAAGTACGCCGAGGCGCGGGCGCAGTTCGAGAAGACACTGGCGGCCGCAAATGCCGGCGACGCGACGGCGCAATCGGGCTTGTCTGCCGCCGAGCAGGCGTTTTTGACGGCATCGCAAGTGGTCAATGCGTCCGACGCCCGCTATGCGGCCGATTATGCCCGCGTGGTCGAAGCGAACAAGGAAGCGTTGAAATGGGCAGCGGCGCAGGTCGACGTGCAGCAGGCCAGCCTCGATGCACTCAATGCCCAGGTATCGGGCTTGATCACCATTAACGACAGCGTGCTGACGGTGGCGCAGGCCATCGCCGGCCTGCGGGCAGCAATGGGCGGTGCGGCGGACCTGGGAGTGAAGTTCAGCAATCCCCCCGTGGTCGCGGCACTGGCCGCGATGACTTCCCCCGTTACGGCGGCCGTCTTCGACCCCGTACGCTATTCCTCGGCCGCGAACGTGGGTTCCGAGGTTCTTGTCGCAGAAATCCGCGGCCTGCGCGAGGACAACCAGGCCATGCGCGTGGAGCTGGAAGGCTTGCGTGCCGATCAGCGGGCGCAAACGGGCGCCACCATCCAGGCCACCTTTGAATCGAACGCCAACGCTGCCAGGACGGTGGTCGATGGCGTGGACAAATCGTCCAGGGCATCTGCCTGGGCCACTGCAGTGAAAGGAGAATACGCATGACCGATGCGCAATTTCAGAAATGGCTGCAAAGCTCGTCGGCCATCCGCATGGTGCTGATCGAGGCGCAGGTGAATGTGGCCGGCAGCGAGGTGACGCGGTATATCGCTTCGCGGCCCTACGTGACCGGCCCACAGGAGGTGCCGGCAAATACCGCGTACCTGCCGCTGGCCAAGGGCGGCCTGGCCTTCACGGAACAGGTCAGCCTGTCCGGCGAGGCGGGGCTGTCGGGCGGCGATATCGAACTCGATAACGCCGACGGCGCGCTCGATGGCTGGCTGGACGACGTCTGGATGAACCGGCCGATCAAGGCCTGGGCCGGCGATCCCTCCTGGCCGCGGGCCGACTTCCAGCTGGTCTTCGACGGCATCATCGCCGACGTGGCCAGTGCGGGGCGCGAGTCGGTCAACCTGGTGCTGCGCGACAAGCTGCAGCGCCTGAATACGCCGATCTCCGAAGCCAAGCTGGGTGGCGCCACGCCGAACAAGGACGCCATCCTGCCGGTGCCGTTCGGCGAATGCCACAACGTGGCGCCCTTGCTGACCGATCCGGCGACCCTGGAATACGGTTTTCTCGGCGCGGTGGAATCGACGTTCGAGGTGCGCACGAACGGCAAGCCGATCGCCGTGGCCTTGAATGACCAGGCGGGCCGCTTCAACCTGACGACCGATCCGTTTTCCACCACGATCACGGCCAGCGTGCAGGGCGACAAGGGCGGCGGCTATGCGCCGCGCATCGCTTCGCTGGTGCAGCGCATCGCCACGGCCTACGGCAAGGCGGCCGACCGTTTTACGCTGGCTGATCTGGACCTTGCCAACCTGGCTGCCTTCGATGCGGCCCACCCGCAGCCGGTGGGGCTGTATGTTGCGGACCGCACGAACCAGGCGCAGGCCATCCAGCAGCTGGCGGCCAGCGTGGGCGCCCAGGCGGTCATGTCGCGTACCGGCCAGCTGCGCCTGGTGCAGATCGCGCTGCCGGCCGCCGGCGTGCCGGTGGCGATCGGACCGGAACAGATGCGCGAGCGTTCGCTGCGTCCCGCGCAGCGCCTGCCCGTGACGGCGGCCGTGAAGATCGGCTTCGACCGCAACTACACGCTGCAGGCGGGCCTGACGACCAGCATTCCGCCCGCGCATGCGGATTTGTACGCCACCGAATGGCTGACCGAAACCGTGGTCGACGAGGCGGTGCGCGCGCGTTACCGCCTGTCCGACGACCCGGTGCAGATCGATACCTGCCTCAAGACGCGGGCCGATGCCCGCGCGGAAGCGCAGCGGCGCCTGGCCTTGAGCAAGGTGCCGCGCACCATTTACGAATTCGATGGAGAACCCGAAATGATGATGCTGGAATTGGGACAGCCCGTAACCCTGCGCGCCGAGCGCTTTGGTTTGCACGATGGCGTGCCGGGCGTGGTGGTGATGCTGTCGCGCTTCTGGCTGACGGGCAGAGTGACGGTGGGGGTGCTGGCATGAGCGCGATTGTGGGGGAACGCGATACGCTGCTGCAGGCGACGGCGGAGCGCTTCAGTACCGCTGCCGACGGCAAGGCGATCCTGATGGCCGCCAGCACGCCCGTCTTTCGCGTCAATAGCGCGGGCGAGGGTGCGCCTGATTCGATCGCCATCACCGCCAAACCGGTCAATGTGGTGGGCGATATCGTGTTTTCGGTATCGTCCGGCACGACCTTGCGGGTAAACGGTAACGTCGCCACGGTCGATTTTGCCAGCATGACGACCGACACGGCCCTGGTGCAGGCGCGCATCCGTGAGTTTGGCGTCGATTACATCGCAAATTACATGGTCAGCAAGGTCTTCGACGGCGCCGCCGGCGAGACGGGCCTGGCTGGCCTGAACACGGGCCAGGCTTTCGCCTACAAGCGTGCGGCCGCCGCGCCAACCGATTCGCCGGGCGACGTGATTTTCACTTTTTCCACGGCGGCCGTCACGACGCCGGCCGGCAATGACCTGGCCAATGGCTGGTCGAAGAATATCCCGGCCGGCACGGCCCCGCTGTACGTGCGCGTGGCGTCGGCCAGCTCGCGCAATGCCACGGACAATATCGCCGCCAACGAATGGTCGGCGGCGGTGCAGCTGGCCAAGGACGGCACCGACGGCTTGAATGTGGCGCCCGTGCGCATCTACCAGCGCGGCGCGACCAGTATTGCGCCCGCGCTGCCCTCGGCCGCCTGCACCTTTACGTTTGCCACGGGTGCGCTGACGGGCTTGAACAACGGCTGGTCGGCGCAGGTGCCGGCGGCGGGCGGCGCCTATCTGTTTACATCCGGCGCCACGGCCGCGTCACGCACGCAGACCGACGATATCGCCCCAGGCGAGTGGGCGGCCGCTGTGCGCCTGGCCGCCGACGGCGCCACCGGCCAGCGCGGCACCGTCACGGTGACGGCGCCCGGCTATTCGACCTGGTCGGATGCATCGGCCGTGTATGAACTGGGCCGCGCAGGCTATGGCGCGCCGGTCAACCGCGACGTGGTCACGCTGTACGACGCGACGCATGCGGTGACGAAGTTCTTTGTGGACAATACCTGGCTGGATCTGGGGACCGTGTTGAATGGCAATCTGCTGGTGGATGGCACGGTGGCTGCCAAGGCCTTGAGCGTCGCCAACCTGGAGGCTGTCAATACGAAGACGGGCAAGTTGCTCGTGACCGGTACTATCAGTGACGCTGCTGGAAACTGGTCCGTCAATGCGGCGGGGCAGGCCGTGATGAAGGCGGTCACGATCTATGGGGCAAATGACAGCGTGATTCTTGCCGCTGGCGCCAGCGGCATCGACTACAGCAAGGTAATTGGTGCCAAGCCACCGGCGAATGCGACGGCGGGTGCAACTTTTGGCGTCAATATCGGCGGGCAGATGAGTCAATCCACCATCGGCACGTACATCCAGGGTGCAGCCATCGATCTGGCGCTGATCAATACCGCCAGCATCAAATCCTTGTCCGCCATGTCGGCTGTCATCGGTACCTTGCGTGACGCCACCTGGGGGGCTCGCACGGAAATCTGGGACAACGTCATTAAAGTGTATGACAGCAACAACATGTTGCGCGTACAGATAGGAGACCTGACACGATGAGCATTGGTATTACGACCTATAAAGCCAATGGCACGCCCATGATTACCCCCGACGGTGCTGGCGGCATCTATGTGGAAACGTGGCGACAAGGCCCCGAGCAACCTGCGGTGCGCGTGTATTCCGGATTGCGTGGCATGTCCTTGCGAGTGTTTCAAGTAATGGGAGGTGTATTTGCCTGGGTGGTCGGCCAGGATGGCCATGGCAACCCCACGATTACCTTCTCGTTTGAATACAAGGACGCCTATGGCGGCGATCTGATCTTGTTGGTATTCGCATCATGACGAACGGCATACTGTTTAATACGGAAAAGGGAAGCCGGGTCATCGATGAAGAATTCATGGTCCCGGAGTTTATTGGCAAGGTTGCCTTGAATCCCGCGCCGCATATTTCCGGCCTGTTTACCAGCGGGAATGTCGGCGCAAAACCTTACTATACCAATTCCCATCAAGTCATCTCGATGCCCGATTCGGGCGGCCGCGCCGTCATGACGTTCTGGCGTTATCCGGATGCCAATGGGGAGGATCTCTGGTTTTATCCCACCTTGTCGGTGGACACACCAGGCAACGGCAGCATGCCTGGCATGAATATCTACCGGCGCAGCGCAAGCGTGCTGCCGACCTTGCCAATTGGCTATTGCTTTGCCATCGGACGTGCCATTGCCTCGCCCAATACCTTTGGCATGCGTTCGTGGGATGCCGCGGGAAAGCTGATATTCGATAGCGGCAATTTGTCTCTGAAGATAGAGTCATTCTTGTCCATATCCTTTGGCTATCAAGTAAGCGATTACGTTATTCCCGCCGTATCCAATGCCGCTATTTTGCTGCCTGATACCTACCAACTCAGCGATGTGTCGGTGGGCGATGCGCCGGGATATCCCGGCTCGGGCAATTCCCAGTTTTACGAGAACCGGGGCGGGGTGCGCAGAAATGGGGCGACTTTTTCTACCGGCATGGTCAATGTGGCTGCCTACTATTTCAAGGGCGCCGAATATGACCGGGATAGCAGCTCGCATTCGGGAAATGCTTCAGATCTGAGCATGCCCATCATTAATGCATCTCTTTACGACTAGGAAAACTGATGATTCTCAAAAACTTCACCACGCCAAATGGCGTGGCGGTCGGCGTTCATATGCTCAAGCGAATCGAAATCAATGCGCCATTCGATACTGCGCAGCTTTCCGTGCATAGCTACGCCAGCGAAGTGGCTTATCTGGCCGGTTCCGGCCTGGCCTGGAACACCCCGCTGCAGATGCCATTATTGCAATTGCAAGGAGAGCTGGGCAGCATTGCCGAGCGGTGGCTGACCACTGACGCGGCCAGTCCGTTTGCCGGCGGCAGCATTGTCGCGGACCGCAGCGGCACGCTCGATACGGCCCGGACCCGCGCATGGGCGCGCATCAAGCAGGCGCGCGCGCTTGCCGAGACTGCGGATTTCGCGTGGGACGGCGCCCTGTACCAAGCAGACAAGGACCGCATCACTGGCGCCACGCAGCAGGCCCTGCTGGCGCAAGCTTCCGGCCAGCCGTACGGCATCGACTGGACCTTGTCGGATAACACGCAGGTGACGCTCGATGCGGCCGGCATGGTCGCCGTGGGCGCCGCGCTGGGGGCGCACGTTGCCAAGGCGTTCGCTATTGCCCTTCAGTTGCGCAGGCAGATCGCTGCCGCCACTTCCCTCGACGCGCTTGAGGCCATCGTTTGGCCAGTGCAGGGTGCACATGAGTAACTTGCGCATCATTTACGACAACGCCGCCGACCGCGCAGTGTTGTCGGCGTCGAGCCAGGCTGGCGGGCTTGGGCCTGCCAATTTGCAGCGCGAAGGAAAGTCTGCGGTGCTGCGTTCAATTGGCACGGTACAGAGCATCGTAGCAACGTGGCTGGCACCGGAAATTGTCGGCGGCGTGGCCCTGCCGTTTTGCAACCTGACCCCAGAGGCAAGCATCCGCGTGCGCGGCTACGTCGAGCCTGGCGACGCTGCGCCTGCATTCGATACCGGCGTCGTGCCGGCGTGCGAGTATGCGCGGCTGGGCATGTGGGATTGGGGCGCATTGCCGCTGGGCTTGAATGCCTACAGTTACGGCGGCGGTACCTACGCCCGTTGCTGGTTCCAGATGCGCAGCATCAGGAAACTGGTGATCGACCTGGCCGATCCCGACAATCCTGCCGGCTACATCGAGGCTGCGCGCCTGGTGGCAGGGGCTTACTGGAGTCCGGAACAGAACGCTTCATACGGTGCCGGCATTGCGCCGGTCGATACCAGCAGCCAGTACCGCAATGGCGCCGGCGAACAGAAGGTGGAGCGTGGCGTGATGTACCGCAAGCTGTCGCTCGCGCTCGATCACATGACACCGTTGGACCGTGCCGAACTGTGGCGCATCGTGCGCGGCAACGGCCTGTCGCGTCCGCTTTTCATCAGTCTGTATCCGGATAGCGATGACGTCGAGCTGGAGCAGGCGCACCAGGTGTATGGACGCCTGGCTAACCTGGCCGCCATCACCACGCCATCTTTTCAGGCTTATGCCACCAACATTGAAATAGAGGAACTGTAATGGGTGATTTTTTTTACTATGGTCAGAAGGATACGATCCAGCGCTTGAATGAGCTGGCCGGGCGCGGCGCTGTGGTGGCGTCGTATGCGCCAAAGGTTGGGATGTCGCCGGTGGGCGGGGCGAATGGATTCATGAATCCGGCGTGGCTTGATCCGAACTTGCCAATTGCAACAAATTCTCCTGTGGCGGTGGGCGTTACCAATAAATATGGATACAGCTACATTGGACAAAACCCCCCGACAGACCTCTGGTATCGGATTGCCACATTTGCCATGGATAGCAGCTCCAATGCACAGCATCTGCGCATTGACGGGGTATTGAATGACGGCTGGGCAGCAAACGCCAGTTCCCCCTTTGTCCTCATGCTGGGTGTTCGGGGTGGCTTTTACTACGATTCGACGTTTAATGGCGCCATTTCGATAAACGCGCGGATACAGGTTTTTCAGCAAGTGAATGGAACTTTTGAGGTGTACTTGAATTTCCGAGCCGGGACGTTTGGTTCGGCGTCATTTAGTCTGCAGGGCTTTACCGCCACAACATACGCACAGCCAGTATCAGTGACAGCGACGCCCGCTGGAACAATGGTGTATGACTCGGGAAATACTGCGGCCTATCCGCCAAGATACAGGGGGTTTGCACCTGCGGAGACTAATACATCTACTGCAGCCACTATGTTCAGGTCTACCGTATTTGTTGGAAACGGTGGCACCAGCACATCATTTCTTAACTCGGGGAGCGAAGAAAATACAATGGCCGGCGGTGCATATCGGAATATGCTGACACTGGGTATAGGCGGAATAGCTGGCCTTGCGTATCCGGGAACATTTCATTGGGATGTTTCTGCCGGTAACAACGTACCATACTATCAGGGCTATCGTATGCGCCTTAAGGCCTTCGATGCTGGTTCTGGGAATCACTCTGGAACATTGCTTTCCATCTCAGGAGATGGGCAAATCTACATGCCGCGACTTCGGGCGGGTACTCCGACTGAAGTAGTCGCAACTAATTCCCATAACATAGCGCAGGATGGGGTGCAGGGCGCTGATATTTTGGTTGTGTCTAATTCGGCTGGGTTCCGAAGGTGCGATGGGGACTGGGGGAACACAGCGAACGCAGCAATGATCGTAATGGCTAATACTGTCACTGGACGCAGTAGTAATAACAAAGGCACGGTCAATACGATGGGTAATGACTATGCTGAATATATTTTCAAAAGTTCGATGTGCGGTATCGTCGCCCCTGGCCAAATAGTAGGCATCACCGCCGACAATAGGGTCACCGACATGTGGGCCGATGCTACCATGTTTTCGATCAAATCGACCGCACCATCTTTCGTCGGTGGTGATTCCTGGGCAAATGACGTAGGGCAGCGCCCATCGCCCCAGGCAGGACCAGCGCCGACCCAGCCCTTGCGTCGCGCCGATGTGCTCACGCAGCAGCCAGTGCCCGGCGCTAATCCACCGGAATATGAGTACGTGGTAATGGAACCTGGCGACACCGATGACGTATGGGCCGAAAAGCAGGCGGCCTTCGTTACTGCATTGGCCGCCCACAACGCCGCCGTGCAGCAGGACGCCGAAGCCATGGCCAACTTCGACGCGGCGCTGGAAGCCGCGCGCCAGACAGTCGACCGCATCGCCATCGCCGGCCGCGTACCGGTCAACGTGCTGGGCGCCCAGCCGGGCGACTACATCGTGCCGGTGCAGGACGGTGCCGGTATCAAGGGCATCGCCGTGCGCGAGGATGATTTGAGCATGAAGCAGTACCTGCACGCCGTCGGCCGCGTGATCTCGATCGAGCCGGACGGCCGGGCCTACGTGATGGTCAAGGCCGTGTAGCAAATCCGTCATCCACCTCCCAAACCCGCTTCGGCGGGTTTTTCATTTCCTCCACCTTGGAGGCAACCATGGCCCTCGAGACCACCGTCGCTGGCGGCGCATTGATCAATCTGTTGTAGCAAATGGGGCTGTCATGACGATCTCGCCGCTGATCCGGTCTGCTGTGATGGGCTGTCCAAACTCCGACCCGTCATACGATCCCAGCGCCGGCACCAATCGCTGGCATGTCGAGTTCTACGGGGCATGTGGCGCCGCCCGTCCATTACCGAGCCTATCGGCGTTGCCACTGGGTTTATTTCGCCAACCACTTACCTCATCCTGAAAGGGGCACTGCTGCCATGAGCAATCTTCGCATCATCCACGACAACGCCGCTGACCGCGCGGTGCTGACTGCATCGAGCCAAACCGGCGAACTGGGCCCGGCCAACCTGCAGCGCGACAGCAAGAATGCCGTGTTGCGCGCCAGCGGCACTGCACAGATCATCACCGCCACCTGGCCGACGCAGGAGTCCATCGCCTGCGTGGCGCTGATTTCCACCAACATGACCAGCAGCGCGCGCATGCGCGTGCGCGGTTATGCCCAGCCGGGCGGTGCCGTACCGGTGTTCGACACTGGCAGCATCTTCCCATGCCCGGCCGCCGTGCACGGCTCCTATCCCTGGGGCGTGCTGCCGCTCGGCTGGAACGGCTATCAGTGGGGCGGCGTGAACACCTGGGCGCGTGGTGGCGGCGCCGACGGCGTGACATGGTTCGCGCCTGTGCGCGTGCGCCAGATAGTGATCGACGTGTCTGCGCCGCAAAGCCCGGAAGGCTACCTGGAAATTTCGCGTCTGGTGGTGGGCAACTACTGGTCACCGCAATATAACGCCGAGTATGGCGCCCAGTTGCAGACCCAGGATAGCAGTGAAAATTACCGCACGGGTGCAGGCAACCTGAAAACCGCGCTGGGCACGACCAGCGACAAGCTGAGCATCAATCTGACGCACCTGACACCGATGGACCGCGCGCGCTTCATGCGCATCCTGCGCGAGAACGGCAAGGGCAAGGCAATGCTGTTCAGCTTGTTCCCGGAAAATCCGGACCCGCTGCTGGAGCAGGACTACATGCTGTATGGCAAGGCCAGCAATATCGACGCGGTAACTACGCCGTACTTTGACACTTATTCTGCACCACTACAAATCGAAGGAATTTAAATGGCTGATAAATTTTATGACGGTATGCCCAACGTCAACGAGAAATTGAATGAAATGGATCGGGCGTTTGCGGCGGGACCGTACAATGCCTTGCCATTGTCCGGCGGGAATATGAAGGGCACGATCTATTCGAATGCCCCGATCACGACAACTCAATATGTGCAAGCTTGCGCGTACGGCCCAGGCTCTATTGTGAACACCGGTATGAAGACTGGCTGGTGGCGAATCGGAAAGTTTAATTCTGCACAGCAGGGAACCGAGGCATCAATTCGTGTAAGTGGAACCACGTCGTACGGTGCTGTTGCCGGTATGTCGAACGCCATGGCAACCATCATCCAGCTCCGGGTAGACAACGACAGCAAGATACGCGGTGTTTTCCATAACGAAGGCGGAACGACAAATAACACGGTATCGGAAGTGACCATCACGGATGATGGTCAGGTATATATCCTGTGCGGTACCTTCTTCTCCCTGGCCGTTTACTGCGAGTCCACTTGCTGGCAGGATTCTGACGTATCGTATTACGGTGTAGCGGCCGAGCCCCCAGCCGGGACCTTGGCGTCTTCTATCTTTGGCTTGAAACTTGGTGCGCAGAATACGGTAACGTTCGAGCGGCAGCGGACTACCTTCGATTCTTCCTCAGTTCTGGTTGGTCCAAAGCAAATAATTGCTGGAGAGATATCTAGTACTCTTTGGGCAAGCGCTCTTCGGGCGCCGAATGATGGGGCGGCGGGGGGCGCTGGCATATATTATGAAGTGCTGTCCATGGGCGTCGCATCGGTTCCAAGTTATTCCAATGCAGGTAGATTTTTTTGGAGTGCCCGTAGTCATCCGGGGAACTCTGGAAAAGGATTCCAACTACGTTTGAATGCTGTCGATGCTAGCTTGCCTGACAATGTCACATCAGTTCTGGATATTAATGGCACCGGCGACCTTACTCTGCCAGGCGTTATTACTGCTGGCCCAGTTCTCCCGTTAAGTGCGCATCAGTTAACCCGTAGGACTGCGGAGTTCGGTGAACTTTGCTACGTTGGGCGCGTCGAGACAGGGGTCACTTCCTCGTGTTTTGCCATTCGAGCGTCAAATGGTGCCGGCGGTTGGGGCAACAGTGCTTCGGTTGCATACGTCGGGCGAAACTCCACGACATCGCGCTCGATTAGCGCCGCTGGCACCATCAATGCCGGCGGTACCGATTACGCTGAATATATGTTAAAGGCACCTGGATGCACGGGTATTCTTCCGGGGCAGATTGTCGGCATTGATGTTGATGGAAAACTAACCGACCAATGGCAGCGCGCCATTGCCTTTGCTGTTAAATCGACTGATCCTTGTATGGTTGGCGGGGATCGTTGGGCGCGGCATTTGGGTGAGCGTCCGGTGCCTGTTGAACGTCTCATGCCTTCCACGCGTCAAGTGCTGCTCAGTGAGGCTGTTGCTGCCATTGACGCGGTGATGGAAGTGGTGGATGGCAAGCTGGTTGAGGTTGCGCCTGCCGTGCCGGCCCGCGAAGCGCAATATCGCGAAGAAGCAATACCGGGAGATACCGATGAAGAATGGGGCTTTAAATGCGCACCCGGCCTCGCGTTTGAGGCGGCCCTGGAAGCGGCGCGTCAGCAGGTTGACCGCATCGCTTTCTGCGGTCAGGTACCTGTGAACGTCCTGGATGCCACACAGGGGCAGTACATCGTCCCGGTGCAGAAGGGCGATGGCATAGGCGGCTTGGCTATACGCGAGGAGGACATGACACTCCAGCAATACATGCGCGCCATCGGCAAGGTCATCGCCATCGAAGACGATGGGCGCGCCCGTGTCATCGTGAAGGTGGCATAAACACTGTGCTTGCTACATGCAAACCCGCTTCGGCGGGTTTTTTTATTTCCACCACCTGAAAGGCAATCATGGCCCTCGAAACCACCGCCGCTGGCGGCGCATTGATCAAACTGTTTGGCGTGCCCGTGCTGGCCGGCGCCGCCGCTACATCGCTGGGCTTCATGTTCATGTGGCCCCAATCCACCAAGGAGGCATTTATTCGTTTTTGTTCCAGCATCATCATTTCCACCTTTCTCGGTCCCGTGCTCGTGGCGGCCGTGCTGTCGTGGTGGCCCAGCCTGTTCGACAGTGCGAAGACGGTGGCGGGCCTGTATGGCGGCGATCCTGCCACGGGATTTCTGTTCATCGCCGCGCCGCTGATGGTGGCGGCCGGCTTACCCGCCTGGTGGGTGCTGGGCGCCTGCGTGCGCTGGTTCGACAAGCGGCGCGGCAAGGATATCGGCGAACTGGCGGCTGATGCGGCCGCTGCCGTCAAGGATGTGCGGGGCATGCTGTGACCGGCGCCCAATTGATGCAGATCATGCCGCTGGCCGGCCGCCGCGCTACGCTGTTCCTCGCGCCCTTGAATGCGGCGATGGCCGAGTTCAGCATCGATACGCCGCTGCGCCAGGCCTCGTTCCTGGCGCAGGTGGGCCACGAATCGGGACAGTTGCGCTATGTGCGCGAGCTGGCCAGCGGCGCGGCCTATGAAGGACGCGCCGACCTGGGCAATGTGATCGCCGGCGATGGCGTGCGCTTCAAGGGGCGCGGCTTGCTGCAGGTGACGGGGCGCGCCAATTATGCGGCGTGCGGCGTGGCGCTGGGCCAGGATCTGCTGGCGGCGCCGCAGTTGCTCGAGCAAACGGCTTTCGCGTGCCGCTCGGCGGGCTGGTTCTGGCAATCGCGCGGCTTGAACCGCCTGGCCGATGCGGGCGACCAGGAACGGGTGACGCGTCGCATCAACGGTGGCGTGAACGGCCTGGCTGAGCGCCTGGCCTTGTACCAGGCAGCGCGCAAGGTGCTGGCATGAAGCCGTCGTTGAGCATTGCGGCCATGCTGTTGCTGTTGGGCGCGGCCGTGTTTTGCGCCCAGCGCTGGGGCCGCGAAGCGGGCCGTGCTGCGTGCGCGGCGCAAGTGAGCGAGGTGCAGGGCGTGTTGCGGCGCCAGAACCAGGCCCTGAACGCGATGCGGGAGGAGGGCGCGCGCCGGTCGGCACGGGTAAGGCAGGCGCAGGCCGCGGCGCAGGCCGGGCAGGCGGACGCGCAAGCGGCTGCTGCGCGCATCCTGGCCTTGCAGCCCGAAGGCGATGCCTGCCGTGCCGCCGAGGCGCTGATCGCCAGCGAAATGCCATGAGGCGGCCGCGCGAACGTGCCGGAAGGCATGCAGGCAGCCTCGCCAACAGTTTAGCTAGCTTATTGCTGCTGAGTTTCTTGACCGGTTGTGCGGCCTGCGCGCCAGCATCGAACGTGGAAGCTTGGCCCGTGAGCGTGCCATGCATCGCCACGCGCCCCGTCGCGCCCGTCTTGCCAGCGGTGCCATTACACGGTATCTACGAGCAAGTGCAAGCCTTGCTGGCGCGCGAGCAATTGCGTGCCGCCCATGTCCGCCAGCTGGAATCGCTGCTCGATGCTTGCTCCGGCAGCTAGCAAGGCCTGACAACGCGAAACAAAAAACATAGCGGGCGGAAGGATGGATCGCGCCCCCGCTGGCCCAGGAAGCGCAACTGCACGAAGCACAAGAACGCCGAGGCAGTAGGCATCGCAGGCCGCAAATGACGATGCGCGGCAGGTTTTATCGGCGTTCCAGGCTGCCGTCGTCAGTCAACAGTGCCTTGCCAGCGCAACCACCATGCGCCGCCTTCTGGTGCAGGCACGGGGCGGCATGAGAGAAAACGGTGCACCCTTCGTCAAATTGGCCGCTCTCCGGTGATGTTTTGCCATAATTTCTGTATACAATCCCACCTGGCACGATGCGTGCATGGCATACCTTGGTCATCCCATCCAAGGAGCTTCGCATGCATCATCGGCCGCTGGTGTGTTCCTGCCGTCCCGTTTCTGTCTTGCCTTTCCCTTTCACCTGCGCCCATCCGGGCCGCGGTAACCCAGGAAATGGAGCGTAAATGGCCTCTCCCCGTCTGAAATCCATCCACCGCAACGCGCCCGGCACCGCGCCTGCCGCGCCGTCCCCCGTCGATGAAGTGCTGCCAGCCGGCAAACTGTTCACCCTGGGCTTGCAGCACGTGCTCGTCATGTATGCGGGCGCCATCGCCGTGCCGCTGATCGTCGGCCGCGCGCTCAAGCTGCCGCCCGAGCAGGTGGCAGCGCTGATCAGTGCCGACCTGTTCTGCTGCGGCCTCGTGACCCTGATCCAGTCCCTGGGAGTCGGCAAGCATTTCGGCATCCGCCTGCCCGTCATGATGGGCGTGACCTTTGCCGCCGTCAGTCCCATGCTGGCCATGGCGAACAACCCGGCCTTGGGCATCACCGGCATCTTTGGCGCCGTGATCGGCGCCGGCGTCGTTTCCATGCTGATCGCGCCCTTCATCAGCCGCCTGCTGGCGCTGTTCCCGCCCGTGGTCACGGGCAGCATCATCGCCGTGATCGGCGTGTCGCTGATGCGCGTGGGCGTAAACTGGGCCATGGGCGGGCCGCCCGCCATGGCGCAAATCGCCGATCCCGCCTTCCTCAAGATGGTCGCTGCCGCCACGGCGGCCGGCTTGCCCGGGCCAGCCGGCCCCGTGCCCCTGATCGCCAACCCTGGCTACGGCGCGCTGGACAACATGGGCATCGCCTTCTTCGTGCTTGCCGTGATCTTGCTTGTTGCCAAATATGGCCGGGGTTTCCTGTCGAATATCGCCGTGTTGATCGGCATCATCGCCGGTACGGCCCTGTCGTTTGCGCTGGGCAAGGCCGACTTCGCCAAGGTAGCCAGCGCCAAGGCCTTTGCCATCGTCACGCCGTTCCAGTTCGGCATGCCGACTTTCGATCTGGTTGCCATCGTGACCATGAGCCTGGTGATGATCGTCGTCATGATCGAGTCGCTGGGCATGTTCCTGGCCCTGGGCGAAATGACGGGCAAGCGCATCGAACAGGCCGACATCAGCCGCGGCTTGCGCGTAGATGGTCTGGGCACTTTGATCGGCGGCATCTTCAATACCTTCCCGTACACCTCATTTTCGCAAAACGTGGGCCTGATAGGCGTGACGGGCGTGCGCAGCCGCTGGGTCTGCGTGGCGGCCGGCCTCATCCTGCTGGTCATGGGCGTGATCCCGAAGATCGCGCAGACAGCCGAAGCCGTTCCGGCGTTCGTGCTGGGCGGGGCAGGGCTGGTGATGTTCGGCATGGTCGCTGCCACGGGCATTCGCATCCTGGCCGGCGTCGACTACAAGAGCAACCGCAACAACCTGTTCATCGTGGCCCTGGCTATCGGTTTCGGCATGCTGCCGCTGGTGGCCGAGCAGTACGCGCAGCACATGCCGAAAGCCCTGTCGCCGTTGCTGCACAGCGGCATCCTGCTGGCCGCCATCGTTGCCGTGCTGCTCAATCTGTTCTTCAACGGGCTGGCGTCCAGCGAAAAAGCACGGGAACAGGCGCGCGACAACAGTCATGGCAGCGAGTGAGGTGTCGGCCAATGCCGTGAGCGCAGCGCGCCGCATGCCGGTCACGCAGCCGGCAGAATCCTGAGCACCACGCAATTGCGCCCCGCATCCTTGGCCTGGTACAGCGCGGCATCGGCCAGGCGCAGCAGGGCGTCCGGATCGGCGGCACCCGGTGGCGGCTGGATCGCGATGCCGACGCTGATCGTCACCTGCTGGCCATCCGCACCTTCATGGCAGATGCCCAGGTCCTCGATGGCGCGCCGCAGCGCTTCGCCGGTCTGGCGCGCCTCGTCCGCGCCGGTGTTCGGCAGCACGATGGAAAACTCTTCGCCGCCATAGCGCGCCGTCAGGTCGCCCGCGCGCCGCATGCCGGCCGCCAGCGCCTGCGCGACCCGGATCAGGCAAGCATCCCCGGCCTGGTGGCCATGCCTGTCGTTGAAGCGCTTGAAGTAGTCGACATCGAGCATGACGACGGCAAGCGGCTGGCCGACGCGCGTGGCGCGCGCGCATTCGGCACGCAGCACGTCGTCGAAATGGCGCCGGTTCGCAAGGCCCGTCAGGCCGTCGGTGATGGACAAGGTCGCCAATTTGCGGTTGGCGTCTTCCAGCTGTTCCGTGCGTTCGGCAACGCGCCGTTCGAGGCTGTCATGCAGCCTGGCGCTGGAGATCGAGATCATCGCCTGTGCGCCGAGCATGCGCAGGAACTCTACGCGCTCCTGCGTGAACGAGGCTTCGGCAAGCCGGTTTTCGAAGTACAGGATGCCGCCGGTCTGGCCGCCGTGCCGGATCGGCAGGCACATGACGGCACGCGGCCGCTGCAACTGCACGTAAGGGTCGGCGGCAAAGCGCGAGACGCCCGTGATGCTGTCCTCGATCACCTCGGCGCCAGTGCGGATCACGTAGCGCAGCAGCGACAGCGGGAACTGCGGGTCGCTGGCGGCGTTCAGGTCGAGCGGGCGCGCTTGCAGGACGGTGATGCCATCGCCATCGATATTGGCCTCGAGCTGGTAGCTGCCTTCCGATAGCAGCAGCAGGCGCGCCACCTGCGCGCCGGCGTTTTCGCACACGATGGAAATGAGGCGCATCAGCACGTTGCGCAGGCCCACTTCGTTCGACAGGATCTGCGACGCTTTCAGCAGCGACACCAGGTCGAGCGCGGAACTGCCGTGCGTGCCGCGGTCTTCCATCCTTGACAGCAGTGCGCCGTGGCGCGCCCGCAGCTGCGCCACCTTGCCCTGCGCGCCCCACTGGCCGTAATGCGCGATGGCGTCCCGGATGAAGACGCCGGCCACGCGCGCGTGGCCCTGGTCCGACCAGCATTCGCCGCACAGTTCATTGCCCAGCGCTTGCATGTTGACGTAGCCCGCCAGGCCGGCCGCGTCGATCGCCTGCTGGTACAGGCGCGTGGCCAGTTGCAGGTCTTCCCGGTAGCGTGCCATCTCGGCCATCACCAGCAGATGTTTGGAATGGCTATTGTCCGAGCCCTGCGTGGCCCACTTGGTAAGACTCGCCTGCAGCGTGCCGATCACGGCCAGCACATCGCCCGCATCGGGGCGCGCGGGATCGCGCCGCAAGGCGCGGACCAGGATCAGCGCGGCGTAGAAACTGCACTCGGCGACCTTGGCCTGGCCGCGCATGATCTGGGCGACGATGCCGAGCTGGCCGGCCAGCAGCTCGGCGTTGGCGCTGTCGAACAGGTAGGCGTTGCGTATCTTCCCTTGCAAGAAGTAGGCGCGGTACAGCTGCGAGCCGCCATACTGATCGAGGAAGCGCGCCTCGCTGAAGGCCTCATCGTCGTAGCTGTCGTGACGGGGCAGGAGCCCCATCAGGCACTTGATCGGCTGCGCCGCGGCGGCGACGCAGCAATCGGCCATCGCCTGCTGGCCGTTGGCGCGCATCAGCGCCAGGTCGTGCTCGATGTCGTGCATCAGATGCGGCAGGTAGTCGCCGAGGATGATACGGTCGGTGGCGCGCACGGCCGCCACCACGCCGACCTGCACGAAGTCGGCGATTTCCAGCGCCCAGCCAAACGCTTCTTCGTACAGGGCGTCGGAGCTGCGCAGCGGCTGCGTCCAGTGGTTGCTGAGCGCACCGAACATCAGGCCCGTGAGCGTGCGCGTCTGCAGGTTGGCGCGGCGTCTGGCCAGCGCCATCGCCATCGCGCCGAAGGCGTATCCGCGCGCGACGTCGCCGTGGTACAGAACCAGCATCAGTGCGTAGCCGACATAGGCGACAGCGCTGAAATCGCTGTTCCCCCGCTGCATGGACAGCCGCGTCATCGACACCACCATCAGCGCGCTCAGATCCTGCTGGCCGGCGTAGTAGCTGGCCATCCACAGGCCCTGCATCATCTGCATGGCGGCCACGGCGTCCGGCTCGCACATGTCATCGGCCGCCAGCAGGGTGTCGGGCGCGTGCGCGCCAGGCTGCTGTCCGATGTCGGCGAGAATGTCGCTGAAGCGCGCTTTCATGTGCGCCACCTCGTGCGGAATGTCGATGTGCAGCAGGGCCAGGCCTTCGCGCTGCACGGCGATGGCGTCGAGCAGGCGGCCCTGCAATTGATACTGGTGCGCCTGGATGGCGATGCAGCGCACCTGCTGCAAGGGGCTCAAGGAGCGGGCGCGTACCAGCGGGTAGATCGCCTCGGCGGCATCGAACTGGCCGCACAGGTAGGCCGCTTCGGCTGCGCCCAGCTGCAGGTCGAGCCAGAGGTTGGCGTGAGCGCTCCACGCCTGCGCCGGCAGCAGCTCGAGACCTATGCGCATGTGCTCCAAGGTGGACTGGAACGCGGCGGAACGCCGTGCCTTGACGCCGGCCTGGAGATTGAGCGTCGCCAGCTGCACGCGCTCGTCCGCATCCTTGATCAGCGCGCGGCCGGCGTTGAGCTGCTCGACGATCTCGAACAGCGTTACGTCCCGACGCTCCGGCGCCGTATGCCGCAGGAGCAAGCGGCCGATGAGCAGATGGTTGGCCACGCGCGTAGCGTCGTCGGCGACCAGGTAGGCGGCCTGCTGCACCCGGTCGTGCAGGAAGCGGTAAGCGACGCCGCTGTTGGCCGCATCGCTGTCGCCACTGACGTACTTATAGCGTTCGTCGAGCGGCTGGATCAAGCCTGCCCTGAGCGCCGGCCACAGGTCTTGCTGCGTTTTGCGGTGAGCGCGGTCGATTGCCAGCGCGAGCGTATCGAGCGTGAAGCGGTTGCCGCAGGAGGCGGCCAGTTGCAGCAGATGCTGCGTCACCGTGGGCAGGCGGCGGATTTTCTCCAGCAGCACCTCGACCACGTTGTCGGTATATTTGGCCTGTTCTATTGCGGCCAGGTCCCAGTCCCAGCAATCGCCCTCGGCCCGGTAGCGCAGATGGCCCGTCTCATTGAGCGACGCGAGAAACTGGTTGAGGAAAAAGGGATTGCCGGCCGTCTTGCGGTAGCAAATGCTGGTCAGCGGCGCGCAGTCGTAGGCCGCCACGCGCACGGTGGCCGAGACCATTTGCGCCACCTGCGGCTCGGTCAATGCGCCCAGTAACAGCGTCGACAGGCGGACCTCGCGGGCGAGCAGCTTGTCGCGCAGCGCGATCAGCGGATGCGCATCGCTCACTTCGTTGTCGCGATATGCGCCGATGAACAGCATGTGGCTCTTGTCGCAGGAAACCATCAGCAGTTCGATCATCCGCAGCGTGGCCGCATCGGCCCATTGCAGATCGTCGAGGAACAACACCAGCGGATGCCCGGCGCAGGCGAACACTTCGACGAAGCGGGGGAAGAGGCGGTCCAGGCGCAGCTGGGCCTGTGCCGGGTCCGACGCGGGCACCGCGTCCGTGGGGCCGACGATCAGTGCCAGTTGGGGAATCAGTTCGACCAGCATGCCGATGCCGCTGCCCAGCGCCTCGTGCAGTTTCGCGGACCACTGGTGCAGCGTTTCCTCTGGCTGGCCGAGCAGCTGGCGCACCAGACCCTGGAAGGCCTGGATCAGCGAGGCATACGGCACGTCGCGCTGGAGCTGGTCGAATTTGCCGGACAGGAAGCAGCCGCGCCGGGCGATGATGGGCTTTTGCACTTCGTTGACGACCGCTGACTTGCCGATGCCCGAATGGCCGGCCACCAGCAGCATCTCGCACCTGCCCGCGGCGCTGCGTTCAAACGCCGCCAGCAGCGCGGCGATGGCATCCTCGCGCCCGTGCAAGGTTTGCGGCACGAGGAAGCGGCCGTTGTGGTCGGACAGCTTGAGCGCCTGCGCCGGCTTTTGCGCGCGGCATGCTTCGAGGTCGTTGCGCAAGCCCTGCAAGCTCTGGTAGCGCTGATCGGCATTTTTTTCCAGCAGCCGCTGGATGATCGGCAGCAGCTGGCCAGGCAAGTTGGCGAGCGCCAGGTGCGACCAGTCGGGACTGCGCGCAATGTGGCAATGCACGAGTTCCATCTCGTCGCGCGTCTCGAACGGCGCCTGGCCGGCCAGCAATTCGTAGAAGGTGGCGCCCAGCGCATAGAAATCGGCGCGCCAGTCGACGCGCCGGTTCATGCGCCCGGTCTGTTCCGGCGCCATGTAGCGCAGCGTGCCTTCCAGCGTCTGGAGATTGGCGATGCCATGGCTTTCGTACGGCAGTTCGCAGGCGATGCCGAAATCGATCAGCTGCAGCAGGCGCCGTTCATCGTTCCACACCAGATTGGCGGGGTTGATGTCCTTGTGGATCACGCCCTGATGATGGACCGCCTCCAGCGCCGCGCACAGTTGCAGCGCGATGTCGAAAAAATCGCCCAGCGCCAGTGCGGGCTGCGACAGCGTCCTGCGCGCCGCCACCTGCGCGCGCAACACCTGGTCGAGCGCCTGGCCGCCGCAATCTTCCACGATCATCGTCCAGCACCCGCCGTGCAGCTGCAGTGCCAGCGGATGCACTACGCCCGGATGCCGGCAGCGGCGCGCGATCGCATACTCGCGCTTGAATTGCGCCAATTGCTGAAAGGAGGGAAACTGCTGATTGGGCTTCTTGACGATCAGCGCCGTGCCATCCGCGGCCCTGGCGCGGTAGACCCGCGAGCGGGCGCCGTTGTGCAGCTGTTTGATGATCTCGTGGTCGAAAAGGGAGCGCATGGGCTAACAGTACACAGACGGTTGCGGGAGCCTGAAGGCGCACATTTCGGAATGTTACTTGATTGTAAGTATTATATCAGTACGGGGGCACGGGAGAGGAGGCGGAGCGATGGGCGTTGTTGTAAAAACGCCAGCGAGGCAGGCATTCCCGAATGTCGGAAACGAGCGCGCTGACAATCGCGGCAAAGCCGAATTAGTGCAGATAGCGGATGCGCGTGCTGGTAGGCGTGGTCAAAATGCCGGCAACCGACTGGTGCAGGTGGCCCAAGCCCATCAGGCTGCGCCCGATGGCGGTGTGCATGCCCATCATGGCAGCGGCCCGCCTGACTGGTCGCCGCCAGCGGCGCCGGCCTTGGCGTTTACGCCGCCGTTCAGCGCGGTGGCGCCGTTGACGGTGGCTGCTTGCATGACGATCAGGTTTTTCATGACGGTCAGGTCGCCCGTACAAATGGTGCTCGGTGTGTTCGACGTGACCTTGTCGGCGGTGATGGTAGCGGTGCCGCCGGGCAGCGTCGCCGTCAGGGCGTGGGCCGCATGGTCGTACTGCACCACGGCGCCGTCAGGGGAGTGCGTAGTGTGGATGGTGTCGCTGGTCTCGGGCGCGTCAAATTCCTGTGAATACAGCGCCGGCACGATGATGCCGCGCGTCAGGTCGCCGCCGTGTGAAATGACGATCACCTGTTCGCCGACGGTGGGCGCCGACCAGGTGTGCGTGCTGCCGGCGCGCCGGGTGGCCCAGTTCAGCCATTCGGTGGTGAGTGTCGGCCCGAGCCGCACGCGCGCCTTGGCCCCGTTGATCTCGGCAATGGTGCCCAGGCGGATCAGGTTTTGCAGCAAGCGGAGGAGGTCGGACAGGTCGGCGTTCATGCAATGCATGTTGCCGAAGCCCGCGTGCGGATGCACGCGGTGGCGGGTTGATAAGTAGGTTAGTGCCTATATATATTCTCGCGCTAACCATGCCACTACAATTGGAAGTATCAAAGCTATCACCCAGAAAAATTTTAGTATTCTATTTGAGGTTGCAATATGACTACGTTGAGCGACTGTGACTAAAATCAAGCAAGTTAATAATCCATAAAGAAAGCCGGTTAGGACTCCAAGTTGTACGTGGAGTCGAGAGATAAAGTAAGCGGCATCTGGAGAACCCACAAGAACACTTGGCGGGCTACTTCGCCAGTCTGCCAATTGTACGATTGTCCAGTACGCTATCAATGCGGCAAAAAATTCAATTATAAGAATAATAGGAATAATATTTTTTTTCATTTGTTACACCCGCAGATACCAATGTTGCCAGATTTTATCTGGGACGCAGCTTTTGACGCTCGCGCATCTCCTTGCCGTCTGGCCTCGCGCTCATTTTGCGCTGTCCATCTTGCGTAGAAGGGTTGCTTGTCGTAGTGCCATGATTCGTGGACAATCGTATTGTACAAATCGATGCGCTGAGCTGACGAGAGTGTTCCAGCATAGAGCCTGGAATTAATAACTGGCTTACTCCAAGGCCACCGATCAACATAACCAGCGAGAGTTCCACCCAATTCATCAGGGATCGATTCCATTTTTGGGTTCGGAATATTGATATCCGGGTTATTTGCTCGCGCTAAACAAGTCATCTCATTAACATCCTGTTGCGTCAATCCTGTAGGGTCAACAAAGGAAAACGGATTCCCCCCGGCATATGCATAGGTATTGATACCGCCGGCCAGCCCAATCGGATCGCTCTGCAAGTACCGCCCCAGTGACGCATCGTAGTAGCGATTCCAGTTGTACCACAGTCCTGACTCGGTATCGTAATATTGCCCCGGGAAACCGACATGCATGCCGCCAATATTGTCGACGATGACGGTGCGGTCAAATGCTGCGTTGGCGGCGCGCCAGGCGACGCCCCCGGTACTGTTGGTCAGCACTTCTGGCCGGCCCAAATGGTCGTTATGGTTGAAGTAGACTTGGTTGGCACGAGCCATACCGATTAGCTCGCCATTGAACCAGAAGTAATGACTGGTTTGCGTACCGATTTCTGCTAAAAATTCTCCACTTGGACCATAAATAGCGCGCGTGATTCCACTAGAATTTTCTTTTTGCACCCGTTGATTGAGCGCATTGGTACGATAGTCAGCAACATAACTGCCATTCACGAGTATCCCGCGCATACGGTTGAACCCATCATAAGTATAGGCCCGTGTGCCATCATGGCGTGATTCGCTCGCTAGTGTACCCACGGGGTTGTAGCTGAAGTTGCGGAATTCACCATTTCCGCTCCATGAGGCTAGCCGGTTGCTAGTGGAATCGAGCAAAAAATTATAATTAATTCCCTTCCGTGTTTGGGCGGTGCGATTCCCGGCCTGATCCGAGGAGAACTTTTGATAATCAGACGGACGTGTTACCAGGCTTACGCGGTCACTAGCATCATAATCGATCCCCTGTGTCATATTCGGATCGATTGAATCAAACACAGCAATGATCTGGTCCGTGTTGCTATATCGATATTCGAGACTTTCCACTTTGCCAGTGATTTTTGAGATGCGGCTATCCGCATCAAAATCAATTTTACGAGGAAGATTATTGCCATAGCGCCAAGCGTAGGGCTTGCCGCTAACTGGCTGATAGAGTACTGAGTCAAAAAGTTTAGTCCATACCCCGGTAGCATTCGTTAAAACTTCGCTCACACGGCCGTACGCATCATAAGTAAAGAAAGTACGTGTTCCCGTTGGATAATGGATGCCCTCCAGGCGACCAGCAGCATCATAGTCCCATACTGTCGTGTAAAGGCTGCCATATATATTGTTAGCCTGTACAGTCAGTTGTCCGTATGCGTTATATGCGTAGCCCGTGTATCCTGTCAGATCGGTGAAGCCAGTCAGATGTCCCTTACCAAATAGACCTTCATCATAGGTAAAGCTTTCGGTTTCACCGCTATTACTGCGCGAATCCAGGCGCCCCAGGCTATCCCACGTATATGCGGTAACTCTGCCATCGGAACGTGTTTCGCTTTCCAGCCTACCGGCACTGTCGTATTCATACGTGCTGGTGCCGGTGTCAGGGCTAATAATACTGGTCACCTGTCCAAAACCGTTATAGGTATAACGCGTTTGTAAGGGACGTGGATCGGTCACCGATGCCAGGTTACCTTGCGCATCGTAGGTCATGGACGTCGTACCGCCGTCAGCAGCTCTGCTGCTCACAAGACGGTTCGCCGCATCATATTGATAGGTTGTAGCGCGGCCTTGCGCATCCGTGCTGCTCGTCAAATTGCCATTGTTGTCGTAGCGTTTTTCGACACGTTGGCCATTGTTGCCCAACTGCGTGTACGGGCGGCCCAAGGAATCAAGGACGGTGGTACTGCTAAATTCCGTCGTACCGAATGCGACTGGCACTGTGCCATTGATGTCGGCATAGTGCCTGGGGGAGCTGCTGCGCACGCTATTGCCGGGCACGTCGACAGTCAAGTTGGCGAATTCATTGAGCGCATTCCCCACCTGTTTCAAGCGTCCCGCTGCGTTGTATTGGTAGCGCAGCACGCTGCCATCCGGACTGCTAATCGTGCTGATCTGGCGATCATGGTTATAGGTGTAAACGGTGGTGCGTCCATTCGTATTTTGTGACAACATATTGCCGCGTGGATCGTAGGTGTGGCTGGTAGTGACACCATTGATGTCGACATGGGTCATCGGCAAGCCGAGGCCGTTGTAATTTGCCCAGGTTTCTACCTGTCCCAAGGGATTCGTACGTGAAATCAGGTTCCCGGACAAGTCGTATGCCGATGTATATGTTGCTGCGCCTGAGGGCAGTGACTGACTGACCGTGCGGCTGGCGATTGCTTCGTTGCCATGGAAACTATAATCATATTGCATTACACGTTGGCTGCCGCTGAGGACATCCGAGTACTTGGTACTTTCAAGCTTGCCCGTCGCCAGTCCTGAATTTACATAGGTGTATTGAATGCGTGCATAGACTTGGTTGGTCGAATCGAGAAACTCAGTTTGGTTGATATTGTCGCCACCCCAGCTATTGCGAGTAGTTGAGGCTGCTGGTGTGCCCGTGGCGGTCGTCTTTTGCAATAGCTTTCCGTCGGCGCTGTAGCTATAGGATGTCGCTACACCATTCCAGTCCGTGGTCGTGCTTAGATATCCGTTGGCGTCATAGCTGGTGGCTGCAGCCGCGGCGCTGCAGGTAGTGCTTCCTGCCCGGGAAATGCTGGTATTTTTGAGTTCACCGTTTATGTTGGAAAAAGCATGGCGGGTCACGTCGCCTTTGGCGGTAGTGACTGTGGTTCCTGATGCATCGTAAACGAAGGTATCGACTTCCTCGCCACCGGCCAAACCGCTTTGCTGCACCCGTTTGTCGGGGTAGTAGCTATAGGTGCTATACCGTTTCCCATTGATCGAAATACCGGTGAGCAAAGTTGGGTCGGTATTCTCATAATGGTACTGCCGAATGTCTGGCGAATTACCCGGTGATGTCACTTTTGCCAAGAGGCCCGAAGCATTATATTCGTAGCTCCATAGGCTGCCTGCCGAGTCGCGCACCGTGGCAACCAGGCCATTGCTTCCATAGGTTAATTGAATGTTTTGACCTATGTGATTGGATATCTTGCTGACGCGATTAACGCTGTTGTACTCATAAAAAATACCTACGCCGACCAAATTGATAATGCTAAGAATGCGCCCACCTGTATTATAGGTGTAGATAAATTTTCCTTTGAACAGAGTCCAGCCATCGACGGTATATTGCAATTCCCCGACCGTCTCGGTGCCGCCTGGCGTGTAGATATAGGTACCTTCCTCGCCGACATCACGTTTGTAGCGATGCGTAAACTGTTTTCCGCTTGAATCAACGACCATTGCTGATTCTGGAATGCACATGGAATCCATTCTGATGCAGCCTGCAGTGCTGGCGATAATCCGCGGAACATCATATTTGGACAGCCAATTTTTCCCGAAAAATGTACCGGTTGCCTGGCGGCTACGATAGGTCCGTTCTAGACCAAGCCCGTACTCCCCATGGGAAAAAAATCCGTTTCCGTCTTATGCTTTTCCCCAGTGGCTATCACAACTGGATTGTCAGTCGATTTTGGGGCGCCGGATAGGCAGTCTTGATCTATATTTGAGTTACTCTCAAATGTAGGAGCTGCTTTCGGCGAGCCACCTTGGCCTCCGTCTCCGGGCTTGGCTCCACCAAATCCATAATTAATTGGGCTAGGCGCATAGTCAGTCTTGCAAAATTGCGTGCCATCCTCTCGATAGGCCCATTTTTTTCCCGGACCACACTCGTGTACCTCTACGGTGCTGTCGGCGTTGGCAGGTGAAGGTGCTATCGAGAGGGAACTAGCTATGAAAATGATGAGACTGCTTACGGAATATAATTTCACTATTTCTCCTGAGAAATTTATATAAAATATATTATTAAAAATAATATTACCATTTTGAATTGTTTCTTGGTAGCAATTTCTCTGATGCCGGCTTGTATCTATTCATAGCTTTTTCGCCCCGACCTAATGTGATGTAATAGCGATGCCCGTACTAACCCGATCCTGCTTACTCAAGGCTAGCAGGGGCTGCTCCGGGTACTTGTAGGCTGCCCCGTTCTTGGTAACGCGCTCTTGCCGGCCAAACTGATGCACATGCGCCACGCGCGCCACCCAGCCAAAGAACCCAACTTCGATCTGGTCGCCGGTCGCCGGTCGCCTTCACTTTCAGGTACTTGGCAGTGCGAATCTTGGCAAACATCGCCGCCTTCTGCCGCTTGATGTGCTGCGCCTGGCTACGGCGCAGGTTGATGGCCACCTTGTGATTGATGGTGCGGCGCTAGGCCAGCAGGGGGGGCTGCCCAGGCTTTCAGCGCGTGCAGGTCGTCGCTCATGGCGTTGCCTCGGGCGTGCGCCATTCGGCCAGCAGGGTGTCACTGGCGTACAGCTTCCAGAACTCGTCCGCGTAATCACGGCGTAAATCTGGCGTAGCCGCTACTGGTTTTTGTCGGGTTTAATTGGGATTAAGAGAAGTGCCAAGGCGTAAAAAAAGCCACTAACCCTTTGATTTTATTGGGGTTAATGGCTTTCTCGATGTTTCTGAATTCTATGCGCTGGTGCCCGGAGCCGGAATCGAACCGGCACGCCCTTACAGGCGGGAGATTTTAAGTCTCCAGTGTCTACCAGTTTCACCATCCGGGCAGCGCGGCGAGATTCTAGCACAGGTGATGCTCATTACGCCATCTTGTGCCTGAGCGAAGGGGCCGCAGACACAGCCAGGTATCCGCTACCCGCCATCAAAACGTCGCCTTGAACTGCACCCCATACGTGCGCGGTTCGTTGATGATGCCGGTCAGGTTGTCGAAATCGATCGCGCCCAGCGACTGGATCTGGTTGGTGATGTTGCGGCCGTACGCGGAGAGTTCGTATTTGTCCCATTTGTAGCCCACGCGCAAGCCGCCTTCGAGCAGTTCCTTGGCCTTGTATTCTTTTGCTTCATACAGGAAGAAGTTGTAGCTGGTGCGATAGGCCCAGTCCGTGTAGGCGTAGAACTCGCCATTGGCGAGGGGAATGCTGTACTTCAGGGTGAAGTTGGTTTGCCACTCCGGCGCGCGCGGCAGCGGGTTGCCGTCGATGTAGGCCGTGCCTTTGAACGGGCCCAGCGGATCGGTGACGGTGCAGCCGCTGGCCGGGTTGTTTTGCGCGTTGCCGCAGCTTTGCACGAACAGCTTCTTGTCCTGGATTTCCGTGTGGTTGTAGCTGCCGCCCAGGGTCATGCTGAGCGAATCGCTGAGGTTCGCCTGGAAATCGAGTTCCACGCCGCGGCCCGTGGCCTTGTCGGCGTTGATCAGCTGGTTCATGTTGACGGCGCCGCTGCCGGCCGTCAGTTGCTTGTCCTTCACGCGGTACTGGAACACGGCCAGGCTCAGGCGCGCGCGCTTGTCGAACAGGTCCTGCTTGATGCCCGCCTCGACGGACAGCGCTTTCTCGGCGCCCGCAAACGAGGGGCGGTCGGCCAGGCCGTTCAGGCGTCCCTGCATCGACGGCGCGCGGTAGCCGGTGGCGATGCGCGCGTAGGCATTCGTTGCCGGCGTCAGCACATAGGTGCCGCTCAAGTCCCAGCTGACGTTGTGCGAGGTGTCGTGCAGGTTGAAGGGGCCGGCGGTGGTCGCTTCCACGCGCTTGGCCGAGAAATCCTTCTTGTCGCTCGTGTAGCGCAGGCCGGCGCGCAGCTTCAGGGCATCCGAGACCGTGTAGTTGAGCGAGCCGAACGCCGCGTACGACTTCGAACTCTGGTTTTGCGTGGCGTAGGCGCTGTTTTGCGGATTGCCGGGCGCCAGGCTGTCAAAGCTGATGCTGTCGATCTGGATATCTTCCTTGAAGTAGAACAGGCCGCCTATCCATTGCAGCGGGCCGCGGGCGGACGATTCGGCGCGGAATTCCTGCGAAATCTGCTTGTGGTTGGGGATCACGTCGGCCGTTTCCACGACAAACGGGATGAAGCCCGGACCCATCGGCGGCGCGTACACGGCGCCATAGCCGCCGTCGACGTCGGCGCGGCTGTAGAAATCGAGTTTTTCATAGCCGGTGATCGAATGCAGGGTCACGCCGGGCAAGTCCCATTTCAGGCGCATGCTGGCGCCCTTGGTTTTCAGGTGCTGGCGGTTGATGCCGTCGGTGGGGTAGTTGTCGTAATCAAAGCCGTCGACCAGGTCGTTCGTGCCCTGTTTCAGGATGTTCGCGCGGAACAGGGTGGCCGTGCCGTCGAGGTTGCGCGCGTGCACGTTGAACAGGGCCGTGAAGTCGCGCGTGGGCTTGACCAGCACCTGCAGGCGGGCGGCGCTGTCTTCATAGCCTTCGAAGTCGCGCGTGCCGGTGGGGCGCGGGTTGTGCACGCGGTCGTCGCGGCGCTGCGTCTGGCCGGAAAAGCGCAGGGCCACCGTGTCGCTGACGGGCACGTTGAACGCGCCTTCCAGGTTCTTCATGCCATACTTGCCGAAACCGCCGCTGAGGTAACCTTCCGTCTTGAAGACGGGCTTGGCGGAATCGAACTTGATCACGCCGGCCGGCGAGTTACGGCCGAACAGGGTGCCTTGCGGGCCGCGCAGCACTTCCACCTGGTCGACGTCAAACACGGGAAAACCCTTGAGCATGGCGTTTTCCTGCACCACGTCATCCATCACCAGGCCCACCGGCTGCGAGGCGTTGAGGTCGAAGTCGGTATTACCCAGGCCGCGAATGTAGAAACGGGGGAAGGTACGGCCGTAGTCCGATTCGACGGACACGCTGGGCGAGCGGCTGTTGAGGAAGCGGATGTCGGCGCCGCCGGCCGTCAGGGTGTCGAGCTTGTCGCCCTTCAATGTGGCGATGGACATGGGCACGTCCTTGATGTTTTCCGCGCGCCGCTGCGCCGTCACGATCACCGTTTCCAGCTGGCCAGGACCTGCCTGTGCCGCCGGAGCGGCAGGCGCGTCGGCGGCTGGCGCCGGGACGCTGTCCTGGGCCTGCGCCTGCAGCGGAAAGGCGGCGGCGATTGCCAAGGCAATCAGGGTGTGGCGTACTGTGCGGGCATGCGGTGTCATCATGAAACGGCTCCTGTCGGTCAAGGTTGTTCGAACGGTCCAGGCAGGCGCGAGTCCGCTAGACGAAAAATCATGCTAGCACGGAAAATCTTAGTATTCATGCCATTTTCCAGCTGCCGCTATTCATATCCGTTTCGACTCAATACACGAATAAAATCGTATTTGTCGTCAATATCTGGCGGGTGCATAGTAGGGTGCCGGCAGGCCTGCGCAGGCGTAAAAGAGGCGGGACAGGACGAGGGGGTTTCCTGCGGCTGCGCAAAAAAGCGTGCGCCGTTTTGGCGTAGCGGCGGGATCCGGGCGCCAGAAATACAACAGTTGCCGCGGATTTTTTATGCGAGGGGCGTGTTGTTGCAACGCGACAGGGGAGGCCGGCTGCGGCTCTCCCCTGTGCGTGTGACGCGGGGCATGCGTGGCCGCATGCCGCTATTTGCTTAAAACTCTTCCCAGTCGCCGGCCGTCACGGCTTCCGCTTGCATCGCGCGGTGTTTCGCGGGCGCGGCCTGGCGCTTGGCGGGGCTGCTGGCGGGCGCCGGTACCAGGCGCAGCGGCTTGGCGCTGGCGCGTGCCGGGGCTGGCGCGTGCGCCGCCACCTGGCTGTCGTGCGTCTTGAAGATGCTCACGGTTTGCACCAGGTGGCTGGCCTGGTCGCGCAGCGATTCGGCCGCCGCTGCCGCTTCTTCCACCAGCGAGGCATTTTGCTGCGTGACGCTGTCCATCTGGGTCACCGCCTGATTGATCTGCTCGATGCCGGCGGACTGTTCCTGGCTGGCCACCGTGATTTCAGCGATGATGTTGCTGACGCGGGCGACGCTGGCGACCACCTCCGACATCGTCGTGCCCGCCTGCGCCGCCAGCCGGGAGCCCGCATCGACGCGGCTGACGGAATCGTCGATCAGCGCCTTGATTTCCTTGGCCGCGCTGGCGCTGCGCTGGGCCAGGCCGCGCACTTCGGTCGCCACGACGGCGAAGCCGCGGCCCTGTTCGCCGGCACGTGCCGCTTCCACGGCCGCATTCAGGGCCAGGATATTGGTCTGGAAGGCGATGCCGTCGATGACGCTGATGATGTCGACAATCTTGCGCGACGATTCGCTGATCAAGTCCATGGTGCCCATCACTTGCCCTACCACGGCGCCGCCCTTGCTGGCGACGTCCGATGCCGTCGTGGCCAGCACATTGGCTTCGCGGGCGTTTTCCGCATTCTTGCGCACGGTGCTGGTGAGTTCTTCCATTGAGGACGCGGTTTCTTCCAGCGAGCTGGCCTGCTGTTCCGTGCGCAGCGACAGATCGTTATTGCCGCTGGAAATCTCCGCGGCGGCAAGGGAAACGGTGTCGGAATCCTGGCGCACGGAGGACACTACCGTGGTCAGCGACTCCTGCATGCGCTGCAGCGCCGACAGCACGCTGGCGGTATCGTGCGGTGCAACGTTGAGTTTGCCTGTCAGGTCGCCGCCGGCCAGCAGGCTGACGGCGTCGCACAGCTGCTTCGGTTCCGCGCCCAGCGCCTTGAGCAGGCTGCGTGTGATCAGCCAGCCGGCCAGGCCTGCCAGCACGATGGACAGCAAGCTGGCGCCGATGAGGATATTCCTGTTGAGAGTGTAACGCTCGTTGTCTTCCTGCAGGATGACGGCGGAGCGCTGGTCCGTCAGGGCGAAATATTCATCGCTGGCGGCGACGAGGGCGGCCAGCAGCGGGCGGCATTCCTCGTTCATCTTGACGATGGCCTGGTCGGTTTTCTTGTGCAGCGCAAGGTCCACGATAGCCATCGCCACGGGAGAATAGCGTTTTTCGATGCCGTCGATCTTGTTGATGGCGCCGCGCACTTCATCCGATACCTCGGGCTCCTGCGCCAGCTGCAGCAGGTGCCGCATGTTCTTGACGACCTCGGCCTGCGCCTGCAAGACCTGTTTGCGTTCGATCTCCAGGTCTTCCGGCTTGGTGACGAGCACCAGATTCCTGGCCGCCACGGCACGCATGTCGATCGCGTCCCGCACGCGGTGCGCCGTATTGGCGCGGGCGGTGATGCCGTTGACATACTGGTCAAAACTGGCGTTGAAGTTGGAAAAGCTCCGCACGGACAGGATCGATATGCCGATGAGGAAAAAGACCAGCAGGCCGAAAGCCAGAGTGAGCTGGGTGCGTACGGTGAATTTGTCCATGATGTCTCTCCCAAATACGTGATGATGATTAGAAAGGGGGCTTGCGTGGGACGGGTGGCAGGCGCTTGCCTGGCGACGGGTCGTGCCCTGCGCAGTGCTTTTCTATCCAGAACACGGATTCGTGGTGTGAGGATGGAATTAATTTAAAAAACCGATTTCAATAATTTATTTGTTTTATTTATTAAATTCATTGTTGCACAAAAAATTCAGTAAATCAATGAGATTTTGCGTGTCAAAAAACAACTTTTCGGCATGGATGCTGCTTCCTGCGCCGCTGGATCGGGCACAGGAAAGCGTCTGGGGGGATGTGGGTCAGCCGGGAATCGGCGTGCCCTGATGAAAAAACATTTGCCAGCGGCCATCGCGCTGCTTCCACAGCGAACTGCGCAAGCTGGCGCTGGCGGGCAGGGTGCCGCTGGCGTGGCGTTGCGAGCGGTAGGTAACCAAGGCAACATCGTCGGCCAGCAAGCGGGCCTGGAAATCGCTGATGCTGCGCTGGCAAAAGTCTTCCGCCTGCAAGTCCGCCAGGGTTGCGGCGCGCGTCCAGAGATTGCCCGAGCTGCCGAACTCGACGAAGTCGTCGGCCAGCAGGGCCGCCAGCCTGGCCCTGTCGGCGCGCACCGCTTGGCTTTGCAGCGCCGCTTCCAGCGCCTGCAGATGCGCCGCCAAGGTATCCGGCGTATTGTGCTGCGCGTCGTCCATTGCCAAGGCCGTCAGATAGGAAATGCGCCCGCGCCCGATACGTTCAGGCAGGCGACCTTGTCGCTGGAAAAGTACTTGATTTGTCCCAGACCGATGGCGTAGCAGCCGTCGCTGAGCGGGGAAATGGGGCCGGTGAGTTTTTCACCGCTGATCAGGGTCACCACCCACGGCGTGGTGGCCGGTTTGCCCGCGTGGGTCAAGGCGTGTTGTACCAGGTCCGACATGCTGCCTCCGATGGAAATCAAAACCCGATGATAGCAGTGTCCCGTGCCGGATAGCCGCAGGTTTGCCGATACGAAGGGCGGGGGCTTTATGCGTCGGCCAGCAAGTTCCTTGGCAGGGCCACCGACACCAGCTTCCAGCGCCACAGGCCGTCGCGCGCCAGGGTCAGCTCACCGATGTGGCTCTTGCTGTGGGTGCGCTGGACCACGACGCTGTTCCAGGAGGTGTAGCGCAGTTTGTAGTCGGGCTTGGGGGTGCGCTTGCGGCCGCTGATGTCGCTGACCTTGGCGATCGGCTTTTCGTAGCGGTCATTGAGCTTCATCAAGGCGACAATGCCTTCGGGCATCAGCATGGTGTCGAGCAAGGGATCGATGACGTCGGGGCTGATGTCGTCGGCCACTTCCGGCGCCGAGAACAGGGCATGCAATTGTTGCCCCAGGCTGCCGCGCAACTGGGCCAGGTCGATTTGCGCGGCCAGCGCCTGCGTATCCTCGTCCATGGTGGCCGTGTGGATCTTGTCCATGGTGAAATACGGGCTGCCATAGAAGACGCCGGCCAGCGCGACCAGTGCCACTACAGCGAGAAGCATCATTCTTTTCATCGTGCAATCTCTCGGATGCCTGGCGACCCGGTGCGCCTGAGGTGTTGGCATTCTACATAATATTTCCCAAAATCAACATGGCGGTTTAGGTAAGTGTTGTTTTAGATCAAGTTTCTTTAGAGTAATTCCGGCGGCAGGGTAATGTCCATCAGTTTCCAGTCCCAGATGCCGTGCCGGCGCAGCAGAAACTGGCTGGCGGCGCGGCCGGCGCCGCTGCGCCGCAGCACCACTTCATTCCACGAGCGGTATGCCATGCCGAAGTCGTGGCGTTTGCCGTCGGCCCCCTGCTTGCCGTGCAAGATCAATACCGTGATGCCGGGCGGCGAGACGATGGTGTCGAGCATTTCCTTGAAATCGTCTTCGCTGGCCGTTTCGCCGGCCGTGCGCAGCTGGCGCGCCACGCTGGCGCGGATCGCAGGCAGGTCGGCCTGCTGCGCCAGGTTTTCCAGGCGCACGGATTTCGCCGCGATGCTGATGCGGTACATGGCGATGTAGGGGCTGACCCAGGTGAAGCCGATGGCGGCGACGGTAAAAATGATCGCGGTGGCGTACTTTCTTTTCATGGTCCGTGTTTTTGTATGAGCTGTGCCGCCGTGATTTTACCCGGCCAGGGTCGGTGGATGGTGTAGCATTCGTGCCGGCGCGGACCATCGCGCCGCAATATTGAGGACAACCATGAATATCACTATCAATCAGGTGCTGCAGTCGTATATCGACCCGCTCACCGCCAGCGAATACGCGGCGCTCGAGCGCAGCCTGCTGGCCGAAGGCTGCCGCGACGCGCTGGTGCTGTGGAACGACGTGCTGATCGACGGGCATAACCGCTACGCCATCTGCCGCCAGCACGGCATCGAATTCAAGACCATCCAGAACACCAGCTTTACCTCGCTCGACGACGTCATGCTGTGGATGATCGACAATCACCTGGCGCGCCGCAGCGTGTCGGACTTCCAGCGCGGCGTGCTGGCTCTGCGCAAGAAGGAAATCGTCGCCGCGCGCAGCCCGGCGCCCGTCAGCGCCCAGGATGCGCCCGATGGCGAAAACGCGCCCAAGCCCCCCATGAGCACGCGCGAAGAGGTGGCCAAGGCGGCGAGGTTGAGCAGCAACCAGATCAGCCAGATCGAGAAGATCCAGAAAGCGGCGTCGCCGGAACTGGTGGAAGCCGTCCGTTCGGGCACGATATCCATCAATGCGGCGGCCACCGTGGCATCGTTGCCGCCGGAAGAGCAGGTGGCGGCCGTCGCCGGCGGCAAGAAGTTATTACGCCAGGCGGCCAAGGAAATCCGCGAACAGCGCGCCGCCACGCGCACGCCGCGCGAACCAAAAATCCACGTGTCGCAGGACACGCCGGAGACGGGCAACGAGCCGTGGGCGGACAACGCGGCGCAAACGCCGTCCGAAACGGAGCGCCTGCGCGGCGAGATCGCCAGCCTGAAACAGAAGGTGGCGCAACTGCAGGCGGAAAATGTGGAACTCAACCAGCGTATCGCCACGCTGATCGACGCATCCTGACTATTGGAGTAGTGCATGCTGCACAGCCGTACCCTGTTCGCCGCCATCGCCTGCGGCATCGTTGCCGTTCCTCCCGCGCTGGCGGCGCCCGCCGTTGCTGCCGCCGACATGGCCCGCTGGCAGGCGCAGGCTGCCAACGTCAGCATCGCGCGCGACACGTGGGGCGTGCCCCATGTGACGGGCAAGACGGACGCCGATGCCGTCTTTGGCCTGATGTATGCGCAGGCCGAGGATGACTTCCCCCGCGTGGAACTCAATTACATCAATGCCATGGGGCGGCTGGCGGAAGTGGAGGGCGAGCGGGAGCTGTACCGCGACCTGCGCATGAAGCTCTTCATCGATCCGCAGGAGCTGCAGGCGCAGTACCGCGCCAGCCCGCCGTGGCTGCGCAAGTTGATGGATGCCTTTGCCGATGGCCTCAATTTTTACCTGGCCACGCATCCGCACGTGAAACCACGGCTGATCGCGCATTTCGAACCGTGGATGGCCTTGAGTTTCAGCGAGGGCAGCATCGGCGGCGATATCGAATCGGTCAACCTGGCGCAGCTCGAAGCGTTCTACGGCCAGCAGGCCAGGCCCGCCGCCGTGGCGCTGGCCAGCGTGGAAACGGGATTGGACCCCGAGCCGAGCGGCTCGAACGGCTTCGCCATCGCGCCCGCGATTACCAAAAACGGCCATGCGCTCTTGATGATCAACCCGCACACCTCGTTCTACTTCCGTCCCGAAGTGCAGGTCACCAGCGGCGAAGGCCTGAACGCGTACGGTGCCGTCACCTGGGGCCAGTTCTTCGTCTACCAGGGTTTCAATGAGCGCCTGGGCTGGATGCATACCTCGGGCGGCGGCGACGTCATCGACGAATACCTGGAAAGCATCGTCGACAAGGATGGCGCCTGGTTCTACCGTTATGACGGCGGGCTGCGCCCTTTGAAAGCCGTGCCGATCACCTTGCCCTATAAACTGGCCGATGGCGGCATGGGATCGACAACCATCACCGTCTACTACAGCCACCACGGCCCCATCGTGCGCGCGCAGGATGGTAAATGGGTGGCAGTACGGCTGATGAATGAACCGTTGAAGGCTTTGACGCAGTCGTACACGCGCACCAAGGCGCGCGATTACGCGGCGTTTTATCAAACGATGGAACTGCGCACGAATTCGTCGAACAACACGGTGTACGCGGACGGGGATGGCAATATCGCCTACTTTCACGGCAATTTCATCCCCGTGCGCGACCCGCGCTTCAACTGGAAGCAGCCCGTCGACGGCAGCGACCCGGCCACGGAATGGAAAGGACTGCACACGGTGGCGCAAACCATCACCCTGTTCAATCCGAAGAATGGCTGGATCCAGAACACGAACAACTGGCCGTATTCGGCGGCCGGGGCCAACAGCCCGCGCCAGCAGGATTATCCCGCCTACATGTCCGTGTATGGCGAAAACGCGCGCGGCCTGCATGCGGTCAAGGTCTTCCAGAACAAGACCGGTTTTACGCTCGACAGCCTGATCGCCGCTTCCTACGACAGCGAACTGACGGCGTTCGAAACGCTGCTGCCGCCGCTGTTCGCGGCCTACGATGCGCTGCCGGCCGGCGGTGCGCAACAGCTGGCGCTGGCCGACAAGATCGCCTTGCTACGGGCCTGGGACTGGCGCTACTCGCTGACGTCCACCGCCACCGCGCTGGCCGTGTTCTGGGGCCAGGAACTGGCGGAATTGACGGGCAAGCAGGCGCGCGAGCAGGGCGTGCCCGTGGTCGACTTCATGGCGACGCAGACTGTCACTGCGGCGCAGCGGCTGGCTGCCCTGGCGACGGCGGCGGACAAACTGCAGCGCGATTTCGGCAACTGGCAAACGCCGTGGGGCGAGATCAACCGCTTCCAGCGGCTGACGGGCGACGTGGTGCAGCCGTTCGACGATGCGCAAGCCAGCTTGCCCGTGCCTTACGCGTCGGGCAACTGGGGCGCGCTGGCCGCGTATGGCCAGAGCAGCAAGAGTACGACCCGCAGGATTTACGGCGAGCGCGGCAACAGCTTTGTCGCGGCCGTGGAATTCGGTCCCCGCATCAGGGCGAAAAGCATCCTCGCGGGAGGTCAGAGCGGCGACCCGAAGTCGCCCCACTTCCAGGACCAGGCGGCCATGTATGCGCGCGGCGAGTTCAAGGAAGTGCTGTTTTATCCGGAGGATGTGGCGAAGCACCTGGAACGCAGGTATCGGCCGGGGGAGTGAGGTTGGCGGTGTGTCGGATTATGCCCTTGCGGGCTAATCCGACCTACCGCCCTCGGTAATCCGACACCTCTCTCCCTCAAATCGCGTCGAGCGCCGTGCGCAAGTCATGGCGCAAATCCTCGATATCCTCGATCCCCACCGACAGGCGGATCAAGCCGTCGCCGATGCCCAGCTTGGCCCGCTGTTCAGCCGGGATACTGGCATGCGTCATCAGGGCAGGGTGCTCGATCAGGCTTTCCACGCCGCCCAGGCTTTCCGCCAGGGCAAATACTTCGCAGCGCTCGAGGAAGCGCCGTGCGCCTGCCAGGTCGGTGTCGAGATCGATCGAGATGATGCCGCCGAAACCGTCCATCTGGCGCTGCGCCAGCGCGTGCTGCGGGTGCGAGGCCAGCCCCGGATAAAACACTTTGCGCACTTCCTTTTGCTGCTCCAGCCACTGCGCCAGGGCCTGGGCGCTTTCGCAGTGGCGCTGCATGCGGATGGCCAGGGTTTTCACGCCGCGCAAGGCCAGGAAGCTGTCGAACGGCCCGGCAATCGCTCCCACCGAGTTTTGCAGGAAGCCCAGCTGCTCGCGCCATTCCGCCTGGCGTTCCTCCGCGCCGACGATGGCGATGCCGCCGATGATGTCCGAGTGGCCGTTCAAATACTTGGTGGTCGAATGCACGACGATGTCGAAGCCGTGTTCCAGGGGGCGCTGCACCAGCGGACTCGCAAACGTGTTGTCGGCCACGGCGATGATGCCCCGCTCGCGGCAGATGTCGGCGATCGCCCGCAAGTCGGCCAGTTTGAGCATGGGATTGGTGGGCGTCTCCACCCACACCATCTTCGTTTCCGGGCGCAGCGCGGCCAGCAGGTTTTCCGGATTCGTCAGGTCGACGTACGTGAATTCGTGGCCGGCCGAGCGGCGGCGCACGCGTTCAAACAGCCGGTACGTGCCGCCGTACATGTCGTCGCCGGCGACGATGTGGCTGCCCGCATCCAGCAATTCCAGCACGGACGAGATGGCGGCCAGGCCCGAGGCGAACGCGAACCCCGCGCTGCCGCCTTCCAGGTCGGCCACGCAGCGCTCGAGCGCCCAGCGCGTGGGATTGTGCGAGCGGCCGTAATCGAGTCCCTTGTGCACGCCGGGGCTGTCCTGCACGAAGGTCGAGGTGGCGTAAATGGGCGGCATGATGGCGCCCGTCGACGGGTCGGGCGACTGACCGGCGTGGATGACGCGGGTGGCCAGATGGCTCTTGCGGGTGGTTTCTTTACTCAAGATAGTGTCCTGCGTAAGTGGTTGAGAAGGTCGAAGCGGGTGATCAGGCCATAGAAGCCGGTATCGTCGGCGACCACGGCCGTCAAGCCCCGGTCCAGGGTGGCGCGCAGGGCGGGCAAGCCGCTGGACGGCGCCAGCGTTTCGATCTGCGTCGTCATGGTGGCGCCCACCAGCGACGCGAAATGGGCGGCGTCGCCCGAGACGTGCAGCAGCAAGTCCGATTCGTCGATGATGCCGACCAGTTGGCCGCCGTCGATGACGGGCAGCTGCGCCAGGTCGCTGGCGCGCATGCGGTTGAAGGCGGTCAGCAGGGTATCGCCCGGCGCCACGCTGACGACGTCGCCCTCGTCGTAGCGGCGCCCGATCAGGTCGCGCAAGTCGCCCGAGAGGGCACGCTGTAATAAGCCCTGGTCGCGCATCCAGCCGTCGTTATAGACTTTAGATAAGTAGCGCGTCCCCGTGTCGCAGACAAACGTGACGACGCGCTTCGGGCTAGTCTGCTCGCGGCAGTATTTGAGGGCGGCGGCCAGCAGTGTGCCGGTGGACGAGCCGCCGAGGATGCCTTCGGCGCGCAGCAGGGCGCGCGCCGAATCAAAACTTTCCTGGTCGCTGATGGTGTAGGCCTTCGTGACGCTGTCCATGTCGGCGATGGCCGGGATAAAATCTTCGCCGATGCCTTCGACGGCCCACGAACCGCTCGTGTCGCTGACTTTTCCCGATTCGATGTATTCGGTGAGGATGGAGCCTTGCGGGTCGGCCAGCACGAATTCGAGCTTGGGCTGCGCCTTGCGGAAGTAGCGCGTCAGGCCCGTCAGTGTGCCGGACGAACCGACGCCGACGACGATGGCGTCCACGTCATGGCCAGTTTGCTCCCAGATTTCGGGAGCCGTCGTCGTTTCGTGGGCCAGCGGGTTGGCGGGATTGTTGAACTGGTCGGCGAAGAAGGCGCCCGGCAGTTCGCGCGCCAGGCGCGCCGCGTAATCCTGGTAATACTCGGGATGGCCCTTGCCCACGTCCGAGCGCGTGGTGTGCACTTCGGCGCCCAGCGCCTTCAGATGCAGCACTTTTTCCGTCGACATCTTGTCGGGCACGACGAGAATCACGCGGTAGCCCTTGATGCGTCCGACGAGGGCCAGGCCGATACCGGTGTTGCCGGCCGTGGCCTCGACGATGGTGCCGCCCGGCTGCAAGCGGCCGTCGGCTTCGGCCGCTTCGATGATGGACAGGCCGATGCGGTCCTTGATGGAACCGCCGGGATTTTGCGACTCCAGTTTCAGGAACAGCTGGCACAGGCCCGTATCGAGCCTGGTGACTTCGACCAGCGGGGTGTTGCCGATCAGCTTGTATAGCGCTGGCGGCTGGGAGGGGGATGGCATTCGATCATTCATGGTGGCTCCTGTCAGAGAAACAGCCGCTCAGGATCGTGTCCCGAGCCGCCTTCCGTGCCGCGCAGTGTAGGCGGGTGGACGAGTGCGGCGAACGAATGTTTCCATGCTTGCATATGTGCCCTGCGCATATCGGCGGCAAGGTACGCGATGCGAGTATGCACCGTTTTTGGCCCGCTTGCCGCGCCACAGACAGGACTATTAAGCTGCCGCAAGCCCGCCATTGCGATTTATAATCACGCCTCGAAAAGGTACTAAACAGTATCCTGAAAACCAGACAAACAGGGCAGGCGGCAGTGGCAAAACTTTATTTCCGGTATTCCGCGATGAACGCGGGCAAGTCGACGGCCTTGTTGCAGGTCGCGCACAACTATGAAGAGCAGGGCCAGCAAGTGCGCCTGTACACGGCCGCCATCGACAGCCGCTACGGCGTGGGCCGGGTCACTTCGCGCCTGGGGCCGCAGCGCCAGGTCGATATCTTTCATGCCGACACGAATTTCCTCGACGATATACCCCAGGTCGCTTGCCTGCTGGTGGACGAGGCGCAGTTTCTCAGCACGGCGCAAGTGCAACAGTTGCACCAGCTGGCGCAAGTGAAGGGCGTGCCCGTCATCTGCTACGGCTTGCGCACGGATTTCAAGGGCGAACCGTTCCCCGGCTCGGCCTATTTGCTGGCGCTGGCCGACGATATTGAAGAGTTGAAGAATATTTGTACTTGCGGCAAGAAGGCCACGATGAACATCCGTGTGGATGAGCAGGGCCGCCGCATCAAGGAAGGCGAGCAGATCAGTATCGGCGGCAACGAGAGTTACCGCCAGGCGTGCGGGCGCTGTTTCTACTCGTAAATTAATCGGCGACGGGTGCGCCCACGTCCGCATCGTCGGACAGCGCCAGGTCGCCCCGCTCGAAGGCGGCCAGGATGTCATTCGCGCGCGCCACGTCGTGTTCGCGCACCATGACGCGGGCGCCGCCGATGGCGGCTGCCAGCAGCATGTCGGCCTGCATGTGCTGGTCGTCCGTCAGCAGTACGTCGATGCCGGCGGCGGCCAGGCAGCCGCGGATGACGTGCGCATCCGTGGGGATCATCAGCCGGGCAATTAAAACGTAGTCGTCGTGCATCGTGTCTCCTGGCAAGGTGGATTCGTCCCCATCTTAGCACCAGGCTGTTGTTTGTCGTTTGAATTACAGCTTGAACACGCCCACTACCTGGTTCAGCTCATGCGCCTGTTCCTGCAGGGCGTCGGCGGCCGCGGCCGCTTCTTCCACCAGGGCCGCATTCTGCTGGGTCACCTGGTCCATCTGGGCGATGGCCTGGTTGACTTGCTCGATGCCGCTGCGCTGCTCTTCGCTCGCCTGCGCGATCTCGGCCATGATGGTGCTCACTTGCCGCACGCTGGCCACCACGGTATCCATGGTGGCGCTGGCCTGGCTCACCTGGGCGTGGCCCAGGTCCACCGTGCCGGCCGATGCCTGGATCAAGTCCTTGATGTCTTTCGCGGCGGCCGTCGAGCGCTGCGCCAGGGTGCGCACTTCGGTGGCGACGACGGCGAAGCCCCGTCCCTGCTCGCCGGCCCGGGCCGCTTCCACGGCCGCGTTCAAGGCCAGGATATTCGTCTGGAAGGCGATGCCGTCGATGACGCCGATGATGTCGGCGATCTTGCCGGATGAGCTGCGGATGGCATCCATGGTGCTGGCCACCTGCGCCACGGCCGCGCCGCCTTCGGCTGCCAGGCTGGACGAGTCGTGCGCCAGCTTGCTCGCCTGCTGCGCATGATCGACGTTCTGCCGCACGGTGGAACTCAGTTCCTCCATCGAGGCGGCCGTTTCTTCCAGCGAACTGGCTTGCTGTTCCGTGCGGCTCGACAAATCCAGGTTGCCGCTGGCGATTTCACCGGAGGCCGTGGCGATTTGCCCGGCGCTGCCGCGCACGTTGCCGACCACTTGCGACAGGTTGTCGCTGATGCGGTTCATGGCGCGCAGCAGGCGGCCGATTTCGTCCAGGCTGCTGGTATCGAGGTGCACCGTCAGGTCGCCGGCGGCGATTTGCGCGGCGGCCGTTTCGGCGGCGGCCAGCGGACGCGAGACGAGGGTGCGCACCAGCCAGTACAGCAGCAGGGCGAAGACGAGCAGGGCGATGAAGCCGGAAATGGCCAGCTGGTTGCGCAGCTGGCGCGCCTCCAAGGTGATCTCGTCCGTGAACGTGCCGCCCGCGATGATCCATTGCCAATCCTTGAATTGACGGTAATACAGCTGCTTTTCGCGCGCGCTGGCAGCCGTTTCGCCGGGCGCCGTCCACGTGTAACGCATGGCGCCGTCTTTTTGCGCCAGCATTTCCTGGATGAACAGGCGGCCGTCGCTGGCCTTGAACTCGAGCGCGCTCTTGCCTTCGCTGTTCGGGTGCAGCACCATGTGGCCGTAATTGGCGCCGGGGGCCGTGTCGACGATATAGATGTAGCCCGTCTGGCCGATCTTAACCTGGCGAATCTTGTCTTTCAACATGGCCAGATTCTTGCTGATATCGAGGCCGATGAACAGCACGCCTACCACCTTGCCAGCCGCATCGCGCACGGGATCGTACTGCGTGATGTATTGCTTGCCAAATAAGGTTGCCATGCCGACGAAACGCTGGCCCGCGCGCAGCGGCGCATAGCTGGGGTGGTTGTGGTCGAGCTGGGTGCCGATGGCGCGTTCGCCATCCTGTTTTTTCAGCGACGTGCTGATACGCACGAACTCATCGCCGTTGGCGGCAAAGATGGTGGCGATCACGCCCGTCTGCGCCGTGTAGCGGTCGACCACGGCCGTGTCGAGGTTGAGCACCTTGCCGCCGTTGGCCAGGGCCGGCGTGGCCTTGCCGGCGACCGCCACCATGGCGCCCGCGTCGACCGTGAACGGGCCGGGAAATTCGGCCGCGAACAGGCGCGCAAAGCTGGCCGCTTCGTTGACCATGGCCGTATGGAAGACTTGCGTGGTCGTCATGACGCTATTGAGTTCGCTGGTGACGGCCGCTTCGGCGCGCTGTTCCAGCACGCGCGAGGTATTGATACTCATCAAGGCCGTCAGGCTGGCGAGGATCAGGCTGACCAGGGCAAACGTGAAGACGGTAATCTTGCCGCCGACACTCCAATGGCGGGGGGAGAAGGAAATTGTAGGCATAGTGTGAGTCTGGCAAAGGGTAATCAGCTCGGCCATTCCTGGTCATGACATGACACGCGGGGAGGGGATCTGGTGGGAAGTACTGTTGAAACGGAGGCGCGCCGGCTGTGGGAGCGGCGCGCAGGCAAGCTGTATTTCAGGGCGCGATGATAGCATGTTGCTTGCAATTTGTTACTAAGTGTTTCCCGCAGGAATCATTTTTTCGCATAAAAACATCATCGAGATCAAGGATTGCCACTTCAGTCTATTGACTTTTTGCATTCCAATGGCGCATGTTGATATCCGTCGTCGACGGATGATGCGATTTTTCTCACGAATGTTTCACTTTGTAATGAATGAGACGCCGCCTTTAATCCGCGTTTAAGCTTCCAGGAAGAAACTGATCTTCCATGGGAGACTGCCAGGCCGTATCCTGTAGAATAATATGCAGACCAGTCGTGTATTCCCCTTACTGTCTTGCTGGCTGGCGCATGCATCTCTGCGCCGCCTGGAATTGATTTAACTAATTTTCGGAGAAGCCGATGAAGAAGCAAATGATGCTGGTCACCCTGGTGCTTGCCCTGTCAGCCCACGCTGGCGCAGCCCAGACGGACAAGAGCGCCGCTCCTCCGCTCACCATGAAGCCGCTGGCCCAGCAAACGCAGGCCGCCTTGTGGGCATCGCGCGTCCTGACGCGCGTCCATTACAAGGCCATGCCGCTCGACGACGCCATGTCGGAGAAAATCTTCGACCGCTATTTCAAATCCCTGGACGCAGAAAAACTGTTCTTCGTGCAGGCCGACATCGACCGCTTCGCTCCCTTGCGCACCAAGCTCGACGACGCCATCGTCAATGAAGACCTGACGGCGCCGTTTGCCATCTACAACCTGTACCAGCAGCGTTTCGACGAGCGCATGGCGTATGCGCGTGAGTTGCTGAAAACCAAATTCGACTTTACCGCCGACGAGAGCTACCAGATCGACCGCGAAAAGGCCGCCTGGCCGAAGAACGACGAGGAAGTGCGCGACCTGTGGCGCAAGCGCGTCAAGAACGACTGGCTGCGCCTGAAACTGGCGGGCAAGGAAGACAAGGCCATCCGCGAGACGCTGGACAAGCGCTATGAAAGCTACACGACCCGTTCGCGCAAGCTCAACAGCGAAGACGTGTTCCAGATCTTCATGAACTCGTATGCCATGTCGATCGAACCGCACACCAATTACCTGGGCCCGCGCGCCTCGGACAATTTCGATATCGCCATGCGGTTGTCGCTCGAAGGCATCGGCGCCGTGCTGCAGACGCGCGACGAGTACACGGTGGTGCGCGAAGTCGTGCCGGGCAGCCCGGCCGGCCTGTCGGGCAAGCTGAAAGTGGGCGACCGCATCGTCGGCGTGGGGCAGGGCGAAAGCGGCCCCATCACCGAAGTGCTGGGCATGCGCATCGACGACGTGGTGCAGCTGATCCGCGGCGCCAAGGATTCCGTCGTGCGCCTCGACATCTTGCCGGCCGACGCCGGCCCCGATGCCAAGCATGTCGTCTTGCCGCTGGTGCGCAAGAAAATCAGCATGGAAGAGCAGGCGGCGAAGAAATCGGTCATCGAAGTGCGCGAGAACGGCATCAAGCGCCGCATCGGCGTCATTTCCCTGCCAACCTTCTACCAGGACTTCGAAGCGCGCCGCCGTGGCGACAAGGACTTTAAAAGCGCCACGCGCGACGTCAGCCGTTTGCTGGCCGAGTTGAAGAAGGACAAGGTCGACAACGTCCTGATCGACTTGCGCAACAACGGCGGCGGTTCGCTGAACGAAGCCGTCGAACTGACGGGCCTGTTCATCGACAAGGGCCCGGTCGTGATGCAGCGCAATGCCGAAGGCAAGGTCGACGTGGAAAGCGACACCAATTCCGGCCTGGCCTGGGATGGCCCGATGGGCGTGCTGATCAACCGCGGCTCCGCTTCCGCTTCCGAGATTTTCGCCGCCGCCGTGCAGGATTACGGCCGTGGCGTCATCATCGGCGAAGGCAGCTTCGGCAAGGGCACCGTGCAGACCCTGTTCAACCTCGACCGCTTCGGCGGCAGCGAGAAAGCCCGTTTCGGCGAGCTGAAAATGACCATCGCCCAGTTCTTCCGCATCAATGGCGGCACCACGCAATTGCGCGGCGTCACCCCCGACATCAAGCTGCCGGCCATGTCGGACACGGACAACTTCGGCGAATCGAGCTATGACAATGCCTTGCCATGGGTGGCCATCAAGCCGGCGCAGTACATGCCGACGGGCGACCTGAAGGAGATCGTGCCGCTGCTGGACAAGAAGCATGAAGCGCGCGTGGCCAAGGACAAGGATTTCCAGTACTTGCTCGATGACATCGCTCTCGTCGTCAAGCAGCGCAAGGAAAACCAGATTTCGCTCAATGAAACCGTGCGCCGCAAGGAACGCGATGCCCAGGAAGCGCGCGCCAAGGCCCGTGAAAAACGCCTGATCGCGCAGATTTCGAATCCTGCCGACGACCTGGTGGTGATTCCCGATCCGAAAGACGTGCTGAAGGGCGCGAAGGCGGCCAGCAAGACGGCCAAGCAGATCGCCGCCGTGAAGGGCGCCTTGCGCACCGATGACGGCTTGCAGGGCGACGAGCGCGCGCTGAGCGCCGAACTGGACGCCGAAACGGCCGCCAAGAGCGCCAAGGACGTGCTTCTGAATGAAGCGGCGCGCATCCTGGCCGACGAAGTGGCGCTGATCAAGGCCGATACCCGCATGGCGTCCAAGGTCTTGCCGTATGGCGCCGATGTCAAGGCGACGCCGGTGACGGCAGCGAAGTAAGGCTTTTCACGCAGTAAAAAACCGGTTCCTCGCGGAGCCGGTTTTTTTTCGCCCTGATCAGTTATCTGTCTGGCGTATTTCTATCATTCCAACAATCAATTGGATCGATATGCGGCGATGCAGCATAATGCACTTGTCTCCTCTATTCTCCTCCAAGAAAATAGATTCAGCCCGCTCTCGTAGCGGGCTTTTTTTTGCCTCAGATTCTGTGCGTGGACGCTTGCACGTCGGGCTGGGCAGCCAGCAGGGCCGTGATCCAGCCGGCAAACGCCTGCAGCTTGGGCGTGGCCAGGCGGCCTTGCGGCGTCAGCAGCGACATGGGCATCGGCGTGGGCGGATGATCGGCCAGCACGGCCACCAGGGCGCCGCTGTCGAGGTGCTGGCGCACCTGGTACACGGCCGCCTGCGCCAGTCCCAGGCCCTGCAGCGCGCAATCGACGCTGGCGTCCGCGTCGTTGACGGCGATGGGGCCGGCCATCTGCACGCGCAGCACTTCCTTGCCTTGTTGAAAATCCCAGTCGAAGGCGCGTCCCGTGCGGCCCGAGTAATGCATGATGCCCCGATGCGCGGCCAGGTCGGCCAGGGTGTGCGGCGTGCCATGGTGAGCCAGGTAGGCGGGCGAGGCGCACGTGACGAAGCGCATCAGGCCGACCTGCTTGCCGATGAAGGCGGAATCCTGCAAGGTGCCCACGCGCAAGGCGCAATCGATGCCTTCCTGCGTCAGGTCGACCAGGCGGTCCGTCAGGCTCAGTTGCAATTGCACGTCCGGCCAGGCGGCGTGGAAGTGCACGATATGGGGAATGATCAGGCGCCGGCCCACCGTATTGGGCAGGTTAATGCGCAGCAAGCCGCGCGGTTTTTTCGCGTCGGGACCGCGAAACGCCAGTTCCGCCGTGTCGACGGCCTTCAGGATGTCGATGCAATGGCGAAAGTACTCGGCCCCTTCCGGCGTCAGCGACAAGCGGCGCGTGGTTCGTTGCAGCAATTGCGTGCCCAGGTAGGCTTCCAGCTTTTGTAGGGTGGCCGTCAGCGCCGCACGGGGCAAATTCAGGGTCTCGGCCGCCTTGGAAAAACTGTTGGCTTCGACGATGCGCACGAAGGTCTGCATGGCCTTGATCTTGTCCATAGGATAGCTTCCATTCTCATTGTTCATTTTATGTGAAAAGTATAAGTGGATTATGCCCTGATTATCTTTGCCCCGGTTTTGCCTAGAATGGCGACATCCCTATCGAACCGAGGAAACAACATGAACAAGGCCTCATCTTCCGCTCCCCACGACATCGCACCCGGCATGGTGCTGCTGCTGGCCATCGCTTCCGGCCTGATCGTCGCCAATCTGTATTACGCGCAAACCCTCGTCGGCCCCATCAGCGCGTCGACGGGCTTGTCGGCCAAGGCGGCCGGGCTGATCGTCACACTGACACAGGTCGGCTATACCCTGGGCCTGCTGTTTGTCGTGCCGCTGGGCGACTTGCTGGAAAACCGCCGCCTGATCGTCACGGCCTTGCTGGTGACGGCCACGGCCCTGGTGGCGGCGGCCCTGTCCACGGGCGCCATCGTCTTCCTCGCCGCCGCGCTGGCCATCGGCCTCGGTTCCGTGGCGGCGCAAGTGATCGTGCCGTTTGCCGCCCACCTGTCGCAGGAAGCGACGCGGGGGCAGACGGTGGGTAAGGTGGTCAGCGGCTTGTTGCTGGGCATCATGCTGGCCCGCCCCGTGGCATCGCTGGTGGCCGCGCACGCCAGCTGGCACGTGGTGTTTGGCGGTGCCGCCGTGCTGATGGTATTGCTGGCGCTGGTGCTGCGCCGCGCCTTGCCCGTGCGCCAGCCCGTGTCGACCATGCGCTATCCGGCCCTGATGGCCTCGCTGTGGCATTTGCTGCTGGGCACGCCGGTGCTGCGCCGCCGCGCCGCCTATCATGCGGGCCTGTTTGGCGCCTTCAGCCTGTTCTGGACCGTCACGCCGCTGGTGCTGGCCAGCCCCGCATTCGGCCTGTCGCAAACGGGCATCGCCATCTTCGCCCTCGTGGGCATGGCGGGCGCCGTTGCCTCGCCCATCGCGGGCCGCCTGGCCGATGCGGGCCACACCTTGCCGGCCACGGCTGCCGCGCTGGCGCTGGGGATCGTCGCGTTTGCCTTGCCCATGTTTGCGCCGGAATCGAAACATGTGGCGCTGGGCTTGCTGGTGGTGGCATCCATTGTGCTCGACATGGGCGTGGCGGCCAACCTGGTACTGGGCCAGCGCGCCATCTTCAGCCTGGGCGCGGAAGTGCGGGGCCGCCTGAACGGCCTGTATTTCGCCCTGTTCTTTGCAGGCGGCGCGGCCGGTTCGGCCATCGGCGCCTGGGTGTATGCCAGCTATGGCTGGCCAGCAACCTTGCTGACCGGCATGGCGTTTCCGGGCCTGGCCGTGCTGGTATGGCTGGGAGAATTTTTACCGTTGGCAACGCGCCGTACGGCTTGAAACCCTGATGGCATCTCATTATCACTGATGGATATTTCTATCATCATGAATATAAAGTGGCGTGATATGCCGCAATGCCGCAAGATGCACTTGTCTCCTCTATCTCCTCCAAGGAAATAGATTCAGCCCGCTCCCGTAGCGGGCTTTTTTTTGCCTGTGTTTTTTAAATCACCACCAGGTCGAGCGCGCGCATGAAGTTTGCCGCCTGCGCATGCGTGATGACGGCGCCTTTCAGCAGCGCCGCTTCGCTCAGTTTGAAACCGTCGATGTCGGCGCCGCGCAAGTCCGCGCCCTGGAACTTCGCCAGCTTGATGGTGGCATTGCGCAAGCTGCCCCCTTCGAAGACGGCGTCGCGGAAGTCGCAGCCGGCCAGGTAGGCGTCGGAAAAATCCAGCTGCTTTAATATGGCCTTGCGGAACGAGAAACCGCGCAGGTCGGCGCCCACCAGCAGGCTGTCTTCGAACGTCAAGCCCAGGTGGGCCGCTTCCTCGAACGAGGCGCCCGTCAGCTTGCAGCCCCGGTAGGTGACCGAGGCCAGCTTGGCGCGCCGCCATTTCGTGTTGTTCAGGTCGCAGCCTTCGAACGTGGCGTCGACGGCGTCGACGGATTCGAAATCGGCGCTGCCGGCGCGGCAACGGCGCCAGGTGCTGCGCGCAAGTTTGCTGGCGAACAAGCTGGTGTCGGCAAAGGTGCAGCGTTCAAACGTACAACCCTGCAAGTCGAGGCGCGACAGGTCTTCGCCGTCGAAGGCGCAATCGATGAAGTGGTGCACTGATTGCGCCAGCTGCTGCTCCATGCCGGCGCGGTCCAGGGTCATGCTGCTTACTGCGGTGTCGCGTGTTGCCATCCGTTTTTTATTCCTCATCAAAGCAGGGGAGGGATGGCGCGGCGGGAAAATGCACGAACCAGAACACCTCCCCGGCTGGTGTAACAGCCAAGGGTCAGCGCCGTGGGTCCGCGTGGGCGGGAGCATGCCGGACGGTGCCGGGCACTTACCGGATTACCAACCGGTGCGCTCATTTTCGATCAGCCTGTATTGTAACGGCTTGACTACACACTTGCCAGTGTTGTCAAAGCCGGGTTAGTATCGTCACAGGCGCACCTATTGCGCCAACGTCGCTCGGACGGATCCGGGCGCTTACGTATAGAGATACCATGACTGACAGCCAAGCTCCGCGCAGCTTTTCGCGCATCAATCGCCTTCCCCCCTACGTTTTCAATATCACCGCCGAACTCAAGATGGCCGCGCGCCGCCGTGGCGAGGACATCATCGACATGTCGATGGGCAATCCCGATGGCGCCACGCCGGCCCACATCGTGGACAAGCTGGTCGAGACGGTGAAACGCCCCGACACGCACGGCTATTCCGCATCAAAAGGTATTCCGCGGCTGCGCCGCGCGATTGCACACTGGTACAAGAAGCGCTACGAGGTCGACATCGACCCGGACAGCGAAGCCATCGTCACCATCGGCTCGAAAGAGGGCCTGGCGCACCTGATGCTGGCGACCCTGGACCGGGGCGACACGGTGCTGGTGCCCAATCCCAGCTACCCGATCCACATCTGGGGCGCCGTGATCGCGGGCGCCGATATCCGCTCCGTGCGCATGGGCCCTGGCGTGGATTTCTTTGCCGAACTGGAACGGGCGATCCGCGAAAGCTATCCGAAGCCGAAGATGATGGTGCTGGGTTTTCCATCGAACCCCACGGCGCAATGCGTGGAACTGGAATTCTTCGAGCGCGTCGTCGCGCTGGCCAAGCAGCACAATATTTTAGTCGTGCATGACCTGGCGTATGCCGACATCACCTTCGATGGCTGGAAGGCGCCGTCCATCATGCAGGTGCCGGGTGCGCGCGACGTGGCCGTCGAGTTCTTCACCATGTCGAAAAGCTACAACATGGCGGGCTGGCGCATCGGCTTCATGGTGGGCAACGCGGAATTGGTGGCGGCCCTGGCGCGTATCAAGAGCTACCACGATTACGGCAGTTTCACGCCCGTGCAAGTGGCGGCGATTGCCGCGCTGGAAGGCGACCAAAGCTGCGTGACGGAAATCTGCGCCCAGTACCAGCGCCGCCGCGACGTGCTGGTGAAAGGTTTGCATGAAGCGGGCTGGATGGTGGAAAAGCCGAAAGCGTCGATGTATATCTGGGCGCATATCCCGGAGGCCTACCGTCACCTGGGCTCGCTGGAATTTGCCAAGCTGCTGCTGCAAAAGGCCAAGGTGAGCGTGTCGCCCGGCATCGGTTTCGGCGAATACGGCGATGAATACGTGCGCTTCGCCCTGATCGAAAACGAGGCAAGGGTGCGGCAAGCCTTGCGCGGCATCAAGAATATGTTGCGTTCCGGCGACGGGAAAACGGAAGCGGCAGCATAAAAGTTGCCGCATGGAATTGTCTGTTGCCCCTAATATCACTGCCGCGTATTTCTGACATCACGAATATAAAGTGGTTTTATATGCTGCAACGCGGCATCATTCATCTGTCTCCTCTATCTTCCTCCAAGGAAATAGATTCAGCCCGCTCCCGCAGCGGGCTTTTTTTTGCCTGTTTTTTGGGGACGACTATCCCTCGCCACTGCCCGTAAACCGCCGCACCGCCACCTCCCACTGCTGCATCAGGCTGGCAGCCTGGTCGCGGCCGATGGTCGGTAAAAACGTCCGGTCGGCGCGCCAGTGCGATGCCAGTTCTTCCACGCCACGGTACTGGCCGATGGCCAGGCCCGCCAGGCAGGCCGCGCCCAGCGCCGTCGTTTCGATCACTTGCGGGCGCACCACGGGGATGCCCAGCAAGTCGGCCTGGAATTGCAGCAGCAGGTTGTTGGCGCAGGCGCCGCCGTCGACGCGCAGTTCCGTGATGGGCGCTTGCGCGTCGCGCGTCATGGCGCCCAGCAGGGCGGCGCTCTGGAAGGCGATCGCCTCGAGCGCCGCGCGGGCGATGTGGCCCACCGTGCTGCCCCGGCTCAGGCCCAGGATGGCGCCTTTCGCCGACGGCACCCAGTACGGCGCGCCCAGGCCCGTAAACGAGGGCACGAAGACGACGCCGCCCGAATCGGGCACGGAGGCGGCCAGGCCTTCCGCCTCGCCCGCGTGGCCGATGGCGCCCAGGCCGTCGCGCAGCCACTGCACCACGGCGCCGCCGATGAAGACGCTGCCTTCGAGCGCATACGCGGGCTGCGTGCCCACCTGGCAGGCGGCCGTGCTGATCAGGCCATGCTGCGATTGCGCGCACTGCTCGCCCGTGTTGAGCAGCAAGAAGCAGCCCGTGCCATAGGTATTCTTGGCCATGCCCGGCGTAAAACAGGTCTGGCCGAACAGCGCCGCCTGCTGGTCGCCCGCGATGCCGCCGATGATGACGGGGCTGCCCAGCACGTCGGCATCCGTTTCGCCATACACGTGGCTCGATGGATGGACGGATGGCAGCAGGCTGGCGGGGATGCCCAGCCAGTCGAGCAGTTGGGCATCCCAGCAGCCTTCATGCAGGTTCCACAGCATGGTGCGCGAAGCGTTCGTGACGTCGCTCACGTGCAGGCGGCCGCCCGTCATCTGCCACGCCAGCCACGTGTCGATGGTGCCGAAGGCCAGTTCGCCGCGCATGGCGCGGGCGCGCACGCCTGGGACTTCGTCGAGTATCCAGCGCAGCTTGGTGCCGGAAAAATACGGATCGAGCACCAGGCCCGTCTTCGCGTGGATGGCGCCGGCCAGGCCCCGCGCCCGCAAGTCCTCGCACAGCGCTTCCGTGCGGCGGTCTTGCCAGACGATGGCGTTGTAGACGGGTTCGCCCGTGGCGCGGTCCCACACCACCGTCGTTTCGCGCTGGTTGGTGATGCCCAGCGCGCCCAGGTCGCGCGCCCGCAAGCCCGCCTTGGCCAGCACTGCGCGGCAGGTATCGATCTGGCTGCGCCAGATTTCCATGGGATCGTGCTCGATCCAGCCCGGCTGCGGGAAAATCTGGCGGAACTCGCGCTGCGCTGCGGCGACGATGGCGCCAGATTCATCGAAGACCATGCTGCGCGAACTGGAGGTGCCCTGGTCGAGGGCCAGCAGATACGTCATGCCGCCACCTCTTGCGCCAGATGGACGGCCAGCCATTGCTGCAGGCGCGCCACGTCGGCTGGCCCGCAGCGTAAACCCAGTTTGCTGCGCCGCCACAGGATGTCGTCGCTGCTCCTGGCCCATTCCACCTCGACCAGATAGCACGCTTCGGCTTCGTACAGGCCGGGCGCCAGCTGCGCGCCCAGGTCGGCCATCGCGGTGGCGCCCGTCAGCAGGCGCGCGGCGCGGCTGCCGTAGGCGCGCGCATAGCGGCGCGCCAGCGCGGGCGGCAGCCAGGCGTGATCGCGCTGGAAGCGGGCGAGAAAAGCATCGAAATCATGGCTGTCCACCAGCTGGTTTTCTTGCTGCAGGTCGCCGCCGGGCAGCGGCGCGTGCGCCGTCCAGGCCGGGGCGGCGTTGTCCAGCAGGGGCGCCAGCATGCCCAGCGCTTCCTCTGCCAGCTTGCGGTAGGTGGTGATCTTGCCGCCCCAGATATTGAGCAGGGGAGCGCCCGCCGCCGCTGCGCCGCGCGCCACTTCCAGCAGGTAGTCGCGCGTGACGGCCGACGCGTTCTGCGCGCTGTCGTCGAGCAGGGGGCGCACGCCGGAATACGTCCACACGACGTCGGAGGGAGCGATCTCGCGCTTGAAATAGCGGTTCGCCGCCTGGCACAGGTAGTCGATCTCCGCCTGGCTGATCTTTACCTGGGCGACCTCTCCCTTGTATTCCTCGTCGGTGGTGCCGATCAGGGTAAAGTCGTCCTGGTAGGGGATGGCGAAGATGATGCGCTGGTCCGGGTTCTGGAAGATGTAGGCGTTCGGATGCTCGAACAGGCGCGGCACGATGATGTGGCTGCCCTTGATCAGGCGCAGCCCCTGCGTCTTGCCGCCGCCGGCCGCGCCGGCGAATTGCGCCGTCCATGGTCCCGCCGCGTTGACGATGGCGCGTGCGCGCAGGGTCTTGCGCTGGCCATCTTCGGCTTGCAGGGTGGCTTGCCAGGCGTCGCCCTCGCGGCGCGCCTCGACGCAGGCCGTGCGCGTGAGGATGTGCGCACCGTGTTCCTGCGCGTCGAGCGCGTTGAGCACCACCAGGCGCGCATCGTCGACCCAGCCGTCGGAGTACACGAAGCCCTTGCGGTAGCCTGCTTTCAGGGGTGCGCCGGCCGCGTGCTTGCCCAGCGCGATGCCTTGCGAGGCGGGCAGGAAGGCCCGTTTGGCCAGATGGTCGTACAGGAACAGGCCCGCGCGTATCATCCACGCGGGGCGCTGGGCCGCGTCGTGCGGCATGACGAAGCGCATCGGCCACATGATGTGGGGCGCGGCGCGCAGCAGCACTTCGCGTTCCTGCAGCGCCTTGCGCACCAGTTTGAATTCATAGTATTCGAGGTAGCGCAGGCCGCCGTGTATCAGCTTGGTGGATGCGGACGAGGTGTGCTGCGCCAGGTCGTGCTGTTCGCACAGCACCACGCGCAGGCCGCGGCCGGCCGCGTCGCGCGCGATGCCGGCGCCATTGATGCCGCCGCCGACGACCAGCAGGTCGCAGTCGGCGGGCAGGGAAGAAAAGCGGGAAGCGGACATGGAAGGTTGGTCTTGTAGTAGAAGGTAAAAAAAACTGAAAAAGGCGCCGCCTCAGGCAAGCAGCGACTGCACGGGCGGCAGCACCAGGGAAAGGCCGGCGATCAGCAGCAGCACGAAGACGGCGCGGCGCACATGTTCGATGGGCAGGCGCGACGGGTGGCGGCGCGCCTGCCACGTCAGACCCGTCACCAGCGGCAAGGCTTCCAGGCTCAGCCACAGGGCCGTCATGCTGAACTGGCCATGCGCGAGCACGAGCGCCAGGCGCAGCACGGCATTCGCGGCGAACAGCACGATCAGCGAGTGGCGGATCATGTCGGCTGGCCACGGCTGGCGGTACAGGTGGTACACCATGGGCGGCCCGGCGCTGGCGAACAGGCCGCCCATCACGCCGGACACGCCGCTGAAGAACAGGAAGGCGGGCAGGCCGGATTGCTGCCGGCGCGCGCTGGCGCGCAGCACCAGCATGAACGCGCAGACGACGATGGCGCAACCGAGCAGGAAGCGCAGCAGGGTCACCTGCTGCGCGCTGAACCAGCCCAGCAGGGCCACGCCCGCGCCCACGCCCAGCTGGCTGACGGCCAGCGACGGGCCGAACACGGGCCAGGCCAGCTGCGGACGCGTGCGACCAAACGTGATGGCCGCATTCACCAGCACCAGCACGCTGACCACGTTGGCCACATCGCCCAGGCTGGCCAGGCGCAGCACGGCCGTCAGGCCCAGCAGGATCAGGCCGAAGGCAAAACCCGTCAGGTTCTGCGCGATGCTGGCCAGCGCAACGCAGGCCAGGAACAGCAGATGCGACGCCACGCTCATGCCGGTCAAGCCGCCAGCGACAGGAAGAAGTCCTGCTGCGCGCAGCCGCGCCGCACGAAGACGGGCGGCTGGCCCAGCGGCGCATCGACTTCCACGCGCTGGCCGCCGTCGAAGGCGGCGCCGCTCCACAGGTGGATCCAGGCGTCGCCCTGCGGCAGGTAGGCGCTCCAGCGCGCAGCGCCGGCCGCGTGCACGGGCGCCACCAGCAGGTCGGGGCCGAACAGATACTGGTCCTGGATGGCATAGGTGGCGCGGTCGCCTTCATAGTGCAGGAACAAGGGGCGCTGCAGCGGCAGGCCGCGCGCCACGGCATCCTCGGCCAGGCTGCGGATATAGGGCGCCAGCGCCACGTGCAGCCGCGTCATGCGGGCGAAGTGGCGGAACACGTCTTCATCCTGGTAGAACTGGAAGTTTTCGTCGGGACGGTTGCCTTCGTGCGTGCGCATCATCGACGTAAACACGGCCATCTCGGTCCAGCGCTGGAACAGCTCGGCCGTGCGCAGGTTGCCGAACAGGCTCGTATAGCCGCCGATGTCGCTGTGATGGTAGGCGTTGCCCAGCAAGCCGGATGACAGGGCGCCGCAGATCACCGTCTGCAAACCGTCGTGGCGGCTGAAATCGACGGACTGGTCGCCCGCCCACAGCAGGGGGCAGTGCGCCTGCACGCCCGTGTAGCCGGCGCGCATGAAGAAGGTGGCGTCGCCTGTCTTGCCGGCCCGTTCGATGGCGCGGGCATTGACCTCGGCCCACAGGGTCGGCCACGCGTTGTGCATCAGGCGCGCATCGGCGCCATTGTGCAGGCGCAGGTCGATCGGCAGGTATTCGCCGAAATCGGCCATCCAGCCGGACAGGCCGAAATCGAGCATTTCCTGGCGCAGGATGCGTTCCTCGAACCACAGCGCGGCCGCCGGGTTGGTGAAGTCGACGACGCCGCAGTCGAATTCGCCGAAGTCGACCAGGTAGGCGCCGCCATCGGTGGCCGTGGCCAGAAAGCCCTGGCACAGCGCTTCCTGGTACAAAACGCCGTCGTTGCACAGGTAGGGATTGACGTAGCCGAGGAAGCGGATGTCCTGCGTGGCCAGGTCGGCGATCCAGTTTTTCAGGTCAGGATAGCGCTGCGGCTGCCAGCGCCAGTCCCAGAACAGACGCTTGCCGAACGAAGTCTGGCGCAATCCCACCCAGTCTTCGCACCACAGGGCGCTGACGGGCAAGCCGTGTTCCTGCGCCTGCGCCAGGATGGCGCGCGCATGGTCTTCGCCGCCTTTCAGGCCCAGCATGGCGCCATTCTGCAGCCATGCCGGCAGTTGCGGCTGGCGGCCGAAACGTTGCGAGACCACGCCGACCAGGTCGACGAAGGAGTCGGCCAGCATGAATTCCAGGCGCTCGGGCATGGCCCAGAATTGCAGTTCGTGGAAGTCGGGCTGGCGGAAGTCGAAGTCCGCATACGCCGTCGTCTCCGCATGCAGGCAGTAGCGCTGCGAGGAGATGAAGCTCGGCTGGGGATAATTCGTGTGGTAGTAGTCGCCGCCCGACTTGGACGTCACGTCCGCTTGCCACGTCAAATGGGTCGACTTGTCGCGGCCCACGCCCGGCTCCGACGTCCACAAGGGGAAGTGGCGGCCGCGCAGGTCGAAGTACGACATCTGCTCGCCGCAGCCCCAGACATGCTCGTCTTTTTCGGCGGGCAGGCGCAGCCACAGGCGGTTCCAGTCCGGCGCCGCGTAGCGCACCACCAGGTGCACGCCGTGCGGCTGCGATTGCACGGCCAGCACCAGCTGCGGCGCGTCGCCCGCATGGCGCGCAAAGGTCAGGGTGGCGCCGTCGCCCTCCTGGGTGACGGCCAGCGCGCGCAGGGCGCTGCGCTCCTCGACGTAATCCTCGATGGTGAAGTTGCCGCGGTACATTTCCATGCTTTCGCGGCCCTGGCCGACGAAGAGGCAGGGCGCCTCTGCAGCGTGGCGCAGCAGCAAGCGGCCGGCGCAGCGCAGCGCAAGGCTGTCATTTTCCTGGTGTAGTGTGAACTGCATGACGATCGACTCCTGTGAAGACCGGCGGCGCCCGGTGCGGGGCAGCGTGGCGCGCCGGCGGTGACAACTGATGCGTTAGAAAACGAGGAACATGCCGGCGGTCAGCTCGACGGGGCTGTAGCCGAAGTAGTTATTGTCCCCCCGGAACTGCAATACGCCCAGCTTGGCATGGCTGTTGTTGGCGATCCGCGTGGCGTAGGCGTAGAACGACAGGGTGGGCTGGAAGTTGTACAGGTAGCCCAGCGAATAGGCGGTCGACTTTGGCTTGCCCACGCCGTCGCCCGTGTTGGCGCCGAAAGCGCCCTTGGCATTGGCGCCGTCATAGCTGATGTGCGCCAGGCTGCCCTCGATGCGGTGCTTGCCGATGTCATACGCACCCGATACGCCGAAGGCGTCGGCCGCATAGCCGCCCGCGTTCGACACGCGGTAGGAAGTGTAGGAGCCGCCCAAAGTGAAATCGTGCCACTTGTAGCGCGCGCCGACGATGTCCGTCACCTGGTTGCGCTTGATGAAATTGGGCGTGCCGGCCGTGCTGATGTCGTTGCTCTGCTGGTAATCCATGTGCGCATAGCCGAGGAACAGGTCGCCTTTCTTGTACAGCACGTTGGCGGCCCAGCTGCGGCCATCGTTTTCCAGGTCGGTGGCGGAAGACGCCTGCTGGCCGGCCGAATACGACACCTCGGCAGAGACGTTGTTCCAGGTGGGGCTGCGGTAGCGCAAGGCGTTGCCGTAGAACAAGGCCGTGCCCGAATTGTTACCGGCCAAGCTAGTCGTCTTGCTGGCGTTGCCCGTGACGGGGTCTTTCAGGTAGCGGCCCAGCGATTCGGGGCGCGTGAGCGAGAACAGGGCGCTGAAGTCGTTGGCGCCGTAATTGTGCGCCGAGGCCAGGTCGGCCCCCAGCGAGACCCAGAACGGCGCCATGTACATGGTGCCGCCTTCGATCGAGCCCCAGGTGGTCGAGGCAAAGCCGACCGTCGAGCCCCGGTTGAACAGCACGGACGCCGTGGTGTTGTTTTGCGTGCCGCCACCCGCGTTGCCGTTGAACAGGTTCAAGCCCGTTTCGGCGCCGAAGATGGCCTTGTATTCATCGCTGAAGACCCAGGCGCCGCTGATGCCCAGGCGGCTGGCCATCTCGCCCTGGTTCAGGCGGTGGTTGCTCAGTTCGCGCCCGCTGGCATCCTTGCCGCGCGAAACCGTATAGCCGATGTCGCCACGGCCGTACAGTTTCCAGTTGAAGCCCGTGGCCGCCTTGAGCGGCTCGGCTGCCGGCGTGGCAGCCATCGTTGCTGCTGGCGCTGCGGGCGCGGGCTGCGCGGCCTTCGCTTCCATCTGCGCCACTCTGTCCTGCAACTGGGCCAGCATGGCCTTCATGTCGCTCAGCTCGTCGGCGTGTGCGTTAGCGCTAACAAATGGCGCCGCGAGAAGCACGCCGGCGATGGCCGCAGCCAGCGTGGTTTTGCGTAATGTCGTTTGCATGGTCTTGTCTCCTGTGTTTTTTATGAGTATGGTTGCCGATCCCTGCCTTGCCTACATTGAAATAATCAAATCCCTCCCATGCACAAATATTTGATGTCGAGGAAGTCGTCCATGCCGTAATGCGAGCCTTCGCGGCCCATGCCCGAATGCTTGACGCCGCCGAATGGCGCCATTTCATTGGCGATCATGCCCGTGTTGATGCCGACCATGCCCACTTCCAGTTCTTCCGCCACGCGCCAGACGCGGCCCAGGTCGCGGCTGTAGAAATAGCCGGCCAGGCCGAACTGCGTGGCGTTGGCCATGGCGACGACTTCCTCTTCGCTGCCGAAGCGGAACAGCGGCGCCAGCGGGGCGAAGGTTTCCTCGGTGGCCACCAGCATGTCGCTGTTGGCCTCGAGTACCACGCTGGGCTCGAAGAAGCTGCCGCCCAGCGCGTGGCGCTTGCCGCCGATGGCCAGCTTGCCGCCCTTGGCCAGCGCGTCGGCGATGTGCTGCTCGATCTTGCGTACGGCGTTTTCGTCGATCAGCGGCCCTTGCGTCACGCCCGCGTCCGTGCCGTTGCCCAGTTTCAGCTCGGCCACCTTGGCCACCAGGCGGGTGGCGAAGTCGTCGTAGATGCTGTCCTGTACGTAGATGCGGTTGGCGCACACGCAGGTCTGGCCGCTGTTGCGGTATTTCGACATCAGCACGCCTTCGACGGCCGCGTCGATGTCGGCATCCTCGAAGACGATGAAGGGCGCGTTGCCGCCCAGTTCCAGCGACAGCTTCTTGATCGTGCCGGCCGCCTCGCGCGACAGCCAGGCGCCCACTTCCGTCGAGCCTGTAAACGTGATCTTGCGCACCAGGTCGTTGTGGCACAGTTCCGTGCCGATCGCCTGGGCCGCGCCCGTGACGACGTTGAAGACGCCGGGCGGCACGCCGGCGCGCAGCGCCAGTTCGGCCAGCGCCAGGGCCGACAGCGGCGTTTGCGACGCCGGTTTCAATACCATGGCGCAGCCGGCGGCCAGGGCGGGGCCGGCCTTGCGCGTGATCATGCCGTTCGGGAAATTCCACGGCGTGATGGCCGCGCACACGCCGATCGGCTGCTTGATGACGACGATGCGCTTGTCGTTCGACGGCGGCGCGATCACGTCGCCGTAGGCGCGCTTGCCTTCCTCGGCAAACCATTCCAGGTAGGCCGCGTTCGAGACGATCTCGCCCTTGGCCTCGGCCAGCGACTTGCCTTGCTCGCTGGTGAGGATCAGCGCCAGGTCGTCGGCGTGCTGCAGGATCAGCGCATGCCAGGCGCGCAGCACCGTGGCGCGCGCCTTGACGGTCTGCTTGCGCCACAGCCGGAAAGCGGCATGCGAGGCGGCGATGGCGCGCCGCGTCTCGGCCGCCCCCATGCGGGGCACGGTGGCGATGACCGCGCCCGTGGCGGGATTCGTGACGGCGATGGTGGCGCCGTCATCGGCGTCGCACCAGGCGCCGTCGATCAGGCATTGCTGTTTCAACAGGCTTGCGTCTTGCAGGTTCAACATGAGGTTCTCCTTGAATGGGGGGATGCGGTTTATCCGGCTACCGAGACTTGGGCCAGTCCCGCGTCGACGATGATGTTCTGGCCCGTGATGCCGTCCGAGTCGTCGGCCGCCAGGAACAGGGCCGTGCGCGCCACGTGGCCCGCGTCGAGCCGGTATTTCAGGCATTGCAGCTCGATGAACTTGCGGTCCTCTTCCGGATCGCGCCACAGCGCCGCCTGGCGCTCCGTGGCGATGGCTCCGGGCGCGATGGCGTTGACGCGGATATTCTGCTCGCCCAGCTCGCGCGCCAGGGTGCGCGACAGGCCCGCGATGCCGGCCTTGGACGTGGTGTAGCCGACCAGGTTGGGGCGCCCGCGCATCCACGAGATCGAGCCGAGGTTGATGATGGAACCGCCGCCGGCGGCCGCCATGCCGGGCGCCACCTGCTGGATGGCGAACACGTGGTGCTTGAGGTTCAGGGCCAGGCAGTTGTCCCAGTACTCGGGCGTCAGTTCGGCCAGGCTGTGGCGGTCGTCGCGGCCCGCGTTATTGAGCAGCACGCGGATGGCGCCGAAGCGCGCTTCGACGTCGGCCAGGCTGGCCTGGTAGGCGGCGATGTCGCGGATGTCGCTGTAGACGAAATGCGGCGCATGGCGGCTCAGGGGCGCCAGGCGCGCGGCCAGGGCGGCGCTGGCGTCGCGGTCGATGTCGCAAAAAGCCACTTGCGCGCCTTGCAGGGCGAAGTGCTCGACCAGCGAGGCGCCGATGCCGGAGCCGCCGCCGGAGACGAAGACCACGCGGTCCTGCAGGCTGGGGTAGAGAGTGATGTTGGCGTTCATGCTGTCCTCAGGGTGAAGATCGGGGTATCAATCCCGGTACAGGGGGTCGGGGCGGCCCGCCACGTCCAGGCGCACGGCAAAGAGGCCGCCGGCCTGCGGCTGGCGCGCCAGTTCGTCGTCGCTCGCGCCTTCGCGCGCGCTGGTGATGTACAGGGTGCGCAGGTCGGCGCCGCCAAAGGCGAGCATCGTGGGCCGCGCGACGGGCACGCGCACGATGCCGGTGATCTCGCCCTGCGGCGAGAAGCGCAGCACCCGGCCGCCTTCGTATTGCGCGCTCCAGTAGCAGCCCTCGGCATCGAGCGCGGCGCCATCGGGGCGGCCGCCATACACGGGTTCCTCGCCCTTGGCGGGCAGGCGGGCAAATACGCTGCGCGCGCCGACCTGGCCGCTGGCCGCGTCAAAGGCGAAACGGTAGATCACGTGGTTCGGCGTGTCGGACTGGAACAGCGACCGGCCGTCGGCCGCGAAGGCGAGGCCGTTGCTGACCTTGACGCCGAGACCCTGCTGGGGCCCCCAGCCCAGGCGCGTGGCGCCACGTTCCAGGCAAAACATGGCCGCCAGTTCCGCCGTGCGCGGCTCGTACATGGCGCCGGCCCAGAAGCGCCCGGCGCTGTCGCAGCGGCCATCGTTGAAGCGCATGCTGGCGCTGTCGTACGGCGCGTCGGCCAGCTTGTCGAGCAAGCCTTCCTGCGGATAAAAACGGTAGAAACCGTCGCGCAGGGCCGCCACCAGGCCGCCCTGTTTCGCCAGGGCGATGCAGCCCGGCTCGCACGGCACCCACCAGACGCGGTCGAGGCTTGTGGCCGGATCGTAGCGGTGCAGGCGGCGTCCGGCGATATCGATCCAGTACAGACATTGCTCGGCCACGCTCCACAGCGGGCATTCGCCCAGCTGGGCGCGCGCGTCGAGCACGAGTTCGGCTTGCCATTCACGCATGCTGGTACTCCGCAGTGTCTTCAATGGCCAGGCGCATGGCGATGTGCAGGCTCTCGCCGGGCGCCAGCAGGCGCATGCCGGTGCCGGCGGCGCCCTGTTGCGCCAGCGCGAACGCGTTATTGGCGTGCGTGACGGGTTCGATGGCGATGAAGTTGCGCTCGTCGTTGGGCGCGAAGCACACGAGGTGGCGGCAATCCTCGCTGGCCGACAGCCGCACGGCATAAGCTCCGTAATCGAGGCTGGCGCGGCCCGTCCAGCCGCTGTAGCAATGGTCGCTGTGCCAGCCGGCCACCGGTTGCGGCGTGGCGAACGGCGACGCTTGCGCCACGGGCGCCAGGCCGGCCGGCAAGCGGTCATCGCCCATGCTCCATACGCCATCCCACTGCGTTTGCAGGCGCAGGCCGGGCGCCAGCGGGAAATACGGGTGGAAACCCAGGCCGGCGGGCATGGCGCGCGTGTCGTCATTGCGCACCGATAGCGTCAGGCGCAGGCCGGCGGCGTCGAGCAGCACGGTTTGCCGGGCCGTGCAGGCGAACGGCCAGTCGGCGTCGCCGCCATGCACCAGCAGCAGTTCGGCGCTGTCTGCCGCGCGCGCCGTCACTTGCCAGGCGCGCTGCCAGCCGAAGCCGTGGATGCTGTGCGGCTCGGGCGGGAAGTTGGCGCGCAGCGCATGCGTTTCTTCTCCCGCATGCAGGCAGGCGTTGCCGATGCGGTTCGAATACGGCAGCAGCGGATAGCAGGCCATCTGCCGCACGCCCGCATTGGCCGGCGCGGCGCGCAGGATGTCGCGTCCGCGCCAGCGCAAGGCCGCCAGCGCGCCGCCGGTGGCCGGGTGGACGTCGGCGCGGCAGTCGCCGTGCGCCAGGGTGAAAGGAGACTGGTGGTCCATGCCTCAGCCCTTCAAGCCGCCCGAGGTCAGGCCGGAAACGACCTTTTCCTGGAAGATCACGATCAGCACGACGATGGGCACGATGGCCACCACCAGTGCCGCCGAAATGATCGGCCACGGGAAGGCGAACTCGCCCTGGTACAGCTGGATGCCGACGGGCAGGGTGCGGTAAGCCACGGCCGAGTTCATCGACAGCGCCAGCAGGAACTCGTCCCAGGAGTTGACGAACGCCAGGATGGCGGCCGTGGCCACGCCCGGTGCCGCCAGCGGCAGCACGATGCGCCACAGGGCGCTCAGCCGGGTGCAGCCGTCGAGCATGGCCGCGTTTTCGATGTCGCGCGGGATATCCTGGAAAAAGCTGACCATCATCAGGGTGCAGATGGGCAGGTTCAGCACCGTGTAGGGCAGCACCAGCGCCCAGTAGGAATTGAGCAGGCCCAGGCTGCGCATGATTTCGAACAGCGGCACCATCAGGGTCACCAGCGGGAACATCGACACGCCGATGATGGCCGTCAGGATCAGCCCACGGAAGCGCAGGCGCAGGCGGGCGATCGCATACGCGGCCAGCGCGCTGATGAACAGGCTGAGCAGGGTCGACAGGCCGGCCACGATCAGGCTGTTGGTGAGGAACGTCAGCAGCGGCTGGTCCTGGAAGGCGGAAATGAAGTTGCCGATGGTCGGTTCGTGCGGCCAGTAGGTGATCGGCTTTTGCGTCAGCTCCGTTTCCGTCTTGAGCGAGGTAAACAGGATCCACAGGGCGGGGAAGACGCCGTTGAGGATGACGAGCGCGGCGGCGAACCAGCGCAGGCGCTTCGATGAAAACAGGCCGCTCATTCTTTGTCTCCTCTTACATATTTCAGATACACAAACGTGGTGGCCATCGACAGCAGGAACATGAAGACCGCCAGGGTCGAGCCATAGCCCACGTCGAGGTAATCGACGGTATTGGACTGGATATACATGGCCAGGGTCTTGGTTTCGTCGCCAGGGCCGGGCATGTTGTACGGAATATCGAAGGACTGGATGGCCGTCAGGGTACGGAAGATCAGCGCCACCAGCATCGACGGCACCAGCAGCGGCAGGGTCACTTCCGTAAATTGCTTCCACTTGCTGGCGCCGTCCACTTCGGCCGCTTCATACAGCGAGGCGGGGATGGTTTGCAGGCCGGCGAGCAAAATCAGCGCCATGAACGACGAGGTTTTCCAGATGGTCGTGATGCAGATGGCGGCCATGGTCAGCGCCGGCGAATTGAACCAGATCTGCGACTGCCAGCCCAGACCGGGGATCAGCAGGTCGATGCGGCGGATCAGGTCGTTCACCAGGCCGTATTCGCTGTGGAAGAACCAGGCGAAGATCAGGCCGACGAAGGCCAGCGGCAGCGCCCACGGCAGCAGCAGCGCCAGGCGCACGGGCCAGCGGTATTTGAACGGCATGTTGGCCAGCATGGCCAGGCCCAGGCCCGCCACCAGCGCGCCCGGCACCGTGACGACGGTGATGATGACGGTGTTCTTCAGCGACTTCCAGAACAGCGCGTCTTCCAGCGCCATCTTGTAGTTGTCCAGGCCTACGAAACTGGGCAGGCTGCCGCCGGACAGGCGGATGTCGAAAAAGCTGTTGTAGATCAGTTTGCCGACCGGGTAGGCCACGATCAGCAGTAAAAAGAGAATCGCCGGCGTCAGCAGGACCCAGGCCAGCGTCGTTTCGCTGGGGTCCGTGATGCGGCTTTTCAGGGTGCGTTGCCTCATGATTTCCTCGTCTGTTGCGGTGTGCGTATGCGTGTGCCGCCCGCGCCGCCGTCTTGGCGGCCGGGCGCATGGCCCTTAGCGCAGGATGCGCTTGACCCTGTTTTCGATCTCGCCCACGGCCGCCGCCGGCGTCTTCACGCCCGCCATGACCGAATTCACGTTGACGCGCACGGCTTCCGACACTTCGCTGTAGCGCGGCGTGACGGGGCGCGAACGGGCGCTTTGCACCACCGGCAGGGCGTCGGCGAACCAGCCATTGGCAGCCAGCACCTCCTTGTCCTGGTAGACGGACGGGTAGACGGGCAGGTTGGATGCCTTGATGGCCAGCTGCTTCGATACTTCCGGGCTCGACAGCCAACGCACCAGCCTGGCCGATGCTTCCTTGTTCTTCGAGTACGAAGACACGGCCCACTGCCAGCCGCCGATGCACGAAGCCGGCTTGCCGCCCTGCATGGCCGGCAGGCTGACGACGCCCACCTTGTCCTTCACGCTGCTCTCGGCGCCGTCCTGGAAGTGGTTCCAGGCATAGCCCCAGTTGACGGCGAACAAGACGTTGCCGGCCTGGAATTCCTTGCGCGTATCGTCGGTGGCCACTTCGGCGATGTTCTTTTTCGCCACGCCCTGGTCGACCAGCTTGCGCCACATGGCCAGGCCCGCTTCCGCCTTGGGCTTGTCCAGGGTCAGCTTGCCATTGGTGACCAGCTCGCCGCCCTGGCTCCAGTACGGCAGCAAAAAGGTGCAGACGGCGCCTTCGATGGCCTTGCCCTGGAAGCTGATGCCCTGCAATTCCGGATTCTTTTCGCCGGCCTGGATGGTGCGCGCCACGGCGGCCAGCTCATCCCAGGTTTTCGGCGGCGCCAGCTTGTATTTGGCCAGCAAGTCCTTGCGGTAGTACAGGAACATGGCGTCGGCAAAGGCGGGCAGTGCCACGACCTTGTTGTCGACCATATTCGCTTGCTTGTAGGCGGGCAAATACTGGCCCATGATCTTGTCGCGGTCGGCGCCCAGGTATTTGTCCAGGCTTTCGATCCAGCCGGCCGACGCGTACTGGGCCGGGCGGATGATGTCGATCAGGAATACGTCCAGGGTGGTGTCGCCGGCCGACAGCACGGTGTTCAGGTATTTCTGCTGCAGTTCGGACGTGGCGCCGCCCGTTTCCAGGTCGATCTTGACGCCGGGATTGGCCGCCATGAATTTGGCGAACAGTTCGCGCATGACTTCGGGGCGCTCCTGGCCGCCGACGAAGACCTTGACCGTCTGCGCGTGTGCGCTGGCGGCGATGCCGGTGGTCAATGCGAAGGTGGCGCCGAGCGCCAGGACGAGGGATGTGATACGCATGATGGTGTCTCCTGTTTTTTTGGGATGTGTATGCCGGTCGTTCGCGGCTTATCGGGAGGGCAGTACCGCGCCCCCTTGCGGATCGAACAGATGGAATTTCTCCATGTCCAGCTGTACCGTGACTTGCTGTCCCGGCGCCAGCGCGAACGTGGGCGGCAGGCGCGCCGTCAATTCCCCGCCTTCGCACTGGAAGATGACCAGGGTTTCCGCGCCCAGCGGCTCGACCACCACGACGGTCGCGGCCAGGGGCGCGCTGGCATTGCCGGCCGCTTCGAGCGTGATGTCTTCCGGGCGGATGCCGAATTCCACCGCGCGGCCATCGAGCTTGCCGCAGGCGGCTTGGGCAGCCGCAGGCAGCGCCAGGCGGGCCGTGCCCAGCACGATCTCGGCCTGGCCGGCGCCGTTGCGCGCCACCTTGGCGTTGAGGAAGTTCATCGGCGGCGAACCCGTGAAGCCGGCGACGAATTTCGACACGGGCTCGTTGTAGATCTGGTCCGGCGTGCCGACCTGCATGATGTTGCCGCCGGACAGCACGACGATGCGTTCGGCCAGGGTCATCGCTTCGACCTGGTCATGCGTGACGTAGATGGTGGTGGCGCCTATGCGCTGGTGCAACTTCTTGATTTCCGTGCGCATTTCCGAACGCAGCAGGGCGTCCAGGTTCGACAGCGGTTCGTCGAACAGGAACAGCTTGGCCTGGCGCACGATGGCGCGGCCCATGGCGACGCGCTGGCGCTGGCCGCCGGACAGGGCGCGCGGCTTGCGGTCGAGCAAATGGTCGATTTTCAGGATGGCGGCGGCGGCGCGCACGCGCTGTTCGATCTCCGCCTTGGGAAACTTGCGCAGCTTCAAGCCGAAGCCCAGGTTGTCGAACACGGACTTGTGCGGGTACAGCGCATAGTCCTGGAACACCATCGCGATGTCGCGCTCGCGCGGCGGCAAGTCGTTGACCACTTGCCCCTCGATGGAGATGGTGCCGCCCGTGATCGATTCCAGGCCCGCGACCATGCGCATCAGGGTTGACTTGCCGCAACCCGAAGGGCCCACGAAGACGACGAACTCGCCTTGTTTGATTTCCAGGTCGATGCCATGAATGACTTCGACGCCGTTGTCGTACTTCTTGACGACCTTTTCCAGTTTTACACCTGACATGCTTGTCTCCAAAAGATGCGAATGACGCGTCTGAGCGCGTTATGTGCTTTACAACAGTGCGTTGCAACAGTGCGTTGCAACAGAACAATTAGTAGGCGCCCGTGTCGAGCGCTTTCGCCAGCGACGGTTTCAGGGCCGTGATGAAGGCATTGGCCTGGCGCATCATCATGCCCATGTCCGAAGCGATGGCGACGTAGTCATAGCCGTAACTGATGAAAGTGTGCACCATTTCCGGCGACGGGCCGACAATGCCGATCGGTTTGCCGATGGCGCGGGCACGGCGGGCCGCGTCGGCGATGGCCGCCTGCACGTCCGGGTGGCCGATGTTGCCGATATGACCCATGGCTGCCGACAGGTCGCCGGGGCCGACGAACAGGGCGTCGACGCCATCGACGGCGGCGATCTCTTCCAGTTGCGCCAGCGCGGCCGGGGTTTCCAGCTGAATGATGGAAAACACGGCGCCGTTGGCGCGGGTGGCGTAGTCGGGCACGGTGCCATAGCGGCTGGCGCGGTGCATGGCGGCAAAACCGCGCGTGCCCGGGGTGCTTTGGCCCGGCTGCGGATAGCGGGTGGCGGCCACGGCGCTGCGCGCTTCCCCGGCGTTTTCCACGAACGGAAACATCAGTGTTTGCGCGCCGATGTCGAGCGCCCGCTTGATCTGCACCAGGTCGTTCCAGGCCAGGCGCACGACGGGGCAGGCCGGCGTGCCGCCGATCGCTTGCAGGATCTGGTAGGCGTCCTGGTAGTCGATGGGCACGTGTTCCATGTCGAGCACCAGCCAGTCGAAGCCGGCGCAGCCCATGGCTTCGGCTGTCACGGGCGTGCCGGCCATCAGCCAGCTGCCCAGCGGTACTGCTTTGTCCGCCAGCAAGGCGCGGAAGGGATTGTTCAAGATATCCATGTTGATCCTGTGCTTTATATATATGTCGGAAGGCGGCGTCAGAAGATCGGCGGCTCGGGCGTGGCGGCATTGCCCAGCAGGAAGTCGAGGTCGCAGCCCTGGTCGGCCTGCGTCACGTGTTCCATGTACAGCTTGGTGTAGCCGCGCGCATATTTTTGCGCCGGCGCCTGCCACTCGGCGCGGCGGCGCGCCAGTTCCTCGTCCGTCACATCCATGTTCAGGCTGCGCGCGGCGATGTCCAGTTCGATCATGTCGCCGTTGCGTACCAGGGCCAGCGGGCCGCCCACGGCCGCTTCCGGCGTCACGTGCAGCACGCAGGTGCCGTAATGGGTGCCGCTCATGCGCGCGTCCGAGATGCGTACCATGTCGCGGATACCCTGCTGCAGCAGCTTTTTCGGCACGGGCAGGTTGCCCCATTCCGGCATGCCGGGCGCGCCGATGGGGCCGCCATTGCGCAGGATCAGGACCGTGTTTTCATCGATGTCGAGGTCTGGCGCGTGGATTTGCGCCAGCATCTCGGCGTTCGAGTCGAACACGAGGGCCGGGCCCCGGTGTTTGGCGAATTTCGGATTGGCGGCCGACGGCTTGATGACGGCGCCGCCGGGGCACAGGTTGCCGCGCAGGACGGCCAGCGCCGCGCCGTCGGCCACCGGCTGCGACACCTTGCGGATCACGCTGTCGTCGAGGCAGACGGCGTCGGCGATGTTCTCGCCCAGGCTGCGGCCCGTGACCGTCAAGGCCGTCAAGTCCAGCTGCGGCGCGATTTCCTTGAGCAGGGCCGGCATGCCGCCCGCATAGAAGAAATCTTCCATCAGCTTGTCGCCGGACGGGAACAGGTTGGCGATGACGGGCACTTTTTGCGCCATCGCATCCATTTCATCGAGCGACAGGGCCAGCCCGGCGCGCCCGGCGATGGCGACCAGGTGGATGGCCGCGTTGGTCGAACCGCCCAGCGCCATGTAGGCGGCCACGCCGTTGGCCAGCGCGGCGCGGGTGAAGAAGCGCGACGGTTTCAAGTCTTCCCACACCATGCCGACGATGCGCTCGCCGCATTGCGAGGCCATGCGCACGTGGTTGGCATCCATGGCGGGAATGCTGGTGGCGCCCGGCAGGGTAAAACCCATCGCCTCGACGATGGAGGTCATGGTCGAGGCCGTGCCCATGGTATTGCAGGTGCCGGGCGAGCGTGTCATCTTCGCTTCGAGCTTGATCCACTCGGGCTTGGCGATGTCGCCGGCCACGTAGTCGTCCCAGAATTTCTTCGTATGCGTGCCCGCGCCCACGCTCTGGCCACGGTAGCGGTCGTTGAGCATGGGGCCGGCGGGGCAGAAGATGGCGGGGATGTCCATGCTGATGGCGCCCATCAGCATGCCGGGCGTCGTCTTGTCGCAGCCGCCCAGCAGCACGGCGCCGTCGATGGGCAGCGAGCGCAGCAGTTCTTCCGTTTCCATGGCGAGGAAGTTGCGGTAGATCATGGTGGTGGGCTTGACCATCACTTCGCCCAGCGACAGGGCCGGCAGTTCGACGGGGAAGCCGCCGGCCAGCAGGATGCCGCGCTTGACGGCCTCGGCCCGTTCGCGCAGGTGCGAGTGGCACGGCGACAGGTCGCTCCAGGTATTGATGATGGCGATGACGGGGCGGTCGAGGAATTCCTCGCGGCGCAAGCCCATCTGCTGCAGGCGCTGGCGGTGGGCGAACGAGCGCATGTCGTCTGGGGCCAGCCAGCGCTGGCTGCGCAGGGATTCCAGCGTGCGGCGGGAGGTAGCGGAGCTCAATGTATATCCTTTTCGGTTGCCTGGCGCGCTGCGTATGGCGTTCCAGTGCTGCTGTCTCGGGTCTTGCTTGCCGCCTTTGTTAGCGCTAACATTGCAAGTACAGCGAAATATAATTTGAATCGCACGGGGCTGTCAACAGATTTAATGCAGGCAGAATGCGCGCAGCCATTACACTATCGGCATGATTTCAAGCAGGCTAATTTCCGGGGTGAAATTTTTATCAGGGTGCCGGCCCGTCCATCCTCATTGCTGTACCCGCTACGATGGGCCATGGCATGATGCATGCTGATCACCGATTTTTGAGAAGGCAGTACCCATGAACGACCCAGTACGCAAGCGGCGTGGCCTCGGCCGCAGCACCGTATTCGATGTGGCCAAATTGGCACAGACCTCGGCCATTTCCGTGTCGCGCTATTTCAAGGAGCCGGACCGCGTGTCGCAGGAAACGCGCGAGCGCATCAAGAGCGCCATCGACCAGCTCGGCTATATCCGCAACGAGGCGGCCGGCGGGCTGGCCTCGACCCAGGGCCGCATCGTGGGCGCCATCGTGCCCAGCGTGTCGAATTCCATCTTTGCGGAAACCATTCAGGGCTTGTCGACCACCTTGTCGCAGCACAATTACCAGTTGCTGCTGGCCACCCACGATTATTCGATCGAGACGGAAGAAAAGGTCGTGCGCGCCTTTCTCGGCTGGTCGCCGCGCGCGCTGGTGCTGACGGGTGCCGACCATAGCGCTGCCACGGAAACCTTGCTGGCAGGCTTGCGGATTCCCGTCATCGAGACGTGGGATATCCGCCCCGAGCGGCCGTATCCGCAGATCGGCTTTTCGCATATCGCCACGGGGCGCGACATGACCTTGTACCTGCACGCGCAAGGCTACCGGCGCATCGTCTACGTCGACAGCGGCATCGGCAGCGATTTCCGCGCCCGCAAGCGGGCCCAGGGCTATGAGGAAACCATGCGGCAGCTGGGCTTGCGTGCGGAAGTCGTGCAGGCATCGGTGACGGCGCCGCTCGATGCGGGCGGGCAAGTGTTCAGCGAGCAAATGGCGCGCGCCGAGCGGCCCGACGCGCTGTTCTTTGCCAATGACAACATGGCCGCCGGCGCCATCTATGAAGCGGCGCGCCTCGGCATCCGCATTCCCGAGCAATGCGCGGTGGCGGGCTTCGGCGACTTCCCGTTCTCGGAAAAACTCATGCCGGCGCTGACGACGATACGCGTGCCGCGCTATGACATCGGCCGCCTGGCCGCGCAAGCCATCCTGCAGCGCCTGGGCGAAGTGGACGAGGGCGTCGCGCCACCGGCACTGGCACCGCTCGCTTACGAGCTGATCGCTCGGGCCAGCGCCTGACGGCCACTGTCGGCGGCAGATATTGATGAATCATATTTCTATCATCACAACATGCAATTGGATAACGATGCTGCGATGCGGCATCATGCATTTGTCTCCTCTACTTCCTCACAGGAATTAGATTCAGCCCGCTCCCGCAGCGGGCTTTTTTTTTGCCCGTGCCCCGCCTGCGTTCCAACATGTTTTCACATGAATATTAATAATGGATACATGAAGTTTTACCATTATTTTTCATGGATGAAAGGCCCTATGATGTCTCCATACTTCACCAGGAGGCACTACCATGACCGTCACGACACACAATCTGGGCTACCCGCGCATCGGCGCCAAACGCGAACTGAAATTCGCCCTGGAAGACTACTGGAAGGGCCAAAGCAGCCTGGACGCGCTGGAAGGCCAGGGCGCCGAATTGCGCCAGCGCCACTGGCAAGACCAGCACGCGCTGGACTTCGCGCCCGTGGGCGACTTTTCCTTCTACGACCAAGTGCTGGACCTGAGTTTTACACTCGGCAACTTGCCGCGGCGCGTGCGCGGCGTGGAAGGCGCCGCCCTCGACAACTATTTCCGCGTGGCCCGCGGCCGCTCGGCCGGCGACAGCGATTGCCGCTGCGTCCACGCCGGCGAAATGACGAAATGGTTCGACACCAATTACCACTACATCGTGCCGGAATTTGAGGCCGGCACGCAATTCAAGCTCGACAGCTCCCGCCTGCTGCGGCAACTGGCGCAAGCGCGCCAGCTCGGCGTAAAAGCCAAGCCCGTGCTGATCGGCCCCGTCACCTACTTGTGGCTGGGCAAGGCCAAGGATGATTCCGACAAGCTGGCGCTGCTGCAAGGCTTGCTGCCCGTCTACGTGCAACTGCTGCAGGAACTGGCGGCCCAGGGCGTGCAGTGGGTGCAGATCGACGAACCGATCCTCGTCACGGAACTCGATGGCGCCTGGCAGCAGGCGCTGGTGACGGCCTACGATGCCTTGAGCAAGGTCCATCACGTCAAATTGCTGCTGGCCACGTATTTCGGCAAGCTGCAAGCCAATTTGCCGCTGGCGTGCACGCTGCCCGTGCAAGGCTTGCACCTCGATGCCATCAACGCCCGCGATGAAGTGGAACAAGTCATTGCCCAATTGCCCGCCAGCAGCGTGCTGTCGCTGGGCGTGGTGAATGGCCGCAATATCTGGAAGACGGACTTGAACGGCGTGCTGGCATGGCTGGAACCCGTGCATGTCAGTCTGCAAGACCGTTTGTGGATCGCCCCGTCGTGCTCGCTGTTGCATGTGCCCGTCGACCTGGACAGCGAGCAAAAGCTCGATGCCGATATCCAATCCTGGCTGGCCTTTGCCCGCCAGAAGCTCGATGAAGTGCACACCATCGCCGGCGCCCTGAACCATGGCCGTGTCTCCGTGCAGGCGGCGCTCGATGCCAATCATGCCGCCGTGCAAGCGCGCCGCCAGTCGGGCCGCGTGCACAATCCGGCAGTGAAGGCGGCCGTGGCGCGCATAGCCGCCAGCATGGGCCAGCGCGTGAGCGGCTATGCGGAGCGTGCCGCCAAGCAAGCTGCGCTGCTGCGACTGCCGCTGTATCCGACGACGACCATCGGCTCCTTCCCGCAGACGGCGGAAATCCGCCAGGCGCGCAGCCAGTTCCGCGGCGGCCAGCTCGACGAGGCCAGCTATAAACAGCTGATGCAGGCCGAAATCGCCCGTTGCGTCAGAGAACAGGAGACGCTGGGCCTGGACGTGTTCGTGCACGGCGAAGCGGAACGCAACGACATGGTGGAATACTTTGGCGAACAGCTCGAGGGCTATGCCTTCAGCCAGTTCGGCTGGGTGCAATCGTACGGTTCGCGCTGCGTGAAGCCGCCCATCTTGTTCGGCGACATCAGCCGCCCCCGCGCCATGACGGTCGAGTGGAGCACCTATGCCCAGTCGCTGACGGACAAGCCGATGAAAGGCATGCTGACGGGGCCCGTCACCATCCTGAACTGGTCCTTCGTGCGCGACGACCAGCCCCGTTCCGTCTCGTGCTACCAGCTGGCCTTGGCCATCCGCGCCGAAGTGCAGGACCTGGAGCGGGCCGGCATCCGCGTGATCCAGATCGACGAGGCGGCGCTGCGCGAAGGCTTGCCACTGCGCAAGTCGCAATGGGCCGACTATCTGCGCTGGGCCGTGGAAGCGTTCCGCATCGCGGCCAATGGCGTGGCCGACGAGACGCAGATCCACACGCACATGTGCTATTCGGAATTCAACGACATCATCGCGCAGATCGCGGACATGGATGCGGACGTCATCACGATCGAAACCTCGCGCTCCGACATGGAATTGCTGGACGCCTTCGATGATTTCAATTATCCGAACGACATCGGTCCCGGCGTCTACGACATCCACTCGCCCAATATTCCGAGCCAGGAACAGATGGTGAAACTGATGCGCAAGGCGGCCGAGCGCATTCCCGCGCGGCGCCTGTGGGTCAATCCCGATTGCGGCCTGAAGACGCGCGGCTGGAAGGAAGTGATACCCGCGCTGGCCAATATGGTGGCGGCCGCGAAAACCTTGCGTGGCGATAACGTTGCCTGAGGATGGCAGGGGAGAGGGCAGATATAAGAAATAGCTATTTCTATCATCACAACATGCAATTGGCTTTATATGCTGCAACGCGGCATCATTGCACCTGTCTCCTCTACTTCCTCACAGGAATTAGATTCAGCCCGCTCCCGCAGCGGGCTTTTTTTTGCCCGCTTTTTACTGCGCCATACGGCGCACGCTTGCTTGTCATCGAGGCATGCTGTTGCTTTTGTGCATGCTAAACTGGGTCTTCCCCAGACCAAGGTTACCCGATGCTTCAATTATTTCGCCACACGCTGGAGTCCACGCCGATTCTCGCCCTGTTTCTCGTCATCGGCGCCGGTTATGCGCTGGGGCGCATCAGCGTGTTCGGTTTTTCGCTGGGCGTGGGCGGCGTGCTGTTCGCGGGGCTGGCGCTGGGCGCGTTTGCTCCCGGTTCCGTGCCGCCGCCCATGGTCGGCTCCATCGGCTTGCTGCTGTTTCTGTATGGCATAGGCGTGCAATACGGCGTGCAGTTCTTCGCCGGCTTGCGCGGGGCGGGGCAGAAACACAATCTGATCGCGTTTGCCGCCGTCATGGGCGGCCTGGCCGTGTCCGTCTGGGGCGGGCAGTGGATCGATATCTCGCTGCGCATGGCCAGCGGCGTGTTTGCCGGTGCCATGACCAGCACGGCAGCCCTGCAGGCGGCGCTGGAAGCGTCGCACGGCAATGGCGACGCGGCCGTCGGCTATGCGGTGGCGTATCCGTTCGGCGTCGTCGGTCCCATGCTGGGTCTGTACCTGGCCGGGCGCATATTAAAACCCGTGCTGACGCCGCCGCCGGCACCGATCGTCGTATCCGAAATTACCATCGACGAAGCGAAACTGGCGGGCGCGGCCCTGTCCGAACTGGCCGACGGTCCGCTGGCCGGCGTGCAAGTGATCGGCGTGCGCCAGGGCCACCAGAACCGCTTGCCCGATCCCTCGCTGGTGCTCGGCGTGGGCGACGCGCTGATGGTGTCGGGCACGGTGGCGGGCGTGGACGCGGCGCGCACGGCGCTGGGCCACCTGGACCCGGGCCGGCTGATGAAGGACCGCAGCGCGTTCGACGGCACGGAAGTGTTCGTCTCGGACGCGGAAATCGTCGGCGTACCGCTGGGCGAACTGAACCTGGCGAAAGACTTTCCCCTGCAGATCGCGTTCATCCGCCGTGGCGACGCCATGATCTTGCCCCATCCTTTCCTGACGCTGGAATTCGGCGACAGGGTAATGGCCATTGCGCCAGCCAAACATGCGGCCGACGTGCGCAAGCTGTTCGGCAATTCCATCACGGCCACGGCCGAGTTCAGCTATGTCTCGCTGGGCATGGGCATGGTGCTGGGTGTGCTGCTGGGCCTGGTGCCGATACCGTTGCCATGGATAGGCTCGTTCAGCCTGGGCCTGGCCGGCGGTCCGCTGGTGATGGCGCTGATCCTGGGACGCCTGGGCAGGGTGGGCAAGATCAGCTGGCGCCTGCCGCTGTCGGCCAACCTGGTCATGCGCAACTATGGCTTGACGATTTTCCTCGCTTCCGTCGGCATGGCGTCCGGCTTGCCCTTCGTGCAGCAGGTGGGCGCCGACGGCTTGCCCATGCTGGCGCTCGGTGCCGTGACGGTGCTGGTGGTAGTGGCCCTCGTCGTGATCCTGGGCAAGGTCTTCCTGCGCCTGCCGTTTCCCGAGTTGCTCGGTATCGCGGCCGGCGCCACGGGCAACCCGGCCGTGCTGGTCTTCGCCAACCGCCTGGCCAAGTCGGACCGCCCGAACCTGGGCTACGCGATGATTTTCCCCAGCATGACCATCGTCAAGATCGTGGCGGTGCAGGTGTTGCTGCATTTGTATGGCTGATTTTGGCCGATTGGTTCATCAAGTCGGGCGGCAATAATCATGTTGTGGCTTGTCTGACATCCGTCAGACCGGCCGTGGAAGCCAGATTGCTATCCGTGCGAGGCCGTCAAACACCGGGTGGCTTGACGCCCGTTGTCGTGTACAAGCTGGAGCAGCGGCACCTTGCCCATCGGGGACATGACGAGAAACCACTCCGGCTTGTCGCGAAGATCAACATCGATACGCTCGAAAGCGATCCCTTTTTCCTGCAACACGATGGCGGCCCGCTGAACGAAAGGGCGTATCCGTATAGTTCGTTCGGCGGTTGTGCGACGTCAGCCGTTAAGCGTACGTCCGCCGTCAACGATGATTTCGGAGCCGACGGTCCAGCGGGACTCGTCGGAAGCGAGGTACAACACCGCCTTGGCCACTTCTTCCGGCGTGCCGAAGCGACCGAACGGAATCGTTGCGACAATGTCCTTGTTGAGCTGATCGCGGTAGGCATCCGGGATGCCGAGCTTGTCGTACAGCGGCGTTTCGACGGGACCGGGGCTGACGGCGTTGATGCGAATGCCGCGTGCCAGCAGTTCGCCCGACAGCGTTTTCGACAAGTTCAGGAATGCGGCCTTGGTTGCGGCATATACCGATGAATGCGCCGAGCCCACGTGCGCGCTGACCGATGTGTTGAGCACCACCGATGCGGGGTTCGCGAACACTGGCAGCAGCGCCTGGATCAGGAAATAGGGACCCTTGACGTTGATGTCGAACGATCGATCGAACATTTCCTCCGTCCATGCTTCGATCGGCTTCCAGACGGATACGCCAGCGTTGAGAAAAGCGATATCGAGCTGGCCGTAGTGCGCCTGGACGGCTTGCGCCAACTCCTGTTGGGCCGCGACGCTGGCGGAATCGGCGCGCAGCACGAGAACCTCGGCGCCGAGTTCCTCCCTGGCCTTCTCGATCGATTCCGGATTGACGCCGGTGACGATGACGCGTGCGCCTTCGGCGAGGAACTGCCTGGCTGTTTCGAGGCCGATGCCGCTGGTGCCGCCGGTGATAAGAGTACGTTTTCCTTGCAAGCGGGACATAAAATTCTCCTGTAGGTGATTCATGGTCAACCAGTGTTGGCTGACCTGCCGTGGAGAGAACTATGCGCTCATGCTTGAAATTCGATAAGATCGTATCTTTGCATATAATTCATGCTCAAATTGCATGAATCGGGGGGAGTAACTTTGGACCGGTTTCTTTTGATGACATGCTTCGCGCGCGCGGTGGAGACGGGGAGCTTCTCCGCTGCCGGCCGCGACCTGGGCCTGGGGCAGCCGAACGTCAGCCGTCATGTGGCGGCATTGGAAGAGCATCTGCAGACGCGGCTGCTGCACCGGTCAACGCGCAAGCTTGCCCTCACGCCCGAAGGGGAACGCTACTATGCGGAAGTGCGGCGCATCCTTGACGCCGTCGACGAGTCCGAATCGTCTTTCAGGGAGAACGTCGATCCGTCCGGATTGCTGCGCGTGGCATGCCCGACGGCGCTGGCGCATGCATTTGTTTTGCCGGATGTCCCCGCCTTCCTGAAGCGCTATCCCGGCTTGGCGCTCGATCTCCAGATCAATGATCGCTATGTGGGTCTGGTCGATGAGGGCGCGGACCTGGCAATCCGGATCGGCCATCTGGAAGACAGCGCATTGCGCGCGCGGCGCATCGGGCTGTTCGAGCGCGTGTTCGTCGCCAGCAGGGACTATCTCGCCAAACGTGGCGTCCCCGTCACGCCCGATGATTTGCGCGGGCACGATTGTGTGATCTACACCCTGCTGTCGTCGGGTGCCACATGGCGCTTCCGGGATACGGAAGTAGCAGTATCCGGAAAGGTAAGGGTGAACTCACCCGAGGCCGTGCGCGAATTGGTCAATGCGGGACTCGGTATCGGACATGGGCCGCAGTGGCTGTTCGAGGAAGGACTCAGGAGTGGCAATTTGCAGTTGCTGTTGACGGGGCACACCGCCTTGCCTGTGCCGGTGCAGATCGTCTATGTCGCAAACAGGCTGCTGCCGACGCGGGCCGTCGTATTCATGGATTTCATCGCTGAAGCGTTTTCAAAGGTTGCGGCACTGAACGCTGCCCCGGGCAACCGGTAGCCGTCGGCGGCGGCTGGCCAATTCCAGTCAAATTCTCTTCTCCGCGCCAGCCTTCGCAAAAGCCCTGGCGCGTCTCCCAATCTGTTGTACAATCCTTGAGAACGGTCGTGCTTTTTTGTGCGCTGAGCTTCCTTGCGTGCAGTCATCACGGCAACCGATAAGAACAAGGAGACAGACATGGACCTGCATTACACGGCCGAGGAGACGGCGTTCCGCGACACGGTGCGCGCCTTCCTCGACACCCATCTGCCGGCGGACTTGCAGCGCAAGGTGCGCCAGCATTTGCGCCTGAACCGCGACGACTACGTGCGCTGGCACAAGATTGTCGCGCAGCAAGGCTGGGCCGCGCCGGCCTGGCCCGCCGAATACGGCGGCACGGGCTGGACGTCCGTGCAGCGCCATATCTGGGAAGACGAGTGCGCGCGCGCCGCCACGCCGCCAATCTTGCCTTTCGGCATCAACATGGTGGCGCCCGTCATCATGGCCTTCGCCAACGCCGAACAAAAAGCATACTATCTGCCGCGCATCTTGAATTGCGACGACTGGTGGTGCCAGGGCTATTCGGAGCCCGGTGCCGGTTCCGACCTCGCCTCGCTGAAAACCACGGCCCAGCGCGACGGCGACCATTACATCGTCAACGGCCAGAAAACCTGGACCACCCTGGGCCAGCACGCGGACATGATCTTTTGCCTGGTGCGCACGGACAGCACGGTGCGCAAGCAGGAAGGCATCAGTTTCTTGCTGATCGACATGAAAACGCCGGGCATCACCGTGCGCCCCATCATCATGCTCGACGAAGAACACGAAGTGAACGAAGTCTTTTTCGACAATGTGCGCGTGCCCGTCAGCAATCTGGTCGGCCAGGAAAACAAGGGCTGGACCTACGCCAAGTATCTGCTGGGGCACGAGCGCACGGGCATCGCCGCCGTGGGCCGCTCCAAGCGCGAATTGACATTCCTCAAGCAGCTGGCCATGCAGCAGACCAAGCGCGGCGCGCCGCTGCTGCACGATGCCGTGTTTGCCGCCAAGGTGGCCACCCTGGAAATCGAACTGATGGCGCTGGAAATGACGGTCTTGCGCGTCATCAGCGACGAGGGCAAGGGGCCGGGGCCGCAGGCGTCGATGCTGAAGGTACGCGGCTCCGAACTGCAGCAGCAGCTGACGGAACTGATGGTCGAAGCCATCGGCCCGCAAGCCTTGCCCTTCGACCCGGCATTTCTTGACGGCGGCGCGCCGCACAGCAGCGCTGGCGACGACCTGGCCGCGCCGCTGGCCGCGTATTACTTCAATTACCGCAAGACATCGATCTATGGCGGCTCGAACGAAATCCAGAAAAACATCATCACGCAGATGATCCTGGGCCTGTAAGCCAGAAGGAGACGACATGGACTTCCATTTTAATCAGGAACAGCAACAATTCGCCGATGCGCTGCGGCGCTGGGTCGACAAGGATTACCCGTTTGAAACGCGGCGAACCATCATCCATTCCGCCACAGGCACGTCCGATGCCGCCTGGGCCACCCTGGCCGAGCTGGGCATGACGGCCTTGCCGCTGCCGGCCGCCGCGGGCGGCTTCGACGGCACTGCCGTCGACATGCTGCTGGTGATGCAGGAACTGGGCCGCGGCCTCGTGGTCGAACCGTATTTCGCCACCGTGCTGGGCGCGCGCTTCTTGACCCTGGCGGGCGGCCATGATGCGGTGCTGGAACAGGTCGCCAGCGGCAGCTTGAAGCTCGCCTGCGCGCTGGGCGAGCGCCAGTCGCGCCACGACCTGCACGATATCGCCACCACGGCCATCGCCAGCGGCGACGGCTTCGTGCTCGACGGCGAGAAAACCGTCGTCATCCATGGCGCCCAGGCGGATTCTCTGATCGTGTCGGCGCGCAGCGGCGGCGGCCAGGATGACACGGAGGGCATCTCGCTGTTCCTCGTGCCCGTCGACGCGCCCGGTGTTTCCGTGCGCGACTGCCGCACCATCGACGGCCAGCGCGCCGCCACCGTGACCCTCGTGCAAGTGGTGCTGGGGCATGACGCCCTGATCGGCCAGGCGGGGCAGGGCTGGGCCGTGCTCGACGCGGCGCTCGACTATGGCACCGCCTTGCTGTGCGCGGAAGCCGTGGGCGCCATGGACGCCATCTTTGCCGCCACCCTTGACTATTTGAAGACGCGTCAGCAGTTCGGCGCGCCGATCGGCAAGTTCCAGGCCTTGCAGCACCGCATGGCCGACATGTTCATCCACCTGGAGCAAGCGCGTTCGATGGCCATGCTGGCCGCCGCCAAGGTCGACAGCGAGGACTTCGCCGAGCGCCGCCGCACGGTCTCGGCCGCCAAGGCGCGCGTGGGCTTGGCCGCCACCTTTGTCGGCCAACAAGCCGTGCAATTGCATGGCGGCATGGGCGTGACCGATGAATTGCCTGCCGCCCACCATTTCAAGCGCCTCTCCATGATCGCCCTGACCCTGGGCGACGTGGACCATCACATCGAGCGCTTTATCGCCCAGCCGGGCTTCTTGCCGACGGAGACCGCATGACCGCATCGACCGCTATCGCCCCGAAACACTGGTATTTCGAAGACTTTACGCAAGGCCTGGAAATCGACCTGGGCCAGCGCCACGTGACGGAGGCGGAAATCATCGCCTTCGCCACGGATTTCGACCCGCAGCCGTTCCATGTCGACCATGCGGCTGCGGAAAAGACCATCTTCAAGGGCGTTATCGCCAGCGGCTGGCATACCTGCGGCATGATGATGCGCCTGGTGGTGGATAACCTGCTCAAGCATTCGTCCAGCATGGGCTCGCCCGGCCTGGACAGCATCCGCTGGCTCAAGCCCGTGCGCGCGGGCGACACCCTGCAGCTGACCTACCAGGTCAAGGAAGTGCGGCCATCGACCTCGAAGCCGGACCGCGGCATCGTCATTTCCGTGTGGAGCGTGCGCAACCAGCATGGCGAGGTGGTGACCACCGTCGAAGGCATGGGCATGTTCGGCCGTCGTCCGGCGGGAGCAAACCATGCGTGATATCGCCGGCATCGCCGGTTTCCAGGCCTTGTCGGGCCAGCACGTGGCCGTCTCCGACTGGCTCACCATCACGCAGCAGCGCATCGACACCTTTGCCGATGCCACGGACGACCACCAGTGGATCCATGTCGATGCGCAGCGTTGCGCGCGCGAGTCGCCGTACGGCTGCACCGTGGCGCACGGCTTTCTCACACTGTCCTTGCTGCCCGCGATGCTTGCGGGCGCCTTGCACATGGCCGGCATCCGCATGGCCATCAACTATGGGCTCAATAAAGTGCGTTTCCCCGCACCTGTGCCCGTCGGCAGCCGCCTGCGCGCGCGGCTCGACATCCTTTCCGTCGAAGACGTGCCGGAAGGGGCGCAAGTGAACTGGGCCGTCACCATGGAGAGGGAAGGCGACACGAAACCCGTGTGCGTGGCAGAATTTCTGATGCGCTGCTATCCATAACAATTGCTGGCAAGGACGCCGCCCAGTGCCGTAGGTCGGCTTAGCCCGCAGGGCGTAAGCCGACATGTGGCGGCATCGTGCTGCAGTCCGACAGGCAGCCGTGCGCTCCTGCGCGTGCGCTGGATGTACGCTGGTGGCGCGCCGGCGCTTTCCGGCGAAGGAGTGGATGATGTCTAACAACGCAAGCAGCGGAAACAGCGGCTCTGGCAAGGGCGCCAAGGGCAGCAGCGCTACGGGCAGAGGTCGCGGTCCGGGCAATGCGGGCGGCTGGCCCAGTACGACGGGACAGCCATCCGGCGGCAAGCGGTCCAACGCCCCGCCAGCGAAGAGCCGATAGCCTGCCTGATTACTCCCCCTCCGACGCGCAATACCTGTCCCGCCCCGTATGCTTGGCGCGGTACAGCAGGGCGTCGGCGGCGCGGATCAGGGCGCTGGGGTCCATGCCTTCGGTGGGCATGACGCTGGCCATGCCCAGGCTGACGGTGACGTGCGGGCCGGCGCTCGATCTGGCGTGGGGAATTTGCAGCGCGCGCACTTCGTCGAGGATGCGCTGGGCCACCACTTCGGCGCCGTCGCGCGTTTCCTGCGGCAGCAGGATGATGAATTCCTCGCCGCCGTAGCGCGCCAGCAGGTCGGGCGGGCGCACGGCGCAACGGCGCAGGGCGGCGCTCACCTGCTGCAGGCACAGGTCGCCCGCCTGGTGGCCATACGTGTCGTTGTAATCCTTGAAGTGGTCGATATCGGCCATGATGAGGGCCATCGGCACGCCGTCGCGCGCGCAGCGCCGCCATTCGCTGTCCATCGTGTCATTGAAGCTGCGCCGGTTGGCCACGCCCGTCAGCGAATCCGTCAGCGACAGTTCGCGCATGGCGTCGGCCTGCCGCTTGATGGTCAGCTGGCTGCGCACGCGGGCCCGCACGACGGCCGCGTTGAACGGTTTCGTGATGAAATCGACGGCGCCCGCTTCCAGCGCCCGCGTCTCGTCCTCGGGCTGGTTCAGGGCCGTGACGAAAATGACGGGGATGGCGCTCAGGACGGCCGATTCGCGCAGCGCATTGCAGACGGCATAGCCATCCATGCCGGGCATGACGGCGTCGAGCAGGATCAGGTCCGGCAGTTGATTATGCGCAATTTCCAGCGCCTTGACACCGCTCAGGGCGAACAGCACGTCGTGTTCCTCGCGCAGCAGCTGGTGCAGGATCTGGATGTTTTCCATGGCGTCATCGACGATGAGGATGCGCCCGTTCATGGCAAGGTTGGTCCAGCTCACTTGTTTTCCTCTCGTTTCAGCTGATCGAGCACGAGTTTTTCCGCTTCGGAAAAATCCAGTGTCTCGATCGCGTTGGCCAGCGCCAGGGCCGCTTCCCGGTCTGACTGTTGTATGGCGGCATGCAGGGCGTGAAATTGCGCCAGCGCCTTCAGGTTATTGTTGCGGATCAGAACGAGCAGGTCGGCCAGGCCGGCACCCAGGTCGAGCGGTGCGCTGCCGGGCGCTGCCGCTGCCGGCTGGCCGCGCCGCAGGGGCGAGGGCAGGGTGCGCGCCGCTTCGATGACTTCCGCCATCGCCAGTTCCAGCTGTCCCAGCAAGACCGCCGCGGCGTGCGATTGCTCCATGTTCAGCGCCTTTTCCGCTGCACCGGCCAGGCTGGCGACATGCGTGGCGCCCAGGTTGGCCGCCACGCCGCATACGCGGTGCAGCAGCTGCGCCGCCTGGCGTGTCTGGCCAGCGGCCAGCAGGCGCCGCGTGTCCTCGACGGCATCGCCTTGCGAATTCTCAAAGCGTTTGAGCAGGGCCAGGAAGGCGCCGTAATCGCCGCCGAAGCGGTGCAGGGCAGCCGCCAGGTCGATGCCGGGCACCACGGCCGGCAGGTCCGGCGTCCGCGTGACGGCATCGCCCGTCCGGACGGCGTCGTCGCCTCCGGGCGCCGGCACCAGCCGGGTCAGGGTCAGGATCATCTCGTCGACATCGATGGGCTTGGCCACGTGCGCATTCATGCCGCTGGCGACGGCGCGCAGGCGGTCCTCGTCCATGGCGTTGGCCGTCATGGCGACGATGGGCAGGTCAGGCAAGCCCAGCGCGCGGATGGCCAGGGTGGCGTCATAGCCGTTCATGACGGGCATCTGCAAATCCATCAGCACCACGTCCCAGGCGTCCGGCGTGCTGGCAAGCAAGTCGACGGCCAGCTTGCCGTTGGCGGCCACGGCTACGCGCGCGCCCGAGTGCAGCAGGATGTACTGCGCCACTTCCTGGTTGATTTCATTGTCTTCCACCAGCAGTACGCGCATGCCTTCCAGCAATCCCGACAGGGGCGTGGACACGGGCAGCGCGGACGGCGCGTTGCGCCCATTGCGGCCGTCGCGCACGGCCGTCACGGCCGCCAGCAGGCGCGCCGGGGTGGCCGGTTTCGAGACGATGCCGGCCAGCATCAGGCTGTCGGCCAGGCGTTCGAGGTTTTCGCTGTCCTGGTCGGCCACCAGCATGATCACGGGCGGCAGCGCCAGGTCCGCGCCGGCGCGCGCCTCGGTGAGCATGGAAATGCCATCCATGCCCGGCATGGCCGCGTCCAGCAATACGAGGTCTGCCGCCGGCCCGCCGCTGGCATGGTCCCGCAGCAGCGCCAGGCCGGCCGCGCCGCTGTCGGCGCTGCGGCTGTGCCAGCCCTGCGCCGCGCACCAGCCTTCCAGCATGGCGCGCACGCTGGCGTTGTCGTCGATGATCAGCAGCGACAGATTCCTGGGCGCGCCCTTGCCCGGCGGCTCCGGCGGCGGCGTCACCTTGCCGAAGCGGCAGCGGAAGCGGAAGTCGGAGCCCTGGCCCAGCGCGCTTTTCACGCTGAGCTGGCCGCCCATCAATTCCACCATGCGCCGGCAGATGGCCAGCCCCAGTCCCGTGCCGCCGTATTTGCGGCTGGTGCCGCTGTCGCCTTGGGAAAACGCGTCGAAGATGCGCTCCTGCTCGGCCGCGCCGATGCCGATGCCCGTGTCGCGCACGGAAAACTCGAGGGTCGCGCTGGCCGCATCCTCGGCCGCCATGGCGATGGTCAGCACCACTTCGCCATGCGCGGTGAATTTTACGGCGTTGCCCACCAGGTTGATCAGGATCTGCTCCACGCGCAGGGCGTCGCCGATCAGTTCATCGGGCACGCCCGGGTCGAGCACGAACACGGGTTCCACGCCGCGCGCCCAGGCGCTGCTGGCCAGCAGGACGCCGACGCTGCCCAGCATGCGTTCGAGCTGGAAGCGGCGCTGTTCCAGCACCATCTGTCCCGCCTCGATCTTGGAAAAATCGAGCACGTCGTTGACGATATGGAGCAGCGACTGCGTGGCCATCTGGATCTTGCCGACGTAGCTGCGCTCGCGCCGTTCCAGCGGCGACTCTTCCAGCAGGCGCGCCAGGCCGATGATGGCGTTCATCGGCGTGCGGATTTCATGGCTCATGTTGGCGACGAATTCGCTCTTCGCCGTGCTGGCCGCCTCGGCCTTGTCGCGCGCGCGCACCATTTGCTCGTTGAGTTCGTGCAGGCGCAATTCCGTGCGCTTGAGTTCGGAGACGTCCGAGGCCAGCACGAAGAAGCCCCGCACGCCGCCGCTGTCGTCGACGTCGGGGATGTAATTGGTCCACGTATGGCAGACCTGGCCCGTGGGGTCGAGCAGGTCGCGCTCGAAGCTTTGCGGCCGGCCCGCCAGCACGCCCTCGACATGGGGCGCATACACGTCGAACAATTCCTGCCCCAGCAATTCGCTCATGTGGATGCCGGCCAGTTCGGCGCTGCTGCGGCCAAACCATTCATTATAGAAATTATTTGCAAATCGGCAACGCAAGTCGGCGCCCCAGTACGAGACCATGCCGGGCAGGTTGTCGGTGACGGTGCGGATGAAGCGCTCGCTCTGTTCCAGGCGCAAGGTGGTGGCGTGCAGCACCTCGGTGGCGCGCTTGCGTTCCGTGATGTCGATCGATACTCCCAGCACGTGGCTGGCGCGGCCCGCGTCGTCGCGCAGCACCACCTTGCGCGTGGTGAAGTGGCGCGTGGTGCCGTCGGCCGTGTTGATCGGCTCCTGTTCGATTTCCACCATCTGCCCCGTGGCCAGCAGCTTGCGGTCGGCGCTGACGAAGGCGGCCGCCTGCTGCGGCGGGAAGAAGTCGTGGTCCGTCTTGCCCAGCAATTGCTCGCGCGAGCGTCCCAGGGTCAGTTCCGCGTGGCGGTTGACCATTTCAAAGCTCAGCTTGTCGGCGCGCTTGACGAAGACCATGGCGGGAATGTTTTCGATGATGGTGCCGAACAGGTGTTTCGAGCGGCGGAATTCCGCTTCGCTGCGCTTGCGTTCGCTAATGTCCAGCCACAGGCCCGACACGCCCAGCAACTGCTGCTCGGGGCCGAAAATCGGGTGATACGAGACGATCCAGTGGCTCAGCTGCTCGCGCTGCTGCCCGCTATGGCCCTGCAATTCGAGGTCGACGATGGGCGATCCCGTTTCGAGCACCTGGCGCACGCAGCGTTCCACCTCCATGCGCACGGCGGCGTCGAACAGCATGGCGCCCACGGGACGGCCCAGATGCTGCGCCACGCTGGCCCCGTTGATGGCGGCCAGGTACTGGTTGATCATGACGATGCGCAAATCCAGGTCCACGAACAGCATGCCGATGGGCGCCGTCGCGTAGACGGTTTCGAGCAGGCGTGTGGATTTTTCCAGGGCCAGGGTGCGTTCGTCCACCAGGCTTTCGAGCTGCGTGCGGTGGCGCCGCAAGTCGCGTTCCAGCGCGCCCAGGGCGGCTGCCATGTCGGCCGATTCGCGGTCCGTGTGGCGGTGCGAGAGCAGGGGTTTGGCTTGCGCCAGCGCCTGGATCTGCACGGTCAGTTCCTGCAGGGTGCGGGCCAGGCGGCCGCCCACGCGCCAGGCCAGGGCAAAGCCGGTACCCAGCAGCAGGGCCAGGATGAGGGAACCCGTGACGACGGAACTCAGCAGGGCTTCGGCCACCGTGCTGGTGCGGATGGTGACGGCCACCGTCCAGGCGTCGTCCGGCGCGCGGCGAAAGCCCGTATACACGTCGATGCCTTCCAGGGTGGCATGGCGCAGCACGCCTTCGCGCGCCTGGCGTATCCGCTCCAGCAGGGGGCCCGGGCTGCGCTGGCCCACATAGCGCTGCGGCGCCAGGGTGCGCGCCACGTTGATGCCGTCGGCATTGATGATGGCCGCGCCCAGGTAGGCCGGCAGGTGCAGCTCGCGCAGCAGCACGGGCAGGTAGTCGGACGGGTACAGCGCCGTCAGCACATAGGCGGGACCTTGATCACGCCGCAAGGGTTGGTTCAGGGCCAGCCGCGGCACCTCGTCCGGCGCCATGAGCAGGCTGGTCAGCCGTGGCTTGCCGTAGTCGCGCGCGCGCTCCATGCTGGCGGCCCATTTTTGCGGCAAGGGCGGCGGCGCCTGGCCGGCGGGCAAGGCTGTATTGACCAGCTGGCGTCCCTTGGCGTCGGAGATGATGTAGGCGCTGACGGCGCGGCCCGGCTGCAGAAGGCTGCCGGCCAGGGTGCGCAGGGCGCCGATATCGTCGTCTTGCAGGGCGGGCGAGGCGGCCAGGATGCGCGCGGCCATCTGGGCGCCGCTCAGATCGCGTTCGATGGCGGCGGCGACCGCCCGCGCCGCCTGCGCCGTTTCGCTGACGACATGGTCGCGTTCGCGCGTGTAGCTTTGCGCCACGAGCAGGAGAAACACGAGTGCCGTCGGAATGACCCAGGCGAACACCAGCCATGAAATTCTTGAGCGTATCGAAGGCAAATCTTGCACCCGGAAAGCTCCCAGAATGGATGAGTCGACAGGCAGGCTCACGCTGGCGCTGGCTGACCTTGAATGAAAAGATGCTAGACGAAATTGATTGTTCTGACAAGCCTAGTTTCTTGGGTGGAAAAAAGGTTGTGCAAGGGATACAGAAGAGGGAGCGCCCACCCCGCCGTGGCGGCGGGAGGGCAGGGAAACTTACGGGACCACGGTCAGCACGTCGACATCGATTTCCGGGCTTTCCATGAAGTCTTTTTCCACTTCGCCACGGATTTCCACCCGGGTCCTGGCGTCGATCTTGCGGTTCATGAAGACCTTGTCGTCGATGTCCACGCGGATTTCCGCCGTGCCGTCGGAGAACGTGTATTTCTCGTTCCCTACTTTGCGCAGCAGGTGGCCGCGCAGCACGACGGCCTGGTCGTCGACGGGATTTTTCAGGATGGCGGCCACATTGCCGGGTGCTGCCGGGCCGGCCGTCGGGCCCATGTACTGGGCGTGCGCGCCGCCGGCCAGCAAGGCGCAGGCGGCGGCCAGGGAAACGATGAGTGTGCGGTGCAGTGGCATGGTATTCCTTCGATAGTGACTGGCGGCTCAGAAAAACACGGCGGTGCGGGGGATGATAGCACCGGTATTTCCATAGGGCATGTTCGCCCGGACGCTGCCCGTGCTGGCCACGCCATCGTCGAGTTTGCTGTCGATCTGCTCCGCGTAGCCCTCGGGCAGGTTGTCGAAACGGATGCCGTTGCCGGCCCGTCCGCCCACTTCGTCGTTGTACAGGTAGACGGCGCCGCCCTGGGCGCTGGTCATGAATTGCGAGGTGCCGTTGAACGAGCCGGTAATGAAACCGCCCAGTGCCAGGTGCTGCGGCGCCAGCGTGAATTCGCGCGGCTGGCCGTCGCCGATCTGGCCGTCGCCATTGCCGTTGCCGGCCGAATTGGGCACGTGCACGGTGCCCTGGATATCGTCGCCGGGCAGGGCGCGGAACTTGTCCTGGTAGGCGTTGACGGCGGCCGTCAGCGCATTCGATTGCTGGATGATGTTTTTCACCTTGGCGCTGTCGATCAAGCCTTGTCCCTTGAGCACGCCGCCGAGCAGCAAGCCGATGATGACCAGGACGATGGCGATTTCTACGAGCGTAAAGCCGTGCTGGCGGCGTGGAAGCATGGGATGTCCTTGGAAAAAGTGCTGGTGCTTGGGATGGCAGTTTACTGCAAATGGCGCCGCGCGCGCATGGCATTTCGGACGGCGGCTCATGGCGCCGCCTTTTTCCGTTGGGCCAGTTCGTCGAGCTTGCGCGCGAGGAAGGCCAGCTCGTGCGGATCGGTGATCTGGCCGCTCGCGATCAGGCCGCCGATCACCAGGCGGGCGCTGTCGAGCTGGTCCATGTCTTCCAGGATGAACGCTTCCATTTCGCGCACCCAGGCCGGCACGTGCGGCCACGTCGCCAGCCGGCGCAGCTGGCGTGCATAGGCGAGCGCCAGCGGCAGGTCATGCAACTGGTGCTTGGCCACCAGCGCCGCCTGCGCCATGGCGGGCCAGCGGTGCTGCGGGTCGGCGGCGAAGCTGGCGGCGACAAAATCGAGCATGCGCCGCGCGCGCCGCGGATCGGCCACGCCCGCATACACTTCGCTGGCGGCCACCAGCGGATATTGGCTGCGCGGATCGAGCGTTTGCGCCGTCTCCAGCCAGCCGGCCAGGCGGTCATAGTCGAGCGATCTCCACGGCAGGCTGACGCCGGGCTGGTCCTCGAACGATTGCAGGTACAGCAGCATGGCCTTGGCCATGGCCAGCGGCTCGCCCAGGCTGGCCAGGCGCGCCACGGCTGCCGGCGGCGCGGCGGGCAGGGGCCGCGCCTGTGGCGGTGCGTGCTGCTGCGCCAGGCGCCAGCCCAGCTGCAGCAGCAGGCAGGCCGCCAGCAGCCAGCACAGGGGGCGCGGCACGCTCGACCAGGGACGCTGGGCGGCGGCCATCAGATGTTCCTGCGATAAAAGTCGCACAGCGCGCAGCTGGCCAGCAAGGCCACATAGATGGCCGTTTGCGCCGCCACACCGGCCAGGGCTTGCCAGTCGCCGGTCGCGTACAGCAGCCACTCGGTGCGCGCAAAGGCGTCGAGGCGGGGCAATAGCAGGGCCAGCACGTCGATGGCGCCTGCCGTGGCGCGCTGCACCAGGGAGTCGCCCGCCTGCGGGCCGTGCGCGAGTAACTGCAGGCTGCCCAGCATGCGCGCCAGCACATAGAAACCGCTAGTCGCGGCCAGCGCGGGCAGGGCCTGCTGCAGGCTGGCCGCGCACAGCAGGCTGAAGGCGGCGACGATCCACAATTCCCCCAGCAAGGACAGCGCCCACAGCGCGCTTTGCGCGGGCGCGGCGAACAGCGCCATCAGCAGGCCGAACAGCACGGCGGGCACGGCCGCCAGCGCCCCGTAGCCCAGCAGTTTGCCCAGCAGGTAGGCTGCGCGCGGCATGGGTAGAGCCAGCAGCAATTCCAGGCCCCGGTCGGCCGCTTCGCGCGCCATGCTGGTGATGATGAACGTGGCCAGCAGGAAGACGCTGGCAAGGCGCAGGGTGGCCGCCAGCAGCGCCGCCTGCACGGCGCCGCTTTCCGTCAGCGCCAGTTGCTGCAGGAAGCCGGCCAGGCCGGCGCCGGCGCAGGCGGCCAGCATGAACAGCCACGGCAGGCGGCTGCGCAGCGCTTCGAGCAGCGTGTAGCGGGCGATGGTGAGGGCGGGCAAGAGCATCGGCATCAGCGGGGCAGCCTTTGCGCCGCCACCATGCGGTTGAACAGGATGTTCGGCGACAGCCAGACGACGATATCGTCGAACTCGCCGCCCGGCTGCTGCGGGCCGCTGGCGGCGCGGCTGATGAAGGTGGTGGCGTTCGATGCATTGTTGCGCTCGTCGACATTGTTGCCGAAAGGCACAGCCTGGCGCTGGCCCTGCACGCCCGTGGCGCCAAAGCCGTTCTTGCCGTGCGACATGATCATGGCGGGAATGTCCCTTGACGCCGTCGCCTGCAGCAGCGCGCCGCCGTTGCGCGTGACGATGCTGATGTCGCGCGGCGTGCCCAGGTTGAATTGCTGCTCGCTGTCGCTGAAGGCCGGCGTCACGCTGTAGCGGAACAGATTGTTCCAGCTGTCGCCCTGGCGCAGCCCCAGGGTGGCCCACGGCAGGAAGCCGTCGCGCTTGTCCCCCGCGCAGCGGGCGCCGCGCCGGTCTTCCAGGCCATTGCCGGCGGAAATGGCGGGACACGGCAGGTAGCCGTAGCGCAGCGCGTAGCCCGTCAGCGCTTCCTTCGCTTCATTGAGTGCCTGTTGCGTCTCGGCCACCTTGCGCTGTTCCAGCTGCACCGTCAATGGCGTGACCAGGCCGCCGATCATGAGGCCGACGATGACGAGCACGATGGCGATCTCGATCAGGGAAAAGCCGCGCTGGCGGCGCGCATGGCGGGCGCTCATGGCAGGTTGCGCGCGGCGCGCATGCGTTGATACAGGGTGGGCAAGGTAATCCAGGTCAGCATGTCGTCAAAGGCGCCACCGGGCAGCGTGGCAAGCTCGGTGGCGGGGCGGTTAATGAAGCGGCGGCTGGCGCCGTCGTTGGCGGCTTCGTCGATATTGCCGCGTGCCGTGTTGATCTGCGGTACGCCGCTGGCGGCCGTGCCGTAGTGATTCCTGCCTTGCGAGAACAGCACGGCAGGCAGGCATTGCGCGCTGACGTCGCACTGCTCCTGTCCCGCCACGTAGGCGAGTTCGCCGCGCCCGTCGCGCGTGAGCACGACTCTGTTGGCAACGGCGGAAAACGAGACGACGGGGGCGCGCGCCATTTCCGGCGTGACGCTGTAGCGCAGCAGCTTGCCCCAGGCGTCGACACCGGCCACGCCCAGCGCCACCCACGGCAAAAAGCCGCTGCACTCGGCGTCGCCGGCGCAGTCGGCGGCCCGCTCGCGCCCATCGAGGGCGGAGGCGGCAGGGCGGGGCAGGCGGCCATTGACCGCCGCAAAGCCCAGCAAGGCGTCGCGCGCCTGCGCCAGGGTGGCCAGGGTGCGCTGCTGGCGTTCGGCCTCGCCCGTGTTGCGGCCAAAGGCGCCAATCAGCAGGCTGGCCGCGCCCAGGCCCAGCACGGCCACCAGCAGCAGCAGGGCGGCGCCGCGCTGGCGACGCGCTTGGCGATGCGCTTGGCGCGGCGTCATGGCTGCGCCTCGGTGACCGTGCCGCTGGCCGGATCGTAGCGCTGCCCAGGTTTCAGCAGCACCACCTGGCCCGTCGACAGGCGCAAGGTCAGGCTGCCGGGTTGCTCGCGCGCAAGTTGGTTGTGCGGCTCGTTCTGCGCTGCCTGGTTCAGCCAGATGGTGGAGCGGCCGCTGCTGCGCTGTACCACGCCGTTCAATTCCACGGGCGGCGCGGGTGGCGGCGGCGGTGGCGGCGGCGGCGGAGGCGTCAGGGCGGGATTGGCCGGCGGCGGCCCGTAGCGCTGCGCGTCGAGCTGGGCGCGCTGCTCGGGCGACAGGAACAGGCGCCCTAGCTGCGGTGGCTGTGCCTGGGCCTGGGCCGTCAGCGCGGCGCCAGCCAGCAGCGCGGACAGGATGAGGGTGGGCCTCATGGCCGCCCCGGCACGGGCGCGCTGCCCAGGGTCAGCCACAGCAGCTCGCATTCGGCGCCCAGGGCGGGCGCTGTCCCGCTGCCGCCTGGCCCGGCTCCTGCCGCCGCATGGCGTTTGAGCGTGCAATCCTGCACGGCGAAATAGCCGGCCTGGCGCAAATCGCCGAGCAGGTTCAGCAAATCCATCTCGTGCAGCAAATCCATCTGCAGGCGCATGCGGCTGCCGCGCAGCTGATATTGGCCCATCACCATGGGCAACGGCACTTGCAGCTCCTGCTGCGGGCTGATGTCATAGCTGATCGGCAGCAGTTTGCGCTGTTCCTGGCTGCGGCGGATGGCATCGATCCAGGCCAGGCGGTTTTCCTCGCCGATCAGGCCGCGCTGGCGCAAGGCCAGGAATTGCGGTTCGTAGGCGCGGATTTCCTGCTTCTCCGCCTCCGCGTGGTTGAACAGGGTGGTGGCCGCCGAGCGCGTGCGCTGGGCCAGGTCCAGCTGCTGCGCTTCGCGCGTGCGGTAGGCGATGCTCAGGCTCAGCAGCAACAGGCTGGCCAGCATGGTCAGCGCAAAGCACAGCAGGGCGCGGCGTATCAGGTGCAGTTCGCCCAGCCAGGCGGGCAGGGTGCGCGCGGGCGCGCCCGTCCGTTGCATGCCGGGCAGGGGCGGTTGCTTGACGGGGCCGCTCATGGCTGCCACGCGAGCAAGAGGGTGAAGCGGGCCTGGCTGTCCGGGGCCGGGGCGGCGCTCTTGCCGGACAGGGCCACGCTGGGGCGCAGGTCGAGCGGCGTTTCCTCGATCGTCACCTGCATGCCCGGCTGGCGCGCCAGGGTTTGCGCGAAGGCCGTGATGGCGGCCAGGGCCGCGCGGTAATCGTTGTTCGGCATGGCCACGTCCGCTTCCAGGCGCAGCGCCTGCGGCGGCGCGACGGGAATGCCGGCCAGGGCGCTGCCGATCGTGCCGCCTTGCTGCTGCTGCTGCTGCTGCGGTGGCTGGCCGCCGGGCGCGCGCGCGGGCGCCTGGCCCGCATGCCAGTGCAGCTGGCCCAGCGCGACTTGCGGCGCCTGGTCCAGCGCGGCGCCCAGCATACCCAGCAGACGGCCCGGTTCCGGCGCCTGGCTGGCGATCATGTGGCCCAGGGTCACGGCCACCTTCATGTTCTGCGTCTTGGCCGGCGCCGGCGGCTGGGTCGACATGACGCTGCGGTAGCGCTCCTGGTAGGACGCCGTTTCCTGCGCCAGGCGTTCGATGGCGGCCCCGTCGGCTATGCCGCCAAGCACGTTAATCGCGCACCACAGGGCTGCCGACGCGCCGATCAGCGTGCTGGCGCCATACAGCGTCTTGCGCGCGCGCTGGAAATGGTAATAGCGGGCCAGCGCGCCCGGTGGATAGTGGCTGGACGGCGGATGCTTGCCCAGCAAGGTCAGCAGCAATTCGTCGGCCAGCGCCGGCGTCCGGCGCAAGCCCACCCGTTCGCCCGCCAGCTGCAGGTCGATGAAGTGGTAAGCCACTTCGACGCCGTTGTCGCACAGCAGTTCGAGCTTGGCGATCTGCGGGGCCGGCGCCAGGATGACGGTATTCAAGACGTCGCCGCGCGCCAGCATGCGCGTACTGGTGAGAAATTGCCGCGTCTTTTCCGTTTCCAGCGCGATATTCACGGCCACGCCGTCGAGCGCGATGGTGGCCGTCTGGCGCGAAAAGCGCAGCTGGCCCTTTTCGTAATAGCTTTGCCGCAAGCCGCCCGATTGCTGCGTCACCAGCAGCAGGTGTTCGTGCGCGATCGACAGCTTTCTGACCAGCTCGATACTGAGCAGGCTGGTCGAGTAAATGCCGGCCACGGGCACGCGCAAGTGCTCGAGCGCCTCCGTCCACGGCTGCAGCAGCGAGGGGTTGGTCAGTGCAAAGAACAGCACCTGGTCATCGTGGCGGCCCGTGCTTTCGCGGCCCAGCAGGGTGCTGCCCCGGTAGGGCGTGTCGCGGTGCAACTGCTGCTTGCGCCGCTCCAACAGGGCCCGGCCCGCCTTGCCGCGCACGTGGGGCAGCAGCTGACGCTGGAAATCTTCCTCGATCAGGTCCGTCAGCAGGTAGGCGGGCACGCCCGACCGCTGCGCCTGCGGGTCTTCCAGCCATGCGGCGAAACCGTCCAGCCCGGCCGCGCTGGCGGGGAAGACGTGGCCGTGGCCCAGCACGCCGTGGTCCCAGTCGTAGGCGCACAGCGCGTCGCTGGTGATGTAGAGTAATTGTTTGCGGAACACGGCGCTCTCAGGTCTCGGGTCTCAAGTTTTCATCGTGCTGATGGTGTCGTAGATCGGCCCCAGCACCGACAGCATGATCCAGCCCAGCAGCAAGCCCAGGATGACCGTCATGGCGGGCTCGATCATGGCTTGCACTTTTTCAATCAATTCCTTCACTTCGCGGTTGTAAAAGTAACTGACATTGCGCAAGGCCGTGTCCAGCGAGCCCGTGGCCTCGCCCACCTTGAGCATGCGGATCACCAGCGGCGGGAAGATGCCCGTGTGCTGGAAGGCGGCCGTCACGCCGTAGCCTTCGCTGATCAGCTGCGCGGCGCGGCGCAGGCCGGCCGCCACCACCTGGTTGCCGGCGATGCCTTCGGACAGGCGGATGCATTCGAGTATCGTGATGCCGGAAGCATACATCAAGGCAAAAAACGTGGCGAAGCGGGCCAGGATGATCTTGTGCAGCACGGGTCCGACCAGCCACAGCCGCAGTTTCAAGCCATCCCAGGCGTAGCGGGCCGCCTCGCTGCGGCGGATCAGCGCGCGCAGGCCGAAAAACAGCAGCACGGGCAAGGCCAGCAGCACATACCAGTAATCGATGAACACATTCGATACAATGATCAACACGCGCGTGTGCAGCGGCAGCTCGCCGCCCATGTTGCGGATGAAGGCCGTCAGCTGGGGCACGAGATAGATCATCAGGAAAAACGTCACGCCCGCCACCACCAGCGCGACGATGATCGGGTACATGACGATCTTGCGCGTCTGCGAGGCCAGCTCGTCCTGCCATTTCAGGCTTTCCGACAGGTTCTTGAAGACTTCGGCGATCTTGCCGCTCTGTTCGCCCGCCAGTATCAGGCTGGTAAACGTGGCGTCGAAGATGTCGCCATGCTGGGCCAGCGCGCCCGACAGGGGCAGGCCGCCCTCGATGCTTTCGATCAGGTCCGTGACGACTTCGCGCAGGCGCGGGTGGTCCGTGCTTTCGCGCAAGTCGTTCAAGCCTTCGAGGATGGGCACGCCGGCGCCCGTCAACTGTTCCATGTGGAAACAGAAATTGATCAGGTCGCGGCGGTGGATGATCCGCTTGCCCAGCAGCACCAGATACTGGCCCGTGATCTTGCAGTCGATCAAGTCGAGCTGCATGCGGTGCAGGCGCGCTTCCAGGTCCGGCACGTTGGCCGCCTCCATGCTGCCGGGAATCAATGTGCCGGCGGCATCCATGGCGCGGTAGACATATTGCGCCATCAGGCCAGCCTTTCCGTCAGGTCGACCACGCGGCCCACTTCTTCGAGGGTGGTCACGCCTTCCCTCACGCGGCGCATGCCGTCGTCGACGATGCCCTTGAAGCCGGCCGCGCGCGCCGCGTTCTTCAGTTCGCGCGAACTGGCGCGCCGCGCCGTCAATTCATCGAGTTCGGCCGTCATCTTGAGGATTTCCATGATCGCCAGGCGGCCCTTGTAACCCTGATGCGCGCAGCGCTCGCAGCCCACGGCGCGGCAGATGGAGACGGGCGCATCGTCTGCCGCCAAACCCAGCAGGCGGCGCTCGACGTCGTCGGCGATCACGGTTTCCTTGCAATGCGGGCACAAGCGGCGCACCAGGCGCTGCGCCACGATGCCGATGATGTTGCCGGCCATGATGTCGGGCAGGATGCCGATGTCGAGCAGGCGCGAGATGGAGCCAATGGACGAGTTCGTGTGCAGGGTGGAATACACCTGGTGGCCCGTCATGGCGGCGGCAAAGGCCATTTCCGCCGTTTCGCGGTCGCGGATCTCGCCCACCAGGATGATGTCCGGGTCTTGCCGCATCATCGAGCGGATGCCGTCGGCAAAGCCCAGCTTGACGGATTCGTTGACGGAGGTCTGGCGTATCATGTTCATCGGATACTCGACCGGATCCTCCAGCGTCATGATGTTGACGCTTTCCGTGTTGATGTGGTTGATGATCGAATACAGGGTGGTGGTCTTGCCGCTGCCCGTCGGGCCCGTCACGAGGATCACGCCGTCCGGGCGCGCGATCATCAGTTTCAGCAAGTTCAGTTCCGCTTCGGCCAGGCCCAGCGCATCGAGCGGGACGATGCCTTTTTGCCGGTCCAGCACGCGCAGCACGACGTTTTCGCCATGCGTGGTCGGTTGTGCCGAGGCGCGGAAGTCGATTTGCCGCCCGGAAAACTTGATGCTGATGCGCCCATCCTGCGGCGCGCGCGCCTCGGCGATATTCATGTTCGACATCACCTTCAGGCGCACGGCCATGGCCGGCCAGTACGATTTGTGCAGGCTGCGGATTTGCCGCAGGATGCCGTCGATGCGGTAGCGGATGCGCAGGAACGACTGTTCCGGCTCGAAATGGATGTCCGAGGCGCCGTTCTGCACGGCGTCGGCCAGCAGCGCGTCGATCAGGCGCACCATGGGCTGGCTGTACTCGTCCGATGGCGAGGCCATGCTTTGGTAGCTGACCTCGCCCGTTTCGATCTCGTGCAGGATGCCGTCGATCGACAATTCAAAACCGTAGTACTGGTCGATGGCGCGCGAAATGTCCGATTCGTTGACGAGTACGGTGGAAATCGTGATGCCCTTGACCAGCATGGCGCTGATCTGGTCGAGCGCGACGATGTTGCTCGTGTCGGCCATGGCCAGGATCAGATTGTCCGCCTGGCGCTCGTAGACGATGGGAAAGACGCGGTAGCGCTTGGCCACGTCCTTCGGGATCAGTTTCAGGGCGATGGCGTCGACAACCAGGCTCGACAGATCCGCGCTGACCTGTTTCAGGTTTTCGCTGAGCGCTTCGCGCACGGTGGCTTCCGTGACGAAGCCCAGGGTGATCAGCAGCTTGCCCAGCGGTTCGCTGCTGCGCCGCTGCTCGATCAGGGCGATGCGCAGCTGGTCTTCGCTGATCACGCCTTTCTGGATCAGCAATTTGCCCAGCGGAAGTTTTGCCTGTTCTGCCATGTAGTGCTTATTCCTGACGGGGTGGGATGATGACCGGTTCGGCCGGGGCTGCCGGCGCGGGGGCCGCCAGTTCGCGCAAACGCGTTTGCACGACGGCCTGGTCGAAGGCGGCCGGCGTGGTTTGCGCCAGGGTCAAGGCGCGCTGGTAATACGTGGCCGCCAGCCGGGGCTGGTTCAGCCGGTCCAGGCCCACGGCCAGGTTGAAGGCATAGTCGGGATTGCCGGGCGCGGCGCCGTAGGCGCGGAAAAACTGCTGCTGTGCTTCATTCCAGCGGCGTTGCTTGGCGTACAGATTGCCCAGTGCAAACAGCACGGGGCCGCTGTCGGGGCTGCGCGCCAGGATGGCCTTCAGCCTGGCTTCGCTCTGCACCACGTCGCCCTGGCGCAGACCGATCAGGCCGGCCAGCGCGACGCCATCGTCGGGATTGATTTCCAGCAAACGCACGTACAGGGCCGCCGCCTGCGCGCCCTGGTTCTCGCGCAAGGCCACGGCCGCCAGGCCCAGCAGCGCGTCGCGGTTGTTGGCATCCTGCTGCAGCACCGTTTCATATTGCTGGCGAGCAAGGCCCAGCTGGCCCCCGTTGAAGGCCTGGTAGGCTTGCTGCACGCCGGGGTTGATTTGCGGCGCCGTATCGTTGCGCAGCACCTGGATCTGGCTGTTGTCGGGCGCCATGACCGGTGGCAGGCTGGGCGGCGCAGGCGGCGGCATTTGCGCCAGCTGGGCGGCCACGGCCGCTTGCGCGGCGGCCTGGATCATCGCCTGCTGTTCCGCCGCGCCGGCTGGCGGGCGCTGTTCGCGCGGCACCTCCTGCGGCAGCGGTGCGGGCGCGTCCGGCATGGCGCCGCCCGCCGCCGGCACCACCACGACGGGACCGGCAACGCCGGCCGTGCCCGGGGCGTCCGTCAATGGCATGGGCACGCCGGGCAGGTTGGCGCCCGCGCCGGGGCTGGTGCTGGCGCGCCAGTACCAGTACGCCATCGATCCGGCCACCAGCAGCAGGATCGCCAGCAGCACGGCCAGGCGCACGGTGGCCGGGTCGACGCTGATCGGGCCCGCGGGACCCTTCGGCGGCGGATTGCTGCGGCTGGCGCGTGGCCGGGCGGGCGGGGGCTCGGGGCGCGCGCGCGGCGGTTCGGGAGGCGGAGCGGGCTGCGCGCCTGGCTGTGAATCTCGCTGTGGACCTGGCTGCGGACCTGGCTGGGCTGCGCCGGGCGCCGGCGGCGCGGGTGCGTCCGGCAGCGGTTCCAGGCTCAGGCTGCTTGCCGGCTGCACGGGCGGTGGCGCGGCAGGCGCGGGACGGGGCGGCAGGGCGTCGGCCGGCGCCAGTTCCAGCACCTGGTCGTAGGCTTCGGACGGCTTTTCCAGTTCCTCGTCGGAAAGGCTGTTCTGCTTGGCGCGCTCGGCCTTCTTGAGCGCCTGCATCAGCAAGCTCATGGAACGTCTCCCTGCAGGCGTGCCTGCGGCTGGACGGCCGGCGCCGGCGGGCCATCCGTGTACGGCTGGCTGTTGAGCGGCGCCTGGCCGGGCAGCAGATAACGGTAGTCGCGGTAATCGCCATCGACGCTGGCATCCTTGACCACCACGGGGCGCATGAAGATCACCAGCTCCGTCTTGCTGCTTGCCTCATTACGATAGGTAAACAAATTGCCGACCAGGGGCAGGCTGGACAGGCCCGGCACGCCATCCTTGGCATTGTCGACCGAGTCCTGCATCAGGCCGCCCATCACGGCGATCTGGCCATTGCCCACTTTCATGATCGATTCCAGCTCGCGCGCCTGGATCACGGGCACACGGCTTTGCACGTTCGCCGTGGCCAGGGCCGGATTCGGGTCTTGCACGTAGCCCACGATGCGCGTGATGGTGGGGCGCACGTTCAGGGTCACTTCATCGCTGTCGGAAATCTGCGGCGTGACGCTCATGACGAAGCCGACCGGCACCGTTTCCAGCTTCGATTCATAGGTGGCGGGTGTGGTGATGGTGCCCGTCGAGCTGATCACGGCGGGCGTCACCTTGATGGTGAAGAAGACATTGTTGTCGACCACCTTCAGCATGGCCGTCTGATTGTTGAGCACGCTGATCTTCGGGCTGGACAGCACTTTCACCTTGCCGAACGATTCGAGCAGCTGGATGGTGGTGGAAAAACTGTCTTTCAGGTAATTGAGCACGAAGATGCCAGGCGTGGTGCCTGGCGTGACGCCGCTGCTGAGCGCCGGGGTGCCCACTTGCTTCTGCGTCAGGCTCAGGCTGCCGGTCAGGCGCGACCAGTTGATGCCTTGCTGATATTCATTGCTCAGGCGCACCTCGATGATGGTCGCCTCGATCAGCACTTGCCGCTTGGCGCTATGCAACACGGCGTCGAGGAATTCGGCGATCTTTTCATGCTGGCGCCCCGTGGCCCGCACGGCGATCAAGCCGCCTTCCACGTTGACGACGACGGACGAGGGGCTGCCCTTGTTGGCCAGTTTGAGCAGCGGCATGCCGTTCGCGTCCAGCGGCTGGGACGGGTTGGCGTTGCCCTGCTGCTGGCCTGGCGCAGGCTGGCCGCCATTCGGATTGCCATACTGCATCGGCGCCTGGGCGCCGTATTGATTGCCGCCCTGATTCTGCTGCTGGCCTAGCTGGCCCGCTTGTCCTTGCTGGCCTTGCGTATTGCCCTGGGCAGCCGTCAATTGCTGGTTCAGCTGCGCCAGCGGGTCCACCTGCACGTCGTTGAGCGTGGTTTCGCGCAGCAGGTCGCGGATATTCTTTTCCAGGCTGTACCAGAAGTTATTTTCCGAACGATTCACGACCAGGGTGGTCGAATTGTTATTGCCATTGCCGCCGCTGCCTTGCGTGCTGCCAACGGGGTTGCTGGCGTTGTTCGAACCGCCGCCCGCCGTGGAAATTTGCGTGGCGATATTCACGCTGCTGTTGGTGCTGCGCGCCATGTTGACGTAATCGACCTTGTAATTGCGCCATACGGGCGCGTCGGGCAGCACCAGCAGGTTCTTGCCGTCGATTTCGTAGCGCATATCGACTTGTTTGCTGATACGCGTCAGCAATTGCGGCAGGGTCTGGTTCAGTGCATTCAGGGTGACGCTGCCTTCGATCTGCGGGTGGATGTCGATATTCATGCCCGCGTCGCGCGCCAGCGCAAACAGCAGCGATTGCACGGGTACCTTGTGCACCGTGACGCTGTAGGTTTCCACTTTGGGTGCGGGCAAGGGCGCGGCCAGCGCGCTGCTTTGCTGCACCGGTTCGGGAATGGCGCCGCCGGGGCGGGGCGCGGCATTGAGGTGGGCAGGCGACAGCGGCATTTGCTGCGTGGCGCAGCCGGACAGCACGGTGCTGCAGGCGAGGGCGACCCAGGAGGCCAGCACAGGAATAGGGTGTTGATTCATGAAAAGTTCGCCCTTGAAGTCATGTTGTGCTTTTGTAATTTTACCCAGCATGATCGCCTAAAAGCAATCGACTGTGCGGGCCCTGGAGGCAATATACCGAAATAAAGTCAGGGGGTGCCACGCGCCGTTGGTGCCGGTGTCGCGGCTTTCATTTCCGTGCGGATACTCTCTATGTCGCTCAGCAATATTTTCCGTGGCGACGTGGGGGCGATCCTGGCCCAGACGGCATCGGCGCTGGCCCGGTCGGCAAAGCTGCCGTAGACGATGTCCAGGCGCGCGGCGGCGCTCGCGGGCGTTGCGCCAGGCAGGCGAAACACGTGAAGGTCGCGCAGGCCGATCGCTTGCTGTGCTTGCCGCAGGAAGGTTTCCGCGGCGACCGTTTCGGTGGCGGGCAGGCTGGCGATTTGCAGCACCAGTTGCTGCGGCCCTTGCCGTGCCAGCCAGTCGCGCGATTCGGCCAGCTTGCCCTCGAGCAGCGTCGATGGCGCTGGCGGCCGCGTGCGCGCGACCGCTGGCTGTGGCGCGGCCGGCGCCGCGATACCCGCCGTCAGCCATTGCCACAGCAGCGCGGCGGCCAGCAGCAGCATCAGCGCGCTCAAGGTCCTCGCCAGCGGTTTGCCCGCGTGCCAGGGCGGACGGTGGAAGGGGCTGTCGGCGATGGCCAGGCGCACGTGGCGCGCGCGGATGTCCTGCGCATCGTCCGCAAACGCGGCCAGCAAGGCCTTGTCGGCCAGGATATTGACCCTGCGCACGATGCCCTGCGAGGCGCGCGCCAGCCGGCGCAGCGCGGCCGGGGTAAAAACGAGCGGTGCCGCGCGGCCGGCGGCGCTCAGGCGGCACGCCAGATAGTCGTTCAGCAAGGCTTGCGGCAGGCGCGGCACGGTAAAACTGTGGGTGATGCGTTCCTTCAATTGGCGGAACTGGGGCAAGTCCAGGGTGTGCTGCAATTCCGGCTGGCCAAACAGGACGATCTGCAGCAGCTTGTGGCTGGCCGTCTCCAGGTTCGTCAGCAGGCGCAGCGCTTCCAGCGTGGCGCCCGGCATGGCTTGCGCCTCTTCGGCCAGCAGCACCACCTGGCGTCCGGCCGCATGCCGGGCGATCAGCTCGCCATGCAGGGCGCGCAGCACGGCATCGGCGCGGCAGCCGTCCAGTTCCAGGCCCAGTTCGGCGGCGATGGCGTACAGGACATCGTCCGGCTCCAGGCGGGGATTGAGCAGGTACAGCACGTCGACCTGGGGCGGCAAGCGCTCGGCCAGCATGCGGCACAGCATGGTCTTGCCGCTGCCTACCTCGCCCGTCAGCTTGATGATGCCTTCGCCTTGCATGACGGCATACAGCAGCGCATCGAGCAGCTCGCCCCGCGTATTGCCGGGATAGAAAAAGGCGGGGTCCGGCGTGATGCCGAACGGGGCCGTGCGCAAGCCGAAATGGCGCAGATACATGCCGTGCGGGGAAGGCGCGTAGGGCCGCCCCGGGGGCGCCTGATCGGGACCGTTCATGTCGCGATGCAATTGAGGAAAGCCTGTTCCAGGCTGGCGTCCTCCGCGCCGCCATGGCGGGCGCGGCATTCGGCGGGTGTGCCAGCAAACACGATGCGGCCCCCATGCAGGATGGCCATGCGGTCGCATAATTCTTCCACGTCGGCCAGCGCATGCGAGGTGAGCAGGGCGCCGCGGCCCTGTGCGCGCGCTTGCCGCAGCACCTGCTTGAACTGCGCGCGCGCCTTCGGGTCGAGTCCGCTCATCGGTTCGTCCAGCACCAGTTGCGGCTTGCCTGACAGCATGCAGGCGGCCAGTCCCAGTTTCTGCATCATGCCTTTCGAATACGCGCGCGCGGGGCGCAGCAGGGCATCCGGCGCCAGGTCCAGCGCGTCCAGCGCTTGCTGCACGGTTTGCGCATCGGGCCGCACATCGTGCAGGCGCGCCAGGTAGCGCAGGAAGTCGCCGCCCGTCAGGTAATACGGTGCCTGGAAGCGTTCCGGCAGAAACGACAGGGGCTGGCGCGCCGCGCCGTGCCGGTGCGGCTGGCCGAAGATGGCGATGTTTCCCCGCTCGGGCGTGCAGAAGTCCAGCAGGCATTTGAGCAGGGAAGTCTTGCCCGCGCCATTCACGCCGACCAGGCCGAACAGTTCCCCCGCGCGCACCTGCAAGTCGATGCCGCGCAGCACGGCGCAGCCCGCCAGCTGCAGATGCACGTTGTGGAATTCGATGGCGCAGGCGTTCATAGGGGTAATGGGCGGCAGGCAAGACGGTGAACGACCGCCATTATTGCCACGGGCGCAGGCGGGGGGCAAGTGTTTCCTTGCATCGTGTTGAAATGCGCAAAAATCAAGCGACGCAATGTATTTTCTTTAAGAAACAACAGGTTCTGGAATAAAATACCTGCGCACGCCGATGGCGTGTATCGTCTGAAGAATTTGTCGAGGAGCAAGCATGGCAAGGCCAGAGAAAGTCCGGCTCGGTGAAATTTTGGTGCAGCAGAAATTGCTGACGGAAGAACAGTTGGGCCAGGCCTTGACGGAACAGAAGCGTTCGGGACGCAAGCTGGGCCGCGTTTTTGTCGAGCACGGCTTCGTCACGGAAGAGCAGATTTCAGGCGCCCTGGCGCGCCAGCTCGACATTCCCTACATCAATCTGAAGTTTTTCAACATCAATCCCGAACTGGTGCGGCTGCTGCCGGAGACCCAGGCGCGGCGCTTCCGCGCGCTGGTGCTGGAAGACCGCCGCGAGGGTTTGCTGGTCGGCATGTCCGATCCCACCGACCTGTTCGCGTACGATGAAATCTCGCGCCTGGTCAAGCGCCATATCGAACTGGCCGTCGTCAATGAAACGGAAGTGCTGGCCGCCATCGACCGCATCTACCGCCGCACGGAAGACATCTCGACCCTGACGCGCGAGCTGGAGCAGGACCTGGGCGACGTGTCCGTCGACTTCGGCGCGCTGGCCGCCAATCCCGGTCTGGAAGAGGCGCCCATCGTCAAGCTGCTGCAATCGGTGTTCGAGGACGCCACGCAGGTGCGCGCCTCCGACATCCACATCGAGCCGCAGGAAGGCCGGCTGCAGATCCGCTTCCGCATCGATGGCGTGCTGCACCTGCAGACGGAAGCGGACAGCAAGATCGCCAGTTCGCTGGCGCTGCGGCTGAAACTGATGTCGGACCTCGATATTTCCGAGAAACGCTTGCCGCAGGATGGCCGCTTCGCCATCCGCGTGAAAAACCAGCGCATCGATGTGCGTATTTCCACCATGCCGACGCAGTACGGCGAATCGGTGGTGATGCGCTTGCTGAACCAGGGCGGCACGACCTTGCGCCTGGACGCCATCGGCATGCCGCCCAAGCTGGTGCAGCAGTTCCGCGCCATCGTCAGCCGACCGAACGGCCTGGTGCTGGTGACGGGGCCGACGGGCAGCGGCAAGACGACGACCTTGTACTGCGCCTTGTCCGAACTCAATTCGGTGGAAAAAAAGCTCATCACGGTGGAAGACCCCGTCGAATACCGCTTGCCCGGCATTAATCAGGTGCAAGTCAATGACAAGATCGAGCTGAACTTTGCCAGAGTGCTGCGTTCGGCCCTGCGGCAAGATCCCGACATCGTGCTGGTGGGCGAGATGCGCGACCAGGAAACGGCGCAGATCGGCTTGCGCGCCGCCATGACGGGTCACCTGGTGCTGTCGACCCTGCATACGAACGACGCCATCAGCACGCCGCTGCGCCTGATGGACATGGGCGTGCCCCGCTACATGGTGGGCAGTTCGCTGCAAGCCGTGCTGGCGCAGCGCCTGGTGCGCGTGATCTGCGAAAGCTGCAGCACGCCGTACGCGCCCACGCCGAACGAATATGAATGGCTGCGCCTGGAACTGGGCGAGCTGGTCGAGCGCAACCAGTATTTCCACGGCAAGGGCTGCTCGCACTGCAATGGCATGGGTTACCGGGGCCGCACGGGCGTGTACGAATTGCTGGAAATCACGCGCGCCGTGGCCGACGCCGCCAACCATGCCGATCCATCGCACTTCATGCAGGTGGCGACGGCGCAGATGGCGGGCGAAACCTTGCGCCGCCACGCCGTGCAGCTGGTGGTGCAGGGACGCACGACGGTGATGGAAGCGATGCGCATCAGCAACCAGAGCGAGGATTGACGTGGCGTTTTTTGCTTACAAGGCGCGCAATGCCAGCGGCGAACTGCTGACCGGCGTGATGGAGGGCGCGGACAGCGGCGCCGTGGCCGATCAGTTGTTTTCCACGGGCGCGACACCGGTGGAAATCCTGGTGACCAAAAAGGCCGCCACCACCGGCGCCGATATCGGCTGGTGGCAACGGCTGACGGAGAAAAAAGTCAGCTCGATGGACGTGCAACTGTTCAGCCGCCAGCTGTACACCCTGCTCAAGGCTGGCGTGCCCATCATGCGCGGCCTGGCAGGCCTGCAGGAGTCCGCCATCAGCCCCGCGTTCGGCCGCGTCATCAAGGACGTGCGTGAATCGCTCGATGCGGGGCGCGAACTGTCGGCCGCCATGGCGCGCCATCCCGCCGTGTTTACGCCGTTTTATCTGTCGATGGTGCGCGTGGGTGAAATGACGGGGCGCCTCGATGAAGTCTTCCTGCGCCTGTTCGACCACCTGGAGTTCGACCGCGACATGCGCGCGCGCGTCAAGTCGGCCACGCGCTATCCCAGTTTCGTGATCGTGGCCATGCTCATCGCCATGGTCGTCGTCAATATCTTCGTGATTCCCCAATTCGAGCAGGTATTTGCCACGTTTAACGCCGAACTGCCCTTGATGACGCGCATCCTGATCGCCACGTCGGCCTTCATGGTGGCGTACTGGCCTTTGCTGCTGGCACTGACTATCGGCGCGATAGCCGCTTTCCAGGCCTGGCTGCGCACGGTCAGGGGCCGTTACACGTGGGACCGCTACAAGTTGCGTTTTCCCATTGCAGGGAAGATCATCCTGAAAGGCACCATGGCGCGCTTCGCACGCAGCTTTGCCCTGTCGAGCACCAGCGGCGTGCCCATCGTGCAGGCGCTGACGGTGGTGTCGCAGACGGTGGACAACGCCTATCTGTGCGCCCGCGTGGAACAGATGCGCGACGGCGTCGAGCGCGGCGACAGCATCTTGCGCACCTCGGTGACGGCGGGCGTCTTCACGCCGGTGGTGCTGCAGATGATCGCCGTCGGCGAAGAGTCCGGTTCACTCGATGATTTGATGAATGAAATCGCCCAGATGTACGAACGGGAAGTGGATTACGAATTGAAGACCTTGTCCGCGCAGATCGAACCCATCCTGATCGCCTTTCTTGGCGCCATGGTGCTGGTGCTGGCGCTGGGCATCTTCTTGCCGGTGTGGGACCTGGGCAAGGTCGCCCTGCATAAATGATGATTGCGCGCCGTTCGTCAGGCAAAAGGAGCGTGGGCGGCAGGGCATGGCGGCGCGGTTTTACCCTGTTTGAATTTGCCATTGCCGTGTCCGTCATCGCCGTGCTGGCCGCCGTGCTGCTGAGCCGGCTGGTGGCATACCAGCAGGAAGCGGAGCGGGTTGCGGTGCAGCAAACGGTGGGCGCCCTGCGTGCGGGTTTGCGCATGAAAACCTTGGAACTGTACCTGGCCGACCGGCAAAACCAGTTGCCTGCGCTGGCCGGGCAGAACCCGATGCAGTGGCTGGCTGAAACGCCGCTCAATTATCTGGGCGAATATGCGGCAGCGGAGATTGAAAATCTGCCTCAAAGTCATTGGTTTTTTGATAGAAGTAATGCAGAATTAATATATATATTAAAACGAGGCAACACTTTCGGCGCCAGCCGTTCCGAGTTGCTTCAATTCAAGGTAAGCTTGCAGCAGGCGCCCGCCTCTGCGGCCAGACCACCGGCTTCGATGGCTGTGCCGGAGGTGGTCCTGGTACGGATAGGCGGGACAGGCGGGCTGAAGTAATTTTTATTCTGCCGGCAAATTTTGTCAGTAGTGTTTTTTTTGATTTTTGGAGATCCGCATGCATAAACAGTCAATTCGTCGTTTTCAACAAGGTGCTCAGGCGGGTTTTACGCTGATCGAGTTAATCGTCGTCGTCGTCATTCTGGGCATTCTGGCGGCTACCGCGATTCCCCGTTTTATCGATTTGTCGGGCGACGCCCGCCTGGCGAAAGTCAACGGCGCCCGTGCCTCCGTCCAAGCCGCGTCTTCGCTTGCACATGCGCAGTGGCTGGTCAATGGTTCGCCGACCACCGCGCCAGTGACGGTAACGATGGAAGGTACTACGGTCTCCATGGCCAATGGCTACCCTGATGCGGCTGGCATCGTGGCAGCAGCAGGTGGCTTGACCGATTACAGCGTCACAGGTACGGCGCCGGTGTCGATTGCTTCTGACGCCAACCATACTGCCTGCGCGATCACGTACACGGTTGCCACGGCCACTGTCGCACCTGTGGTCTCGGCTGCACCGGCCATTGCCAGTTGCCGTTAATGGTAGCAGTCCTGCATACGGCGCCGACTCGTGCCGCATGCAAGCCGAATCCGCCTGGTACTCCAGGCTGATTCGTGTTCATCTGCTCCATGCATCCATACCGACCATCGCAACAGGCGCATACGATGCTATCTCCTGCAGGTTCGATGTTTGCTGGACTGGTCATTGGTGTGCGTAAGCAGCGCGGTTTCACCCTGGTGGAACTGATCGCCGTGCTCGTAGTGGGTGGCCTGCTGGCTGCCGTCGCCATGCCGCGCTTTTTCCAGCAAGAGACTTTTGACGCGCGCAGCTTTGCCGATCAGAACGTGAGCATGCTGCGTTATGCGCAAAAACTGGCGATCGCGCAAAACCGGCCCGTCTTCGTGCAGCTCGACGGCACCCGCATCGCCTTGTGTTTCAATACCGCCTGCGACGCGCCCAACCGCGTCTTGCCGCCCGCTGGCGGCAACAGCGGCCGCAAAGCCACCTTGGCCGCCTGCGCCAATACCACGGCGTGGCTGTGCGAAGCGGCGCCCGGCAATATCAGCTACAGCGTGCCGGCGGAGGCCGCCTCTTTTTATTTCAACGCCCTGGGCCGCCCGTTCAAGGCGGGCGACGCCGAGCCCGTATCGAGCTTTCCCGCGCGCGTCAGCATCGCCGTCAGCGGCGGCATGACGCGCAACATCATCGTCGAAGGGGAGACTGGCTATGTCCATTACTAGGATAGCCGTCTTGCCATTGCGCAGGGCAGGGCAGCGCGGCGTGACCCTGATCGAACTGATCGTCTTCATTGTCATCGTCACCATCGCCGTGCTGGGGCTGCTGCAGATTTTCAGCCGCACCACGGCCAGCAGCGCCGACCCGCAATTGCGCAAGCAGGCGCTGGCGCTGGCCGAGGGCATGCTGGAAGAGGTGGCCATGGCGCGCTTCACGTTTTGCGATCCGGTCGCCGATCCGGCCGCAGATGCGGCGACGAATGCCGCGCCGTTCAACAGTTCCACCAATCCCACCGGCTGCAACACGCCGCAGAATGTCAGCGCGACGGTGCCCGCCACGGGGCGGCCTTATTACAATGTCAGCGACTACGTGCGCGCGTTCAATACGCCCGTGAGCTACACGACCGACGCGGCCGGCAACAGCTTTCCTGCGGGCTATGCGGTGAGCGTGGTCATCAGCCCCGATGCGGGACTGGGGCCGGCAGGCGCCACCTTGCCTTCGGATACCACGCCCGTCAATATGAATGTGCTGCGCGTCACGGTCACCGTGACTTACGGCACGAATCAGCAACTGGTGCTGGCCGGCTACCGCGCGCGCTATGCAGGCAATGCCGTCCCATGATGACTTATTCACGCCCCCGGCAGCGCGGTTTCACCCTGATCGAACTGATCGTGGTCATCATCATCACGGCCATCGTGGCCGGTATGGTGACGGTATTTATCCGCGCCCCCGTGCAAGGCTACCTGGACGTGGCCGCCCGGGCCGAACTGGCCGATGCCGCCGATATGGCGTCGCGCCGCATTGCGCGCGACGTGCGCCTGGCGCTGCCCAACAGCGTTCGCGTGACGAGCAACGGCAGTGGCAGCTATCTGGAGCTGCTGCTGACCAAGACGGGGGGGCGCTATCTGTCGGAAGACGATGATCCGAACACGTTGCCGGGCAATGTGCTGGCCTTCGATCCCCTCACGCCGGTCGCCAATGCCAAGGTGTTTACCATCGTCGGCGCCGCGCCTGCCGGCTTGCAGACCATCGTGGCCGGCGACTTTATCGTCGTCAACAATCTGGGCGACCAGCCTCCCGTGGATGCCTATAACTGCAGCGGGCAATGCAACCGCGCCCAGGTCGCCTCCATCAGCGGCAACAACGTCACGCTGGCCAATAACCCCTTTGTCGCGCAAACGCCGTCCATGCCTTCCCTCAGCTATCGTTTCCAGGTGGTCAGTACGGTCGTGACCTATCACTGCGCGCCGAATGCGAATGGCACGGGTACGCTGACCCGCTATGCGGGCTATGCGATCCAGCCCACCCAGCCGCTGAGCGCCACCGCCGCGCCGCTCAATAGCGCGCCGTCGGCAGCGCTGATGGCGATGCAGGTCGCTGGCTGCGGTTTTTCTTTCGCAACGCTGCCCAACTTGCAGCGCGGCCTGGTCAGCATCGGCCTGACCCTGGGCGCGCCCGGCAGCAATGCCGGCCAGATCACGCTGGTGCAGCAGGCACAGGTCAATAATTCGCCATGACGATATCCGCTACCGCCACCCCCATGCCGCGCCGCCGCCCGGCGCGCGGCTTCAGCATCATCACCGCCATCTTTCTGCTGGTGGTGCTGTCCGCGCTGGGCGCGGCGCTGGTTTCCATCTCGACCATGCAGCATGCCGAGTCGGCGCTGGACGTGCAGGGCGCGCGCGCCTACCAGGCGGCCCGGGCCGGCATGGAGTGGGGGCTGTACCAGCAGCGCGTCAATAACAGTTGTGCGCCCAGCAGCAGCTTTGCCTTGCCCGCGGCTGGCGCGCTAAGCGGTTTTTCCGTCACCGTGCGCTGCACGCAGACCGCTGGCGCGGTACCGCGCTTCCAGGTGATCGCCACGGGATGCAATCAGCCAGCGGGCGGCGTTTGCGCCACCGCCAACGCCACGAATCATCCCGATTATGTGCAACGCGTCGTGCAGGCGGAGTTTTAGGCAAGGCAAACCAAAGGAGCGACATGCAGGCAGTCACGGCAGTATGGATACATGCACTGGGGCGTCTGGCCTTGCTGGCCATGTTGTGCTGCACCCCGGCACACGCGGTGACGTATGCCAATACCAGTTTTGCCTACAACTGGATCGACGCCAGCAATCATGCCAGGCTCGGCTACAACACCTCGCCGTACAAATTCAATGGCGCCACCGGCTGCGGCACCACGCCGCCCATCCTTGACGACACCCTCAGCGACGCCTTGCCCATCGGATTCAGCTTCATGTATTCGGGCGTGGCCTTCAGCAGCTTGCGCGTGATGACGAATGGCCGGGTGCAGTTCAACAACAACGTCACGTGCGGCTACGGCAGTCCCGTCCAGACGCTGCCCTATCCGGACAGCAGCTTGAACTACACCATGCGCATCTATGGCAACGACCTCGATCCCACCTCGAAGCTGGAATTGCCCACTTACAATACCGCCTGCGCCAGCCGCGCCACTTGCTATGTCAGCTACGCAACCATCGGCACGGCGCCGTACCGCAGTTTTGTCGTGACGTGGAATAATGTGCCCGAATGGACGACGGGCGCCAATCCGACCGGGTCCTACAGCCTGCAATTGATCTTGCAGGAAAACGGCGAATTCATCTACCAGTACGGCGCGGCGGTGGCGGGGCCTTCCGCCAAACTGGGACAGATCGGCTGGCAAGCCGACAGCAACGATTACGACACGCCGCAGACAGGCTTTCCGGTCAGCAATTCCGCCATCAAGTTCTATATTCCCCGCCCCGTGATCGAGTACCGCATGGAGCAGCCCAGCTGGAACAATACGCCTGGGCAAGTTAGCGATTCCAGCGGTAACGGGCGCGACGGCACGGTGCTGGGCGGCGCGCAGACCATCGCCGCCGGCCGCGTCTGCCGTGCCGCCAGCTTTCCCCTCAATACCAGCGCGGCGGCCATCGACGCCATCGACAGCGCCCTGTCCGTGCCCGGCACCATGGGCGGCGCCGGCACCATCACGTTCTGGTACAAGGCCAATACGGCCTGGTCCGGCAGCGGCGCGCGCGATGCGCAGCTGCTCGACGCCACGCAGATGAACAATGAATGGTTCTTTCTCGTGCGGCGCAGCACGGGCGCCTTGCGCTTCGTCGTCACGGATAGCCTGGGCAACCAGCGCACGGTGGAAACGGCCGCCAATACGGTGGCTGCCGGCACCTGGAAGCATATCGCCGTCAGCTGGAGCTTCAATGCGCTGGCCGCCGCCAACAGCGACCACTTGCGCATATACGTCGACGGCGTGCTGCAAAAGGAGACGGCGTTTACCACGGCGGCGGTGGTGTCGCCGCGCATCGGGACCCTGTTTATCGGCGACAACCGCAGCGCATTCACGGGACAGAACGGCAGCGGCAATTCCACCGATGGCGCCATCGACGAATTGCGTGCCTATAATTACGAGGGCGGCCTGGCGCTGGTGCAGCGCGACCAGAATCTCAGCCAGGCAGGCTGCCTGAACCATTATGCGGTGACGAATACGGGCACGGGCCTGACCTGCCAGCAAAGCACGGTCACGGTCACGGCGCATGACGTCAATCACAATAATATCGTGATGCCGAACAACACCACGCAAATCCAGCTGAGTACCTCGAACGGCATCGGCGACTGGGCCCTGATCTCGGGCTACGGCGTGCTGTCCAACGGCACGCTGAACGACGGCGTGGCGACCTATCTGTTCAACGGCGAGTACCAGGCGGTGTTTGGCCTGAGCAGCGGCACGGCGGCCACCGTCAGCGTGAATGTGACGGATGGACAGTTCACGGAGCAGGAAGACCAGTCGCTGGTGATCAAGGCGTGCGCGGTGGCGCGCTTCAACGCCTGCGAGGCGACGTCGCCCCGTTGCGTGCCCAGCACCAGCAGCCTGAGCTATGCGCGGCTGAATACCAAGCTGGCCGACACGGCCTTCAAGCTCGACCTGGTCAAGCTGAAGACCGATGCCAGCCTGGAAACGACGTTCGCTGGTGCGGCCACCGTGGATTTGCTGGCCAATACCGCCACCGGCGTGGCGCTGGGCGCGAATAACTGCCCGCTTACCCAGACGGCGGTGATTCCGCTGGGGCTGGTGGCGTTCACGGGCGGCTATTCGAGCACCAATGTGAGCATCCCGGCCACCGCCATCAGCGCCGTGGCGCCCCGGTACAGCGCCTACCGCGACGTGCGCGTGCGCGTGACTTGCACCGCGGCCGTGTGCGGCACCGCCAATGTGGGTTGCTCGACCGACAGTTTCGCGGTACGGCCACAGCAGTTTACGCTCAGCTCCAATATGAGCAACAGCGGCCTGAGCGGCTCGCCCAGCCTGGCGGCGGGCGCCCAGTTTACCCTGGGCGCTACCGCGGCGGCTGGCTATAACGGCACGCCGCTGGTCGACAATTCCGCTGCCGGCCAGAAAATCACCGGTTTCCTCAGTGCCACGGACTACAGCGACCGCCTCGCGTCGACATCGAATGCCAGCCCGTTCCCGCTGGGGCAGGCAGTGCTGGCCAGCGGCCTGGCCAGCAGCAGCGGCGTGAGCTACGGCGATGTCGGCACCTTCCGCATGCTGCCCGAGGCGGTGCTCGACAATGCCTACACGAGCGTCGACCAGCCCGGCGACTGCGTGATCGGCAGCAGCAGCAATACGGCCGTCAATGGCAAGTTCGGCTGCAATATCGCCAACCAGGCGCAAACCCCGGCGCCCGTCTTCGGCCGCTTTTTCCCCGACCACTACGCGCTCACGGGCGCACTGACCGGCGCCTGCGGCGACTTCACCTACATGGGCCAGCGCGAACTGGGCATCGTGCTGGGCGCGACGGCATTGAGCAGTAGCAACCAGATCCTGGCACGCTATGGCAGCGGCTATCCCGCACTCGCCAGCGTCAGCGTGGGGGCGGCCAATGCCGGCGCGGCGCTGTCCATCGGCCGCCTGGCGCCGGCCTTGCCCGCCTTCGCGTGGAGCCAGGGACGCAGCGGGCGTTCCTACTCGACGGACGGCGCCGCCTATGCGTCCGGCAGCACGCAAGTGGCGGTGGCCGGCAGCGGCGGCCTGTCGGCGGGGGAGCTGATCAAGTTCGGCGGCGACAGCGCCATCTACACGGTGCAGGCTGGCACTGCCGGCGCCGGCACCATTACGCTGGCCGCGCCCGGCTTGCAGCAGGACATTCCAAGCGGCGCGACCGGCATCACGGTGCTGCACAGCTTTAACCGGCTGGCCAGCGGCCAGGATGGACCGTACGAGGATTTTTCGCTGGTGGTGGGCATCAGCGACAGCGACGGTGCGCTCATTTCCAGCGTGAATGGCCTTGCGGTCGCGCCCGCCGCCAGCGTCGCCGTCGGCGATACCCGGCTGCGGCATGGCCGCTTGCGCATCAATAATATGTACGGCTCGGAACAGCGCGCGCTGCTGGTGCCCCTGGCGGCGCAATACTGGAACGGCAGCGCGTATGCCGCCAATACGCTGGACAATTGCACGGCCCTGCTGCGCAAGAATTTCGTCTTGAACAATTACGTCAACCTGACGGATGCGCAGCTGCCGGCCGCCACCACCTTGCCGCCCGACAGTGGCTTGCTGCAGCAGGGCAGCGGCAGCGTGCTGATGGCCAAGCCCGCCGCGCCAGTGACGAAAAAGGGCACGCTCATGTTGCAGTCGCTGATACCCTACTTGCCGGGACAGGCGCGCCAGACCATCGGCACGTTCAAGAGCGACTCCATGTTGTACATGCGCGAAATATATTGAAGGGCGCGCGATTTTTCAGGGTAGCGTGACATTCGTGGTGTTTTCCTGAAAATATGTTGTCAATTGTTTCTTTTTTAACCTGTTCTTACCTGCTATGAATTAAAATTGATTGAATGCATCATTCGGGCGGCACCGCTGCCGTAGCATTTCATTATCTGGATCGGTGGCATGGGTTTATTCGCAAAAGCAAAAAAACACGAGGGTTGGCTGGCGACATCATTTTCGGCGGAAGGTGTGTGCGCCGCCGTGGTCAAACGGCGTGCGGGCGACAAGCCGCTGGTGCAGGCGGCGGTCATGTATGCCGGCCGCAAGCCGCTGCCCGCGGCCACCCTGGAAAAAATGAACCGGGATGTGCATGCCCAGTCTTACCGCAGCACCACCTTGCTCGGTGCGGGCGAGTATCAATTGCTGATGATCGACGCGCCGAACGTGCCGCCGGAAGAACTCAAGACCGCCGTCCGCTGGCGCCTGAAGGACATGATCGACTTTCCGGCGGCGGACGCCACCGTCGATGTCGTCGATATTCCTGGCGACAAGAACGGGCCGGGCCGCGCGCAATCGCTGTTCGCCGTCGCGGCGCGCAACAGCGCCGTAGCCCAGCGCCAGGCGCTGTATGGCGAATGCAAGATTGCCCTGTCCGTCATCGATATCCCGGAAATGGCCCAGCGAAATATCGCCGGCTTGATGGAGACGCAGGGCCGCGGCCTGGCCATGCTGTCTTTCGATGGCGAAGGAGGGCTGCTGACCGTGACGTCCGATGGGGAACTGTACCTGGCGCGCCGCATCGACGTGACCGTGGCGCAGCTGGCCGAGACCAGCGACACCCAGCGGCAGCAGTATTACGACAAGATCACGCTGGAACTGCAGCGTTCCTTTGACCATTTCGACCGTCAATTCCATTTTATTACCGTTGCCAGGCTGGTGCTCGCGCCCACTGGCAGCGATGGTTTGCATGCTTACCTTGCGGACAATCTGTACATGCCGGTCGAGGCGCTGGACCTGGCGGCCCTGTTTGATTTTTCCAAGGTGCCGGATCTGCTGGCCGCTGACGGCCAGGCGCGCTTTTTCCTGGCCCTGGGTGCGGCCCTGCGGCAGGAGGGAATGCCAGCGTGAGCCAGCAAATCAATCTATTCAACCCTGCCTTTGAAAAACAGAAGCAGGCGCTGTCGGCAGTGGGCTTGCTGCAGGGGCTGGGGCTGATCGCCGCCGTCAGTGCCGTGCTGGTCTGGTATGGCGCGCACCAGCTGGCTACGCTGGAGCGGACAGCGGCCGACGCCAAGCTCATGCTTGACGCGCGCGAGGCGCGGCGCACGGACGTGTTTGCTCGGTTTCCCGTGCCTGGCAAGGACCCGCTGATCGCGGGCGCGCTGCGCCAGGCCGAAGCCGACCGCGGCGCCTTGCTGGAAGCCGGGCAGATTCTGCAGGGCGGCGAACTGGGCAATACAAACGGCTATGCCGACTATTTCCGCGCGTTCGCGCGCGCCAGGGTCAATGGCTTGTGGCTGACGGGAGCGAGCATCGCCGGTGCCGGCAACGAGATCGGCTTGCAGGGACGCGTCGTGCAGCCGGACTTGCTGCCGCAGTACATCCTCGCCTTGTCCAGGGAACCGGCCTTGCAGGGAAAATCGTTCGCGCGCCTGGATATGGCCAGCGCTCAGCTTGCTGCACAGACTGCCTCGCCGGTGCCGGCCGCTGTGCCGGCGTTGCCGGGCGTTGCGCCGGCCGCTGCCGTGGCAGCATCGGCGCCGCGTTTTATCGACTTCAGCTTGCAATCGTCGGCGGCCCCGGCCAGCGGCACAGGGACGGTTAAAGAATGAAACAGCAATGGCAAAAATTTGCCCTGAAGTTTGATGCGCTCAGCGTACGGGAACGGGCCATGGTCTTTGGCGCCAGTGCGGCGCTGCTGATTTTCATGGTCTTCTATCTGTTCGTCGATCCGCAGTCAGCCAGGCGCAAGGCGCTGACCGATACAATTGCCCAGCGGCAGCAGGCCGTCGCGGCCACCGATGCTGAGGTGGCGCAAAGGATGGCCGCGCATGCGGGCGACCCTGACCAGCAGGACCGCGTCCGGCTCGAACGGATCCGGCAGGAAGTGCAGCAGAGGCGGCATGCCCTGCAGTCGACGCAAAATGGCCTGGTGGCGCCGGAGCGCATCGTGCCGATGCTGCAGCAGTTGCTGAAACAGCAGGCCAACCTGCGCCTGGTGTCGCTGACCACGCTGCCTTCCGGCGCCATGGGACAGGGCGGCCATGTGGCCGCAAAGGCGGCGGCACCGGCGTCCGCAACTGAGGCCGCTCCCGCTCCCGCGCCTGCCGGGCAAGCGCCAGCGGAGCCGGAGCCGGCGAAGTCGCCTGCCGTGCTGTACCGTCATGGCGTGGAAATTGTCTTGCGCGGAAATTACCTGGATATGGTGAATTATATGGATGCCGTAGAGGCCATGCCTGCCCATGTGTTTTGGGGCAAGGTCAACATGAAAGTCGAGCAGTATCCGAATGCCACGCTGAGCCTGACCTTGTACACGCTCAGCCTGGACGAGAAATGGATCGCGCTGTGATGCGCGCCAGTTGCCGTGTCATCCTTGCGGGCGCGCTGCTGGCGCTGGCGCCGGGGGCATTTGCCCAGCTGTCCGATCCCACGCGGCCGCCCGATGCGGCGCCCGTCCAGGGCAGTGCGGCGTCTGCCGGCGCGGCGCGGCCGCAGCTGCAATCGGTGCTGATTTCCAATCAGTCTGGCGGGCGGCGCCTGGCCGTGATCGACGGCCGCAGCGTGCGGGCGGGCGACAAGGTGGGCGGCGCAGTCGTCGTCGGCATCGGCGAGACGAGCGTGACGTTGCGGCGCGGCAAGGCCCTGGAAACGCTGCGGCTGTATCCGAAGGCGGTCGATGCGAATGATGCAATGCATGTGCGAAGGAAACAGGTTCATGTCACCCAATAAACACAAGGCGGGAATGCGGAAGATACTTGAAATAAGCAAGCGGGCGGGCGTCCTGGGACTTGCAGCGGGTTTGTGCGCCTGCAACGTCGCGCCTGTAAAGCGCGACACCTACAATGCGATCAAGGAACAGGTGGCGGGCGCAGCGGCCACCACCAGTCCTGCGGCGCAGTCGGCGGCCGTGGAAAACGCGCTGCTGCCGCCGGCGTCCGCGCTGGCCGCGCAGTTGCCCAAGGCGCGCGGCGTGCTCGACGAGCGCTTTAACGTCGCCTTCAACAACGTCCCGGCGCGCCAGTTCTTTCACTCGCTCGTCAACGGCACGCGTTACAACATGCTCGTGCATCCTGATGTGCAGGGCAATATTTCCGCCAACCTGAAAGATGTGACCCTGTTCGAGGCGCTCGATGCCGTGCGCGAGCTGTATGGCTATGACTACAAGGTCGACGGCACGCGCATTACGATACGGCCGCTTACCATGCAGACCCGCATGTTCCAGGTGAACTACCTGACGGGCAGCCGCAAGGGCATGTCGAACCTGCGCGTTTCCTCGACCTCGGTAGCGAACGCCGGCACCAGCACCAGCGGCCAGAGCGGGAGCAACGGCAACCAGCAGGCGCAGCAGAACCTGCCGCAGCAGTCGGGCCAGCCGGGCCAGCAAGTGGTGCAGGACAGTTCCAATCTGAGCACCACGTCCGACAGCAATTTTTGGGCTGAACTGAAAGACTCGCTGGGCGCCATCATCGGCGGCACGGCCGATGGCCGCAAGGTGGTGATCAGCCCGCAGTCCGGCGTCGTCGTCGTGCGCGGCATGCCCGATGAATTGCGTGCCGTTGATCTGTACCTGAAGGCAACGCAGCTGTCGGTCGACCGCCAGGTGATCCTGGAAGCCAAGATTCTTGAAGTGGAATTGAACGATAATTTCCAGACCGGCATCAACTGGGCCTCATTCGCCTCGATCAAGAGCGGCCACACGAACCGCATTTCGACGGGCTTCATCCAGCCCGGCGGCACCCTGGCGCCGCTGCCGTTCAACGGCGGCCAGCCACCGAACATGACGAATGGCAGCGGCTTGACGGCCAGCAGCGGCTTTGGCCTCAGTTCGGCGGCGAATGCGGCCGGCTCGATGTTCGGCCTGGCTTTCCAGACGGCCAATTTCGCCGCCATGATTTCCTTCCTGGAGTCGCAGGGGGCCGTGCACGTGCTGTCGAGTCCGCGCATCGCCACCATGAACAACCAGAAGGCCGTGCTGAAGATAGGCACGGACGAATTCTTCGTCACGGGCGTGAGCACCACCGTGACCTCCACCGGCACCACGGGCGGCACCACCTCCAGCCCGAATGTCACTCTGCAGCCTTTCTTTTCCGGCGTGGTGCTGGACGTGACGCCGCAGATCGACGAGCAGGGCAACATCATCCTGCACGTGCATCCGTCCGTCAGCCAGGTCACCACCGTCAACAAGCAGATCGACCTGGGCAGCGCCGGTTCGCTGAAGCTGCCGCTGGCCGCGTCCAGCACGTCCGAGATGGACAGCATGGTGCGCAGCCAGGATGGGCGCATCGTCGCCATCGGCGGCCTGATGCGCCAGGCCACCACCTCGGACCGTTCGCAAGTGCCTGGCGCGGGCGACATTCCCGTGCTGGGCGCGCTGTTCCGCAACACGGGCCAGGTGATCCAGAAGCGCGAATTGGTGGTGCTGATCAAGCCCACCATCGTCGAAGGCGCCAGCAGCTGGAACGAGGACTTGCTCGATTCCGGCAGGCGCATCGAGGCGCTCGACCCGCGCCGGCCGTCGGAGCAGCGCTAAATGTACCAGGCCCATTTCGGCTTGCGCGAGGCGCCGTTCGGCCTCACGCCCGATACCAGTTTCTTCTTCAACGGCCCGCAGTCGCAAAAGGCGCTCAACACCCTGCTGGTGGCGGCGCGCAATGGCGAGGGCTTCATCAAGATCACTGGCGAAGTGGGCACCGGTAAAACCTTTTTGTGCCGCAAGTTCATGCAATCGTTGGGACCGGAATTCGTCACGGCCTACATCCCGAATCCGAACCTGCCGCCCCGATCACTGATCCTGGCGCTGGCGGACGACCTCGATGTATTGCTGGAGAAGGATGCGGATCAGCATCAGCTGCTCAAATCCCTCAACTTGCGCCTGCTTAACCTGGCCGCGCAAGGCAAGCGCGTGCTGCTGTGCCTGGACGAAGCGCAGGCGATTCCCGTCGACAGCCTCGAAGCGCTGCGCCTGCTGACGAACCTGGAAACGGAAAAGCGCAAGCTGCTGCAGATCGTGCTGTTCGGCCAGCCCGAACTGGACGTCAAGCTGGCCCTGCCGGAGATCCGCCAGCTGGCGCAGCGCATCACCTTTCACTATCACCTGGGACCGTTGTCGCGCGACGACGTGGATTTCTATGTGGCGCACCGTTTGCGCGTGGCCGGTTTCGATGGCGCGCGCCTGTTCAGCCGTGGCGGCGTGGCCCGCCTGTACAAGGCGTCCGGCGGCATTCCCCGCCTGATCAACATCATGGCGCACAAGGCGCTGATGGTGGCGTATGGGGAAGGGCGGCAACAGGTCAGCGGCCGCCACGTGGGGCTGGCCGCCAGCGATACCCTGGCCAGCAAGCCGCGCCGCTTCTGGCAACGGCCATGGCCGTGGCTGGCAGGCGCCGGCGTGCTGGCCGCCGCCTGCGGCGTGAGCTGGACTTTATTGAACCGATGACGAAGATGAGCCTGTAGATGAGCCTGATTAACAAGATGTTGCAAGACCTCGACGCCCGCGGCACCCCCGACGGACGCGGCGACGCGGCCGGCATCCGCTCCGTGCCCGAACGCGAGCGCGGCGTCTCGCGCGCGCTGGTCATCGGCGGTGCGGCCGGCCTGACGGCGGTGGCCATCGCCCTGGGCTGGGTCTACCTGAAGCGGCCGCCCGTGCCGCCCGTGCTGGTGAATGTGGCCAGCAACCCGGTTCCGGTGCCTGTTCCCGCGCCCGTTCCTGTGCCTGTCGCCGTAGCGCCCGCGCCCGCGCCCGCACCGGTGGCGTCCGCCCTGGCGGCTGAACCCAAGCCCGTGTTCCAGGCCGAGGAAGCCGCCCCGGCGCCCGCCAGGGTGCGGTCCGCCGAAGTGCGGCGCATCACGGAAAAAGCCGTCAAGCCTGCCGCTGCGCCCGTCGTGAAAACGCCGGTGCCGGCCGCCAGCGAGCGCATCCTTGACGGAAAACAAGTCACGCCGCAGCAGCGCGTGGAGAACGAATATCGGCGCGCGCTGGCCCAGTTGCAGGATGGCCGCGTCTCCGACGCCATGCTGGCCTTGCAGCAGACCCTGCAGCTGGACCCGCGCCACCAGGGTGCGCGCGAAACCCTGGTGCGCCTGCTGCTCGAAGCGCAGCGTCCCGACGAGGCGGCCCGCCAGCTGCAGCTGAGCCTGGCGCTGGACCCAAAACAGCCGGCGCAAGCGATGATGCTGGCCCGTTTGCAGCTGGACAAGGCCAACGGCGGCGCGGCCGCCCTCGACACCCTGATGCGCAGCTTGCCGTACGCGGCCGACAGCGGTGAATACCAGGCCTTCCTGGCCGGCGTGCTGCAGCGCGAGCAGCGCTACCGCGAAGCGTCCGAACACTACCAGCTGGCCCTGCAGGCGGCACCCGACAACAGCGTCTGGTGGATGGGCCTCGGCATCGCCTTGCAAGCCGACAACCACCCGGCCCAGGCGCGCCAGGCTTACGAGCGTGCCAAGAGCTTGCAAACCCTGTCGCCCCAGCTGCAGGCGTTTGTCGAGCGCAAGCTGGTGCAGCTGACGGCGGCTGCGGCAAAGTAAGGTTCACTTCAAGGAAAGAAACCAGTTTGAAACCTCTCAGCCTGTTCATCGTCCTGTGCGTTTTTGCAAATAGTGTACTTGCCGCCCCCGCCAGCGCGCCCGCCAGTTACGTTTTAGAGAATACGGAAGTGCGCGACATCCATGCGCAAGCCCTGAACCGCGATTATCAGGTGTATGTGGCCTTGCCCGACTCCTATCGGCAGGGAAATAAACGCTATCCCGTGCTGTTCGTCGTCGATGCCAATTATGCATTTCCCGTCGTGCGCAATATCGCACAGCGCCTGAACAAGCATGCGGGAATGGAAGAAGTGGTGGTGGTCGGCCTGTCGTACGCCAACGGCGATGGCGGGGTGTACAGCCGCCGCCGCGACTACACGCCCACCACGCCGCGCAAGCACGATTACCGCTCGGACATGCCGGGGCGGCCGCCGGCGTTCGGCGAAGCGAAGGCGTATGGCCAGTTCGTCTCGGGCGAGGTGTTTCCCTTTATCGCGCAGCACTACCGCGTGAACATGCAGCGCAAGGTTTTCATCGGCCACTCGTATGGCAGCCTGCTGGGCCTGCAATTTTTGCTGACGGAACCGCGCACCTTCGAGCACTACATCCTCGGCAGCCCCTCGCTGTGGTACGACGCCGGCGTGATGTTCGACCGCGAGCAGGCGTATGCCGCCAGCCACAAGGACTTGCCCGCGTCCGTGTTCTTCGGCATCGGCGGCCTGGAAAAGTTGGCGACGGGCAAGAAACGTTCGCGTGCGGAGGAAGACGCCGACATGCTGGCCGATTTGCGCGAGTTCGATGGAAAGTTGAAATCGCGCAAGTTTCCCGGCCTGAAAACCCGTTTGCGCGTGTTCGAGGACGAAGACCACGCGAGCGTGTTTCCCTTTGTGCTCACGCATGGCTTGCGCGCGTATCTGACGTCCTCGAAATGAAGGGCGTTCAGGGGCGCATCAATGCCGGCAGGATCAGCTTGGTCAGCAATTTTTCGCTGAGGCCATGGGCGTCGCGCACCTGGAAGTTGGTCGTGGTGATGACGACCACGGCATCGAGTTCCGGCAATACCAGCACTTTATTGCCGCCGGAACCCGCCATGCCGTAGCTCTGCACCGTGCGGCCATTGGCCGTGAACGGCTGCAGCCACCACAGGTAACCGTAGTCCATGCCTTCGCGCGCGTTGGCGTGGGGTGCGATCGAGCGCCTGACCCAGTCGGCGGGCATTACCTGCTTGCCATTCCAGCGTCCGCCGTCAAGGTAGAGCTGGCCCAGCTTTAGCAGATCCACGCTGCGCAGCTGCAAGCCGCCGCCCGTCATGGCGCTGCCCTTGGGCTGGAATTGCCATTTGACCTTGTCGATGCCAAGCGGCTGGAACAGGTTGGCGGCGGCGAAGTCTGGCACGGCTCTGGCCGCTCACTTTTTCCAGCAGCGGTCCCAGCAGGGTTACGCCCGCCGTGCAATAGCTCCAGGCGCGGCCATACGGCGATTGCTCGGGGCGGGGCTGCCATTCGGGAAAGCCGCGGATCGGCAAGTCGGCCACGAAGCGGCTCCAGTCTTCCACCAGATACATGCGCTCTTCGTTGCCGCGCGAATGCTGGTTGTCGTCGTCGCATTCGAGCAGCGAGCTCATGCTCAGGAAATCCTCGACTGTGATCTTGTCCTTGCGCGGGTCGGCGTAGGCCAGCGGGCGCAGTTCAGGAAAATAGGGCAGCACGGGGGTGTCGGCGCGCAAGAACTTGCGCTCGATGGCCAGGCCGACCAGCATGCCCGCCACCGTCTTGCCGACCGAGCGCGTGTTGCGCAGGCTTTCCGCGCCGTCCTTGTCGAAGTAGTGTTCGTAGAGCAACTTGCCACGCTGCGCCACCACGACGCTGGTGACCTGCTTGAAGTCGCCCGCTTCGATGGCGGTGGTGATGCCGTCCAGCTCGCCCGCGTGGACGCTGCTGCCGAAGGCCAGAAGTAGGGGTAGATATCGCAACATGGTGTACTCCGACGTTGGAAAAGTGCAGTCTAGTCTTGCAAATTGGGCATTGTCTTGGACATTTGAAACATTTGGCGGCGATAGTTGCTGGGCGTCATGCCGTAACGGGCCTGGAAGGCGCGGGTCATGTGGCTCTGGTCGGCGAAGCCCACGCTCAGCGCCACCTCGGCCATGCTCAGTTCCGGACGGCGCAGCAGGCCGCCGGCTTGCTCGACGCGGCGCCAGCGCAGCAGGTCGCCCGGCGAACAGCCCCAGGCCTGGCGGAAGACGCGGGCCTGGTGCACGGGATGCACGTCCAGGGCGGCGGCCACGTCGGCGATGCGCAGATGCGTGTCATTGGCCAGGTCCATCACGGCCGCATAGGCCTGGTGCGCCCAGCCGGGCAGGGACGGGCGCGCCTGCTAGGGCGACCTGTGCAGGCTGGCCAGCATCTCCCACGCGCCCGCTTCCATCAAGGCGCCATCGCCGCCGCGGCCGATTTCGCGCGCCAGCCGGAACGCGGCGGCCGCGCTGGCCGTATCGCGCAGCACGGTGGCGCACTCCTGGGCCGCATGCAATTCCTCGGCGCCCGACAGCAGGGCCGGGTCGAGCGATACCGTCATGAAACTGCCCTTGCCATCGACGAAGCGGTCGCGGTGCGTCGTGCCGGCCGGATTGAAGACGAGGGTGGGCGAAGGCGCGCGCGGCGGGGCGTGCAGGGCACTGGAAATATAGGTGCCCGACAGGACGAATACGAAATGGGCATCGTCATGCCGGTGCGTTTCGACTTCATCCTCGCCGCGCGTGGCCTTCAGGCGGCGGATATCGAAGATGCTGCCGCGCGCGCCGTGATGCACGTCGCCATAGAACTGGCCGGACTTGAACTGGAGTGGAGTGGTCATATCGGCATGGTATGTGCGGCCGCCAGGCCAGGCCAGCGCGGGCCGACGAATGGCGCCAGGCGCAGGATGAACGGTCGATACAGGGAATGCACGGGAGTTGCGCGGCATCAAGCCGGCTTGCCGTGGCAAGCGTGCGGCTGTGCAGCGGTGTATCTGTGTAAAATTTGCAAAGTGTTCAGGTTGCATCATTGATACCGGATCACGCCATGGGCAAGCGGCTGGCATGCCTGGCGGTGCCCGCCAGACAGTACCCGCTTCGTCATGCACTCACCGGCCGCCGGAAGCGGTCATCGATAAGGTCAGATTACATGCGTACATTGAATGAATTACTCGATAGTGAAGACCCGGCGTTTCCGCTGATCAAACAATGGGCCAGCGAGGCCGACTTGCCGGTGGAATTGCTGCCACCGTCGGCCGGCAGGGCGGATGTGCTGCTGAGCCTGCAGGTCACCACGCGTTCTCCCCTGGGTGCGCTAGCCTATGAAACGGGGGGCATCCTGGTGGATGACGGCTGGCTGCGCATACTGGGCTCGGGCCATGGCAAGCTGGGCCGGGATATTGCTACGTGGAATGAAGGGAAGGCCGACGGTTTTCTGCTGGTCGCCGACGACGTGCTGGGCGGCTTTTTTGCCATCAACGGCGGCGCACTCGGGGACGACCAGGGCAATATGTATTACCTTGCTCCCGAGACGCTGGAGTGGGAAGGGCTGGAGATCGGCTTCACGACGTTTATCGAGTGGGCCTTTACCAGCCAGTTGCGGCAGTTTTACGGGCGGCAGCCTGGCGACGCGCATGGCTTCGACGAATTGCCCTTGTCCGGCGAGCAATGCCTGAATTTTTATCCATTTCTGTGGACGCAAGAGGGTTCCCTCAAGACCAGTTCGCGGCGCGCCATTCCCGTGCAAGAGCAGTGGGCGCTCAACCTTGATCTGCAACAGAAGTTGCTGGGTGCGCCTGTGAGCGGGCGCTGAGGCAGCTTGCCGCGAATCGCCAGCATGGCCAATGGAGCCGGTGAAATGGCGTTTCAATCCCCCGATCCAGCAGTTTGTCGCAATGGCATGGGCGAGAAAATGGCAAGGCGATAGCATGTGATGGGTTTCCTCATGATGGGCTGCCCGCAAGCGAGTGTTCGATGCTGACGGTAGCGCCGTCATCAACGGATGCTTCCCAATGACCTCGATCAGGATGACATACGCATGAAATTACCCCTTTCATATCTTCTTTCCACCTGCCTGCTGGGCGCCTTGGGCGCGATGGGTGGTGCGCAGGCGGCTCCCGCCGACGCCGAACTGGTCGCTTTGGTGCAGCGCCATGCGCAGGCCCAGAGCAGCTTCGATCAAGCCACGTTGAAAGCCGTCACGGCCGAGAATTATGTGGAGATATCGCCGGTCGGCGAGGTGGACGGCCGTGAAAAGATGCTGTCCTTCTATGCGCCGGAGCAGAAGCGGCCGGGTCCTCAAGTCCAGGTCGATGAGCCGGCGGTGCGCCTCTTTGGCGATACGGCGCTCATCTCGGCGCGGCTGTCCTACCGGCTCAATCAGGAAGGGGCTGCCCGCACCTTCGCCATGCGCGCCGGGTATGTCGCCAGGCTTGTCGATAATCAATGGCTGCTCGTCAGCGCACAGTACACGGGCATCCGTCCGCCGAAACCGTGAAATAACATTGTGTGGCGCCGGCCAGCCAGACTACAGGCGCGCCTCATCGCCCCACACATGGCGCATGCTGAAATGCACGCCGGCATCGTCTTCATGCAGCGACGAAACGATGGCGAACTGGCTGTCGCCCGTGTCGCGCGGCGTCATCCGCGATAGTTCGGCGGCGGCCAGCGGCGCGCCCAGCGGGTCGCTGAGCGGGTGCACGTGGGCGGCGCCCCGTTGCGTGACGACGCCCAGTTCGCCGCTGCGCAGGCGCACCAGCGTGCCGGGCGGATATTTTCCCAGCAAATTGACGAACTGCTCGCCCAGCAGCGGGTCGATGGGCAGGTTCTGGTCGAGGAAGATATGCTGCAGCGCCTGGTCGGGCACGATGGAGCGGCGGTAGTTGCGCGCCGAGACGCGCGCACAATAGCGGTCGGCCAGGCCGATCAGCTTGGCATTTTGCAGGATTTCATCGGCCGTGCGCCCCTGCGGGTAGCCGCTGCCGTCATCGTTTTCGTGGTGCAAGAGCACGCAGCTGAGCCATTCCTCGTCGTCGACGCCGGCGCAACGCAGCAATTCCGTGCTTTCCTGCGGATGCAGACGCACGATGCGCATTTCCTCGTCGTTCAGGGGGCCGCGCCGGTCCTGGAAACTGTCGTGGTGGCGCAGCATGCCCACGTTCATCGTCAGCGCGGCCGCGCCGATCAGCAATAGTTCATCGTGGGACTTGTGCATGCTGCGGCCCACCAGCATGGCCAGCAGCGCCGTTTCGATGCAGTGGCGCACGGCGTAGCTGCCGGCGATCTGGTTCAGGAGGATGCTGGCCAGGGCGATGTCGGCATCGTGTTCGAGGGCGCGCAGCAGTTCGCGGGCGATGTCGCGCACGTCGCGCTCGGCATTGTTTTCGCTGCGCAAGGCGAGCAGCAGCCGTTCCAGGCGCTGCGCCGCTTCATTGAGCAAGCGCAAGACGGACGGCTGCTCCGGCGTGCCCACGTACAGGCCCAGCTGCATCAGCCGTCCCAGCTGCGCACCGTCCGTGATGATCTGCCCCTTGCGCAGTTGTGGGCCGGCGCTGTGGTCAGCCAGAAACAGATCCCAGGGCAGGGGTTCGCCGGGAACCAGGTCGGCCGGGCCGATGCGACGCTGTACCATGCTGTCATCCTTTGCTCCGCCGGGGCGGAGAAGTTCTGTCGTTAAATGCTGCGCAGGCGCTCGAGTGCCAGGCGCAAGGTCTCGTCCTGTTTGGCAAAGCAGAAGCGCACGATGCCCGACTCCTTGCCCTGCGCGTAAAACGCGGACACGGGAATGGCGGCCACCTTGATTTCCGCCGTTAGCCATTCGGCGAACTGCGCTTCGGTCTCTTGCGAAATGACATCGTAGCGCACGCACTGGAAATACGTGCCGTCGGCCGGCAGCAGGGTGAAACGGCTGCCCGCCAGGCCGTCGCGGAACAAATCGCGCTTGCGCTGGTAAAACGCGGGCAAGTCCAGGTAGGGCTGCGGGTCGGCCATGTAGCCGGCAATACCGTGCTGCATGGGCGTGTTGACGGTAAACACGTTGTACTGGTGCACCTTGCGAAATTCCGCCGTCAGGGCCGCGGGCGCCGCCACATAGCCCACTTTCCAGCCCGTCACGTGATACGTCTTGCCGAAGCTGGAGACGATGAAGCTGCGCGCCGCCAGTTCAGGATTGCGGCTCAGCGAGGCGTGCGGCACGCCGTCGTACACCATGTGTTCGTAGACTTCATCCGATAAAATCAGGATTTGCGTGCCGCGCACGATATCGGCCAGGGCCGCCACGTCGGCCGGGCGCAGGATCGTGCCCGTCGGGTTATGCGGTGTATTGATGATGATCAAACGCGTCTTGGGGCTGACGGCGGCAGCGAGCTTGTTCCACGGCACGCTGTAACCCAGTTCACCCACTTCCATGGCGACCAGCACGGGCACGCCGCCGGCCAGCGCGATGGCGGGCAGATAGCTGTCGTAGGCCGGTTCGATGACGATGACTTCGTCGCCCGGGTGCACGCAGCACAAAATCGCCGTCGTCAGCGCCTGCGTGGCGCCGGCCGTGACGGTGATTTCCGTGCCCGCATCGTAGCCGTGGCCGTACAGGCTGGCGATCTTCGCGGCGATGGCTTCGCGCAGGGGCGCGGCGCCCGTCATCATCGGATACTGGTTGTGGCCGGCGCGCATGGCGTCGCCGACCAGCTCGACCAGTGCCGGGTCGCAATCGAAGTCGGGAAAGCCCTGGCCCAGGTTGACGGCGCCATGCTGGGCCGCCAGGCTGGACATGCGGGTAAACACGGTGGTGCCCACCAGAGGCAGGCGGGTGGTCAGGGTGGGAGTCAGGTGGGGCAGGGACGGGCTGTTCATGAACGGTAGGGGCGCGGTGCGGAAAGTGGAATCGTTTCCCATTCTAGCGCAGCGCGCCCCGTCGCGTGCGGGGCTTTGGCGGCTCAGCCCGGCAACGTCCAGCCTTCCGGTACCATGATCCTGAACATGCCGGCCTTGGCCGTCTTGCGGGCCAGTTTCAGCAGGGCCTTGTCCTTGGTGATGAGGATGTCGGCGTTGGCGTCGCGCGCCAGTTCGAGGAATTTCTGGTCGTCCTTGTCCGTGCAGACGGGCAGGCGCACGCCGGACACGGGCGGCGCCACGACGCTGATGTGGGCGTCGAAGCGGGCGGCGGCGACAGCGCGGCTGGCTTCATCGAGCGGCAAATGCTTGTAATGCAACACGACCAGATATTCCGCGCGGCAATCTTCGCGCGTGATGGCGTGCACGGCGCCGCTTTCCATGGCCGCCAGCAGGCCCGCCCAGCGCGGGTCGTTGAAGACGAACAGGTCGAGGCAAACGTTGGTGTCGAGGACGAGTTTTTGTGGAGCAGGTATCATGTCGGCAATTCTATTCTGTAGTGATAATTTATGTTGATCGTGCTTTCGCCCGCCAAGAGTCTCGACCTGGAGACGCCGCCAACAACCACGTTGCACAGCACCCCCGATTTTCTCGACCATTCCGCCCAGCTCATAGCCCGCATGCGCCAGTTCTCGCCCGCCGAAGTGGGCAGTCTGATGGGCATTTCCGATGCCTTGTCGGCCCTCAACGTGGCCCGCTACGCCTCCTGGACGCCGAAGCTGGCGGAAGCGCGCCAGGCCATCATGGCTTTCAATGGCGACGTGTATGCCGGTTTCGAGGCGCGCAGCCTGCAGCCGGCCCAGCTCGATTATGCCCAGTCGCGCGTGCGCATCCTGTCGGGTCTGTACGGTTTGCTGCGCCCGCTGGACCTGATCCACCCGCACCGCCTGGAAATGGGCACGCGCCTGACGACCGCGCGCGGCAAGGATTTGTATGCGTTCTGGGGCGACACCATCACCAACGGCCTGAACCGCGCGGCGAAGGAGCAGGGCGCGCAAGTGCTGGTCAATCTCGCTTCCGAAGAATATTTCAAATCCGTCAAGCCGCGCCAGCTGGACGTGCCCGTCATCGCGCCCGTGTTCGAAGACTGGAAGAACGGCAAATATAAAATCATCTCGTTCTACGCCAAGCGCGCGCGCGGCATGCTGGCCCGCTATGCGGCCGTCAACCAGATCCGCGATCCGCAGCAGCTCAAGCAGTTCGACGTCGATGGCTATGGCTTCGTGCCGGAAGCGTCGAATGATGCTAGCTGGGTGTTTCGACGTAAAATTGGCAACTGAATGCAGCGGACGGCTGGGGTCAGACCCGACGGGTCTGACCCCGGATTCTGTTGTTGGGTCAAGAAAAAACCGGAGCAAGCTCCGGTTTTTTCATTTTACTGCCAGAATTTCCACCACTTGCGTTCCTTGTTCACCCCTTCCGGGCTGAGGAATGCCGTGTTCGGGTAGTTCTTGGTCAGCACGCGCAAGGTGTCGTCGCGCAGGTCGGTCAAGCCCAGCTTGTCGTACGAGCGGTACATGATGAACAGCGCTTCTTCGATGGCGGGCGAGGCGGCAAAGTCCTTGACCGTCGTTTGCGCGCGGTTGGCGGCGGCCAGGTAGGCGCCGCGGCGGTAGTAATAGCGCGCCACGTGCACTTCGTATTTCGCCATGGCATCGATCAAATAGTTCATGCGGGCCAGCGAATCAGGCGCATATTTGCTATTTGGAAACTTGTCGACCAGTTGCTTGAAGGCCGCAAACGCTTCGCGCGTGGCTTTCGGATCGCGCTCGGTCGGGTCTTGCTCGTACAGGAAGTTCAAGAAGCTGATCTGGTCGTTAAAGCTGATCAGGCCCCGCAAGTAGTACATATAGTCGACATTGGCGTGGTTCGGATGCAACTTGATGAAGCGTTCGACGGCGGCCAGTGCCTGAGCCTGGTCTCCCGACTTATAATACGCGTAAGCGATCTCCATCTGCGCTTGCAGAGCATAGTTGCCGAAAGGATAGTTAGCCTCCAGCTTCTGGAACAGGCCGATTGCAGCTTCATAGTGCTGCCCGGCCATTTCTTCACGCGCCTCCGAGTATAATTTCGTAACGGACCAGTTTTTGGTCTCATCCACTTTTTCAGGCAACAAGCTGCAAGCGGACATGCCGAGCAGAACGACTGAAGCGACTACCAACGATAATTTTTTTTGCATGACGTTTTGCAAGAAGGTTTTAACCAAGATTTTACAATAGGCTGATTATAGCCGATAGGAATGCTGTGATATTAACTCCGAAGCCTAATTTGGCTGACCCCGCGTTTGACTCCCTTTCTGACCATGCTGCCGAAGAGGCGTTTGACGGCGATTTTGCCGCCGACGACGTCTTCGAGGAAATGGCCCCGATTACATTGGAACTGACGCCGGACGCCTGCGGCCACCGCCTCGATAAAGTCATCGCCCAGCTGGTGCCGCAATACTCGCGCAGCCGCTTGCAATTGTGGCTGGAAGCCGGTTTCGTGACCGTCGATGGAAAAGTTGCCAAACGCAACATGACCGCCTATGGCGACGAGAAGATCGTCATTCTGCCGCAAAGCGCGCCGGAAGACGAGGCTTTTAAGCCGGAAGCGATGGAATTGAACATCGTGCACGAAGATGAGCATATCATCGTCATCAACAAACCGGCCGGACTGGTCGTGCATCCGGGCCCAGGCAACTGGTCGGGCACCCTGCTCAACGGCTTGCTGCACCACTGTCCGCAGCTGGCCGGCGTGCCGCGCGCCGGCATCGTGCACCGCCTGGACAAGGATACGAGCGGCCTGATGGTGGTCGGCAAGACCCTCGCCTCGCAAACGGATTTGGTGCGCCAGCTGCAGGCGCGCACCGTCAAGCGCGAGTATTTCGCGCTCGTGTGGGGCACGCCGAAAATGGCGGGCACCATCGATGCGTCGATCGCGCGCCACCCGCGCGACAGGGTCAAGATGGCCGTCTCGGAGAATTTCACCGCCAAGCCCGCCATCACGCACTATGAATTGATCGGCAGCGGCGAACTCGACCGCCGTCCCGTCAGCCTGATGCAATGCCGCCTGGAAACAGGCCGCACGCACCAGATCCGCGTGCACATGCAGCACCTGGGCTTTGCGCTGGTCGGCGATTCCGTGTACGGCAAGCAGCACCTGGTGTCCGTGTTCTCGCGCCAGGCGCTGCAGGCGCGCCGCCTGGGCCTCGTGCATCCGGGCACCCTGGAAGCGTGCGAGTGGATCGTGCCGCTGGCCGATGATTTCGCGCAATTGATCGCCACGGCCGGCATTCCCGAGCCGGAACAGGTCTGATGACGTCGCCGTTGCCTTGCATTATTCCCCATTGGCCCGGCTTGCCCGCGAACGTGGGCGCGCTGGCGACCGTGCGCTCGGGCGGCGTCAGCCAGGGTCCGTATCGTGACGGGCAGGGCGGCGGTGGCTTGAACCTGGGCACGCACGTGGGCGACGATCCTGCGCACGTGGCTGCCAACCGCGCGCGGCTGGCAGCCATCCTGCCTGCCGAGCCTGCCTGGCTGTCGCAGGTGCATGGCGTGGCAGTTGCCGATGCTGGCAAGCTGGACGGCCACGTGCCCGACGCCGACGCCAGCGTGGCAACGCAGCCGGGCGCCGTGTGCGTGGTGATGACGGCCGATTGCCTGCCCGTGCTGTTCTGTTCGACCGATGGCCTCGTCGTCGGCGCGGCCCACGCGGGCTGGCGCGGCCTGGCCAACGGCGTCTTGCAGCGTACGGTGGACAGCATGCGCGCGCAGGGCGCGACGGAGATCCTCGCCTGGCTGGGGCCGGCCATTGGTCCGCAGCAATTCGAGGTGGGGCAGGACGTGCTGCAGGCGTTCCGCGACGGCGCGCGTGACGATGTCGAGCGGCAAGTGTTGTCGGATGCATTCGCGGCCATCGCCGGCAAGCCGGGCAAGTATCTGGCCGACATCTATGCGCTGGCGCGCACCATGCTGCTGCGCGATGGCGTGGCGCAAGTGGCGGGCGGGGAATATTGCACCGTCAGCGATGCGGCGCAGTTTTACTCGTACCGGCGCGATGGCGTCACGGGAAGACAGGCCAGTTTGATCTGGCGCAAATAATCTGCACGGCAGACACTTATGTGTCTGCCGTTTTTGTTTTATCGTCTGCTGAGGCGAGCGTGCGGGCGTTCAGTTCAGCGATACGCACCGCCTTGCGTTTGCGTCGCCGTGAGCCCGTCAGATAGAATAGGATGGACAGCGGGATGACGCAGTACAGCACGAAGGTCATCACCCCGGCGACGATGGACGGTTCCGTCAGCGCCATGAGGCCGACGACATAGATCCAGGCAACAGCGGTCATGAGCATCATTGGTATTGGCAATCAGTAAGAGTTTGCATGCAGTTGATATTAAAGTTTTCTATTTTTCGACTACGTTTCGACGCCGCGCAAAACCGTAGCGAGCGGAAGGGAGAGGTGGCTAAGAAGCGCAACCGTACGAAGGTACGGTGAGCATCGCAGGCCGCCTATACCGACGCGCAGTAGGTTTTGTTCGGCGTCCCCAATTCTTGAATGGACTTATATAGCTATGAACATGCCCGATCCTCAAATGATGACCAAGGAATGGATGGCGCAGATCAGCAATCCTGAGCAGTGGAAGACGTGGTTCAACATGGTACCGCAGCCCCAGGGCAATCCGATTGCCGGCATTTTGCAGGATGCGGGCGCCAGCATCAAGCCGGAAGCGATCGAGCAACTGAAAAATGCCTATGTGGCCAAGCTGACGGGCTTGTGGGCCGACTTTATGGCCGGCAAGGCACCGGAGCTGAAAGACCGCCGCTTCGCCGCGCCCGCCTGGCACGCCAGCCCTCTGTCGGCCTTCAATGCGGCCGCCTATCTGCTCAATGCCGAATTTCTCAGCGCCATGGCCGATGCCGTGGAAGCGACGCCGCACCAGAAGCAAAAGATTGCGTTTGCCGTGCAGCAAATTGTCGATGCCATGTCGCCCGCCAACTTTCTGGCCACCAATCCCGACGCCCAGCAAACCCTGATCGAGACCAAGGGCGAGAGCCTGGCCAAGGGATTGAGCAATATGCTGGCCGACATGCAGAAGGGCCGCATCTCGCAATCGGACGAATCGGCCTTCGAAGTGGGCCGCAACGTGGCCACCACGCCGGGCACGGTGGTGTTTGAAAACGCCTTGTTCCAGCTGATCCAGTACACGCCGAGCACGCCCACGGTACACCAGCGGCCCCTGCTGATGGTGCCGCCGTGCATCAATAAATTCTATATCCTTGACTTGCAGCCGGAAAACTCGCTCGTGCGCTATGCGGTGGAGCAGGGCAATACCGTGTTCCTGATGTCCTGGCGCAATCCTGACATGAACATGCAGCACCTGACGTGGGACGATTACGTGGAGCAGGGCGTGATCGAAGCGATCAAGGTGACGCAGGACATTTCCGGCCAGGACAAGCTCAATATGTTCGGCTTTTGCGTGGGCGGCACCATCGTCTCGACGGCGCTGGCCGTGCTCAAGGCGCGCGGCGAGAATCCGGCCGCCAGCCTGACCCTGCTGACCACCTTCCTCGATTTCTGCGACACGGGCGCGCTCGATGTCTTTATCGACGAGCCGCAAGTGGCGCTGCGCGAGCAGACCCTGGCCAAGGGGGGCCTGATGTCGGGCCGCGACCTGGGCAGCACGTTCTCCAGCCTGCGGCCGAATGACCTCGTGTGGAATTACGTGCAGTCGAATTACCTGAAGGGCAAGGAGCCGCCCGCGTTCGACTTGCTGTACTGGAATGGCGACGGCACGGGCTTGCCGGGCCCCATGTTCTGCTGGTATCTGCGCAACACCTACCTGGAAAACAGCCTGAAGGTGCCGGGCAAGCTGACGGTGGCCGGGGAAAAGGTCGACCTGAGCAGCATCGACGCGCCCGCTTTCATCTACGGTTCGCGCGAAGACCATATTGTGCCCTGGGGCGCGGCCTATGCCAGCACGGCCTTGCTGAACCCAAAAAAACCGAAAGCCAACCGTTTTATTCTCGGTGCCTCGGGCCATATCGCCGGCGTGATCAATCCGGCGTCGAAGAAAAAGCGCAGCTACTGGAGCAACGACGCAGGCAAAGGCGCCCGCACGGCGAAATCCAAGCCCTTGACTGCAGAGCAATGGATGGAAGGCGCGACCGAGCACGTGGGCAGCTGGTGGCCCGAATGGGCGGCTTTCCTGGCCGAACACGGCGGCGCCCAGGTGAAGGCGCCAGCCAAGCCGGGCAACAAGCGCCACGCGGCAATCGAGCCGGCGCCGGGGCGGTATGTTAAAGTCAGGGCGGATTAAGTCACAAAGCGTTTTGCCGGGCAAGACCGGCGTAATCTCCGGTCTTGTCAGGAATCTACTTTTAGTTGCGTTGCAATAAATGCGGGAATCTACTACCCTGATGTGCAATGGAGCCGTTTTCCACTCTATAATGGAAAACGTAGGCAGGTGCGAAAGCGGACCCACGTTCGCTTTTTTTTCGGATTAACTCAGTATGCGCTGCGGCGCAATAAGTGGAACTTGTGATGAGTAGTGCAAAAAAAAGTATAGACCGCCTGATTAAAAAATATCCCAACCGCCGTCTGTACGACACGCAAACCAGTTCCTACATCACCTTGACGGACGTCAAGCAGTTGGTGTTGGACAATGAAGTGTTTACCGTCGTCGATGCCAAATCCAATGAAGATCTGACGCGCAGCATCTTGCTGCAAATCATTTTGGAAGAGGAAGCGAACGGCGCGCCCATGTTCTCGAGCAGCGTGTTGTCGCAGATCATCCGCTACTATGGCCACGCCATGCAGGGTATGATGGGATCCTACCTGGAAAAGAACGTGCAAGCGTTCACCGATATCCAGCACAAATTCACGGGCACGTCGGCCGGCAGTTTCGAAGGCAAGCCATTCAGCCCGGAAATGTGGACGCAGTTCATGAATGTCCAAGGTCCAATGATGCAAGGCATGATGAACAACTACATCGACCAGAGCAAGAGCCTGTTCGTGCAGATGCAGGAACAGATGCAGAGCCAGAGCAAGAATCTGTTCGGCACGTTCCCGTTTGTGCCGCCGGTTCCGCCGACGGACAAAAAGTAATCAATGCCACACGCTCACCGGGCGATTTGATCGCCCGGGAGTTGTATCGGCATCATCAAATCAGCATAGTTCTGTCAGCAAGGGGCGGCTCGGGGTACAATAGCCGATTCGCCTCACCATTTTACTAGCTGCCAACTATGTCTGAAATTCACCGTATTCCCGTTCCTTCCGCCCAGCCCGAGGCCATGCAGGCCATGCCAGGTGCGGCGCCGAAAGTGGGCTTTGTCTCGCTCGGCTGCCCGAAAGCGCTGGTCGACTCCGAACAAATCCTGACCCAACTGCGCGCCGAAGGCTACGAAACGGCGAAATCCTACGCTGGCGCCGATCTGGTGATCGTCAATACCTGCGGTTTTATCGATGCTGCCGTGCAAGAGTCGCTCGACGCCATCGGCGAAGCGCTGGCTGAAAACGGCAAGGTCATCGTCACCGGCTGCCTGGGCGCCAAGAAAGATGCTGCCGGCGACGACATCATCATGAAGGTGCACCCGAAAGTGCTGTCCGTCACGGGTCCGCACGCGCTGGCCGAAGTGATGGATTCCGTCCATTTTCATTTGCCGAAACCGCATGCGCCATTCCTCGACCTGGTGCCGCCGCAAGGCGTCAAGCTGACGCCGAAGCACTATGCCTACCTGAAAATCTCCGAAGGCTGCAACCACCGTTGCAGCTTCTGCATCATCCCGTCGATGCGCGGCGACCTCGTCTCGCGCCCGATCGGCGAACTGATGATCGAAGCGGAAAACCTGTTCAAGGCCGGCGTCAAGGAATTGCTGGTCATTTCGCAAGATACCTCGGCGTATGGCGTGGACGTGAAATTCCGTTCCGGCTTCTGGAATGGCCGTCCCGTGAAAACCCACATGACGCAGCTGACGGAAGCGCTGGGCGAACTGGCCAAGTCCTACGGCGCCTGGGTACGCCTGCACTATGTATACCCGTACCCGCACGTGGACCAGATCATCCCGATGATGAGCGGCGGCCACATCCTGCCTTACCTCGATATTCCGATGCAGCATGCGCATCCTGACGTGTTGAAACGCATGAAGCGCCCGGCCAGCGGCGAGAAAAACCTGGACCGCATCCAGGCCTGGCGTGCCATCAACCCGGACCTGACCATCCGTTCGACCTTCATCGCCGGTTTCCCTGGCGAAACGGAAGCGGAATTCGAGTATTTGCTCGACTTCCTCAAGGAAGCGCAGATCGACCGCCTCGGCTGCTTCGCCTATTCGCCCGTCGAAGGCGCGACGGCCAATGCCATCGCCAATCCCGTGCCGGAAGAGCTGCGCGAAGAGCGCCGCGGCCGCGTGATGCTGCTGCAGGAAGAAATTTCCAAGAAACGCCTGCAAGCCAAGGTCGGCAAGACCGTGCGCGTGCTGATCGATGAAGTCACCCGTTCCGGCGGCGTGGGCCGTTCCAGCGCCGATGCGCCGGAAATCGACGGCGTCGTGTATGTGAAACCGCCGTTCGAGCCGCACCGCAAGCTGGCGGTGGGCCAGTTCGTTGACGTAAAAATTACTTCCGCGGACGCGCACGACCTGTGGGGGGCCGCAGAGTAACGCTGACATGGCCGCGCAAGCGGCATCGATGCTGTTCCGAGAAGAGGGAGTGCCAGTTGGCGCTCCCTTTTTTTTTGCACGCCTCAGATTGCGCGGCGGCGGCACCGCATCAAGCCGATGCCGGCCAGGCCCAGCAGCAGCATGGCGTAGGTTTCAGGTTCCGGTACGGGCACCAGCACGGGGCTGATGGTAAGCTTGGTGTCGGGCGACCAGCGGACGCTGATGCTGGTCGAGCGGGGATCGAAAGGATGGTAATAGGTGTAGGCGAACGAGTCACCCGTCTTCAGCGTGCCAAAATAGGTTTCATCGGGATAGCTGCCTTCGAAATAGGCTGAGATCTTCAGGCCGCCTTCAGCCGAATATTCCAGCGCATTGACTCCGCAGCGCATGTAGATATTGCCATTATTGCAACTGCTGTAATAGTTCTTCCCATTGAATATCAGGTTGTAGGTTTCGTTTTTCGTGATGACATTGTCGCCATTGATATTGTTGGCGCTAAAGCTACCTTCCAGCCGCAGATCGGGATTCCATGCGCCGCCGTTCAAGTCATCATAGAAGCCGGTATAGGAAAAGTTGATCAGATAAGGCACGGACGGAGCCGCCAGCGCCGTCGTCGTGGCCGCAGCCAGGGCGGAAGCCAGCAATATTTTTTTCAACATGGGATATTCCTCTCGATGGAGTGTATAAAATTAAAAGATTAAAAATAAAGCATCCAAATAATACATGATAAATGACAAAAAATTATCAAATTGATTCCGCTGTGCGCCAGGCGCCCGGTGGCCAGTCGTACGGCAGTTCTTGAGCAAAGCCCTTACAATCGGGGCGGACCTGCAACATGCGGTCCGCCTTTACCCACGCATTTATCCGACAACGCCATGACCCTAATCAAATCCCCCCAGACGGCGCTGATCCACAGCGATTACCAGGCGCCGCAAGGCTTTGCTGCGTTTCCGAACGCCATCCACCATGCCTCGACCGTGCTGTTCAAGGATGTGGCGGCCATGCGTTCGGGTGACTGGAAAGAAAAGAACGCCTACACCTACGGCTTGCACGGCACGCCCACCACGTTCACCCTGGAAGCGCGGCTGGCCGAGATCGAAGGGGGCACGCACTGCCTGCTGGCGCCGTCGGGCCTGGCGGCCATCGCCATGGCGGACTTCGCGCTGCTGAAGACGGGCGACGACGTGCTATTGCCGGAAAATATCTACAACCCGAACCGCGAACTGGGACGCTGGCTGGCGCAGGATTTCGGCATCACGGCCCGTTATTACGACCCGCTCATCGGCGCCGGCATCGCGGCATTGATCCAGGAGAATACCAAGCTCATCTGGACGGAAGCACCGGGTTCCGTGACGATGGAAGTGCCGGACTTGCCTGCCATCTGCGCGGCAGCCCATGCGCGCGGCGTGCTCGTCGCTTTGGACAACACCTGGTCGGCGGGCCTGGCCCTGCGCGGCTTCGACCTGGGCGTGGACATCATCATGCAGGCGCTAACGAAATACCAGTCGGGCGGCTCCGACGTGCTGATGGGCGCCCTGATCACGCGCGAGCGGGCGCTGCACGACCGCCTGGCGCAGGCGCACATGCGTCTGGGCATGGGCGTGGGGGCGGACGACGCCTACCTGGTGCTGCGCGGCTTGCCCACCATGAAGCTGCGCTTCGATGCCCACGACAGGGGCGCGCGCACGGTGGCCGCCTGGCTCAAGGGTCGCCCGGAGATCGCCACGGTGCTGCATCCGGCTTTCGCCGATTGCCCGGGCCACGCCATCTGGCAGCGCGATTTCACGGGCGCGGGCGGCCTGTTTTCCGTGCTGTTCGACGCGCGCTACACGGAGGCGCAGACGGACCGTTTCGTCGATGCCTTGCAGTTGTTCAAGATTGGCTACAGCTGGGGCGGCGCGAACAGCCTGGTGATGCCGTACCGCATCGCCGCCATGCGCAAGGGCTGGCAGTTGCCGGGCCAGCTGGTGCGCCTGAACGTGGGACTGGAAGATCCGCAGGACCTGATCGCCGATATCGAACGGGCGTTCGCGGCGATGCAGGAAGCGGCAAGCCGTTAGCTTGCCGCGAAGCACCTTTACATGGGCACGGGCTTGTTGTTGTTCAGGTCGAGGAAGCCGCGCAGCAGGCGGTAAGCTTTCCACAGCCAGGCCACGCCCCACACGACGAAGGCCAGCGGAATGCCGATCAGCGTGATCCACAGGATGGCGCCGACGACGATCCAGGCCACATACCACCAGAAGGAACGGATCATCCAGCTGTGATGGCTGTACACGAAGGTCCCGGCCGCCTCGTCCCGCTTCACATAATTGATGATGAGCGGAATGAAGGAAAACGCGCCCAGCGAAAACACAAAGCTGGCGCCATGTATCAGGTACAACCACCAGGCCAGGTTCTTGGTCTGCTGGAGTTGGGTATCCAAAATAATATCTTGTGACATGAAGGCTCCCGTCGTTGCTCAATTTTTAATTGTAACAAGCAAAGCGGCGAGGCAGCGCAGTCCATGGAAAAAGGCAGACTACATTGTTGAAACGAAATCAATATCCCACCCTGGCCGCGCGCGCCAGGTCCTGGCTGCGGCGCGCCGTGCCGGCCTTGCTGTTGTGCTGCGCCACGGCGGCGCACACCGGCCCTACTCTGGAGGCGGAGTTTGGCGCCGGCTTGAAGGAAGAGGGCCTGGCGGGCGCTGTCTGGAGCGAAATCTTGCCCGATGGCACAGTCAAAGTCGGCGCATCCGGCTTGCGCGATGCCGCCAAGCAAGTACCCATGCAAGCCGATACGCGCATGCAGGTGGGCTCCGTGGGCAAGGTGGCGCTGGCGCTGGGCGTCTTGCGCCTGATCAGCGAAGACAAGCTCACGCTCGACACGCCCCTGCAGCAAGTGCTGCCCGAACTGGCGCTGCGAAACCCGTGGCTGGCCAGCGATCCCGTGCGCATCCGCCACCTGCTGGCGCATACGTCCGGCCTCGATAATGTGCGCTTCTGGCAGGCCTTCAGCCTGCAACCGGCGCCGGACACGCCGTTGGCCGAGGCTTTTGACGGCGGCGGCAATCTGCTGCGCGTGCGCACGCGGCCCGGCAGCCGCTACGCCTACTCGAACATGGGCTATGGCTTGCTGGGCATGGTGATCGAAAAAGTCACGGGCCAGCCGTATGAACGCTACCTCGATGCGCAGCTGCTGCAGTCGCTGGGCATGGCGGATAGCACGTTTGCTTTTGTCAGCCAGACAGGCGCGCAGGCTGATCCGCGCCTGGCCATGGGGTATTTCGAGCATGGCGTGGCACAGCCGGCCGTGCCTCAGTATCTGCGTCCGGCCGCGCAATTTACCACCACGGCGGCCGACATGGCCAAGCTGGCGCAGTTCCTGATGGGCGACGGCAAGCTGCAGGGTACGCAGTTCATCGACCTGGCCCTGATGGGCGCCTTGTCCGAACCGGCCGGCACCGATGCGGCGCAGGCGGGCCTGGCGACGGGCCACGGCCTGGCGCTGGCCTTGCGCGACCGCCACAATGTCGTGGGCGCCTGCCACCCTGGCACGGCCGTGGGTTTCCGCGCCATGCTGTGCATCTATCCGGAGCAGGACAGCGCCTTCTTCGTGGCCTTCAATACGGATGCGGAGCGGGCCGACTATGAACGCTTCAACCGCCTGCTGCTGCGCGACCTGGAACTGCCGCTGCGCGCACCAGCCCCGCAGGGCACGCCCGCGCCCACGGTGGAAAACTGGCAGGGCGTCTACGTGCCGTCGCCCAGCGCCATGGCCAGCATGGCCTGGGTCGATGCCGTCTTCGGCTTTACGCGCGTCAAATGGGATGGCGAATCGCTGTTCCTGATCCCGTTCCAGGGCGAGCCGAAGGAACTGGAACCGGTGGGCGGCTTGCTGTTCCGCGCCAGCGACCGCAGCACCGCGTCGCATGTACTGATGCAGGAAGATGGTAAGCATGTGCTCAGCGATGGCTTGCGCAGCTATGAGCGCGCGTCGATGCTGCGCATGCTGGTGCTGTGGGGCAGCCTGGCCCTGGGGGCCGCCGGCTTGCTGTACGTGCTGGTGGTGGGCCTGTGGCGCGCAGCGCTGCGCAGGCTGGGGCGGGGCGACCATCTGTTCGCGCCCCTGTTGTCGCTGCTGGCGCTGCTCTTGCCGCTGCCGTTCTTTTATTTCCAGTCTTATCTGCGCCTGGGCGACGTTACCGTGGCCAGCGTGCTGCTGACAGTGGCGACGGCCGCGCTGCCGCTGGCCACGGCATTCGGCCTGGCCCGCTGCTGGCGCAGCCGCGGCACGGCGGCCGAGGCGGGCTCGTGGGCGAAATGGGATTGGGTGGCCTTGCTGGCGGCCCTGCAACTGCTGCTGGTGCTGGCCTGGTGGGGCTTGCTGCCGCTGCGGCTGTGGCAGATGTAGACGGTCAGGTCCAGGCAGCCAGCAGCCGGCGCCACCAGCGTGGCGTCGGCGTGGCGCGGGTGCCATGGTGGGTGCGCCCGGCCCGCTTGGCGCGATAGCTGGCCGCCGCCATCTGCAGGCCGACGCGGTCCATCGCCGCCATCGCGTCCGCTTCCTGTGGTGACAAGCCATGCAGCAAGGCTTGCGCATGGGGCGCGAGCAGGAAGGCTTCACGCACGGTGTCGTCCGTGTACAGCCTGGCCAGATAGGTTTCCAGTGCGGGAGAGCTCATGCGCCGCGCCCCGCGCGCAAGGCCGCGCGCGCCAGTTCCAGCTGGTCCAGCACGTGGTCGAACGACGGGTAATTGCCGTCGCGTTCGACGATCACCGTCAACGGTTGCGGCGCACGGCGCGCCAGCTGGGTCAACAGGTCGAAGACGGCGGGCGGCACGTCGTGCAGATGGTCATCGAGCAGACGCCGGCCGCCGCCCGGCGCAGCTATCCAGTGGCCGCCGCTCAGGTGCACGGCGCCGACCCTGTCCAGGGGCAGGCGCAGCAGCAGTGCCTCCGGCGCCTCGCCAGCATTGACGGCATTCGCATACAGGTTGTGCAGGTCGAGCAGCAGCGGCACTTGCGCGCCATGGATAATCCGCGCCAGCCACTCGGCTTCGTCCAGCGTGCTGGCCGGCGGCTGCACCAGGGTGGCGATGTTTTCCATCAGCGGCGCGCTGTCGACGATGCGCGTGGCCAGCGCGATATTGGCGATGGCGCCGGCGGCGCTGTGCGGCGTGCGCGGCGGCGCCGCCAGGTGGCCGATTTCGATGCCGCCGGCGCGCACAAAGCTCAGGTGCTCGGACCACGATTCCGCCTGCACGGCCTTCATCAGGCGCGCCATCGCCTGCAGGCGGCGCGGGTCGGCGGGTATCGTCGAGGCCAGCCCCATGCCGACGCCGTGCAGGCTGACGGGCACCTGGCGTGCCAGGCGGCGCAGGGCGGCGATGCCGGCGCGCGAGGCATGATAATAATCGTCGGCGATCACTTCCAGCACGTCGATCCGCGCCAGGTTGGACAGGATGCCGGCAGCCAGTTCGCCCCGCCAGCCCAGGCCGACGCGGTCGCGCGCGCTTCGCTGGCTAACTGCCACAGCCGCCGCCACCGCCACACCCGCCGCAGCCGCTGCCGCCGCCATCACCGCCGCCGTCGCCGCCACCCGATGAGGAGCCGCCCGAGTCGCCCGTGCCGCCGGACGACGAGTCGCCGCCCGAGCTGTGCCGGGGCGCAGGGTACAGCTCGGCGACATATGCGTACACGGACAAGGGCAGGGCGCCGATGCCGAAGATGGCGGCCAGCAGCGCCATGTCCGCGCTGCTGCTGCCCGGCTGCAGGCGCGCCGAGCGCATGTTCAGGCGGCCAAACAGCATGCGCAAGTCGGTCAGCAGCCGCTGCGCGCTCCAGCTGGTCGCCTGGGTGCGCAAGCCGCGCAGCATGAGGAGAAAAATCGCCAGCAGGACTGCCAGGAACAGCAGGTTGTAGTGCTGGCGGCTGATGGCGATGACGGCCTTGATGCCGGCCACCGTCACCAGCAGCCAGTGCGCGGCCCAGGTGATGCGTTCGCGCCGGCGCAGCAGCGGCGGGCCGACCAGCAATTCCTGCTGCATCAAGGTCTCCTGGTAGGCGCGGCACGAGGGCAGCATCCCGGCCTGCACGGCCAGTTCCTTGCTATGGCCCTGGCGGCCCAGGTACAGCCGCAGCACGTCGCGTTCGATGTCGTGGCTGGCGAAGCGCAGGCTGTCGGCGCTGGCCGTTTCCAGCAGCGGGCCGTCGGCGCGCAGCAAGCCGCGGTCGACCAGCACGATGGCGGCGATCTTCACGGCTTCGAGGGCGCCGCCGCGCAAGAAGGCGATGCGGTAGGGATCGTCGGCGAGTGTCAGCTGGGCATGCGGATTGCGCACTTCCTGGCGGATCAGCAGCTCGCGCACGCCGTAGTACACGAGCAGGCCGAAGATCAGATAGGCCAGCAGGAACCACGGCCCGCTCCAGTCAAAGGGATTGAGACCGTTCACCGCATCTGCTCCGCGTGCTCGCGCAGGCGTTCGGTAATCGTCATCAGGCTGGTGAAGGCGGGCAGCGCTTGCCCCGGCGCCAGGCGCGCCGTTTCGCGCGCCGCCGACATGGCTTGCAGGGCTGCGTGCAGGGCCGGTTCGCCCAGCTGGTCGACAAACGCTTCGAGCGCCTGCTTGCCGGACAGCGCAGACTTGCCCTCCAGCTGCGCCAGCGAGGCGGCGGCCGAGCGCAGGGGACCGGCCGCGTCGGCGATGGCGCCGGCCAGCTGTTCTTCATTCAGGCTCAATAGCATATACCGTTCGCGCATGCGCACCTGCTGGTTCAGCAGCACTTGCCGCAGCCGGCGCAGCACGGCGTCGCGGCTCGTGTGCAGGCTGGCGAAAGGATCATTGCCCAGCAAGACACGATGGCGCGCGATGATGTCGGCGAACTTGACGGCGAAGGCGTCGGCGGCCTGCGTCAATTCGCTCTCGAGCAGGAACATCACCTGCAAATCGATGGCGGCGTGCGCCAGGCGCAAGGGAGCGCGCAGTGTATCGGCCGCCTGCGGCGTAAAGCGCTTGAGCAGCAACAGCAGGTTGACGTCGGACGTGGCGCGCAGCTGGCCGTCGGCGGCCGAGCCAAACAGCACGGCGGCGGCCAGGTCGGCGCCGAAGGCCGTTTGCGCGGCGGCGACGAACATATCCAGGTGGCGTTGTATTTCTTCTGGCAGCGGTGGCGGCATGCGGTGTTCTTTCACGGTGGGCTGGCGGGGTGAGCATAAGTTTGCAATATAGCAAACTTATGCAACCGTGCGCGCACCGCCTGGCGCCGCGAACTTGGCCCCGACTCAGCTCAAGACGTTGAGCAAGCCATCGAGTCCCACAAAGTTCAGTGCCACGTCCGCCTGCGAGCGCACCACGGGCTTGGCGCGGAAGGCCACGGACAGGCCGGCGATGCCCATCATTTTCAAGTCGTTGGCGCCGTCGCCCATGACGATGGCCTGCGATGGCGCAATCCCCATCTCGGCGCACACGCGCTCCACCGTACGCTGCTTTTCCTCGGCGTCGACGATACCGCCTAACACTTTACCCGTCAGCTTGCCGTCGACGATTTCCAGTTCGTTCGCGTGCGTGTAGTCGAGGCCGAGGCGCTCTTTCAGGCGCTCGGTGAAGAAGGTAAAGCCGCCCGACACCAGCAGGGTCTTCAGGCCGGCCGCCTGCACGGCCGCCAGCATCTTCTCGGCGCCCAGCGACAGTTTCAGGCGCTCGTCGTAGACGCGCTGCAGGGCCGAGGCATCGAGGCCTTCGAGCAGGGCCACGCGCTGCTTCAGGCTGGCGGCGAAATCGAGTTCGCCGCGCATGGCCGCTTCCGTGATGGCCGCCACTTGCGGTTTGAGGCCCTGCATGTCGGCGATTTCATCGATGCACTCGATGGTGATCAGGGTCGAATCCATGTCCATCGCCACCAGCTTGAACTCACTGAGTTCGCGCTGGCCCATCATGTAGGTGGCGTCCAGCTGCGCCGCCTGGGCCGCCACTTCGATGGTGGGGCGCAGGGCTGGCGAATAGGCGATCTGCTCGCAGCGCACGGCATTCGGACCGAGGCGCGTGACGGACGTGGGCGCGGCCAGGGCCGCGATGCGCTCGAGGCGGGCGCTATCGCCGTCGAGGCCCTGCAGGATCAGATTCATGGTGATGGTCTTGGTATTGGTCATGGGTCAGGCCTGCATAAATGGTCGAAATGGTCTACACCGTCAATTGCTTGATGGTGGTCTTGATCTGCGTCACGCGCGCGGCCAGGTCCGGCATGGCGGCCGTGATTTTCAGCTTGTCCTGGCCATGCAGCTTGATGTGGCGGTTCTTCTGGATCAGGTCGATGATGCGCATCGGGTCGATGGGCGGCTTGGCCATGAATTGCAGAGTGGCCGCCTCGCCATGCACGTCGATCTTGACGATGCCCACGGTTTTCGCCGCGATGCGCAATCGGTGCGTCTCGACCAGCGCCCTGACGGCGTCGGGCAGCTTGCCGAAGCGGTCGATCAGCTCTTCCTGGATATCGTCGATCTTCTCTTGCGTGGCGCAGTTGGCCAGGCGCTTGTAGATCGACAGGCGCTCGTGCACGTCGCCGCAGAAGTCCGCCGGCAGCAGGGCCGGCACGTGCAGGTTGATTTCGGTGGTCGAGGCCAGCGGCGCGGCCAGGTCCGGCTCCTTGCCGGCCTTCAGCGAGCGCACGGCTTCGTTGAGCATGTCCGAATACAGCTGGAAGCCGATTTCCGTCATCTCGCCCGACTGGCTCTCGCCCAGCACCTCGCCGGCGCCGCGGATTTCTAGGTCGTGCATGGCCAGGTAGAAGCCGCTGCCCAGCTCTTCCATCTGCTGGATGGCGTCCAGGCGGCGCTGCGCCAGTTTCGTCAGGCCCTGCACGTCGTGCACCAGCAGGTAGGCGTAGGCCTGGTGATGCGAGCGGCCCACGCGGCCGCGCAGCTGGTGCAGCTGCGCCAGGCCGAACTTGTCGGCGCGGTGCATGATGATGGTGTTCGCCGTCGGCACGTCGATGCCCGTCTCGATGATCGTCGTGCACAGCAAGATATTGAAACGCTGGGCGACGAAGTCGCGCATGACCTTTTCCAGGTCGCGCTCGTGCATCTGGCCGTGCGCCACGGCGATGCGCGCCTCGGGCAGCAGTTCCGTCAGCATGGCCAGGCGGTTCTGGATGGTTTCCACCTCGTTGTGCAGGAAGTAGATCTGGCCACCGCGTTTGAGTTCGCGCAAGCACGCTTCGCGGATGATGGCTTCACCCTCGCTGCGGACAAACGTCTTGATGGCCAGGCGCTTTTGCGGCGCCGTGGCGATGATGGAAAAGTCGCGCAAGCCTTCCAGCGCCATGCCCAGGGTGCGCGGGATCGGCGTGGCCGTCAGGGTCAGCACGTCCACTTCCGCGCGCAAGGCTTTCAATGCTTCCTTCTGGCGCACGCCGAACCGGTGTTCCTCGTCGATGATGACGAGGCCCAGGCGCGTGAATTTCACGTCGTCCGACAGCAGTTTATGTGTGCCGATGACGATGTCGATGGTGCCGTCGGCCATGCCCTTGAACGCCTGCGTGATCTCCTTGCCTGTGCGGAAGCGCGACAGTTCCGCGATGCGCACGGGCCAGTCGGCGAAGCGGTCGGCGAAGGTTTGCGCATGCTGCTCGGCCAGCAGGGTGGTGGGCGCAAGGATGGCCACCTGCTTGCCGCCCATGACGGCGATGAAGGCGGCGCGCAGCGCCACTTCCGTCTTGCCGAAGCCGACGTCGCCGCAGACGAGGCGGTCCATCGGTTTACCGGACGTCATGTCCTTGATGACGTTGTGGATGGCCTCGGCCTGGTCCGGCGTCTCGTCGAAGCCGAAGCTGTCGGCGAAGCGCTGGTAGTCGTGCGACGAGAATTCGAACGAGTGGCCCTGGCGCAGCGCGCGGCGCGCGTACAGATTGAGCAGCTCGGCGGCCGTGTCGCGCACCTGTTCGGCGGCGCGCTTCTTGGCCTTTTCCCACTGGCCCGAGCCGAGCGAATGCAGCGGCGCGTCTTCCGGCGAGGCGCCCGAATAGCGCGAGATCACGTGCAGCTGCGACACGGGCACGTACAGCTTGGTGTCCTTCGCGTATTCGAGGTGCAAAAATTCCGTCTCGCCTTCGCCCAGGTCCATGCTGGTCAGGCCCATGTAGCGCCCGATGCCGTGGTTGATGTGCACGACGGGGTCGCCGATCTTCAGCTCGGACAGGTCGCGCACCATCGACTCGACCTGCGTCACGCCTTCCTGTTTCTTGGTGCCGACGCGGCGGCCGGAGCCGGCATACAGCTCCGTCTCGGTGATGAAGGATAAATTTCCTTCCGGCGTAAACAGCTCGAAGCCCGCGTGCAGCGGCGCCACGCCCAGCATCAGCTTGGCGTCGGACTGCAAAAAGCCGTCGCTGCCTTCCACCGGTGTCAGGTGCAGGTCGTATTCGGCGAAGTACTGCTGCAGGGTTTCGCGGCGGCCGTTCGATTCGGCGCAGATCATCACGCGGCGGCCCGCTTGCAGCAGATAGCTGCGCAGGTTGGCCAGCGGGTCGTCGGCGCGGCGGTTGACGGCGATGTTAGGAATCGGCGCCGACAGTTCGGACGCCAGCGCATCGTTCGATTTGGCGATCGCCAGGCGCGGATAGGGCTTGGCCAGGCCGAAGAACTGCTCGTCGGACAGGAACAGCGATTCGGGCGGCAGGATAGGCCGCTCGCGGTCCGCCTTCAGGAAGCGGTAGCGCGACTGCGTGTCGGTCCAGAAGCGGCCGATGGCGGCGTCGATCTCGCCCACCAGGGCCAGCGAGGCGTCGGGCGGCAGGTAGTCGAACAGGGTGGCCGTCTGTTCGAAGAACAGGGGCAGATAGTATTCGATACCGGCCGAGGCGATGCCGCTGCTGATGTCCTTGTAGACCACCGAGCGCGAGGGGTCGCCTTCGAACTGTTCGCGCCAGCGGTTGCGGAAGGTGGTGCGCGCCGCTTCGTCCATGGGAAATTCGCGGCCCGGCAGCAGCCGCACTTCGTGCACGGGGTACAGCGAGCGCTGGGTGTCGGCGTCGAAGGTGCGGATGGTCTCGATGGTGTCGCCGAACAGGTCGAGCCGGTAGGGCAGGGCCGACCCCATGGGGAACAGATCGAGCAGGCCGCCGCGCACCGAGTATTCGCCCGGCGACATCACTTGCGACACATGGCTGTAGCCGGCCAAGGTCAGCTGCGATTTCAGGCGTGCCTCGTCGAGCTTTTCGCCCTTCTTGAAGAAGAAGGTGTAGGCGGCCAGGAACGATGGCGGGGCCAGGCGCACCAGCGCCGTGGTGGCCGGCACGATCAGCACGTCGCACTGGCGCGTCTGGATTTCGTGCAGGGTGGCCAGGCGCTCGGAGACCAGATCCTGGTGCGGCGAAAAGGCGTCGTAGGGTAGGGTTTCCCAGTCCGGCAGCAGATGGCAGCGCAGTTCCTTGCCGCCAAACCACGGGATTTCATCGAGCAGGCGCTGGCCGTCGCTGGCCTGCGCCACCACCACGGCCAGCATCTGGCCCCGCGCTTTCAATTCCAGTGCGGCCAGCGCCAGGGCATAGGCGTCGGATGAACCATACAGGGCGGGCAGCGCATAGCGGTTGCCGGGCTTGGGGAGGGCTTTTGTTAAGTCTAAGGACATGCAGGCGATGACACTAGTGGCAGAGGCAGTTGAGTGGGACAGCTGTGATGCGCGCAGCGCCGCCAGTGACGGCGCCGACAGGCGAGATTATAGACCATCGCCCGCACGGATATTTGCAATCCCGAATGGTACATGCACCATGGGTATCGTGCCGCCCGCCGATTTCAGGTGGCTCAACTGGTCGTCGAAGAAGATATGCGGCTTGAACACGGACAGCACGCGCGACTTGTCCATGCCGCCGAGGAAAAACGTCTCGTCGGCCGCCACGCCCCAGCTTTTCAGGGTCGTCACGACCCGTTCGTGCGACGGGGCGTTGCGAGCCGTGATGATGGCGATGCGCAGGATCTTCCTGTAGCCGGGGTCGCGCCGCTGCGCCTTTTCTTCCAGGCGCTGCATGGTGGCCAGCTTCTGGAACAGGTCGGCCAGCGGGCCGGGGCGGTGCGGCGTGCCCACGTTCAGGGTTTCATGGGCGTGGAATTCATCGACGTCATTGTTACGCTTGAACACGGTTTCCGCCTCGTCGTCGGCGATCACGCCGTCGAAATCGAAGGCCACGCGCAGTTCCTCGTCGTTTTCGTCGTCCTCCGTGCGCGATGGCAGCACCAGGCCGGCCGGATAGTTGCAGGCTAGCGCGCTGCGCACGTCGTCTTCATTCGCGCTGAGAAAGAGCGAGGCGTTGAAGGCGGGCAGGTAAGGGTAGGGCGACTTGCCCGTCATGAAGGCGGCGCGCGAGATATCGAGGCCGTAGTGGGCGATGGAATGCATGACGCGCAAGCCCGTTTCCGGCGAATTGCGCGAAAACAGCACCACTTCCACGGGCGACTGGCGCGGATAGTGCTTGTTGATGTTCAGGAAGCGGCGAATGAAGGGGAAGGCCACGCCGCGCGGCAGGACCGTGTCGATATGGGCTTCCTGGTACTTGCGGTATTCCTCGGGGCCGCTGTCGAGGTAGACCTGGTGCGATTCGGCCAGGTCGAACAGGGCGCTGGAAGCGACCCCGATCACCAGTTTGTGTTCGATAGGATAAGCCATGGTCTGCCTGTTGTTTGCTTGTTGCTCATCTTATACGACTATCAACTGCGTAGCCAATAGTGGCGTATTGGGGTTTTTTGCACCAAAGCGGGGCGCCAGGCCGTTTTTTCTGTCCCGTGTGCAATACACGCCACAGTAAAGAAAGAAATCTTGTTTTGTATCAAGTATGTAGCAGCCAGCGCGCCCGTTTTCCACTATGCTTTCACTTATGAAATCTCGCCAATTGTAACGAAGCGTACGCCCCATCCCCGCCGCCTTTATACAAGTGTCAGCTGTTTTACTCGAACATGCCAGCCCCAACTTCGCCAGCAGTCGTCGTGCATTTATAAAGGACCTCGCCATGTTTAAGAATTTACTGATCAAATGGAAGCTGGCGACGCTCGTCGCCGTGATGATGGTCGCCTTGCTGGTGGTGGGAATCAGCGGCTACACGGGCATCGCCACCGTGGGCAACGCCGTCAATGAAATCGGCGTGGTGCGCCTGCCGTCGATCCAGGGCCTGATGATGATAAACGAGGGCCAGACGGCCGTCGCCGCCGCCACCCTGACGGCCGCCATCTATGAAAACAATTACCAGGCACAGGACAAGTTCGCCGAAGCGCTGCAGCTGCGCACCAAGGCCTGGAACAATATCGAGGCGGGCCGCAAGCTGTACGAGCCGCTGCCGCAAACCCCCGAGGAAGCCGTGCTGTGGAAGCGCTTCCTGGACGAATGGGCCGCCTGGAAGGGCGATGACGACAAGGTGCGCGCCATCCTGCGCCAGCTGGCCGACAACCGCGACGAACCGCGGCAGAAAGAGCTGTTCGTGGCGTTCTACAAGCAGTACCAGGATTCGCGCAGCCTGTTCGGCAAGGCCGAAGCCACGCTCAACGAAATCATCAAGCTCAATAACGGCGTAGCCGACGCCAGCGTCAAGGAAGGCAGCGCGGCCGTGATCCGCTCGGAAAGCCTGATGGTCATCCTCGGCTTGCTGGCCTCCGCGCTGGGCATCGGCTGCGCCGCCTACATCACGCGGGCCATCACGCAGCCGATCAATTCGGCCGTGAAAGTGGCGCAAACGGTGGCCTCGGGCGACTTGACCAGCAATATCGAGGTGCACACGACGGAAGAAACGGGCCAGCTGCTGCAGGCGCTGAAAGACATGAATTCCAGCCTGGTCAACATCGTCGGCCAGGTGCGCAGCGGTACGGAGACGATCGCCACGGCCTCGTCGGAAATTGCCAGCGGCAACCTGGACCTGTCCTCGCGCACGGAAGAGCAGGCCAGCTCGCTGGAAGAGACGGCGTCGTCGATGGAAGAACTGACGTCGACCGTGCGGCAGAACGCCGACAACGCCCAGCAAGCGAATCAGCTGGCGCTCTCCGCCTCGGGCGTGGCCGTGAAGGGCGGCGCCGTGGTGGGCAAGGTGGTCGAAACCATGGACGCCATCAACGACTCGTCGCGCAAGATCGTCGACATCATTTCCGTCATCGACGGCATCGCCTTCCAGACGAATATCCTGGCGCTGAATGCGGCCGTGGAAGCGGCGCGCGCGGGCGAGCAGGGACGCGGCTTTGCCGTGGTGGCGACTGAGGTGCGTAATCTTGCCCAAAGATCCGCTGGCGCAGCGAAAGAAATCAAGACCCTGATCGGCGACTCCGTGGTGGCCGTCGACACGGGCAGCAAGCTGGTGGCCGAGGCGGGCAGCACGATGGCGGAAATCGTCGCCAGCGTGCAGCGCGTGACGGACATCATGGCGGAAATCAGCCTGGCCACGCAGGAGCAAAGCTCGGGCATCGACCAGATCAACCAGGCCATCGGCCAGATGGACCAGGTGACGCAGCAGAACGCGGCCCTGGTGGAGGAGGCGGCCGCCGCGGCCGAATCCTTGCAGGAGCAATCGGGCCAGCTGGCCCAGGTGGTCAGCGTCTTCAAGCTCGATGGCGCACAGGCGCCAGCCGCGCGCGCAAGCGCGAGCACGAGCACTAAGGCGGCCGCGCCGCGTGCCGCTTTGAAGCGTCCGGCACCGGGGCCGGCATCGCGCCCTGTATCGCGTCCCGCTGCGGGCCGCCCGGCCTTGCACGCCGTGCCGTCCCAGCGCCAGAGCGCGCCGCGCGACGACGAGTGGGAAGTGTTCTGATGGATGGACGGATGGACGGCGCCAGCAGGCGCTGACCGGACGGCCGCCTTGTGCGGCCGTTTTTTTAGGCTATGTCACCGTCAAATGTGGGAATGCTCCCAGTGTTGCCTTCAATAATGTTTCCGGCGAACGGATGCGCCTGGCGTCGAGTATCCAGCGCCAGCCCAGGTAATTCGGCAGGTAGCGCGTCGCCACGCCGTGAAAGGGGCGTAGCCATTCCCGCAGGCGGCTGTGATAGGCATTGACGTGCTGCACATGCACGGCGCCCTGCACCCGGATGCCTGCGCGCAAATTGACGGCCTGGTGGCTGATCCCCGCTTCACGGGCAAAGGCGCGATAGGCGGCATGGCCATCGGTGACCAACAGGATATCCTTGTCGATCATGGGCAACAAATAATGGCGCACCTGC
>Ga0182006_1000053_pt1 | contig 180648 bp, 166 predicted proteins | sample Sormic07211104_1_FD_123022 | JGI IMG/M metagenome (GOLD analysis project Ga0182006, IMG submission 123022) | Rhizosphere microbial communities from Sorghum bicolor, Mead, Nebraska, USA - 072115-104_1 MetaG | ecosystem: Host-associated > Plants > Roots > Rhizosphere | place: USA: Nebraska...
ATCTGGGTCAACGCCTACGCGCCCAACTCCGATTTCGGCGACAACAAGCTGGGCATCGTCAAGGCCTATGTCGAAGCGCAGGGACTCGATTTCCTGAACGGCGGCACGGCCTGGATCGGCAAGCGCTTCTACTACCGTCCTGACATCCACATGCTGGACTTGCAGTACATCAACATGAACGGCACGGGTGCCGGCCTGGACCGCATTCCTGCCGGCCCCGGTAAATTCTCGTACGCCTTCTTCAAGGACAACGACATCAACACCGTGTCGAAGACCGGCGTCGTCAGCACCAAATCGGCCGTGCGCCAGAACTTCATCTACGGCGAGATTCCCGTCAATGAAAACGGCACGCTGGACCTGGCCGCGACCTACATCATCGGCGAAGGCAAGGACAACGACGCTTACGGCCAGAAGCACAATGGCTGGCAGCTGTCGGCCTTCCACCGTCAAGCGAAAGTCTTCGGCGGCGGCAATACCTTCGGCGTGCAGTACGGCGTCGGTCCTGGCACGGGCAAGGGCGCGCAGTTCGGCGCTTCGGGCGACACCAATTTCGGTTCGGACGTGAAACGCACGCGCATCTTCAATGACATGGCGATCCAGCCGATGGCCAACTTCGGCATGGAATTCGTCGCCCTGTGGCAAAAAGACGAGTCGAACGCCAACGGTTCCTCGACCTGGACCTCGGTTGGCGTGCGTCCCGTGTACGCGTTCACCAACAACTTCAAGCTGGTGGGCGAACTGGGCACGGACCGCGTGACGCAAGCGGGCGGCCTGCCGGCCAAGCGTTTGACCAAGCTGACGATCGCCCCGACGATCTCGGCCGGTCCTGGCCTGTGGTCGCGTCCCGAGCTGCGCGCTTTCGTGACCTACGGCAAGTGGAACGATGCGGCCACCGCCTCGGTCAACGCGTCGAACAACGGCGGCCCGATCTACAACAACAATACCAGCGGCACCTCCTACGGTTTCCAGGTGGAAACCTGGTTCTAATACCTGGCTGCGGTAGAAACTGAAAAGGGCGGAACCTCAGTTCCGCCCTTTTACTTTACAGCATCACCAACTTACGGCAAGGCTACCGGCAGTTCCGGATACTCCTGCGTCAAGGCGTACTTGGTGCCGCCCACGGTGACCGTGTAGTTGGCCGGTCCCGAGATCGGCAGGCGGTAGTTCAGGGTCAGCGCCACGGAGCCGCCCGGCGCCAGCGATTGCCAGGCGGGAATCGCGAAGCGGGCCCGGTTGTAGTTCTTCGTGAAGCCGCCGATATTGTTCGGCCCCGTGTAGCCGGCATTGATCACCGTCAAGCCGAAGCCGGACTGGTCGCTCATGTCCGATGGCGCCGACACGGGATAGTCGAACTCCACCACGGTGCCGCCCGGTAAGGTCGACGTGGTGTTGTTCTTCACCGTCATCACCGGGTTGATGGGGAAGTTGTTGTCGCCCAGCTTCCAGCCGCCCAGGGTGATGCTGACGTTGGCCGCCGTGCCCGGCATGGCGATTTCGGCGCGCTTGTTGCCGTACACGCCAGCCGTGCGGAAAGCCTGGTACAGCACGTCCGTCAGGGTGGTGCCCATGAAGTACTCGCCCTTGCCGCCATTGCGCGTGGCATCCCAGGCATAGTCGCCCGCCATTTCCCAGATCATCACGCCGCCGATATTGTTGTTGACGATATACTGGGCCTTGGCCGCGATCGATTGCGTGGTTTCCGTGGAAATGAAGACTTTCTTGGTCGCATTCCACAGCCACGGCGCCACCATGGTGCTGCTGTAGTACGGCACATAGGTACCCACCAGCGCCTTGTCCGTGACTTTATACGCGTCCAGGTAGCTCGGCACGATACCGTTTTGCAAGTTCAACGCATGCCAGATGGGGTTGCCGCCGCCTGGCGTCGGTTTGCCTTGCGAATCGAGGTCGTACCACACGTTATCGATGCCCGTGGCGCCCATGCCGCAGGTTTTTACGCCAGCGCAGGTGACCGTGGAATTGGTCAGCGCCGTCGTGCCCCACAGGCCGTTGGTGCCGCCCGTCACATCCTTCCAGCCCCGCGTGTAGAACGGCACGCCGATATTGATGCGGCCCGCTTGCATGGCGCCCCGGTAGTAGCGGTACGCCCAGTCCGTGTTCAGGTAGCCGATGTTCTGGTACTGATAGGCGTTCCCGGCGCGCAATTCGCCATCGTTGCCGTCGTCAAACAGCGCCGCGTTCGGTCCCACGTACTGGTTCCACGCGCCATGCAAGTCGTAGGTCATCAGGCTGGCGTAATCGAGATATTTCAATCCCGACATATTTTCCTCGCCGCGCAAGACCCAGCCCGAGGCGGAACCGGCGATGGTGAGCAGATAGTATTTATTGTCCTGCACGGCCGCTTCGTCGAGCTTCTGGCGCAGCACTTTCAGCAGCATGTTGTAGCTCGTCATCAGCCCGGCCAGCCGCGGTTTCGAGACGGCAAAGTCGTTCGGATTGCCCGCTTCATTGTTGGTGGTCGGGTGTTCGTAATCGACATCGACGCCATCGAAGAAATTATATTGGCGCACGAAGGCCACCATGGAATCGGCCAGTGTGTTGATGCCGGCCGTGTTGATGCTGCCGTCCGCATTCGTCGTGGCCGTGTAGAAGCCGCCGCTGCCGGCCCAGCCGCCCACGGAAATCATCAGTTTCACGCCCGGATACTTCTTCTTGTATTGCGCCAGCAAGTTGAAGTGCCCCTTGTACGGCAGGGACGGGTCCATGGCCGCGGCCGGCACATTCGGCCAGGTCAGGCCCGTATCGGGATTGGCCGCGCCGCTGCCGATGGCGATCTTCGACGTGGCCGGATCGACGGAAGCGAACGCATAGTTCAGGTGGGTGATCTTGTCCCACGGCAGGTTATTCACCAGGTAAGTCGGGCTGCCATCGACGCCCGTGCGCCAGTTGGCGAAATAGCCGACGATGCGCCGGTTCAAGCCATTGCCCAGCACCTCGCGCCCATTCGCGTCATATACCTTGCAATACGGCACATTCGGCACGGCCGAAATCAGGCCGTCGGGACGGCAAGCCGTGGGGGTCGGCGTTGGAGTCGGCGTTGGCGTTGGCGTCGGGGTTGGTGTCGGCGTCGGCGTCGGCGTCGGAGTCGGAGTCGGCGTTGGCGTTGGCGTTGGTGTCGGGGTCGGGGTCGGGGTCGGGGTCGGGGTCGGGGTTGGCGTCGGCGTATCCGTCACGGCCCAGGGGCCCCACTGGTCGGCCGCGCTGGGGACATTGCCTTGCGTCCACCATTTGGCCTTGTAGGTGACGCCCTGGTACGTCACGCACTGGCCGCCCGTGTAGACGGTGGCGGCATCCCAGACGGCGCACGCTTCCACGGCGGCAAGCAAGGTGTTCGGGGTGGCGGTCGTGCCTTCCTGGCCCCCGCCGCAAGCGACGAGCACGCCGCTGAGCAGGGCCATCAATAATGCATTCGATTTCATGTGGTGTCTGTCTCCGTTATGGTTATACATCGAGAGCTTGTTGCAGGCCTTTGAAGGCTCTTGTCAACTGTTATCCCTGGCCGGCTTTCCTGCATAGACTGCTACTGCAACTTCACATTCCAGTTGGCTTCCACGCATTTCACGTAGTTCCCGGCCAGCAAGGCGCTGTACGGGGTTTGATAGCTGACCAGCTGGCATTGGTTCTCGCCACCGGCGTTCCAGTTCTTTTCCCAATAGATGTTGTAGGAAGCGGAACTGGCCGGGGTGAAGCGTTGCATGTTGGCGCACGACAATTGTTCGCCGGAATAATCCCAGCCCATGTCGGCGGCAAACTGCTTGTAGTAATCGATGCGGTTTTGCGCGGCCTGCTTTTCCGTGCCCTGCCCGCATTCGGCATTGATGATCATGATGGTGGTGGCAAAGTTATTGCCCGCCCCGGCTGTCGTATCGGCCGCGTTCGGCACCCAGGTGCCGTCGAGCACGTGCAGCATCGATGGCTTCGGCGGTTGCGGATAGACAAAGAAGAACGTGGCCGACGCCAGGTTCAGCCACGTCGAGGCGACGAGGTCCGGATTCTTCAGCAGCACGGACTGGTCGCCATCATGCATGGCTTGCGAAAACGGACCGTAGTTGTAGTTGTAGGACAGCTGCTTGGCGCCGCGGCCAAAGTATTTCTTGAAGCTGCCGTCGGCATTCTTGCCGCAAGTCCACACCTTGTTGAAGACGGGATCGGCGCACTCGATGTTGTAGCCGCAGCCGGCGCCCGTTTCGTCGCAGCCCAGCTCGCGTAAATATTTCAAGCCCTGGCGCCATTGCGGCAGCGGGCTGCTGGCATTATGGTCGCCCGTTTCCTGGCCGAAGTGGGCGAACATGGTGGCCAGGCTGTGGCGGCAGATGGCGTCCGCGTTGCGCCCGTCGCTGTAGTCGTCGCACACGGCGGGGAACTTGGCCACCGCTTGCAGGAAGCGCTGGTAGGTGTAGCTGGCGTCGCGCGCGGCAAAATAATAATCCCACTTCGCCGCCGGCAGCAGGCGTTCGACGCGCTTGACGTTGAGCGGATTGCCGGCCAGGCCAGGCTGGACGGCCTCGACGGCAACATTGCCCAGGGTGCGGATCGACGCCTTGACCTTGCGGAAGAAATCGTTGTTCGTCAGCGCCGCCTCGTTCGCCTCGGCCTGGGCCCTGGTGGGCACGCCTGGCGTTGGCGTTGGCGTGGGTGTCGGCGTTGGCGTCGGGGTAGGCGTGGGTGTTGGTGTCGGCGTCGGGGTGATGGTGTCAAGGCTCCACGGTCCCCACTGGTCGTTGCTCGGCGCCGTACCCTGCACCCACCATTTGGCCCGGTACACCTTGCCGTCGTAGACGGCGCACTGGCCCGCCGTGTAGACGGCAGCGGCGCTCCAGGCTGTGCAACTGTCGCTGGCGGCCGTGGCGGCCAGCAGGGTCGAGGGGGGTTCGGTGGTGGAATTGCCGCCGCAAGCAAGCAGCGCGCTGCCCAGCAAGCCAGCCATCAAGGGCGAGGCCAGCCGGCTAATTTGCCGTTTCTTCACAATGTCTCCTGAACGTTATACGAAAACTATCGAAGTAGCTTTTTATGTTGTACGTAAAGAAAGCACAGCGAAGCGTCGGCTTTCTGCACAGAGAATGCGACGCCTTAAATTGGTAGTCAAGTGGTTTTATATAACGGTGTTTTTTACAATACCAGTGCTGGCGATCGCTGCGCTGGCCAGCGATGCGGCAGTGAATGAAGGGGGCGAAAAAAAGGCCGCTGTGTGGCAGCGGCCGGCAATACCGCGCAGGATGCGCGACGGCAAGTGGTATTAAGGCTTACCGCGCGTCCGGGGGACCTTATCTGTTCAGCACGTATTTCGCCAGGACCGCCGCATCGGCGTCGCTGAGCTGGCTGAATGGCGGCATGGGCACGGGGCCCCATTTACCGGCACCGCCGTTGCGGATGTTGGCCGCCACGGCGGCGACGCTATCCTTGCCCTTGTATCTGGCGGCCACTTCCGCAAAGCTGGGGCCGACGACTTTCTGGTCGATGGCGTGGCATGCCATGCAGCCATTTGCCGCCAGCAAGGTTTTCACATCCTTGCCGCCGGCGGCCGGGACAGCGGCTGCGGCGGGCTTCACTACGGCGGCAGGCGCTGCCGCGCCCCGCTCCGCGCCATAGGTTTTCACCAGGTAGTCGACCATGGCCGGCATGTCCGCGTCGTCAAACTGGGCGCCGAACGGTTTTTTCATCTTCTTGACGGTCGCTTCCCAGTAGGCGCGCGGCGAAGCGGGCGGCTGGCTCGATGCGTACTGGGCCGCGTGGCAGGTCATGCAGTTGCGCTGCACCAGCTGGTAGCCGGGCAATTCGCTGGGTTTGTAGGCCGCCGTTTCGGGCGGCAAATGAATTTCCAGCGCGCCCGCGTTACCGGCAAGCGCCAGGGCCACGGCGGTGGCGAATGTTCTTATCAGCATCTGGTTCTCCTCACACTGCGTCGATGCGCGTGGTTTCCACCACGTTGCGCATATAACCCATGGGATTCCACAGGGCTTTCATCGGCTGGCTCTGGCCGATGCGGTTGACGGCGCGTACCATCAGCACATGCTTGCCCTTGCGCGGCGCCTTCATGACCATCGTCCACTCGCGGAACGAGAAGCGGCCCAGGTCCTTGCCCAGCTTCGCTTCCTGCCACGTCTGGCCGCCGTCTGTCGACACCGTCACCTCGCTGATGCCCTGCCCGCCATCGAAGGCGATGCCGCGCAAGGCCAGGTCGCGCCCCGCCTTCACTTGCGCGCCATCTTGCACACTGGTGATGAAGGAGCGCACGTTCAGGCGGCTGATCGGCGTCGTCTTGCCCACCGGCGTACCCGGCTCGATGAAGCCGGAACCGTTGTCGGGGATGCGGTAGCCCGTGCTCATCCAGAAGCCGTCGAACGGTTTGTCGAGCACGGTGATGTCGCTCAGGTGCTTGACCCAGTAGGTGCCATAGAACCCTGGCACGATCAGGCGCAGCGGATAGCCGTTGAGGAACGGGATGTCTTCGCCATTCATGGCCCAGGCCAGCAGGACGTCGCCGGCCATGATGTGCTCGACGGACAAGGCTTTCTGGAAGTCGGGACCATCGCCCACGGGCGGCGTTTCCAGGCCATTGAACGCCACTTGCACGGCATTGGCCGCGATGCCGGCTTTTTCCAGCACGGTTTTCAGGGGGATGCCCGTCCAGCGGGCATTGCCCATGGCGCCATTGCCCAGCTGCCCGCCATTCGCGCGCGGGGCGAAGAAGCCGCGGCTGTTGCCCGAACATTGCGTCACGGCCACCACGTCGACCGGGTCGGCCAGCTGTTTCAGTTCGGCCAGCGACAGCTCCAGCGGCGTCTTGACGAGGCCGGCGATGCGCAAGCGGTAGCTGCCGCCATCTATGCTGGTCGGCAAGCCGCTCCAGTGATAGCGCACGAAAAACGCGTCGTTGGGGGTAATCGCGCCCTCATTGAACACGCTGAACGGCGTTTCCAGCTGGGGCGGGCGGCTGGTCAGCAGGATCAGCGGGCGCTTTTGCGGGAAGGCCACCAGTTCGCGCTCGCCATTTTCAAACGGCAAGGTAAGGGAAGCGGAGGCAGCCAAGGCTGACCCAGGCCCCGCCACGGCGGCCGCGCCCAGGGCGGCCGTCGTGCGCAGGAAGCGGCGCCGGCCTGCAGGCAACAAGGTTGTATCAGACATGTTTGAGCTCCACTTTGGTGTCGGCCGCTTCGCCGCCGTTGCGGTCATCGTTGACCAGTTTCTTGATGTAGTACATGACGCTCATGATGACCACGCTCAACAGGCCGAACCAGAACGACACGCGCTGCTCCGTATCGGACGACACGCTCATGGCGCCGAGGATCACCAGCATGGCGAAGATGGTGAAATACGTCAGGTAGGGAAACAGCCACATGCGCACCTTGATGCGTTCCGGGCATTCGCGCTCCAGGCGGCGGCGCAAACGCAATTGAGATATCGCAATCAGCAGGTAGACGAACAGGATCAGGATGCCGTAGGAATTGACGATGAAGGGGAATACGAGGTCGGCCGACACGTACGAGACGGCAATGGCAAAATAGGCGAACAAGGTGCTGAACAGGATGGCGCGAATGGGCACGCCGTTCTTGCTCAGCTTGACCAGGCCCGTCGGGGCATCGCCGCGGCGCGTCAGCGCAAAGATCATGCGCGACGAGGCGTACAGGCTGGAATTCAGCGCCGACAGCACGGCCGTCAAAATGATGGCGTTCATGATGTGGGCCGCGTACGGAATGTTCATGACCGTCAGGGCGCTGACGAAAGGCGTGGCGATGGCCGGCGAATCCCAGGGCACGATGCAGACGACGACGAACATGGAGCCGACATAAAACATCAGCACGCGGGTGACGACGGAATTGGTGGCGCGGGCGATGGCCTTGGCCGGGTCCGACGTTTCGGCGGCGGCGATGGTGACGATCTCGGCGCCCGAATAAAAGGCCGTGGCGGCAACGGCGCCGCTGAGCACGGGTCCCCAGCCGTGCGGCATGAAGCCGCCATGGCTGGTCAAAAAGCCCAGAGTCGGGATGCTGTTAGGCAAGCTACCCGTGATGAACAGGGCGCCGACGAACAGGAAGACGACGATGGCGACCACCTTGATCGAAGCGAACCAGAACTCGAATTCACCGAAGGCTTTCACCGAGAACAGGTTGAGCACCGTCATCGACACGAGCAAGACCAGGCTGATGGCCCACGAGGGCACGTCGGGCAGCCAGAAATTGACCAGCTTGGCGCCAGCGATGGCTTCCAGGGCCACGACGACGACCCAGAAATACCAGTACATCCAGCCGCTCATGAAGCCGAGGAATTTCGAGACTTTCGGCTTGTCGTCGAAGGCCAGGCGCGCATATTCGTAAAAGGAGCCGACCACGGGCAGGGACGAGGCCAGCTCGCCCAGCATGCGCATGATCAGGACGACCAGGCCGCCCGTGAGCAGGAAGGATAGGATGGCGGCCGGGCCGGCGGCCTTGGCAATGACGCCGCTGCCGACAAAGAGGCCGGCGCCGATCACGCCGCCGATGGCGATCATGCTCATGTGGCGTTGCTTCAGCGAATGCTGCAAGCCCGTGTTGTTGTGGTTGTCGCTAATCATGTGTGTCTCCTAGTAATATCTGAAGCTCGGTGCGCCCTGGCCTGCTGCGGCTTGTTCCTGCCGCGCGGCTTTGTTTTATTTGGGCAACACCGTCAAGCAGCATCGATACATCATCAAATCAGTCTGGTTGGCTGCATGCCATAAGTCAATCTGGAAATGCAGCGGCCCGGCGCGGCGCCCGAGGGGCAAGCGCGCTGGAGGATACGTACGGGGTATGGCTCAGTTATTGCTGGTTAAAAAATGGGAGCGGCGGCAACACTTGTGGCATTAGCGCCACTCCCGGGAACGTCTTACACCTTGCCCTTCCATGGCACGAGGGTACGTTCGAGGTAGCGCATCATCAAATCAAACAGGAAAGCGAAGAAGCCGATCACGATAATGCCCATGATCACCACATCGCTGGCGAGGAACTCGGAGGCGCTCAGCACCATGTAGCCGAGGCCGCGCGTGGCCGCCACCATTTCGCCCGCCACCAGGGTAGTCCAGCCCACGCCGATGCCGATGCGCATGCCGGTGAGGATTTCCGGAATCGCGGCGCGCAGGATCACGTGCACGATCACCTGGAAACGGGTAGCGCCCATCGAGTAGGCCGCATGAATTTGCTCCAATGAAACAGAGCTGACACCGGCGCGGGCCGCGATGGCCATCGGCGCAAAGATGGCCAGGAAGATCAGGTAGACCTTCGAAAACTCGCCGATGCCGAACCAGATGATAACCAGTGGCAAGTAAGCGAGGGGCGGCAGCGGACGGTAGAACTCGATCAAGGGATCGAAGATGCCGCGCGCCACGCGGTTGACGCCCATCATCACGCCGACGGGGATGGCGAACAGGCAAGCCAGGCCAAAGGCGCCGAACACGCGCACCAGACTGGCGACGGTATGTTCCCACAGGGTGGCGCCGCCAAAGCCCGTGGTGGCCGCCATGATGAATTTTTCATAGACAGCTTGCGGCGACGGCAGGAACAGCGGTTTCACGAGGCCGCTGGCCGTCACGCCAAACCACAGCAAGAGCACGGCGATGACGGTGACGGTGGCGATGCGGCTGGAATTGCCCTGCCCCGGCGCGCCGAACGCTTCGCCGGGCATGGCGCAGCGGGGAGCGAACAGGCGGCCAAAAAAGCCGGCGCGCTTGGCGGTGGTGGGAGGAAATCCCACGACGGATGGGCTATGCATGGGACACCTCCAGCTCTTTATTGACGGCGCGCTCGTCGCCATAAATGATGTTGAGCACTGTTTCGCGCATCTTGATGAAGTCCGGGCTCGATTTCACGGCGCGCGCATCGCGGCATTCGAGGAAGCGCTTGTTGAAATCGAGTTCATACGTGTGCGTGATGCGGCCCGGACGGGGCGACATGACGATCAGCCGGTTCGCCAGGAACAGCGCCTCGTCGACGCTGTGGGTAATGAAGAAGAACATGGTGCTGGACTTGGCCCAGATATCGAGCAGCAATTCCTGGATGGTTTCGCGGGTCAGCGCATCGAGCGCCGCCATCGGTTCATCCATCAGCAGCATGGCGGGATTGCTGGTCAGGGCGCGGGCGATGCCCACCCTTTGCTGCATGCCGCCCGACAACTGATAAATCATGTTGTCGTGAAAGTCCTTCAAGCCGACCAGCGCCAGGTTCTTGGCCGCCTGTTCGCGCCGCACGGCTTTCGGCACGCCTTGCAGTTTCAGGCCGAATTCCACGTTTTCCATTACGTTCAGCCATGGCAGCAAGGCATGTTTCTGGAACACCACGCCACGGTCGGCGCCCGGCCCTTCCACTTTATTGTCGCCGAGCATGATTTCACCCTTGGACGGGGCGATAAAGCCCGCCATCAGGCTCAGCAAGGTTGTCTTGCCGCAACCGGAAGCACCGAGCGCGACGACGAAGTCGCCGCTATTGATGGTGAGATTGATATTATTTAAGGCATGTACGCGTTCACCGGCCGTCTTGCCCGGATAAATCACGCTGACATCCTTGACGTACAGATTTTCCATCGTGTCCCCACAGTTCTGTTCAACGCATTCTGTTCAGTCAGCGCGCCCGCAGGCGCGCCATCGCACAACGTTTACTTCAGCAGGCCGGCGGCCTGTGCATACCTGGGTGTCACATATTTGGCGTAATCGGGAGCCAGGCTGTCGATCTTGCCTTCAGCTTTCAAAAATTGCGCCGTGGCCAGCAAGGCTTGCGCCACGCCGCCCTTCGCGCCGCCACCGAGCCAGGCCGGCGACGCCTGCTCCTGCAGCGATGGATAGGCGTACAGGGCCACGGAAGCGGCCACGTCCTTGGCAGCCGCGCCCGAATGCTTGACGTTGGCTTTCACTTGCGGGGAATCGATGGTCCACGCCTTCGGATTGGCGCGGTAGTCGGCGTCGGCAGCAGCCATCACCTTGACGAACTTGGCCATGAAGTCGGCGTTCGCCTCGCCCCAGGCGCGCTCGACGGCCATGCCGTCGAACGTGGCCTTGCCCTTCTTGCTCAGTTCGCCGGAAGTGACGAGCACCTTGCCGTTTTGCTTGAGTTTGCTCAAGGCCGGGTCCCACACGAAGGCGGCATCGATGTCGCCCCGTTCCCAGGCGGCGGCGATCTGGTTCGGCTGCATGTTGAGCAATTTTACTTCCGTGGGCTTGATGCCCCACGTTTCCAGCGCGAACATGGTGTGGAAGTGTGTGGTGGAAACAAACGGCACGGCGATCTTCTTGCCGCGCAAGTCGGTCGGTTTGCTGATGCCGGCGCCATTGCGGGCCACCATCGCTTCGGCTTCGTTGATGTCGTCGATGATCCAGAACAGCTGCAGGTCGACGCCGCGGCTGACGGCCGCCGTCAATGGGCTGGAACCGATGACGCCGATCTGCACGTCGCCGGACGCCATGCCGGTCGCTACCTTGGCGCCCGAGTCGAACTTGCGCCAGTTGATTTTATAGCCGGTGGTCTTTTCCACCTCGCCGCTGGCGATCGCCACCAGGAACGGGCCGTTGATTTCCTGATAGGCAATCGTCACTTCCTTGCCCTGCGCGAAGGCCGTGCCGCTTGATGCGACCGCCACGCCCAGCACCAGGGTGCCGAGGACGGCGCGGCGCATCGTTGAAAAAACCGTGTTTTTGCTCGTATTAGTGTTCATGTCTCACTCCAAGATTTATTGTTATGTGTGAACGTTCGGGCAATCTCATCCCTTGCGGGAGGCGCCGCTGGTTGCTCTTTGTCAACCATGCGACGGCTTAGTACGGCTACTGCGATTACTATTTAAAACACTTCATCCTTCAAGTGATACCAGCGGTACAGAAAGCGCTGGCCAAGGCGGCGGAACGGAGCGAACGCTTGCGACTCGACCAGTTCCATCATGTTCGGGTACGGCAGTTTCGAATTGAAAATCGGCAAGCCCGTGTCGCTGGCCTTGCCCGCGATGCGTTCGGCCATGCGCCGGCCCGCCTGCGCCGAGTACATGACGCCGTTGCCGCCGTAACCGAGCGAATAGAAGATCGATTGCTTGGGGTCCGGCTGCACGATGCGCGGCATCATGTCGTGGCTGACGTCGACCCAGCCCCACCACGAATAATCGATGGGAATACCGGTCAGCGCGGGGAACTTGCGGTGCAGGTCATTGATCAAAAACTGTTTGTACTTGTCGTCCGGCGCGTCGGCGCCCGTGATGGCGCTGCGGCTGCCGATCTGCACGCGGTTGTCCGGCATCAAGCGGTAGTAGTGGCGCAGGATGCGCGTATCCGTGATCACCTGGTGGGTGCGGAAGTTGCACGCCTCGATTTCCGCCGCGGTCAGTGGCCGCGTGACGAGCGAATTCGATAAAATCGGCAGCAAACGGTTTTTCACTTGCGGATGCAGATGGGGCGAGGTGTAGCCGCCCGTGGCCACGGCCACGGATCGGGCACGCACCACGCCGCCCGGCGTTTGCAGGTAGTGCACGCCGTTGCGCGTTTCCCAGCCCATCACGGGGCTGGACGGGTGCACCTTGGCGCCCAGCGCGCGCGCCTTGCGCAGGTAACCGAAGGCCAGCTTGCCCGCGTGGATACCGATGCCTTCCGGCTCGTGCAGCGCGCCGGCCGCTTCCTTGTCATCCACATACTCGCGCTTGACGGTGTCTGCGTCGAGGATGCGCGCGTCATACTTGAAGATCTCGCGCATGACCTTGGCTTCTTTTTCCAGCGCGGGCATGGCTTTCGCCTTGTGGGCGATGTACAGGTGGCCGCCCGGCTGCGGGTCGCAATCGATGTCGGCCGTGATCTTCTTGAATGTCTGCATCGCGTCGCACACTTCCGCGTGCAATTTGAGGGCTGTGTCCATGCCGTAACGCGCGATCCACTGCGAGCGCTTCAGGCGGCCCGTCGTGCATTGCGCCTGGCCGCCGTTGCGCGTGCTGCAGCCCCAGCTGACCCGGTTCGCCTCCAGCACGGTGGCCTTGATGCCGTGTTCCTGGGCCAGGAAGATGGCGCAGGAGAGACCGGTAAAACCCGAGCCGATGATGGCCACGTCGACGTCGATGTCATGCGTGATGGGACCGTCGTCGGCAGGCGGCTCGCCGGCCGTGCCGATCCAGTAGGTAGGCGCGTAGGCATTGCCGTGGCCGGGGCGCTGGGCCACCAGCGGATCGAAGGCGGGATCGTAGGGCGTGCGGGCGGCGGTGCTGTGGCTGCCCAGTACGTCAGATGGAGTGTCGACAGGTTTGTTCATGATCATTCCTGGTGAACGTACTGGCTTAAGCTTTGACGACGGGTGGGCGATCCTTGCGGAAGGCATTCTTCACGGCGATCTTGCCGTCGCGGAAAGTGAAGATGTCGACCATGCGCGCTTCGATGCGCGTGCCGTCCGCCTTGGTGCCGGCAAAGGTCGATTCCGTCACGCCGCGCTGGCCGCTGACGAAGTGCTTCGGGTTGAGCCAGGCGGCGTCGGGAAAGGTTTGCCAGGCCAGTTCGAAGCCGGCGCGCACGGCATCGCGGCCGACAAAACTCTTGCCCAGCAAGTCAGGACCGGCCACGGCGTGGAATTCGCAGTCGTCGGCCATGGCAGCCATCAGGGCCTCGATATCGTGACGGTTCCAGGCATCGCCGAAGGCTTGCAGGAAGTCGGTGGTGACGGCGTCGGTGTGCGGTACAGGGTGGTTCATGGTGGTCTCCGTAAATCGTTTTTGATACGCTACGTTCCGTTTTTTGTCTTTTATTGAATTTAAGCCTTAAGCATGGCCTTGTCAAATCAAATAATCCAAAAAACGGGACGCCTTGTATTCTTTAATGAAATTATGATGTTTCCGTGACAATCTGTGAGAATTTGGTCACAACGCTTTGTCGGATTACGCCGGGCTTTCGCCCGGCTAATCCGACCTACGCCAGCGCCACGCGTACGTTGGGTAGGTTGGATTAGCCTGAAAGGCGTAATCCAACAACATCAGCGCATCAAACGTAGTCTTTATACTTATCCAGATGGCGCACCGGCTTGCTCAGCGCATCGCGGCGGAACGGGTCGCCCAGCTCGCGCGTGCACATGATCTCGATGATGGTCGTCTTGCCTTCATTCATCTGCATGTCGATCGCCTTCTTCAGGGCCGGACCCACGTCTTCCAGCTTGTCGACCGTGATGCCTTCGGCGCCCATGGCGCGCGCAATTTCCGCGAAGCTCTGGTTGTCGAGCTCGCCGGCGACGAAACGGCGGTTGTAGAAATCGACCTGGTTCTTCTTTTCCGCGCCCCACTGGCGGTTGTGGAACACCACGGCCGTCACGGGAATGTTGTGGCGCACGCAGGTCATCGTTTCCATCAGGCTCATGCCCCAGGCGCCGTCGCCCGCATACGACACGGCCGGACGGTGCGGCGCGGCCACCTTGGCGCCGATGATGGTCGGGAAGGCATAGCCGCAGTTGCCAAAGCTCATCGCCGCAAAGAAGCTGCGCGGCTTTTCAAAGCGCAGATAACTGTTCGCCACCGAGTTGATGTTGCCGATGTCGGTCGATACCATCACGTCTTCCGGCATGGCTTTTTCCAGCTCGCGCAAGACCTGGCGCGGGTGCAGATAGTTGCCCGGCTCTTTCTTCTGCTCTTCGATCATGTCCAGGCTGTACGCATCCTTTTCATGGGTCCAGTTCGTCAATTCCTCTTCCCACGCGGCCTTTTCCGCTTGCACGGTGGCGTAGCGCTCGTCGCGCGTGGCGTCGCAGTCCAGCGTCTTGCCATCGAGGCGGGCAATAATCGCCTTGGCGGCCGCCTTGGCGTCGCCGCAGATGCCCACCGAAATCTTCTTGACCAGGCCCAGCATCTTGTTGTCCGCATCGATCTGGATGATCTTCGCGTTCTTCGGCCAGTAATCCATGCCGTGCTGCGGCAAGGTGCCGAACGGTCCCAGGCGCGAACCCAAAGCGACGACGACGTCGGCCTTGGCGATCAGCTTCATGGCCGCCTTCGAGCCTTGATAGCCGAGCGGGCCGCACCACAGCGGGTGGCTGGCGGGAAACGAGTCGTTATGCAGATAGCTGTTCACGACGGGGGCGCCGAGGCGCTCGGCCAGGGCCTTGCACTCCTCGATCGCTTCGCCCATGACGACGCCGCCGCCCGAGATAATCACGGGGAACTTGGCTTTCGCCAAGAGCTCCGCCGCATCGTTGAGGCTTTGCTCGCCGCCGGCGCCGCGGTCCAGGCGGTTCGGTTTCGGGATTTCCGCCTTGATTTCGCCATAAAAATAATCGCGCGGGATGTTCAGTTGCGTCGGACCCATTTCCGACATGGCGCGGTCGAAGCAGCGGCCCGTGAATTCCGCCATGCGGGCGGGATTGGTCACGTGGCCTTGATATTTCGTGAATTCCTCGAACATCGGCAACTGGTTCGCTTCCTGGAAGCCGCCCAGGCCCATGCTCATCGTGCCCGTCTCCGGCGTGATGATGACGACGGGGGTGTGCGCCCAGTAGGCGGCGGCAATGGCCGTGACGCAATTGCTGATGCCGGGGCCGTTCTGGCCGATGACGACGCCGTGGCGGCCCGAGACGCGGGCATAGCCGTCGGCCATGTGGCCGGCGCCCTGCTCGTGCACGACGGGGATCAGGCGGATGCCGGCGGGGGCAAAAATGTCCATCGGGTCCATGAAGGCCGAGCCCATGATGCCGAACATGTCGGTCACGCCATTGGCGGCCAGGGTTTCCACGAACGCTTCGGAAGGCGTCATCTTTTGCGGGCCGGTGGGGGTGGCCGCTGCGGCGGCGGCTTTTTGCTCGGTCATGTCATTCATGGGTGTCTCCTGGTCTGTGGTAATGAACTGCAGCGTATTTATCAACTTATTTATCAAAAAACGGTATATTTTGTTCCGAAATTTGATATACAATTCAATTTAAGCGTTCGGCAATCAAAAGTCAAACAGAATTTCGAGGAAACGGTACAATTTGAGTTCGAAAATGAAATAAGCTGATGTAACACTCAGATACCCAACCGAGGCCACCATGGACATGATTTCATCCCCAAAACTTGAGCCGGAAAAACTGGAAGGCGACACGCCCACGATGCGTTTGTTTGCCTTGCTGGAAGTGATTGCCGAAAAAGACCAGTTGCTGTCGCTGCAAGCGCTGGTGGAAGAAACGGGGCTGCCGAAGCCCACTTTGCACCGCATGCTGCAACAGCTGGAAAGCGTGGGCGTGCTGCAGCGCGAAAGCGACGGTCGCCACTACAGCACGGGAGTGCGCCTGCGCCGCCTGGCGTCTAACCTCTTGATTAACAACACCTTCCATGGCGCCCGCCGCATGGTCTTGCGCCAGCTGGTCGAGGAAGTGGGCGAAAGCTGCAACCTGACGGCCTTCAGCGGCAGCGAAGTGGTGTACCTGGACCGGGTGGAAACGGCGGCGCCGCTGCGCTTCTACCTGCATCCGGGTTCCCGGGTGCCCGCGCACTGCTCGTCGAGCGGCAAGCTGTTCCTGGCGCAAATGACGCCCGTGCAACGGCGGCGCCTGCTGGGCCACATGGAATTGACGCGCTTTACGGACAAGACGGAAACGGACCCCGTCAAGCTCGAGCGCGAACTGGAACTGGTGCGCCGCAACGGCTATGCGCTGGACGACGAGGAATTCCTGCCCGGCCTGCTGTGCGTGGCCGTGCTGGTGCCGAACCCGAACGGCCGCTCGAACCTGGCCGTGGCCATCCAGGCGCCCATCATCCGTTTGACGCACGACAAGGCTTTACATTTCTTGCCAGCATTGCAACGCGCCGCGCAAGCCCTGGCCGCCATCGAATCGGAAACCATGCCGACGACGGGCGGGGACGACGACGCATTGCAGGCAGGTAATTCATAACCGCTGCGGCACCCATGCTGCGGCTTGACCAGGAGAACAAGGTGCCAGATTCACGCCAACATCCCCCCGCCGCCGCAGCGCAATCCTTGCAGTCCGTGCGCAGCCTGTTCCATATCGACAGCGACCTGCTCGTGCCCGTCTTCACGGAACGCGATTCGCACGTGCCCGACATCGATCCCGCCTACCGCTTCAACAAGGACGTGACCCTGGCCATCCTGGCCGGCTTCACGCATAACCGCCGCGTGATGGTGCAGGGCTTGCACGGCACGGGCAAGTCCACGCATATCGAACAGGTGGCGGCGCGCCTGAACTGGCCTTGCGTGCGCGTCAACCTGGACGGCCACATCAGCCGCCTGGACCTGGTCGGCAAGGACGCCATCGTGCTGCGCGAACAACAGCAGGTGACGGAATTCCAGGAAGGCATCGTGCCCTGGTCCTTGCAGCGTCCCGTGGCCCTGATCTTCGACGAGTACGACGCGGGCCGCCCCGACGTGATGTTCGTCATCCAGCGCATCCTCGAGCGCGACGGCAAGTTCACCCTGCTCGACCAGAACCGGGTCATCACGCCCCACCCCCACTTCCGCCTGTTCGCCACATCGAACACGGTGGGTCTGGGCAACCTGAACGGCATGTACCACGGCACGCAAGTGCTCAATCACGCGCAGATCGACCGCTGGAATATCGTTGCCACATTAAACTATTTGCCGCAGGACGAGGAAACGGACATCGTGCTGGCACGTGTCCCGGCCATGAATGACGCGGCGGGCCGCCAGCTGGCAAGCAGCATGGTGGCCGTGGCCAGCCTCACGCGCCACGGCTATGCGGCGGGCGACCTCGCTTGCCTGATGTCGCCGCGCACGGTGATCACCTGGGCCGAGAATTGCCAGATCTTCCGCGATCCGGCCCTGGCCTTCCGCCTGTCCTTCCTCAACAAATGCGACGAGGCCGAGCGGCCCATGGTGGCCGAGTACTACCAGCGCTGTTTCAACGAGGAATTGCTGGCGACGGCGCCATGAACGCCGAAGCGACCGCGCCTGCCCCCTACACGCGCGAGCAGCAGGAAACGGATGAGTTGTGCGCGGGCGCCATCCGGGCGCTCAGCGGACAGGCGGCGATCCGCTACCGGGGCCGGCGCCTGCACGACGGCCACCGCCCCCTGCCCATCCACGCCGCCCATCTGCAGCCCGATGCGGCGCTCGAGGATTTGCCCTCGCTGCGCGGCGCGGCCGACAGCGTGGCCCTGCGTTTGCTGCACACGGACGCTGCCCTGCACAAGTCGCTGTGCCCGCTTGACCCCGTGGCGCGGCTCGTCTTCGAGCTGCTGGAGCAACTGCGCGTGGAAACCCTGGCGCCAGAGCAGCATGCGGGCGTCATCGCCAACCTGCGCCACCGTTTTACGGCATGGTCGCACGCGTTCTACGATTCCGGCCTGGCCGAGGGCGCATCGGGCTTGCTCTTGTATACAGTGTTCCAGATGTGCTGGTCGCGCCTGACGGCCCGGCCCGTGCTGGAAAAGACGGAAGATTTCATCGAGGCGACGCGCTGGTCCCTGTCCTCGCAGCTGAGCGGCGACCTGGCGGGCTTGCGCCGCCACCGCGCCGACCAGGCCGCCTTTGCGCGCCACGCGCTGGCCATCGCCCACGCCGTCGACGCCATGCTGAAAGAGGCGCAAGCGGCGCGCGAGGGCAGCCAGGACGACGGGGGCGACGCGAAGGCGCAGGCAGCCTTCAAGCTGCTGCTCGATTTCGACAGCGACAACGACCACCTTCCCGATGCCGCCCCGCTGGGCGAGAGCCGCGCCTTCAGCGACGGCGATGGCGGCTACAAGGCTTACTCCACGGCCTACGACCGCGAAGACAAGGCGGGCGAGCTCGTGCGCCGCGCCCTGCTGCTCGACTACCGCGAACGCATGGATGCGCGCATCGCCAGCCTGGGCATCAACACGGCCCGCCTGGCGCGGCGCTTCACGCAATTGCTGGCCGTGCCCCAACGCGACGGCTGGTCGTTCGGCGAGGAAGAGGGTTATATCGACGGCCGGCGCCTGGCCCAGCTGATCAGCTCGCCGTCCGAGCGCAGGCTGTTTCGCAAGGAACAATTCCTGCCGCAGGCCGATTGTCTCGTCACTTTTCTTGTCGATTGCTCCGGTTCCATGAAGACGCACGCGGAATCCGTGGCCGTGCTGCTCGACATATTGCTGCGCGCGCTGGACCAGGCGGGCATCACGACGGAATTGCTGGGCTTTACGACGGGCGCGTGGAATGGGGGAAGAGTCAAACGCGACTGGATGCGCGCCCGCTCGCCCGCCAACCCGGGCCGCTTGAACGAACTCGTGCACATGGTGTTCAAGGATGGCGAGACGAACTGGCGCCGCGCGCGGCCCGATATCGCCGCCCTGCTGAAGGCGGACCTGTACCGCGAAGGCGTCGATGGCGAAGCCGTGGATTGGGCGTGCCAGCGCATGCTGGCGCGCCCGGAGCGGCGGCGCATCCTGCTCGTCGTGTCAGATGGTTGCCCGATGGATACGGCCACGAATCTGGCCAACGACGAGTTTTACCTGGCCCAGCATCTGAAACAGGTGGTGGCGCGCCGCGAAGCGCAGGGCGCCGTGGAAATTTGCGGGCTGGGACTGGGCCTGGATTTGGGCGCCTACTACAGCCGCAGCCTGGCCACCACCCTGCCCGCCTCGCTGAACAATGAACTGTTCAGCGAGATCGCGCAGTTGCTTGGCGGCTTGAGGCGATAAGGCTTCAAGCCACTTCGTAGCGCACCGTGTGCGCCTCCATCGGCAGCGGGATTTCCCAGTTCCACAGCATCGCTTGCAACTTCTTGTTGCTGAGCGAGGTGTCGCGCTGGCCGTTGCGCCTGAGTAATTCCTTGCGCGGCTGCTCCAGGTACACGAGCTCCACCTGCGCATGGTATTTATACAACAGGTTGAGCGTCTTTTCGCGCATCAGTTTTGACAGATGCGTGGCATTCCACACGAACGGTTCACGCAGGCGCAACAGTTCGCGCGCCCGCTCTTCCGCATAGTCGCCCACCTGCCCCTCGTTCTTGCCGTGCTTCAAGCCCAAGGCCGTCCGCGCATCGTCAAACGACACGACGGGCAGGCGCGGATGGTGCTTGTCCACCCACGTATTCTTGCCCGAGGCGGGCAAGCCCGACATGACGATCACGTGCGAACCCGGCTCCTGGAACAGGGAATAGTCGGGATGCGCCTCGGCACCACGAAAGTATTTGACGCGCGTGTGGTCGTCGACAAAGGCGCGCCGCTGGCCATAGCAGCCTTCCTCGCGCGCCAGTTCGCGGAACAGTTCGATGGCATCCAAAATACGCTGCGGGTCGGGGCAGATGCGGCCGCGAATATCGGCCTCGGCCAGCATGGCCAGCAGGCGGATATCGACCTGCCATGACAGTTCGCGCACGGTGAACTCCGGCGTGACGCCGCGCCGCGATGTTTCCAGCGCAAAGAACGGCACCTGGTGCACATTGATCAGGCGGCAGATCTCCTCGCGCACGGCAAACGGCACGTCGCAATCCCACAGGGCGATACGCGCATCGAGCGCCCCCTTGCGCGAGTGGCCGGGCTGGCCGATGGCGCCCGTCACCGGGTCGATCACCGTGGTGCTGCACTTGGCCACGTCGTGCAGCAAGGCGGCCAGGAACACGATTTCCTGTTCCGCGCGCGTGGCTTGCTGGTAGTCGGGCATGCGCAGCAGGGATTCCACCACCATCATCGTATGCGTCCATACATCGCCTTCCGCGTGATAGACGGGGTTTTGCGGCGTCGTCTTGGCCAGTTCCAGCTGCGGAAAGGCGGCAAGGCAGGCGCTGAAGTCGGGCGACTGACCCGCTTGCGGCACCAGTTGCCGAAGGGTTTTCCAGTTCATCATTGCGTACTCCTTGAGAATGCTGCCAGTTCGTCGAGCGACTGGCAAGTGTGCAAGCCCAGGCTCTCCCAGGTGACCAGCGGCTGCGGCGCGTACAGGTCCACGCCGTCCGCCAGCTGGTTCGGGATCAATGGCCGCGTGCTGTGGTGCGAACCGCTGTCGAGGATGGTTTGCGTAAAGTCATGGCGCACCAGCTTGTAGCGGGCCAGCACTTGCTCGTCGTCTTCCACTTTCAGGTACAAGCCTTCCGCGTGGTCGGACTTGTCCGTCTGCTTCCAGCACAGGTCCAGCGGCAAGCGCTCGCGCGCCACCACGTTTTCAAAGGCGTCGCGCCACAGCCGGGACTTGGCCAGCGAGTGGCGCAGCAGCTGCCACAGCTGTTTCGGCGCCGTGGGCATCAGGCCCGCATACAGTACGGGCACGGACAGCACGGGCGAGCCGGCCAGCATGGCGTGGCGGCGCGCCGTCGACAGGAACATTTGCGTACGGCGGCAATACACGTCGAATTCGTTGAAGTAATGGGGCAGCCGGTCGTAAAACACGGAATGCTTGCTGTAAGACCATTCGCCAAACAGCACATACTGGTCTTCCAGCAAGCCCAGCAAGGCATGTTCGTGCGCGTGCGCCCACGGTTTCAAGAGGTTGAACTGGCGTTCGCTGCCGCCGCCCGCCAGGTAATGGCCGCGCGACTGCAGCAACACCTCGCCCGCATCGCTGAACGACACGGCGGAGTTGGCGCCATCGATTTTTTCTTCGATGACGACGTACTGGCCCGCCAGCTTTTTCAGCGGCATCTGGTCGGAACCGTCGTCGCCGTCCTGCAGGCGCGAGCCTTCCAGGTGCGGCGTGCGCGGGTATTTGAATAAAGGCAAAGATTGTAAAAACATAGCGTCCCACGCCGCGTTCACCGGGGCGTGTCCATACAGGGTCAGGGGTGCTGACGACGTGTTCGGGCGTGGACGATCAGGACAGTGGTCCTGGATACGTGTGCGGAGGGAGCAAAAACAGTGCCGCAGCAATCGGGGGCGTCAACGCGCCGAACGATGCTGCAGAGAGCATTTCGTCAGCGTTAGCAGGTGATGGCGAAGTAGCGAGGCACTTTTGGCTCCAATAAGGAAGAGGTTCGAGAAAGAACCGCGAATATAAAGGCTGTTTGATTATTTTGCAAGTGCCGCACGATTAGTGCAGCAACTGCGGCATGGCCGCCGCCATCAGCGACAGGCCGATCAGGGTCAGCACGGCAAACGCGATGCGGCGCATGCCGCGCTGGGCGATCGGCGGCGGGTAGCGCTTGCCGGCCATCGTGGCCAGCACGCCCACGGGCAAGGCCAGCGCGCACAAAAATAACACTTTCGCATCGAGCTGGCCCTGGCTGCCCGCCATCAGCGAGCGCCCGCCCGCGCTGATGGCGAAGAGAAAGATCAGGCTGTAGCGGATGGTGGTTAAACTCATTTCCTGGCGATAAAACTGATACACGAGCGGTGGCCCGGCCAGCGAAAACAGGCCCGAGAACAGGCCGCCGCACACGCCGCTGATGAAGAAACTGCGCTTGTCGGCCGCGCCCGGTCCCGGCGGGGCCTGCAGCAGGATGCTGACGCCGCCATATACGATGGCCGCACCCAATAACAGTTTCAGCACGGGCGCATACGCCTGGTCCAGATATCCCAACAGCAAGACGCCGGCCGCCATGGCCGGCAGCAAGCCAATGCTGGCCGCGCGGATGGCGCGCCAGTCCAGGTGGTGCAAGGCGCCCGGCAAGGCCACGAGGCAATTAGCCAGCGACAATAAGCTGACGAGGGCCGCCAGCGCGGGCACGGGCGCCAGGCCGAGGCCGCTGGCCACGCCCATGACGATCATGCCCAGGCCAAAGCCCGTGACGGTCTGGAAATACGTGCCGGCCGCCACCACGCCCAGCAGCGCCAGCACGGGCAGGCTGAACAACTCAGCGCCCACCCTGGGCCTGCACGGCCGTCACCGCAATCACGTTGTAGACATCGTCGGCGCTGCAGCCGCGCGACAAATCGTTGGCCGGCTTGTTCAAGCCTTGCAGCAAGGGGCCGATGGCGACGGCGCCGCCCATGCGTTCGGCCAGCTTGTAGCCGATATTGCCCGCATCCAGGTTCGGGAACACCAGCACGTTGGCGCGGCCGTTGACGACGGAATCCTTGACTTTTCTCTGGGAAATCTCGGCCACGATGGCCGCGTCGAGTTGCACGTCGCCATCGATGGCCAACAGCGGACGCTGGGCCTTGACCCGGTCCGTGGCCGCATGCACCTTGTCGACGGCCGCGTGGTGGGCGCTGCCGCTGGTGGAAAACGACAGCATGGCGACCCGTGGTTCTTCCATCAGCAAGGCTTGCGCGCTGTCGGCGGCGGCCATGGCGATGTCGGCCAATTCCTCGGCCTTCGGGTCGACGACGAGGGCGCAGTCGGAAAAGATGAAACCGCCTTTGAGGCTGTGAAACGGTTCGCACAGCATCATCAGGAAAAAGCTCGACACGAGCTTGAAGGCCGGGTCGACGCCGATGATCTGGATGGCGCTGCGCACCACGTCGGCCGTCGTGTGCACGGCCCCCGCCACGCAGCCGTCGGCGTCGCCCAGGCGCACCATCAGGTTGGCGTAGCACAGCGGATCTTGCACGGCGATGCGCGCCTGCTCCACCGTCATGCCCTTGGCTTGGCGCAGCACGAACAATTGCTGGGCATAGTGTTCCGACTCGTCGGACGTGGCCGGGTCGACCAGGCGCACGGCATCGAGGTCCAGCCCGTGCTCGTGCGCCAGGGCCAGGATGGCGGCCGGCTTGCCGACGAGGGTGATGTGCGCCAGGCCTTCGGCGGCGGCCCGTACGGCCGCCTGCAGCACGCGCGCATCGCCGCCCTCGCACAAGACGATGTTTTTCGGCACGGCACGGGCTTGGTCGATGATGCGGTGCAGGGCTTTCATGGCGACTCCAATTCGGTAAAAAAAGTGCCGGAACCATGGAAGCATGAAGATGGTTCCGGCACATAAAACCCGGCAAGCCGGGGTCATACAAGGATCGGTGAGGGTGGCGTCGGATGAAGCCGGATCGAGGCTAAATTCCGGGGTCAGACCCGCCGGGTCTGACCCCAGCTTTTTGCCGCTGGCTCAGCAATCAAACGTAGTCTTTATACTTATCCAGATGACGCACCGGCTTGCTCAGCGCATCACGGCGGAACGGGTCGCCCAGCTCGCGCGTGCACATGATTTCGATGATGGTCGTCTTGCCTTCATTCATCTGCATGTCGATCGCCTTCTTCAGGGCCGGACCCACGTCTTCCAGCTTGTCGACGGTGATGCCTTCGGCGCCCATGGCGCGCGCGATCTCGGCAAAGCTCTGGTTATCGAGCTCGCCGGCGACGAAGCGGCGGTTGTAGAAATCGACCTGGTTTTTCTTTTCCGCGCCCCACTGGCGGTTGTGGAAGACCACGGCGGTGACGGGAATGTTGTGGCGCACGCAAGTCATCGTTTCCATCAGGCTCATGCCCCAGGCGCCGTCGCCCGCATACGACACGGCCGGACGGTGCGGCGCGGCCACTTTCGCGCCGATGATGGTCGGGAAGGCATAACCGCAGTTGCCAAAGCTCATCGCCGCAAAGAAGCTGCGCGGCTTTTCAAAGCGCAAGTAACTATTCGCCACCGAGTTGATGTTGCCGATGTCGGTCGATACCATCACGTCTTCCGGCATGGCTTTTTCCAGCTCGCGCAAGACCTGGCGCGGGTGCAGATAATTACCCGGCTCTTTCTTCTGCTCTTCGATCATGTCCAGGCTGTACGCATCCTTTTCATGGGTCCAGTTCGTCAATTCCTCTTCCCATGCGGCCTTTTCCGCTTGCACGGTGGCATAGCGCTCGTCGCGCGTGGCGTCGCAGTCCAGCGTCTTGCCATCCAGGCGGGCAATAATCGCCTTGGCGGCCGCCTTGGCGTCGCCGCAGATGCCCACCGAAATCTTCTTCACCAAACCGAGCATCTTGTTGTCGGCGTCGATCTGGATGATCTTGGCATTTTTCGGCCAGTAATCCATGCCGTGCTGGGGCAAGGTGCCGAACGGTCCCAGGCGCGAACCCAGGGCGACGACGACGTCGGCCTTGGCGATCAGTTTCATGGCCGCCTTCGAGCCTTGATAGCCGAGCGGACCGCACCACAGCGGGTGGCTGGCGGGAAACGAGTCGTTATGCAGATAGCTGTTGACGACGGGCGCGCCGAGGCGCTCGGCCAGCGCCTTGCACTCCTCGATCGCTTCGCCCATGACGACGCCGCCGCCCGAGATGATCACGGGGAACTTGGCCTTGGACAAGAGCTCCGCCGCATCGTTGAGGCTTTGTTCGCCGCCGGCGCCACGGTCCAGGCGATTCGGTTTTGGAATCTCGGCCTTGATTTCGCCATAAAAATAGTCGCGCGGGATGTTCAGTTGCGTCGGGCCCATTTCCGACATGGCGCGGTCAAAGCAGCGGCCCGTAAATTCCGCCATGCGGGCGGGATTGGTGACATGGCCTTGATATTTCGTGAATTCCTCGAACATCGGCAATTGATTGGCTTCCTGGAAGCCGCCCAGGCCCATGCTCATCGTGCCCGTCTCGGGGGTAATGATCACGACGGGCGTGTGCGCCCAGTAAGCGGCGGCGATGGCCGTGACGCAATTGCTGATGCCGGGGCCGTTCTGGCCGATGACGACGCCATGGCGGCCCGAGACGCGGGCATAGCCGTCGGCCATGTGGCCGGCGCCCTGCTCGTGCACGACGGGGATCAGGCGGATGCCGGCGGGAGCAAAAATGTCCATCGGATCCATGAAGGCCGAGCCCATGATGCCGAACATGTCGGTCACGCCATTGGCGGCCAGGGTTTCCACGAACGCTTCGGAAGGCGTCATCTTTTGCGGGCCTACTGGAACGGCAGCGGCGGCGGCTTTTTGGTCGGACAAATCGGTCATGGCTCAGTCTCCTTACGGTTTTATAAAAAATCGGTATATTTTGTTCCGATATTTGAAATACGTGTTCAATTTAACGGTTGCGAAATGCGCTGTCAATGAAAATTCATGAAAAATCGGACTGTTTCATTCCTGAATCCGGAATCCGTGACTTAGGCCCACTCCTGAAACAACAATGGCGGCTTATCCGCAACAGACAAGCCGCCATCGTTTTCCTACACCGCCGCGCTTAGAACTTCAGGCGCATGCCGGCCGTGAAGGCGCTCGAGTTATGGCCAGGCAAGGGCACGCTGCCGCCGCTCGATGCGTCGCCGACAAAGTTGGTGCCCGCCCCATCGTTGCTGATGCGCCCGTACGAGGTGTACAGGTTGGTGCGTTTGGACAAGGCGTAGGTGTAGCCGATGGCCAGCTGGCGCCCGCCGCGGTGCGCATTCGTGCGGTCATCCTTGCGGATGTACGAGGCCATCACGCTGCCGGCCGCCCCCACGGGGGCCGACACGCCCAGCATGTAGTCGCGGAAATCCGTGCCCGCATCGTCCTTGTCCGTCTCATACGCGGCGTGCAGCTTGGCGGGGCCGAAATCGTAGGTGCCGCCCAGCAAGGTCACTTTCGCCGTGTTCAGCGGCGTATCCTTGCGGTTGTCGTGCGCCAGGGTCAGCACGAGCGGGCCGTTGGCATAGTCGATGGAAAAGTCGATAGTGCGGCCCAGGGTATTGCTGTCCGGCTTCTCGCCCAAGCCATACATGACGGCGGCCGACAGGCCGTTCACCTTTGGCGTTTCATACATGATGGAATTTTTCGTGCGCAGGCTGGCCACGCTCATCAGGTTGATCGAGGCGCCCGTCATGCCCGTCTCGAAGGGGTCGATATTGTCGAGCGCGGTGAACAGCGGATTGTGCTGCAAGCCCAGGTTCACGGCGCCAAAGCCGCCGGACAGGCCCACGTAGGCCTTGCGCCCGAACAAGGCGCCCTGGCGGTTGGCGCCCGTGTCCACGTCGAGGCCATTTTCCAGCAGGAAGTTGGCTTTCAAGTTATTGCCCAGGTCTTCCGTGCCCTTGAAGCCGATGCGGCTGCCCGACTGCACGCCGGTGGCCAGCTTGGTGACGGAACCGTCCGCGCCGCCGTGCTCGGACGTGAAGCCCGCGTCGAGCAAGCCGTACACGGTGACGGACGACTGGGCGCCGGCGCTGCCGGCGGCGAAGGAAGCCAGGATGGCTGCCGCTACGAGTGTGTGTTTCATGTCATCTCCAGGTATTGTGGTTTTTATGGGTGCTTCAAACAGAATCAACAACGGTGCTGCAGACTGCGGTAAATGCGGCAACTCAGGCGATCAGCCCGGCCATCGGCGACGAGGGCGAGGCGCTCATGACGCCCGCTCTCCGGGGCATGCGTCCGGCCAGATAGGCCTCGCGTCCGCCCTGCACTGCCAGTTTCATGGCGCGCGCCATGCGTATCGGTTCGCGCGCCGCCGCGATAGCGGTATTCATCAAGATACCGTCGCAACCGAGTTCCATGGCGATGGCCGCATCCGACGCCGTGCCGACACCGGCATCGACCAGCACGGGTACACGCGCTTGCTCGATGATCAGGGACAGATTCCATGGATTGAGAATGCCCATGCCCGAGCCGATCAGGGATGCCAGCGGCATGACGGCGATGCAGCCGATGTCTTCCAGCATGCGCGCCTGGATGGGGTCGTCGCTGCAATACACCATCACCTGGAAGCCGTCGCGCACCAGCTGCTCCGCCGCCTTTAACGTTTCCGGCATGTTCGGGAACAGGGTCTTTTCATCGCCGAGCACTTCCAGCTTGCACAGCTGGTGGCCGCCCAGCAGCTCGCGCGCCAGCTGCAGGGTGTAGACGGCGTCGCGCGCGTTGTAGCAGCCGCCCGTGTTGGGCAGGATCGTGTATTTCGACGGCGGAATGAAGTCGAGCAGATTCGGCTCGCCCTTTTCCTGGCCGATGTTGACCCTGCGGATGGTCACGGTGACGATCTCGGCGCCGCTCTCTTCGATGGCCAGGCGCGTTTCCTCGAAATCCTTGTATTTGCCGGTGCCCACCAGCAGGCGCGACTGATAGGTGGTGCCGGCCAGGGTCAGGCCGACGGGGGGGTGGCTGGGGGTGGCGTCGTCTCTCATCGTGGTGCTCTCCTAAGTTGAACTAACGCGGCCTCTGGCCGGGGTGGCTCGCCGCAAAACGCAAAATCGACTTCCGGCCGCCGTCCCGACACGAGGTCGGCGATCGCCCTGCCCGCGCCGCAGCCCATGGTCCAGCCCAGGGTGCCGTGGCCCGTGTTGAGGAACAACTGGCGGTAGCGCGTGGCGCCGATATACGGCACGTTTGAGGGCGTGAGCGGCCGCAAGCCGGCCCAGTAGACGGGGTCGCTGTAATCGCAGGCGTGGGGAAACAGCGTTTGCACGCGGCGCGTGATGGCGGCGCAGCGCACGGGATTGAGTTCGCGCGTGTAGCCGTTCAGCTCGCACGTGCCCGCCACGCGCAGGCGCGATCCCAGGCGAGAAAACACGAGCTTGTGGCCATCGTCCGTGAGCGACACGCTCGGTGCGCTGACGGGGTCGATGATCGGATACGTGGCCGAATAGCCCTTGCCCGGATACAGCATCAAGCGGATGCCCAGCGGCTGCAGCAAGGGCGCGGAAAAGCTGCCCATGGCCACCACCACGGCATCCGCATGCTCGAGGCGGTGGCGGCCCTGCGCATCGATGCATTCCACGCCCGTGATGCGTGCGCCATCGGCCAGCAGGCGCGTCACCGTCGTGCTGTACTGAAAATCCACGCCGGCCGCCGCCGCACGGGCAGCCAGGGCCGTGGTAAACAGATGCACGTCACCCGATTCGTCGCTGGCCGTAAAATCGCCGCCGACGATGCGGCTGCGCGCATGGCGCAGGGCCGGTTCCAGCCGGATCACTTCATCGGCGCTGACGGTATTGCGCGGACAGCCCAGCTCGCGCAGGAGCGCCGCGCCCGTTTGCGATTTATCAAACTCCTGCTGGTCCGTATAGAAATGCAGGATGCCCCGCTCAAGGTGGTCGTAGACGATGCCCGTCTCGCGGCGCAGGGCTTGCAGGCTCTGGCGGCTGTACTCGGCCAGGGCGACGATCTGGCGCATGTTGCGTGACACCCTGGACGGCAGGCATTCGCGCAGGTAATGCAAGGCCCACTGCCATTGCAGCGGATCGAGGCGGGGACGGAACAGCAGCGGCGCGTCGTCCTTGCCCAGCCAGCTCACGACCTTGCGCAGGGTGGCGGGATTCGCCCACGGTTCCGCGTGCGAGACGGAAATCTGCCCGCCGTTACCGAAACTGGTTTCCTGCGCGGCACCCGCCTGGCGCTCGAACACGCGCACGTCGTGGCCCGCCTGGCGCAAATACCAGGCCGATGCCGTGCCGACCACGCCGGCGCCGAGAACGAGGATCTTCATGGCGGGGCCGTTCCGTTTAACGCGTCAGCAGGACGGCGATGGCGACGAAGGCGGCGATCCACACCGTTTCCATCACCAGCATGATCACGGGACGCCAGCCCAGCGAGGCCAGCGACTGGAACGAGGTTTTCACGCCCAGGGCGGCGATGGCGATGACGAGGCAGGCGCGCGAGGCATTGTTGATCCAGCCATTCACTTCCTGCGGAATCAGGCCCAGGCTGTTGGTGATGACGAGCCAGACAAAGCCGATCAGGAAAAACGGTACCAGCGGCGGCGCATCGACTTCGCTCTTGCCGTCCTTGCGCTTGAACATGATCGACAGGCCCAGCACGACGGGCACGAGGCAGGCGACGCGCGTCAGTTTCACGAAGGTGGCCACGTCGCCCGTATGGTTGCTGACCAGGTAGCCGGCACCCACCACTTGCGCCACGTCATGGATGGTGCCGCCGATGAACACGCCCGCTTCCGTCGGGTCAAAACCCAGCAGCTTTACCAGCAGCGGGTAGACGATCATCGCCAGGGTGGACAGCGACGTCACGCCCACCACCGTCAGCAGGGTGAATTTTTCGTTTTCCTTGGTTTGCGGCAGCACGGCCGAGATGGCCAGCGCGGCCGAGGCGCCGCAGATGGCGACCGAGCCGCCCGATAAAATGCCTTCCGTGATCGGGCGTTTCAGCCACTTGGCCAGCAGGTAGCCGAAACCCAGGGTGGCGACCAGGCCGCCCACGACGATCAATAACGGCGTCACGCCGACCGAGGCGATCTGGTTGAAGGTGATGCGCGCGCCCAGCAGGGCCACGCCCGTGCGCAGCAGCACCTTGCTGCAAAACTCGATGCCGGGCTTGCAGGTGGGGTCGGACGCGAGGAAGTGGAAGGCCAGGCCGAAGAACAGCGCGTACAGCAGTTGCGGGCCGCCATAATTGCTGGAAATAAAGGTGGCCGACAGGGCAATCACCAGCGCGATGGCCACGCCGGGCCAGCTGCGCAGCACGGCCCGGGGCCGCCAGATGGCGATGGCGGAAGACAGGTAGGGAATGTTCTTGTCGACAACGCGTGTTATCGCTGAGGAGTTAGTTTTCATGCTGGTCCGCTCATAATGTTTTAAAAATTGGGACATTTCATCTCGTTTTTTAATAATACACGATGAGCTAGCGAAGTCCATGCTTTTCCATGAAAATCGAAACCAGATGTTCCGGAAACTGACGTTTTAATGGTATCAACACCGTAAACGACAAGCGGCGCGTCCCTGCCAAGGGCCGCGCCGCTGTTTGCTGATCAGTTGAAAAGTTACTTTTTGTTCAAGCGGGTGATCAAGCTGGAAGTGTCGTAACGGTTGCCGCCCGCCTGCTGCACTTCGCCATAGAACTGGTCCGTCAAGGTCGTCACGGGCAAGTCGCTGCCGTTGCGCTTGGCTTCGGCGAGGCAGATGCCCAGGTCCTTGCGCATCAGGTCGACGGCAAAACCGAAGTCGAACTTGCGCTCGATCATGGTCTTGCCCCGGTTTTCCAGCTGCCACGACTGCGCCGCGCCCTTGGAAATCACGTCCACCACCAAGGCCGCATCAAGGCCCGCGTTTTCCGCAAAGGCAATGCCCTCGCTCAAGGCTTGCACCAGGCCCGCGATGCAGATCTGGTTGACCATTTTTGTGAGCTGGCCGGAACCGGAGGCGCCCATGTAGGTGACGGCGCGCGAGAACAGGGCGATGACGGGCTCGGCACGTGCATACGCTTCCGCATCGCCGCCCACCATCACGGTCAGCTTGCCGTTTTCCGCACCGGCCTGGCCGCCGGATACGGGCGCGTCGAGGAAGAACACGCCCTTCTCTTTCGCCGCCGCGTGGATGGTGCGCGCCGCTTCGGCGGACGCCGTCGTATGGTCGATCAGGATGCTGCCCGGCGCCATGGCGGATAGCAAGCCGCCCTCTTCCAGGATGACTTGATACAGATCGTTATCGTTGCCGATGCAGGTGAAGACGAACTCGGCACCCGCAGCGGCGGCGGCCGGCGTGGCGGCGCTGCTGCCCTTGTATTGCTCCAGCCAGGCGGCCGCGCGGGCCGGGTTGCGGTTGTACACGGTGACGTCGTGCCCGCCCGCCGCCAGGTGACCTGCCATGGGGAAACCCATGACGCCCAAACCGATGAATGCCACTTTTGCCATATTGTCCGTCCTGTCGATGAATGAATCCGATTATTGTTGCACAAACAGTCGCCGCCGGCAGCATCAAGGCGCGGGAGCGCGCCGATAATACAGGTCGAACTCTTCCTCGCCATCCGCCACGAAGCCGTGACGCATATAGAAGCGGTTCGCCTCGCTGCCGCGCAAGGCGCCCACGCGCACGCTCTTGCGGGCCGCATCGGCCTCGGCAAACACGCGCGCCAGCACGGCCGCGCCCATGCCTTGCCGCTGGCATTCCGGCGCCAGGTAGAGGTGGTCGAGCAGCAAATAATCCGCTTGCGGGCGCAACACATAGAAGCCGGCCAGCGCGCCGCCAAGGCGCAACTGCCAGGTGCAATCGGGGTCGTAGGTGGACAGGAAACGCTGGCGCGCGCGCTGTGGGTCATAGCGGCCGATGCGCTCCAGGCTGTCGCGCATGGCGGCCACGCGCAGGCTGGCCAGCGCCTCGCCATCGGCGATGCTGGCAGGTACGAAGGTCAGCATGGCGTCACAGCACTGCGTGCAATGCCGCCATCAACGCCGCGCACTCAGCCGGATTACCGATGCTGATGCGCAAATACTGGCTGATGCGCGGAGCGTTGAAATGGCGCACGATCACCGACTTGGCGCGCAAGCCGGCCGCCAGTTGCGCCGCGTCATGCTGCGGATGGCGGGCGAAGACAAAGTTGGCCACGGACGGCAGCACCTCGAAGCCCAGCGCCGTCAAATCCGCCGTCAGCTGTTCGCGGCTGGCGATCACGGCCTGGCGCGTCTGCTGGAAATACGCTTCGTCGTGCAGCGAGGCCACGGCGCCGGCCAAGGCCAGCCGGTCCAGCGGATACGAGTTGAAACTGTTCTTCACGCGCTCCAGCGCCTCGATCAGGTCCGCATGACCGAAGGCGCAGCCGACGCGCAAGCCGGCCAGCGAACGCGACTTCGAGAACGTCTGTACCACCAGCAAATTCGGATACCGCTCGACCAGGGCCACGGCGCTCTCGCCGCCGAAATCCACATACGCTTCATCGACCACGACCACGGCGTCGGGATGGTCGCGCAGCAAGGTTTCCACGCCGGCCAGCGGCAAGTCCACGCCCGTGGGCGCATTGGGATTCGGGAAGATGATGGCGCCGCACGGCCCCCGGTAGTCTTCGGGGCGGATGCGCATGGTGTCGTCGAGCGGCACGGTACGGTAATCGATGCCGTACAGCTTGCAATACACGGGATAGAAGCTGTAGCTGATGTCCGGGAACAGCAGCGGCGCATCGTGCTTGAGCAAGGCCATGAAGGCCAGCGCCAGCACTTCGTCGGAACCGTTGCCGACGAACACTTGCGCGCTGTTCAGGCCATGGTAGGCGGCCAGGGTTTGCTTCAGTTCGCTGGCCGTGGGATCGGGGTAGAGGCGCAGACTGTCGTTACTGACTTCGCGCAGGGCGGCCAGCACCTGGGGCGACGGACCGTAGGGGTTTTCGTTGGTGTTGAGTTTGACCAGGTCGGGCAGTTTCGGCTGCTCGCCGGGGACGTAGGGGGTCAGCTCGCTGACGATGTTGCTCCAGAATCGGCTCATTGCTTTTTATTGATGGGGTCAGGATGGGAGGGGGTAGATTAACATAGGCTGAGCGGGGTCAAGGTGGAATGCAGGGTGAGGGGTAGCGTCAAACTTCGGACCCAAGCTGGCGAGAGAATGGCCGACTTGCAGCACGCAACAACACTGACATAACACTTGGCGAGGAATAGCAAGGCTATGGACGATACTCTCGGGACACTGTTTGACAGCGGTGAAAAAAGCGAGGAGCATGAAATGAAAAGCATGGAGGATTTGGTCATGGACGAGCAAGTCACCACATTGGCAAAAGATATGGCAGACGTAAAAGCGGATGTTGCCGTTCTAAAGACGGATGTCAGCGGCTTGAAACTGGACGTGGCGGTGGTGCGTTCCAATTATGCGACCAAGTCCGATGTGGCTGAGGCGAAGTCGGCTGTCATTCTGTCGTGCGTGGGGACGATAATTGCTATGTCGGGCGTCGTGTTTGCGGTGGCGCGGCTGGTGCACTAGCTTGCGTGACGTTAGTGGGGCGCTGGATTTCAAGGCCTGAATGGAGGAAAAAACGCCTTGCGCTGCGCGCTTTGGGCGGTTTTTCTACCTGCATTGATACGTCTAAGGCTTTTTGGCATCGCTAATAAAAAAAGCTCCCTTGCGGGAGCTTCTCTTATGTATTCTGGCGGAGAGGGTGGGATTCGAACCCACGGTACGATTTAACGTACGCTTGATTTCGAGTCAAGTACATTCGACCACTCTGCCACCTCTCCGTTTACTGCGGTCTATTCGTTCAAACTGACATGTCCGTTTGAACGAGGCGCTATTTTAGCATGGGGATTGTTGGGTTGGGTAGGGGTTTTATTGGTGATTTGCAACTGAGGGCTGGCAAACCAAAACCCAATTGGGCGATTCGGGGAGCCTCGCGCGAGTACGCGCTCGTCTTCGAATCCCACGCGTACGCCCCGCAGGGGGCGTACTCCTCTTCGCCGCCACAAATAAAAAAAGCTCCCTTGCGGGAGCTTTCTCTATTTGTTCTGGCGGAGAGGGTGGGATTCGAACCCACGGTACGATTTAACGTACGCTTGATTTCGAGTCAAGTACATTCGACCACTCTGCCACCTCTCCATTTGCTGCGGTCTTTCCTCGCATTGCTGCGAGAAGGCAAGATTATAGCAGCCGCTTGAAAAAATGGAAGGACTATTTTACGCCTTCCATTCATCCGGCTGCCCTAAGCTTTCAGGCCTTCAGATGCGTCAGGCCGCCCATGTATGGACGCAGCACTGGCGGGATTTCGACGCTGCCGTCCGCTTGCTGGTAGTTTTCCAGCACAGCCACCAGGGTGCGGCCCACTGCCAGGCCGGAGCCGTTCAGGGTGTGCGCCAGCTCCGGCTTGCCGGCGGCGTTGCGGAAACGTGCCTGCATGCGGCGGGCCTGGAAGGCTTCCGTGTTCGACAGGGACGAGATTTCACGGTAGGTGTTCTGCGCCGGCAGCCATACTTCCAGGTCGAAGGTCTTGCTGGCCGTAAAGCCCATGTCGCCCGTGCACAGCGACATCACGCGGTACGGCAGGCCCAGGCGTTGCAAGATCGTTTCTGCGTGGCCGACCATTTCATCGAGCACCTGGTACGAGGTGTCCGGGTGCACCACTTGCACCATTTCCACCTTGTCGAACTGGTGCTGGCGGATCATGCCGCGCGTGTCGCGGCCATAGCTGCCCGCTTCCGAACGGAAGCACGGCGTGTGGGCCGTCATTTTCAGGGGCAATTGATCGAGCGCCAGGATTTCATCGCGCGCGATATTGGTCAGCGACACTTCCGACGTGGGGATCAGGTAGAAGGTCTCGCCCTCGCCTTCCACGCCGCCTTTTTTCACCGAGAACAGATCGGCTTCGAATTTCGGCAGCTGGCCCGTGCCGCGCAGCGAATCGGCGTTGACCATGTACGGGGTATAGCATTCCGTGTAGCCATGCTCATCCACGTGCGTGTTGAGCATGAATTGCGCCAGTGCGCGGTGCAGGCGGGCGATGCCGCCCTTCATGACGGAGAAGCGCGAACCGGTCAGCTTGGTAGCCACTTCGAAGTCGAGGCCCAGCGGGGCGCCCACGTCGACGTGATCCTTGACTTCGAAATCGAACGTGCGCGGCGTGCCGACCTTGCGCACTTCCACGTTGCCCGACTCGTCCGTGCCTACCGGCGCCGATTCGTGCGGCAGGTTCGGCACGGCCATGATGAATTCGCTCAGCTTGGCTTGCACCAGGGTCAGGGCCGCTTCATCGGCTTTCAGTTCATCGCCCAGACCGGCTACTTGCGCCATCACGGCCGAGGTGTCTTCCCCCTTGCCTTTCAACATGCCGATTTGCTTGGACAGCGCATTGCGCTTGCCCTGCAGCTCTTCGGTGCGCGTCTGGATCGCCTTGCGTTCGGCTTCGAGGGCGGTAAAACCTGCCACGTCGAGCTGGAATTTGCGCGTCGCCAGGCGTTCTGCGACGTTTGCGATGTCTTTACGGAGAAGTTGGATATCTATCATGGGTGGATGGCGGTGCCGATGTATCGAAAGCACTCATTGTACCAAGACCCGTTCAGTTCTTTATGAGTTTTGCACACGCCCTGCCATCGTCATGGCCGCATGGCCGGGCACTCGCGCCCGCTTTACGGCGGATACTTAAATGAAAGCGGCTTTTTCGGCAGCGGTCAGGCGGCGGGCACTGACGGTGACGACAGGCATGGTGCTGTCGGCGGCCTTGGCAATCAGGGTCGACGTGGCGCTCACTTCCACCGTGTTGGCGCCGGCGGTGGCGAAGCTGCTGCCGATGGCCAGGACGGCGGCGGCGATAAAGGCGATTTCCATGTTTTTCAGTGCGTTCATGATGTGACTCCTGGTTAGTTTGCGTCGTTGACTGCTGCTGGTATGGTGGTACTTTAGCCAACGGCCGCAAACAAGGCCACCGGCTTGCGACCAGCGGCGAAAAACAGGGAGCGAACGGTGAAAAACGGGGACTGAAACGCAAAGAATAGTTACAAGGCCTCATGCACCAGGCGGCCCAGGCGGCCGATGGCCTGCTCGATGCGCGGCGTCCAGGCATTGCCGCAATTGAGGCGCAGATAATTGCCGAACTTGCCCGAAGCCGAGAACAGCTGGCCCGGCATATACGCCACGCCGTCGGCGATGGCCTGGCCATGCAGGGCCAGCGCATCGACCTGCGGCGGCAGCTGCACCCACAGCACGAAACCGCCCTGCGGCTCGGACAGCATGCACTCAAGCGGAAAGCTGGCCGCCACGGCATCGGACATGCGCGCGATGCGTTGCACCAGGGTGCGACGCATCTTGCGCAGCTGCTGGTCGTAGCTGCTGCCCTCCAGAAAGTCAGCCAGCACGGCCTGGAAGAAATGGCTGGTGGCGCCGCTCGACACGGTCTTCAGCAGGGCCACTTCCTGCGCGAAGCGCCCGGCCAGCACATAGCCCACGCGCGCGGCGGGCGTGATGGCCTTGGAAAACGAGGAACACAGCAGCACATTGCCGCTCGTGTCGTAGGCTTTCACGGGCCAAGGGCGCTGCGGCGCAAAACACAGGTCGCCATACACGTCGTCTTCCACCAGCGGAATATTGAATTCCGACAGCAGCCCCGCCAAGCGCTTCTTGTTCGCTTCCGGCATGACGCAGCCCAGGGGATTATTCGCGTTCGGCACGAACAGGCACGCCTGCACGAGGCCGGCGCGCAGGGCCAGTTCCAGCGCGTCGAGCGACGGCCCCGTCTTCGCGTCCGTGGGGATTTCCAGCGCCTTCATGCCCAGGCTTTCGATCATCTGCAGCAACACGAAATACGTGGCCGACTCGATGGCGATGGTGTCGCCCGGTTTGGCGACGGCGCGCAAACACAGGCTGATCGCTTCCGTGCAGGAATTCGTCACGACGATCTCGTGCGGGTCCAGCTTGCCCCAGTCCAGCGCGCGGCGCGCGACCTGGCGCAAAAAATTGCCTTCGCTGACGTCGTAACAGCTGACCTTGCTCAATAACGCGGGCTCGCGCCGCGCCACCGCGCTGATGGTGCGCTGCATGCGCTTGATCGGCAATATCTCGTCGGGCGGCCAGGCCGTGCCCAGCTGCACGATATCGGGCGCCTCGTTTTCCTTCAGCACGCGCATCAACAGGTTGTTGATGCCGACAAAGGCCGGTTCCTTCAAATGCTGCGCGTCAGCGCTGCAGGGTCGGCGCGGCGCGCGGTGGCGCACGAAATAGCCGGACTGGGGCCGCGCATCGACTTGCCCCCGGTCTTCCATCAGCCGCAAGGCTTGCATCACGGTACTGACGGAAATGCGCTTTTGCTGCGCCAGGTGGCGGATCGACGGCAGGCGGTCGCCAGGCGCGAACACGCGCGCGTCGATCAAGGCGCCCAGCTCGTTGGCCAGGTGCTCGTACAGATTCAAAGGCGCATTCATGTTCATCCCTTCAGTATGCGGCTGGCGCGTGCGGCACGCACAGATACAGTTGCCCGTTTTTTTGACAAGCACAGTGTACGACGAAGCACACTGTATGCATGACAATTTCGGTTTCCTGCATCTGTCATGGTTCTATCCAAACGCCTAAGCTGTCCCTGTCAGCACAACAGGAGCGATGCCATGCAAACCGACCACGAATTACGCAGCGAACGGCCCCTGCGCCTGGAAAAAGTGCGCGCCAGGGTCATCGAATGCCTGTCCGGCACGGCCTGGATCACGGCTTACGCCCAGTTCGAGGATTGCGTGCTGCGCAGCGGCGAACGCTACACAATACCGAATGACGGCCTGGTGCTGGTCGAAGCCGTGGGCAGCGGACGCATCCGCGTGCATGGGACGGCCGCACCGCGCCCCGCCCTGCTGCGCTGGCTGAGCCAGGCATTGCCACACCCACTCAATACAAGGAATACATGATTCAACAACCTTTGCGCGTCCTCGTCACGGGCGCCGCCGGCATCATCGGCACCGCTTTCTGGAAGCGCCGGCACGGGGAATTTTCCCTGCGCCTGGCCGACCTGCACACGGAAGGACTGGCCGAAGCGCCCTGCCCGTCCATGCAGCTCGACGTCAGCGACCATGCCGCCTGCCTGGCCGCCTGCATGGATATCGACGTGGTGCTGCATCTGGCCGGCGTGCCGCACGCCAGCGCCGATTTCGATACGCAATTGCTGCAGCCGAACATCATCGGCACGCACAACATCTTCCGCGCGGCACAGGCGCAGGGTGTGAAAAGAGTGGTATTCGCCAGCAGCGCGCAAGCCATCGAAGGCTATCCGCTGGACGTGCAAGTGCAGGAAAGCATGCCGGCGCGACCGGCGAACATGTATGGCGCCAGCAAGGCGTTTGGCGAAGGCGTGGCGTCGGCCTTCGCGCACCAGCATGGCATGACGGCGATCGCCGTGCGCATCGCCAACGTGGCGCAGTTTGAAAAAGGCCAGCAGCACAGCGCGCGCGACGTGGCCGCCTTCATCAGCGAACGCGACGTGGTGCAGTTGCTGGCCTGCTGCATCACGGCGGACGTGCCGGCCGGCTACCACGTCGTGCATGGGGTGTCGGACAACCGCTACAAGCGGCTATCCATCGACGCGACGCGCCGGCTGGTCGGCTACGCGCCGCAGGACGACGGTTTTAGCTTGCTGGGCCTGTAGCCTCAGCCCTTGCCGGCCGGTTTTCCTGCTTTCCTGTCCAGCTCGCGCAGCCAGGCCAGCTTGTCGGCTATTTTACTTTCCAGGCCGCGCGGCACGGGCTGGTACCAGCCCGGTTCCGCCATGCCGTCCGGAAAATAGGTTTCCCCGGCCGCATAGGCATCGGGCTCGTCGTGCGCGTAGCGGTAGGCGTGGCCGTAGCCGAGTTCCTTCATCAGCTTCGTCGGCGCATTGCGCAAGTGCACGGGCACTTCCTTCGACTTGTCTTTCTTGACGAACGCCATGGCCGTATTGAACGCGTTGTAGCCGGCATTGCTCTTTGCCGCAATCGCCAGGTAGATGACGGCCTGGCCCAGGGCCAGCTCGCCTTCGGGCGAACCGAGGCGTTCATACGTTTCCGCCGCATCATTGACCATCGTCAAGGCGCGGGGGTCGGCCAGGCCGATGTCTTCCCAGGCCATGCGCACGATGCGCCGCGACAGATAGCGCGGGTCGGCGCCGCCATCGATCATGCGGCAAAACCAGTACAGGGCCGCGTCCGGGTTCGAGCCGCGCACGGACTTGTGCAGGGCGGAAATCTGGTCATAGAAATTGTCGCCGCCCTTGTCGAAGCGGCGCGAATTCAAGGTCAGCGCATTGTCGACGAAGGCCGCGTCGATCTTGGTCGTGCCCGTCGAGCTGGCGGCCGTCTCGGCCTGTTCCAGCAAGTTCAAAAAGCGGCGCGCATCGCCATCCGCATAGCCGATCAGGGTGTCGGCGGCCGCCTCATCGAAGCTCAGGTGCGTCAGCGCCGTGCTTTGCGCCTTGGCCAGCAGCTGCTTCATCTCGTCTTCGTTGAGCGATTTCAACACATACACTTGCGCGCGCGACAGCAGCGCCGAGTTCACTTCGAAGCTGGGGTTTTCGGTGGTCGCGCCGATGAAGGTCACCAGACCCGACTCGACGAAGGGCAGCAAGGCATCCTGCTGCGACTTGTTGAACCTGTGGATTTCGTCGACGAACAGCAAGGTGTGCTTGCCGAACTGGTCCAGGCTGTGGCGGGCCTGGTCCATGGCTGCGCGGATATCTTTCACGCCGGCAAACACGGCCGACAGGGCGATGAATTCGCTGTCAAACGCGTTCGCCATCAGTCGCGCCAGCGTCGTCTTGCCTACGCCGGGCGGCCCCCATAAAATCATCGAATGGGCCTTGCCCGCCTCGAACGCCAGGCGCAGCGGCTTGCCCACGCCCAGCAGATGCGTCTGGCCGATGACTTCGTTGAGGGTAGCAGGCCGCAAGGCTTCGGCCAGCGGCTGGCGCGGTGCGGTGGAAAAGAGATCCGCCATAGTATGTACCGGGTAAGAATGCAAAGGCCCCGCATCGCTGCGAGGCCGGTCAACAGCAAGACGTCAACAATCAGTTATTAATGACGTCCGCGCCTTTTGGCATCACGAATTTGAAATGGTTCGCGGCCAGCGCGGGATTTTTCTGGAAATTCTTGAACGCCAGCACCGAGGTCTGCCCGAACGAGTCGCGCAACTCCATCGCTTCCGGCACGCCGTTGCGCAAGCCGATGGTGATTTCGTCGAAGGTCGTGTCCTTGGCCTTCGGCGTCGCCTTCAGCCATTCCAGCCCATCGCGCGTGCCTGCTTCGGCCAGGGTGAAATTCTTTTCCAGGTCATTGCTGCCAAACAAGATGGCCGCTGGCGAGGAACCGAGCGCGTCGCCCAGTTTCTTGACCGTCACCTGGCTCAAGTCCTTGTCGTAGATATACAGCTTGTCGCCGTCCGCCTGCAGCAGCTGCTCGTACGGCTTCAGATAGGTCCAGATGAACTTGCCTGGGCGCGCGAACTCGAAGGTGCCGCTGGCCGGCGTGGAGACTTTGGCCTTGCCGCCGGCGTCCGCCTTCTTGACCTGGCGTTGCACGAACTCGCCCTTGGCCGACTTGGTGCCGGCGGCAAAGCTCTTGAACTGTTCCAGGGCGCTGGCCGAGGCGCTGGCCGCGAACAGCAGGCTGCAGGCGACGCTGGCCGCGCCGATGATCATTTTTGCTGCGAAAGTCGTATTCTTCATTCCGTTACCCTTGTTCACTACTCGCCGCCGGCACCAGGATTTCCCGGTTGCCATTGGATTGCATGGTTGAAACCACCCCGCTCTGCTCCATCTGCTCAAGCAGACGGGCCGCGCGGTTGTAGCCGATGCGCAAATGACGCTGCACCAGCGAAATCGAGGCGCGGCGGTTTTTCAGCACCACCGCCACCGCCTGGTCGTACAGGGCATCGGCCTCGCCGCCGCCCTCGCCCGGCGCGCCGCCTTCGGCGCCATCGCCTTCCAGGGTGCCGCCTTCGAGGATGCCCTCGATGTAATTCGGTTCGCCCTGCAGCTTCAGGTGGCTGACGACCCTGTGGACTTCTTCATCCGACACGAACGCGCCGTGCACGCGCATCGGCAAGCCGGTGCCGGGCGGCATGTACAGCATGTCGCCCATGCCCAGCAGCGTTTCCGCGCCCATCTGGTCGAGAATCGTGCGCGAGTCGATCTTCGACGAGACCTGGAAGGCGATACGCGTGGGAATATTCGCCTTGATGAGACCCGTGATCACGTCTACAGATGGGCGCTGCGTGGCCAGAATCAAGTGCAAACCGGCGGCACGGGCCTTTTGCGCGATACGCGCGATCAATTCCTCGACTTTTTTGCCCACTACCATCATCAAGTCGGCCAGCTCGTCGATGATGATGACGATGGTCGGCAATTTTTCCAGCGGCTCGGGCGAATCCGGCGTCAGGCTGAACGGATTCGGGATGTGTTCTTCGCGCTTTTTCGCGTCGGCGATCTTCGCGTTGTAGCCGGCCAGGTTACGCACGCCCATCTTGCTCATCAGCTTGTAGCGGCGCTCCATCTCGTTCACGGCCCAGTTCAGCGCGTGGCCGGCCTGGCGCATGTCCGTCACGACGGGCGCCAGCAGGTGCGGGATGCCTTCGTAGACGGACATTTCCAGCATCTTCGGATCGATCAAAATCAGGCGCACGTCGAGCGGGTCGGATTTGTACAGCAGCGACAGGATCGTCGCATTGATGCCGACTGACTTGCCGGAACCGGTCGTGCCGGCCACCAGCAAGTGAGGCATCTTGGCGAGATCGGCCACGACGGGCTTGCCGGCGATATCCTTGCCCAGCGCAATCGTCAGGCTGGACACGCCATCATTGTAGACCTTGGAGCCGAGGATTTCCGTCAGGCGCACGATCTGGCGTTTACTATTAGGCAATTCCAAGGCCATGTAATTCTTGCCGGGAATGGTTTCTACCACCCTGATCGACGTCAGCGACAGCGAACGGGCCAGGTCGCGCGCCAGGCCCACGATCTGACTACCCTTGACGCCCGTGGCCGGCTCGATCTCATAGCGCGTCACCACAGGGCCGGGGTAAGCGGCCACTACCTTGGCATCCACGCCAAAGTCCGACAATTTCTTTTCGATCAGGCGGCTCGTGAATTCCAGGGTTTCCACGGACACCGTTTCCACCACGGGCGGCGCTTCGTCGAGCAGCGACAAAGGCGGCAGCTTGCCATCGCCCAGGTTCTCGAACAGATGCGCCTGGCGCTCCTTTTCCACGCGCTCCGATTTCACCACGGTCACGACTTGCGGCTCGATCTTGACGGGCGGCGCAGCCACGTGCTTTTCCACGTGCTTGGCCCGCTCGATCACCACCACCTCGTCGCGACGCACGGCAGCCACTTCGCCCTGGCGGCGGTCTTCGCGGTCCTGGTAGCGCAACACGAACCAATTGAATGCGTCTTCGATGGCGCCGCCGATGCGTTCGGCCACTTGCAGCCAAGAAACATGAAAGAACAGGCTGAAACCCAGGCCGAACAGCAGCAACAGCAACAAGGTGGCGCCCGTAAAACCGAAAGCCACGTGGGCCGAGTGCCCCACCAGCTGGCCCAGCACGCCGCCTGGATCGCGCGGCAGCTGCACGTGCAGGCTCTTCGCCATGCGCAGGTATTCCAGGCCCATGCTGCCGATCAGCATGATGGAGAAGCCGACGATGCGGATCAGCATCTCGACATGGTGCTCGCGCTCCACGTCCTCCTCTTCCAGCAGGAAGCGCTTACTCAGGCGGCGGTAGCCATTCCACACGGTGCGCAGCAGCCAGACGCACCACCACCAGGCGGAAAAGCCGAAGATATACAGTAATAAATCAGAGAAGGTCGCACCGAGCTTGCCGCCCAGGTTGGCGACCTTGTCGACATTGGTGGCATGCGACCAGCCGGGGTCGAGCTTGTTGAAGCTGGCCAGGATCAGTACGAAATACAGGGCAAACGCGGCCAGCGCGAACCAGCGCGCCTCGGACAGCAGCCGTACCAGCCGGTTGGGCAAGGGCCGGCGTTCGACCGGTTTTCGGGTGTAGCTATTTTGATTGGCCTGGGCTGGTTTAGTCATTCTGGGAAGCGCTGCAAGGTGAAAAATGTTTCTGAAAGGGAATTTCCCATAATAAGGAAGTATTCTAAGCCATATATGCCCCGGACGGCCCCACGATTCGTCGCTACAGGCGGCTTGGTCTATAATCGTGGATTGCTTGCGCAAGCGCAATACGCCCTTGTTCTTCGCGCGTATGCCCCCAATTCGGATAGACCCCACTCATAGAGAAGCCTCATTATGACCACTACCAAACACGCCCGCGTTTTGATCCTCGGCTCCGGCCCAGCCGGCTACAGCGCCGCCGTCTACGCCGCCCGCGCCAACCTGAACCCGATGCTGGTCACCGGCGTGGAACAAGGCGGCCAGCTGATGACCACCACCGACGTGGAAAACTGGCCAGGCGACCCCATGGGCGTGCAAGGTCCGGACCTGATGCAGCGCTTGCTGCAGCATGCCGAGCGTTTCAATACGGAAATCGTGTTTGACCATATCCACACCACTTTCCTCAATGAAAAGCCGATCCGCCTGAAGGGCGACAGCCACGAATACACGTGCGATACGCTGATCATCGCCACGGGCGCGTCCGCGCAATACCTGGGCCTGCCGTCGGAAGCGGAATTCATGGGCAAGGGCGTGTCCGCCTGCGCCACCTGCGATGGTTTCTTCTACCGCAACCAGGAAGTGGCCGTCGTCGGCGGCGGCAACACGGCCGTCGAGGAAGCGCTGTACCTGTCGAACATCGCCAACAAAGTCACGCTGATCCACCGCCGCGACAAGTTCCGCGCCGAAGCGATTTTGATCGACCGCCTGAACGCCAAGGTTGCCGAAGGCAAGATTGTGTTGAAATATAACCACACTCTGGACGAAGTGACGGGCAACGAAGGCGGCGTGACTGGCCTGAACATCAAGTCGACCATCGACGGCAAGGTCGAAGCATTGAGCGTGCATGGCGTGTTCATCGCCATCGGCCACAAGCCGAACACGGGCATCTTCGAAGGCCAGCTGGAAATGCACAACGGCTACATCAAGACCAAGACGGGCCTGGAAGGCATGGCCACCGCCACCAGCGCGCCTGGCGTGTTCGCGGCCGGCGACGTGCAAGATCATATCTACCGCCAGGCCATCACCAGCGCCGGCACGGGTTGCATGGCAGCACTGGACGCCCAGCGCTACCTGGAAGGCCAGGAGTAAGCGTCGCATGGCGTCGATGAAAGACTTTGCCGACCTGAAATCGGTCAGCAAGCAGCTCAAGGAACAGGCCGATGCGCGCGCAGCCGAGCAAGCGGCGCGCGCCCAACAGGCCAAGGTCCAGGCCGTGGAAAGCAATCTGTTCAAGGCCAGCATCGGCGGCGTCAAGCGCCTGCCCGAGTCGGACCGCTACGTGCCCAGCCTGCCCAAGGCGGGCGCCATGGCGGCCCAGCAGCCGGCGCGCAAGTTGTCTCCGGAAGAGGACGATGCGGCCGTGCTGCGCGAATCGCTGTCGGACTTGTTCGAGGTGGACCATTACCTGGAAAACGATCCGGCCCTGAACTACGCCCGCCCCGGCGTGGGACCGGACGTGGTCAAGAAGATGCGCAAGGGCCACTGGCCCATCCAGGATGAGCTGGACTTGCACGGCTTGCGCCGCGACGAGGCGCGCGACGGCATCGGCGCCTTTCTGAACCAGGCCACGCGGCGCAAGCTGCGCTGCGTGCGCGTGATCCACGGCAAGGGTTTCGGCTCGAAAGGCCAGGAACCGGTCTTGAAATCGATGGTGCACAGCTGGCTGGTGCAAAAGGAGGAAGTCATCGCCTTTTGCCAGGCGCGCCGCTCCGAAGGGGGCGATGGCGCCCTTGTCGTGCTGCTCTCGGCAGCCCTGCAGCCCATCCGCTAGGATAGATAGCAAGAAATTACAATTCAGTAACAAGTTACACCCTGCGCACGGCCCCGTTTGTCACCATTCGGGGCCGTGTCATGTTAACCTGTGACAATTATTTCCTGCTTAGCGTCTCGTGCACGCGCTCCACCCATGATGCCACCCCAATTGCCGCCTGGCTCGCTGATCAAGATCATTGAGGTCATCGCTATCCTGGTGGGCGCGTTTTCCGGTTTCATCGAGGCACGCCGCAAACGCATGGACCTGGTCGGCGTGTTCGTCGTGGCCTTCATCACGGCGTTCGGCGGCGGCACCTTGCGCGATATCCTGCTCGACAAGCGGCCTTTGTTCTGGGTCTCGCACCAGGAATATGCGATCCTGATCTTCGTGCTGGCCCTGACGGCCGCGCCCCTGATCCAGCATTTGCGCCAGATCGTCTCGGAACGCCTGATCGTCATCGCCGACGCCATCGGCCTGGGCATGTTCGCCATCGCGGGCGTGGCCGAAGCGATGCGCGCCGGCATGCCGATCTTTATTGCCTCGATGATGGGGGTAATTACGGGGATTTTCGGCGGCGTGATGCGCGACATCGTCTGCAACGAAGTGCCGATGGTGTTTCGTGACGGAAAACCGTACGCCATCTGCGCGTTTTTCGGCTGCTGGGCTTATTTATTGCAGATGCACTTCGGCGCCGAGCACGACTTCGCGCTATGGACCAGCGCCAGCGGCATCACAATACTGCGCCTGATCTGCTGGAAATTCGATATGCGGCTGGGGCGGTGAAGCGCAATCCGGCAGCTTTGGTGGCTCAGCAGCGTCGGCTTACGCGCTGGTGCGCTAAGCCGACCTACGTGTAGCAACGTATATCATGTCGTAGGTCGGATCAGGCTCGAAGAGCCGTAATCCGACAACATCGTTGGCGCAGCCGCCAGCAAAAACTTAGACCGCGTCGGGCCCCGTCTCACCAGTGCGGATGCGGATGACCTGCTCCACGTCGCGCACGAAGATCTTGCCGTCGCCGATCTTGCCCGTGCGGGCCGCCTTGATGATGGCGTCGACCACCAGTTCCGACACGCTGTCGTCCACCACCACTTCGACTTTGACTTTCGGCAAGAAGTCGACCACGTACTCGGCGCCACGGTACAGCTCGGTATGGCCCTTCTGGCGGCCAAAGCCCTTCACTTCCGTCACGGTCAAGCCCGTCACGTTCACGTCGGCCAGGGCCTCGCGTACTTCGTCGAGCTTGAATGGTTTGATGATGGCGGTGATCTGTTTCATGGCTACTCCTTAAAATTGTTGGATTGTGGACAGATGGCTGCTTATTCGTAGAATTTGGACGTAATCGGGTAACGCCAGTCGCGGCCGAAGCCACGGTGCGTGACGCGGATGCCCACCGGCGACTGGCGCCGCTTGTATTCATTGATCTTGATCAGGCGCGTGACCCGGGCCACATCGGCCGGCGGGTAGCCAGCCTCGATAATTTCGGCGATCGGCCGGTTTTCTTCCATGTACAGCTGCATGATGCCGTCGAGTACGTCATATGGCGGCAAGGAATCCTGGTCCAGCTGGTCGGCGCGCAGTTCGGCCGACGGTCCGCGCGTGAGGATGCGCTCGGGAATCACGTCGGACACCCCGTTGCGGTACGCGCACAGGCGGTACACGAGGGTCTTGGCGATATCCTTGATCACGGCAAAGCCGCCCGCCATGTCGCCGTACAGCGTGCAATAACCGACCGCCATCTCGCTCTTGTTACCCGTCGTCAAGACGATGCTGCCATGCTTGTTCGACAGGGCCATCAGCAGGGTGCCGCGGATGCGCGCCTGGATGTTTTCTTCCGTCGCGTCTTCCGCCAGCCCCGCGAATTCGTCAGCCAGGGTGGCGCGGAAGGCATCGAAGGTTTGCTTGATCGGAATTTCATCGTAGCGCACATTGAGGCGTTTTACCATGTCGCGCGAATCGATCCACGAGATATCGGCCGTAAATTGCGACGGCATCATCACGGCGCGCACCTTGTCGGCGCCCAGCGCATCGACGGCGATGGCCAGGGTCAGCGCGGAATCGACGCCGCCCGACATGCCGATCAGCACGCCCGGGAAGCCGTTCTTGCCGATATAGTCGCGCACGCCCAGCACCAGCGCCTGGTACACCTGCGCCTCGGTCGTCAGCGGCGTGGCCAGCGGCTGCGGCACGGGCGTGGCGCCGTCGAACTCGACCAGTTGCAAGTCTTCCTCGAAATGGCGCAGCTGGGCGCAAATCGTGCCGGCCGCATCCATGACAAACGAGTCGCCGTCGAAAATCAGCTCATCCTGGCCGCCGACCAGGTTGGCATACACGAGGGCCATGCCTTGCGCGCTGACATTCTTGCGCATGGTTTCATAGCGCAGATGCTGCTTGTTCATGTGGTAGGGCGAGCCGTTCGGCACCAGCAGTACTTGCGCGCCGGCCGCGCGGGCACGCATCGGTGCATGCTCGAACCACGTGTCTTCGCAGATATTGATGCCAAAACGCACGCCCTTCACGCCAAACACGAAAGCCTGGTCGGACGACGTAAAGTAGCGTTTTTCATCGAACACGGTGGTGTTCGGCAAGTCGTGCTTGCGGTAGGTGCCCAGCACTTCGCCATTGAGCAGCACGGAGGCGGCATTGTGGCGCACGCCCTTCTCGTCCTGCAGCGGCAAGCCCACCACCACGTGCATATCCTTGAACTGGGCCAGGTCGGCCGCCAGCCCCGCAAACGCTTCCTGCGTTTTTGCGTAGAATGCATTGCGCAGTAACAGGTCTTCGGGCGGATAGCCGACCAGCGACAGTTCCGGCGTGAGGACGATATCGGCGCCCGCTTCAAAGGCGCGGCGGGAAAGGTCGACGATCTTGGCACGGTTGCCGGCCAGATCGCCGACCGTACTATTCATTTGAGCAATTGCGACTTTGACTGTCATGATGGTGGAAATTTCGTTTTATTAATTTTATTAAACAAGAACAAGACAGGGGCGCGCAGGCCGACGGCGGCGCCCCGAGAGTGATGAATGCACACTAGAACAATGAATTATCGCACGGCTATCGTCTCTACTCTGGCTGAAATTGGCGAAGCGGCCTGGTCTGAACTGCTGGCGCGCCAGGCGGATAGCAATCCCTTCCTCTCGTATGCCTTTTTGCACGCGCTGCACGAGTCCGGCTGCGCCAGCGCGGACACGGGCTGGCAGCCGAATTACCTGGTGCTGTGGCAAGGAGACACGCTGGCCGCCGCCCTGCCCCTGTACCTCAAAATGCACTCGTACGGCGAATACGTATTCGACTGGGCCTGGGCCGACGCCTATCAGCAGCATGGCCTCGAATATTACCCGAAACTGCTGTCAGCGATCCCGTTTACGCCCGTCAGCGGCACGCGCCTGCTGGCCCGCGATGGCGAGGCGCGCGCCGCCCTGCTGGCCTTCCTGCAGGCGCAGCAGCAAGCGTCCGACGTGTCGTCCTGCCATATCCTGTTCCCGCCGGAAAGCGAGGCGCGTCAACTGGCCGAGGCTGGCTACCTGATGCGTAGTGGCGTGCAGTTTCACTGGCTCAATCCCGGCTACACGGATTTCGAGCAATTCCTCGCCACCCTGGAACACAAGAAGCGCAAGAATATCCGCGCCGAGCGGCGCAAGGTGCGGGAAGCGGGCGTGACCATGCGTCAGGTGCGCGGCATGGACGCGACAGATGCCGATTGGAAGCTGTTCCACCGCTGCTACAGCAATACCTATGCGGAGCACCGGTCCTCGCCCTACCTGTCGCTGGACTTCTTCCTGCGCATCGCCGCCAGCATGCCGCAGAACATTTTATTGGTGATCGCCGAGCGCGAAGGCCGGGCCATCGCTGCTTCGCTGGTGATCCACACGGCCGACACCCTGTATGGCCGCTACTGGGGCGCGCTCGAACACGTACCGTGCCTGCATTTCGAGACGGCGTATTACCAGCCGCTGGAATTTTGCATCGCCAACGGCATCGCCACCTTCGAGGGCGGCGCCCAGGGCGAGCACAAGATGGCGCGCGGCTTCCTGCCGCAAAAGACCTGGTCCGCCCACTGGCTGGCCCACCCTGCCTTTGCCGACGCCGTGCAGCGCTTCCTCGAGCGCGAACGGGGCGGCATCGATGCCTACCTCGACGAATTGAACGAGCACAGCCCGTTTCGCGCGTAAACAATGCTCCCGGCCGGCTGGCGGGGAGCATTGCTCATCGCGTGCGCAACGGCGATCAGGCGGCCGAGCGGCCCGGCGTGGAAGCGGCGGCGCCATCCTTCTGCAGCTTGTAGGCGCGCCACGCCAGGGTCAGCAGCAAGATGCCCGTGAGCAAGGCATACACGCCTATCATCCACACGAGGGCAAACGTGCCGGCGGCGGGAAACAGCAGGATCAGGATGCCGAAGGCGATGGAAATGATGGCGTTGAGCACCAGCAGCCACTCGCCCTCGATGGCCTTGCGCAGGCGGATCGCCAGCACGATATCGAACACGCCGGAAACAAGGGCATTGACGCCGATCATGACGATCAAGGCAAACGTCGTCACCAGCGGGTTGATGATGGTCAATATGCCCACGGCCAAGCCGCAGATACCCAGCAACAATAAAGCCCACCAGTCGCCGCCATGCTTGCGGTTGCTGAATGCGCCCACGACGGACGCGCCGCCGCCGAGCAGCGCGTAGGCGGCAAACACCATCAGCAGCGACAGGACGGTGACGCCCGGCCACGCCAGGGTGATCGCGCCAAAGGCGATGGCCGCCAGCCCGCGCAAGGCCAGCACCCACCACGAACGCATGAATAAATGCCCGGTATGCATATCGACCTCCTTATCAATTATTAAAAATTAACTTTATTGCAATAAATTGATCGCGATGAAACAGCTTCATCCTCGGCAAGCATGATATGGATGGCAAAAAAAACGCCTCCTGCCATGATAGCAGGAGGCGTTTTTTACTCGCACACGCCAGGAAACCAGCGGCAGGCCGCGGTTTTCCTGGCGCGGCGGCTAATCAGGAAGCGGCTTTTGCAGCATCTGCCTTGTAGGCAGCGACGCCGCCCAGGATTTCTTCCTTGGCCACGTCAGGACCGTACCAGCCGTCGATCTTGACCCATTTGCCTTTTTCCAGATCCTTGTAGTGCTCAAAGAAATGCTGGATCTGGCGCAAACGCAGTTCGTTCAAGTCTTCCGGCTTTTGCCAGTGGCTGTAGATCGACAGGACCTTGTCGACTGGCACGGCCAGCACTTTCGCGTCTTCGCCCGACTCGTCGGTCATTTTCAGCACGCCGATAGGACGGCAGCGCACGACCACGCCCGGGATCAGCGGGAACGGGGTGATGACCAGCACGTCAACCGGGTCGCCGTCCGGCGACAGGGTGTTCGGCACGTAGCCGTAGTTGCACGGGTAATGCATGGCGGTACCCATGAAGCGATCGACGAAGATCGCGCCGCTTTCCTTGTCGACTTCGTACTTGATCGGATCGGCATTCATCGGGATTTCGATGACGACGTTGAAATCGTTCGGCAGGTCGCGGCCGGAAGAGACGTTATTCAAACTCATGGGGTTCCTCATTAGCGGATGGTGTTTTAACCGCGCAATTATAGCGAAGTACAGGCCGCTTGTGCGATGCAGCAGCGGCGCGGCGGCGTTTTGCGCGTCCAGCCAGCAACAGTGGCGTGCATGGCCCGCAGGCACGCGCAAGCTGCCGTCGAGAGAATAAACAGACTACCGAATATAATAAGTAGAAACACTTAAGCATTACTACGGTGAGTCCGGAGTTAATACCATGAATAGCTGCATATTTTCATTTCAATATCACCATGCCATGAATATGGTTATTAAAATCGATATTGCATTTTTTGCAGCCAATTATAACAACAGTTTGATTGTCATTCATCCCGCATTACACCGGAATTATGACGCGACCATTTCAACATGCCCCGTTCGCCGCCAGCGATGCCCCCTGCCAGCCCCGCACTTCCCTCATCCAGCATAATATTTGCTTTTATTTGAAGGTTTTATTTGATTCAAATGGCGGCCTTGCCAAAAAATGGCGCAACCAGAAGACCATCATCAATTCTGATAAACTATCACATTCTTGCGATTCCAAACTTTGCATATTCTGCAATCGACGCCTTCCCTGAATTCAATATGACGCTTTCAACGCGCCACCGATAAATCCTTGCAAAAAGGAATATGATGATTCCCTCTTTCCGGCCCGGGCCTTTATTAAAGGTCACCGGCGTTATTTTCATTCTGTTTGGCCTCGCCCTGCTGGGCGGCGGCATCTGGCTGGCCACGCTCGGCGGCTCCTGGTACTACTTGCTGGCCGGCATAGGCATGCTGGTTGCCGGCGTGCTCGTGTTCCAGGGCAAGCGCAGCGCGCAAGCTTTCCTTGCCTTCTTGCTGCTCGCCACCCTCATCTGGTCCGTCGTCGAAGTGAAATTCGACTGGTGGCAATTGCTGCCGCGCCTGGACATCTGGTTTGCCGCCGCCGTCTGGCTGCTGCTGCCCTTCGTCAGCCGCCGCCTGGCGCCACCCACCGCAGCGAAACAGGGGCAATTGGGCAAGACGGCCCTCAGCGCCGCCGTGGCCCTGACCGTCATCGCCGGCGTCATCGCCCTGTTCCAGGACTACCATGACCTGCATGGCGACGTGCCGGCCGAAAACATGGCCGCCACCGCTGCCGGTGACCTGGCGCCCGGCGTCGAGCACAATGACTGGTCTGCGTATGGTCGTTCCGGCTATGGCGACCGCTATGCGCCGGCCGCGCAGATCACCCCGGCCAATATTTCCGGCCTGAAAGAAGCCTGGACCTACCACACGGGCGACTTCAAGGGACCGAACGACCCGGGCGAGATCGCCAACGAAGTCACGCCGCTGAAGGTCAATGACATGCTGTATCTGTGCACGCCGCACAACATCGTCATCGCCCTGAACCCGGACACGGGCAAGGAAATCTGGCGCCACGATCCGAAGATCAACCGCGACGCGGCCAGCTACCAGCACATGATCTGCCGCGGCGTCGCCTACTGGGACGTCAACGCGGGCCGCGCCAAGAACAACCCTGCGCCCGAAGCGGCCGGCATGGAATGCCCGCGCCGCATCCTGGCGCCGACCATGGACGGCACCATGATCGCCGTCAATGCCGATACGGGCGAGTCGTGCAAGAGCTTTGGCAACAACGGCGTCGTCAACCTGTATAAAAACATGGCCATGATCAAGCGCGGTTTCCTGATGCCCACTTCCCCGCCGGCCGTCTCGCAGAAAATGGCCGTGATCGCCGCCAGCGTGACGGACAACCATTCGACGGAAGAACCGTCGGGCGTGATCCGCGGCTACGATCCCGTCACCGGCAAGCTGATGTGGAACTGGGACCCGGCCACGCCGGAAGATACCGCGCCCTTCCCAGAAGGCAAGAACTATACGAACAACTCGCCCAACTCGTGGGGCGTGGCCAGCATCGATGAAAAGCTGGGCATGGTCTACATCCCGATGGGCAATGAAACCCCCGACACCTGGGGCGGCAACCGCAACAAGAATGGCGAGAAATTCAACAGCGCCATCGTCGCGCTGGACCTGGCAACGGGTAAAGTGCGCTGGGTCTACCAGACCGTGCACCACGATATCTGGGACATGGATATCGGCGGCCAGCCGTCGCTGGTCGACATCGACACACCCAAGGGCAAGGTCCCGTCCGTCGTGGCCACGACGAAACGAGGCGACATCTACGTGATCGACCGCCGCGACGGCAGCCTGGTCGTGCCGGCGCCGGAAAAACCCGTGCCGACGAGCAATCCTGCCGCCGGCGACACCCTGTCGCCCACGCAGCCGTTCTCGGCCCTGACCTTCTTACCTGAACGCAATATCAGCGAAGCGGACATGTGGGGCACCACGCCGTTCGACCAGCTCGCTTGCCGCATCATCTTCAAGGAACGCCGCTATGAAGGCCCGTTCACGCCGCAAACGGCCGGCAAGGGCGCCGTCATTTCCCCGGGCCCGCTCGGCATCTTCGAATGGGGCGGCGCGGCCATCGACCCCGTGCGTCAGTTGCTGATCGTCAATCCTGACTACATGGGCTTCCTGGAAAAACTCGTACCGCGCGCCGAAACGACGGCCAAGGGCGGCACGGGCGGCGAAATGGGCTTGCAGCCGCAGACTGGCGTCCCGTTCGCCGTGGAAATCAAGGCCTTCCTGTCGCCGCTGGGCTTCCCATGCCAGGCACCGCCGTGGGGCTATGTGGCCGCCGTCGACCTGCGCACCATGAAGAAAGTGTGGATGCACAAGAACGGCACCACACGCGACAGCGGTCCCGTGCCGATTCCCTTGCCACTGGGCGTGCCCAGCCTGGGCGGCATGGTCACCACCGGCGGCGGCGTGACTTTCCTCAGCAGCACGCTCGACTACTACATCCGCGGCTACGACGTCAGCAACGGCAAAGTGATCTGGAAAGCCCGTTTGCCAGCCGGCGGCCAGGCCACCCCGATGAGCTATGTATCGAACAAGTCGGGACGCCAGTTCGTCGTCGTCATGGCCGGCGGCCACGGTTCGCTGGGCACCAAAATGAGCGATACCCTGATCGCGTATGCCTTGCCCGAAGGCACTGCGGTACCGAAGAAGTAAAGTAACAGCGCACTCCGCCATGGAGTGCGCCCATAAAAAAAGCCGTTCAGTCTGCACTGAACGGCTTTTTTACGTCTGGAGAAACAGCTTACAGGATGGTGGCCAGCGCGCATTGGCGGTAATGGGCTGCAGCCTGTTCCGTCTGCTGCAAGGCATCGTGCATCTGCGCCAGCTTCAGGTGGGCGTCGCGCACCATCTGCGGTTCGTTCGCGTCCGACAAAGCCTGCTCCAGGTGGCGCTGGGCCTTGCCCCACAGTTTTTGCTTGAGGCACAGGGTACCCAGGGTCAGCGCCAGTTCCGCGTCGAGCGGACGCTGTTTCATCCATTGCTCGCAATGCTCGATCTGCAGCAGCAGGGCCGGCGTGCCGGCGGGCGCCGCCGCTTCGCGGTAGGCGCGCACGACGCGCTCGTCCCAGTCGGCGGCCAGCGACTCTTCGCACACGAGGCGCGCTTCGTCATGCAGGCCGCGCGCATTCAGCGCGGTGGCGGCGCGGCAGGCGATATACGGCTTGACGCGGTCCGCGCTCGGCACGGTCGACCACACGCGCAGCAAGGATTCGGCATCATGCGAGGGGTCGGACAGCAAATGATCGTAGGCCAGCTCGCGCAGGCGCGACGACAGGGCCGGATGCAGGGCGCGGTGCTTGTCGAGCGAACGCACGAGGCGCAGCACTTCCGGCCAGTTCTTCGCCTGCTGCTCGGCTTTCAGCGACCATTGCAGCGCGTGGATATGGCGCGTGCCGCTGGCATTGAGTTCGCGCACGGCGGCCAGGGCCGCTTCCGGCTGGTGGTCGTCGACCAGCAATTCCGTCACCGTCATCAAACGCGCCGTCTTCAGGCTGGCGTCGCCTTCGACGCGGGCCAGCCAGCTGTCGCGGCGCTCGGACTGGCGCATGCGGTGCGCGGCGCGCGCGCCGATCAGCGCGGCCAGGCCGGCGTTTTCGTCCAGCTCGGCGGCGCGCAGGGCGGCCTTCTCGGCATGGCCGAAACGGCCTTCGAACAGGGCTTTCAAGGCTTCGCGCAAACCCTTGTTGCCGTCGCGTTCACGCTTGCGCTGGCGGTAGGCCGCCACTTGCGCCGGCATGCGCACGGTGGCGCGCACGGCGCGCACCAGCAGGTACAGCAGCACGAACAGCACGACCTGCAGCAGCAGGAAGAAGTTCAGCGACAAATCGATGCGGTACGGCGGATAGAACAGCACCACGTTGCCGGGATTGAAACGGGCCGTCACGGCGATACCGATCGCCGCGGCCATCAGGGCGAGTAACCAGAGAAATAGACGCATGGGCTCAGGACTTCGCTTTGTAGTTGCGCACAGCCGTCAGGCTGTCGGACAAGGTTGGCATTTCGATGGCCAGGTTGCTGCCCTGCACCTGGCGCAGCAAGGCTTGCGCCGTCTGCGTGCTCTTGGCGCGGGTATCGAAATACTTGGCCAGCGCATCCTGGGCGGCGATCAAGTCGTTGCGGAAAGCCGTTTCATTGCGCGACAACAAGGCCATGCGGGCATTGAGCAGGCGCAGCTTGACGTTTTCGCGCAAGAAATACGACTGCGTCGGCGACAGCATCAGCGCTTCCGGCGTATCGACGCGGCGGATGCGGATCAGCTGGCGCACGTCGGCCCACATGTCGCCGCTCCAGGTATTGAAGCCGTCGCGCACTTTTTGCAGCAGCGGTTCCGGCGCCGGCGGTCCCACCAGCTTGCCGCTGGCATCGCGCACGGCCTTGGCCTTGCCCGGTTTTTCCGGCGCGGCCGGCAAGGCCGGCGTTTCGTCGGACAGCATCGGCAGCGCGTCGATCTGGGCGATCACGGCGTCGAGGCGCAGGGCCACGCCCGTCGAATCGACGCTGGGCAGGGCCTTGAGTTTTTCCATGTCGCGCCCGATGGCGCGGCGGATGGTGATGAATTGCGGCTTGTCGGAACGCGACAGGCTGCGGTCGGCGTTTTGCAGCGCGATCAGCGCGCCCGGCACGTTGCCGGCCAGTTGCAGCTGCTGGCTGGCCGTCGACAGCACTTGCTCGATTTCCGTCAGCGCCCACTCGTCGCGGTTCTTCGACAAGTCGTTGTACAGCTGTTCCAGGGCCAGCTGCTGGCTCTGCGTTTCGCTCTGGCGGTTTTCCAGCGCGCCCACCTTGATTTGCAGCTCTTTCGTGCCTTCTTGCACGTTGCGCGCCAGCACGCCCGTTTCGGCATTGCTGACATCGCCCTTTTGCAGGCGCTTGGCCACTTCTTCGCGCAGGTTGCGGATCTGCTTGCTGGTCGACCAGCTTTGCGCCGCCAGCAGCACGGCCAGCACGATGACGGCGATGCTCATGGGCTTTTGCAGCTGTTCCAGCAGGGTCGGCGCGCGGCCGGCAGGTTGGTCGGCCGCCTGCGGCGCCGTCTTCACGGCGCTGCCAGGCGTTGCATTCGGTTCGGAGAGTGTAGGCATTTCGTTCATGGTCGTGATTGTAACGCGGCGAGCACTCCTGCGTCGCCTGATCCTGTCAAGGTGACACGGGCAAAACCCAGGGCCGCCGCCGTTTGTGCAATGCGCGCGTGCGGCACGATCAGATGCTGCTGTTGCATTTTTGCAACAGCCGTCTTTTCATCGCCCATTTCGCCTAGCAGCGCCAGCAAACCGCGCAGCGCTTCCGAGCTGGTGATGATCCAGTCATTATTATGCTGCAACAGCTTTTCCAGGGTCGCCCGCAAGGCCGGCGTCAGCGTTGGCACCTGGCGGCGGTACGCCGTGACGAACTCGACTTCGGCGCCGGCCGCGCGCAAGCCGTCGGCCAGGAAGTCGCGTCCTCCGTCGCCGCGCACGATCAGCACCCGCTTGCCGCGCAGGGCCGGCAAGTCCAGCGCCAGCAATAAATGTTCGGAATCGCTGCGCGCCGTGTCAAACGGGCTGGTGATGGCCGCGTTGGCGTCGGTGACGCCGTGCGCCGCCAGCGCCAGGCGGCTGCCCTCGCCCACCACGGCCAGCGGCACGCCGGCTGGCCAGGCGGACAGGTGCGCAAAGACGCAGTCGATGGCGTTGGGCGAGACGAAGGCCACCAGGTCGTAATCGCTCAGGCGCGCCAGCACGGCTTGCAGCTGCGCGCATTCATCGTCGCCATCGAGCGCGTGGATTTCCAGCAGCGGCAGCAGGGTCACGGGCCAGCCCAGCGCCGCGATCCGGGCGGCCAGCGGCCCCGCTTGCGCCGCGGGCCGCGTGATCACCACGCTGTCAGGCATGCGGCGCCAGGCCTTCATGGTTGTCGGGGGTGACGGCGCACGAGGCGAGGATGCCGGCGGCGTCCTGGCCGCGCAGCAGTTCGGCCACCTGTTCGCCCAGCAGTTCGGGCGCGCCGGCGGGGCCACTGACGTCGGCGCTGGCCATGCGCGCGCCGTCCGGCGTGGCGACCATGGCGCGCAGGCGCATCTGTTCACCTTCGACGGTCGCGAAGGCGGCCAGCGGAATCTGGCAGCTGCCGCCGAAAATCTTCGAGACCTTGCGCTCGGCCGTGACGGCTTGCGCCGTGTCAGCGTGGTTCAGCGGCGCCAGCAGGCGCACCAGGTCGGCGCCGTCAAGCCGTCCGCTGCGGATCTCGATCGCCATGGCGCCCTGGCCGGCGGCCGGCAGGCTGTCTTCCGGCGCCAGCACGGCGCGGATGCGCGATGCGAGCCCCAGGCGTTTCAGGCCGGCGGCGGCCAGGATGATGGCGGCGTAATCGCCACGGTCCAGCTTGCCCAAGCGCGTATCGAGGTTGCCGCGCAGGGGCAGAATCGTCAGGTGCGGGTAGCGCGCGGCGATCAGCGACTGGCGGCGCAGGCTGCTGGTGCCGACGACGGCGCCATGCGGCAGCTCGGCCAGGCTGGCGTAATCGTTGGACACGAACGCGTCGCGCGGGTCTTCGCGCTCGAGGATGGCGGCCAGGGCAAAGCCTGCCGGCAGTTCCATCGGCACGTCCTTGAGCGAATGCACGGCCAGGTCGGCGCGGCCCTCTTCCATCGCCACTTCCAGCTCCTTGACGAACAAGCCCTTGCCGCCTACCTTGGACAGGGCGCGGTCCAGAATCTGGTCGCCGCGTGTGGTCATGCCGAGAATTTCAACGCTACACTGCGGATACAGGGCGGCCAGGCGCGCACGCACGTGCTCAGCTTGCCACATGGCAAGACGACTCTCGCGCGTGGCGATCACCAGGCGGGCAGGAATATTCAATTCGTTCGGGGTCAATTCGGATGCTTTCAAAACAAGTTCTTTCGCTGTGGCTGTCGTTGTCGTTGCCAATTCGCCCGTCCGATATCAATTTGTATCGGAATGGCGCCCGGCCTCGCTATAATCGTTATCCCTTAGCCTAGAAGGCCAAGTCAGGCTAGCGTCCATGTTGAAGACCACAAATTTTATCATGCGCCCCCTCCCCTCTGCGGCCAAACGCCCGGTGCGATCCTCATTCCCTTGCTTTTACACTTACTTTGGTTCTTTATTATGCTCAATGACGCAGTAGCACCAGAAATAGTCCCGGCGGCCGGTTCCGACAAGGACGCGCCGCTGAAAGAAGATATCCGCCTGCTGGGCCGCCTGCTGGGCGACGTGCTGCGCGAACAGGAAGGCGATGCCGTCTTCAATGTGGTGGAAACCATACGCCAGACGTCCGTGCGCTTCCGCCGCGAAGCGGACGCGGGCGCCGCGCTGGAACTCGATGCCATGCTCAAGGAACTGAGCCGCGAACAGACGATCTCCGTCGTGCGCGCCTTTTCCTATTTTTCGCACCTGGCCAACATTGCGGAAGACCAGCACCACATCCGCCGCCGCCGCGCCCACCTGCTGGCCGGCTCGCCCGCGCAAAAGGGCAGCGTCAGCTTTGCGCTGAAAAAACTGCGCGCCGCCGGCGTGCCCCGCAAGACCGTCGACACCTTCTTCCAGGATGCCCTGATCGCCCCCGTGCTGACGGCCCACCCGACGGAAGTGCAGCGCAAGAGCATCCTCGACGCCGAGCACGACATCGCCCGCCTGCTGGCCGAGCGCGACCTGCCGCAGACGCCGAAAGAGCGGCAGGCCAACATGCAGCTGCTGCGCTCGCGCGTGGCCACCCTGTGGCAGACGCGCATGCTGCGCTACTCGAAGCTGACGGTAGCCGACGAAATCGAAAACGCCCTGTCGTATTACCGCATCACCTTCCTGCGCGAACTGCCGGGCCTGTATGACGACATCGAGGACGATATCGCCGCCGAGTACCCGAACGGCAACGGCACCATCGAACCGATCAGCGCCGCCTACGTGCAGATGGGCAGCTGGATCGGTGGCGACCGCGACGGCAACCCGAACGTCAATGCGGGCACCATGCAGCATGCGCTGGCGCGCCACGCCACCACCATCCTCGACTTTTACCTGGACGAAGTGCACACCTTGGGCGCGGAACTGTCCGTCTCGACCCTGATGGTGGGCGTGAGCGCGGAACTGCAGGCGCTGGCCGACCAGTCGCCGGACGCCTCGCCGCACCGCAGCGACGAACCGTACCGCCGCGCCCTGATCGGCATCTATGCGCGCCTGGCCGCCACGGCCCGCGCGCTGGGCGCCACCAACATCCTGCGCAAGGAAGTGGGCGCGGCCGCCGCCTATCCCGACGCGGCCGCCTTTGTCGCCGACTTGCGCACCATCGTCGCCTCGCTCGAAGCGCACCATGGCGCGGCCCTCGTGCGCCCGCGCCTGGCCACGCTGGCGCGCGCGGCCGACATCTTCGGCTTCCACCTGGCGTCGCTCGACATGCGCCAGACGTCCGACGTGCACGAGCGCGTGCTGGCCGACCTGTTCGCCAAAAGCGGCGTGGCCGCCGATTACGCGGCCCTGTCCGAGGAAGACAAGCAGGCGCTGCTGCTGAGCGAACTGGCGCAGCCGCGTTTGCTGTACTCGCCCTACATCGCCTACGCCACGGAAACGGATTCCGAGCTGGCGATCCTGCGCGCGGCGCGCGACATCCGCCAGCGCTACGGCGCGCGGGCCATCCGCAACTACATCATCTCGCACACGGAAACCGTGTCCGACCTGCTGGAAGTGTTGCTGCTGCAAAAGGAAACAGGCTTGCTGCGTACCGACTGGCAAGCGGGCGACAGCACGTGCGAGCTGATGGTCATCCCCCTGTTCGAGACGATCCCCGACCTGCAGCGCGCGGCCGGCATCATGAGCCAGCTCATGGCCTTGCCTTTGGTCAAACAATTGATCGCCAAGCAGGGACAGTTGCAGGAAGTCATGCTCGGCTATTCCGATTCGAACAAGGATGGCGGTTTCCTGACCTCGAACTGGGAACTGTACAAGGCGGAACTGGCGCTGGTGTCCGACTTCCAGAAGGCCGGCGTCAAGCTGCGCCTGTTCCACGGCCGCGGCGGCACGGTGGGCCGTGGCGGCGGACCCAGCTACGAAGCCATCCTGGCCCAGCCGCCGGGCACCGTCAACGGCCAGATCCGCCTGACGGAACAGGGCGAAATCATCGCCTCGAAGTTTTCCAACGCGGAAATCGGCCGGCGCAACCTGGAATTGCTGGTCGCCGCCACCCTGGAAGCGAGCCTGGCGCCGCAGGCCGCCAGCCCGGCCCATGCAAGCGAGCTGGCGCAGTTCGAAGCCGTGATGGCGCAGCTGTCGGACCTCGCCTATCACGCTTACCGCCACCTCGTATATGAAACGCCGGGCTTCACGGAGTATTTCTTCTCGGCCACACCGATTGCGGAAATCGCCGAGCTGAACCTCGGTTCGCGCCCCGCCTCGCGCAAGGCCAACCAGCGCATCGAAGATTTGCGCGCCATTCCCTGGGGCTTTTCCTGGGGCCAGTGCCGCTTGCTGCTGCCGGGCTGGTTCGGTTTCGGCAGCGCCATCGCGGCCTGGATCAACGATGGCGAGCCGGCATCGAAGGATGACAGGATCGCCACCCTGCGCGCCATGTACGCCAGATGGCCCTTCTTTGCCACCCTGCTGTCGAACATGGACATGGTGCTGGCCAAGACGGACCTGGCCATCGCCTCGCGCTATGCGGAACTGGTGGCGGACCAGGATTTGCGCGAACGCATCTACAAGCGCATCACGGACGAGCATGGCAACACCCTGCGCTGCCTGGAGCTGATCACCGGCAATACCGAGCGCCTGGCGGGCAATCCGCTGCTGGCCCGTTCGATCCAGAACCGCTTCGCCTACCTCGACCCGCTAAACCACTTGCAGGTGGAATTGATCAAGCGCAACCGCGCCCTGTCGGCGGAAAGCCGGATCGACGAACGCGTGCACCGCGGCATCCAGCTGTCGATCAACGGCGTGGCAGCCGGCCTGCGCAATACGGGCTGACCAGGCCCGGACGCCATCAACATGCAGGGGCCGGCACCGCAAGGGCCGGCCTTTTTGCTTGCCCGATGGAAAAATATTCTCAAGAAAACAACATTTGGTATTACACTAGCGTCGGATACTTTTCCCACTCCGGCGCCATGCGCACCGCAGCGGCCAACCATGACGCCAGGAACGCGGATGAGCAAATGGTCGATTGAAACCTTGAGTACGGCATGTGCTGCCCTCATCCTGATCATGTTGGGCTGGCTGGCCGGTGTGGCCTGGCAGGAACTCGACTTCTGGGAGCATATCTGGCTGTCGCTGCTGCTGGCGGCCGTCGCCGGCACGGCCATGTGGCTGACCCACAAGCTGCGCGCCCACCTCGCCAGCACGCGCAAGCAGCTCGACGCCAGCACCATGCGCTACCGCGAACTGAGCGAAGCGGCACAGGACGGCATGTGGCAAACGGACGCGCACGGCCGCATCCTGCACGTCAACCAGCGCCTGTGCGACATGCTGGGCCTCCCCGCCGAGCTGCTGCTGAACCATTCCATGGCGGAATTCCACGACGAGGCGACCTTGCTGCGCCTGTGTCCGCTGCGCCAGACAGCCACGGATAGCTGCATGGGAGAACTGCATTACCAGCACAGCGACGGCTCGGAACGCTGGGCCATGATCAGCGGCCGCCGCCTGTACGATCAGCAGGGCACGCTGACGGGCGCGCTCGTGCTGGCCAGCGACATCACCGAACACAAGCGGGCCGAACACGCGCTGAGCGTCGCCCATGCGGAACTGGAAAGCCGCGTGGCCCTGCGCACGGCCCAGTTGCTCGACGTCAATCTCCAGCTCTCCGCGGAAATCGCCATGCGCGCGCAAACGGAAGCGGCCCTGGCGCGCAGCGAAGAACGGCTGCAGGACATCATTTCCATGATGCCCCTGTCGCTGTTCCTGAAAGATGCCGATTCGCGCATCGTGCTGATGAATCAGGCCTGCGAACAGCAATGGGGCGTGCGCCACCAGGACATCGCCGAAGGGCGCGACTTGCATCACTTTCCCAGCGACCAGAACGTGGGCTTCCACGCGGCGGACCGGGAAGCGTTTGCCAGCCGCAAGGTGGTGATACGCGAAGAACTGGTATGGAACGCGCAGCTGCAGGAAAATCGCCTGGTGCAGACGCACAAGAAACCCGTGTTTGACGCCCAAGGCCGGCCGCAGATGATCATCGCCATGGCCATCGACATCACCGACAGCAAGCGCAACGAGGAAAACCTGGAGCGCACCCTGGCCCAGCTGCGCGAACTGAGCGACCACCAGCAAACCATCAAGGAAGAGGAACGCCGGCGCATCGCGCTCGACATTCATGACGACCTGGGCCAGAACCTGATGGTGCTGCGCATCGATGTATCGCTGCTGCACGCGCGCACGGCAGCCTCGCACCCGCGCCTGCACCGCCACGCGCAGCGCGTGCTCGACACCATCGACGCCACCATCCGTTCCGTGCGCACCATCATCAATGACTTGCATCCGAGTACCCTGGAACTGGGACTCGGTCCCGCCGCCGAATGGCTGATCCGCCAGATGGAGAGCCGCGGCACCATCCGCTACCGGCTCACGCTCGACAGCGAGGCAGCGGACCTGGGCCTCGATCAGCGCCAGACATCGGCCATCTTCCGCGTGCTGCAGGAATCGCTGTCGAACATCGTGCGCCACGCCCAGGCCAGCGAAGTGGAAGTGGCGCTGGAGCAAGATGCGGATTCCATCGTGCTGCGCATCAGCGACAACGGCATCGGCATGCAGCCGGGCGACGACGGCAAGCGGGCCGCCTTCGGCCTGAAAAGCATACGCGAACGTGTCCACGCGCTGGGCGGCGAACTGCGCATCGACAGCCAGGCGGGCCGGGGCACGGCGCTGGTCATCTACCTGCCTCACGCCGGCAGGCACGCCAGGCCGGTCATGCCCAAACACAAAAATTACCAAAAACAGTAGCAAATTAGGTATGCATTTTTGGCAAATAAAAGTATAGTAAGTTTTTTCCTTGAGGAAACTATCATGCTGCCACGGTTCGCCCGCCTCTCCGTCCCAGTGCTCGGCCTGCTCCTGCTGGCTGCCGCCCCCATCGCCAGCGCCACCATTTATGCCGAACGGGGCTTTGGAGAAAAGGATGGCAATGGCAGCATCGCATCCGACCTGAACCCGGCAGGCCTGGTGGCCGGCATCATCATGGAAGAGGAAGGACGGCGCCGCGCCGTGACGTACCAGCACGGCCGCCTCCGCGAGCTGGGCACCCTGGGCGGCGATGAAGGTTTTACCAAGGCCATCAATATGCATGGCGTGGTGGTGGGGTCGGCGCAGACGCCAGCCGGCGCCTGGCACGCCTTCCGCTACGACGCGGCGGGCGGCATGCGCGACCTGGGCACCCTGGGCGGCACCAGCAGCTATGCCACGGCCATCGCGCGCGACGGCCAGGTGGCCGGCTATGCCGATACGAGCGGCGGCGATTTCCACGCCTTCGTGACGAAAGCGGACCACAGCCTGCAAGACCTGGGCACCCTGGGCGGCGCCAGCAGCTATGCCAGCGGCCTGAACAGCCATGGCGTGGCGGTAGGCACGGCGCAGCGCGGCGATGGCTACCGCCGCGCCTTCGTCTACCGGCCCGGCGCGGGCATGCAGGAAATCGGCACCCTGCCCGGCGGACGCATCAGCTCGGCCACCGCCATCAACGACGCGGGCCTGATCGTGGGCGCCTCGGAAACGGAGAAACGCCGCTGGCACGCGTTTGCCTGGGACGGCAAGCGCATGCTTGACCTGGGCGCCATGATCGGCCAGGGCGACAGCTACGCCACGGCCGTCAACGCGGCCGGACACGTCGTCGGCAGCGTCAACATCAACGGCTTTGAACCGATGACCTTTGTCTACAAGGAAGGCGTGATGACGGTGCGCCGCCGCGACGACGGCCTGTACCTGACCAACAAGATCACGGACGCGGGCCTGGTGGTGGGCGCCATCTACACGGGGCATAAATTCCAGGCCTTCGCCGTGCCGTCGCAAGCATCGCCGGCGCCGCCGCGCCGCAACCCGCTGGACTGGTTCTTCCTGACCGTCATCGCCGCCGCCTGCGGCGCGGCCGCGTTCCGCGCGCGCCAGCACTTGCGCGCCGGTCTGCTGGGACAGCGCCGGCATTTGCTGTAAATCAATACGGGTACGGACGAAAAAAAAGAGGCTTGCGCCTCTTTTTTTATTGCCTGCTGACCGCTTAGTTCTGCGTCAGGAAAGTCTTCAGCTTGTCCGAACGCGAAGGCTGGCGCAGCTTGCTCATGGCTTTCGCTTCGATCTGGCGGATGCGCTCGCGCGTCACGTCGAACTGCTTGCCCACTTCTTCCAGCGTGTGGTCGTTCGACATTTCCACGCCGTAACGCATGCGCAGCACCTTCGCTTCGCGCGGCGTCAGCGAGTCCAGCACTTCCTTGATCACGTTGCGCATCGAGGCGTGCAGCGCGGCGTCCAGCGGCGCCAACGTCGTGTTGTCTTCGATGAAGTCGCCCAGTTGCGAATCGCCGTCTTCGCCCATCGGCGTTTCCATGGAAATCGGCTCTTTCGCGATCTTCATGATTTCGCGCACCTTGTTTTCCGGCATTTCCATCTTGACGGCCAGGGTCGCCAGGTCCGGCTCGCTGCCCGTTTCCTGCATGATCTGGCGCGAGATGCGGTTCATCTTGTTGATCGTTTCGATCATGTGCACCGGCACGCGGATGGTGCGGGCCATGTCGGCGATCGAACGCGTGATGGCCTGGCGGATCCACCAGGTGGCGTAGGTCGAGAACTTGTAGCCGCGGCGGTATTCGAATTTATCGACCGCCTTCAGCAGACCGATGTTGCCTTCCTGGATCAGGTCGAGGAATTGCAAGCCGCGGTTGATGTATTTCTTGGCGATCGAAATGACCAGGCGCAGGTTGGCAACCGTCATTTCGCGTTTCGCGTGACGCGCGCGCTTTTCGCCGGCAGCCATCTGCTTGTTAATCTTGCGCAAGTCCGCCAGCGGCAGGGCCACGCGCGCTTGCAGGTCGATCATCTTCTTTTGCAGTTCCTTGACGGCAGGCACGTTGCGGCTGAGGATGGCGCTGTACGGATACTTGCAATCGACTTCGCGGTCGACCCATTCCAGGTCGCATTCATTGCCAGGGAATACCTTGATGAAGTGGGCGCGCGGCATGCCGCATTTGTTCACGCACAGTTCCAGCACGGCGCGCTCGATATGGCGCACTTCTTCCATCTGGCCGCGCAAGGTGTCGCACAGCTTTTCCACGACCTTGGCCGTGAAGCGGATGCCCAGCAATTCCTGCGAAATGGCTTCCTGCGCCTTGACGTAGGCTTTCGAGTTGTAACCCTCGGGCGCCTTGCGCATCTTGTCGTACTGCGTCGAAATGACGTTGAATTTCTCCAACGCATTCTTTTTCAGCTGGGCCAGTTGCTCGCTGGAGAAACCGGCCGCGCCGCCATTGGCGTCGCCGTCTTCTTCCTCGGCTTCTTCTTCCTCTTCCTCGTCGTCACCGCTGGCGGCGACGGGCGCGGCGGCAGCGGCAGGCGCCGGGGCATTGCTTTCGTTCAAATCGACAAAGCCGTCGACCACTTCATCGACCTTGATTTCGTCGCGCGCGATCTTCTGCGACAGGGCGACGATTTCGCCGATGGTGGTCGGGCAGGCGGAAATGGCCTGGATCATGTCCTTCAGGCCGCCTTCGATGCGCTTGGCGATCTCGATCTCGCCTTCGCGCGTCAGCAGCGCCACGGCGCCCATTTCACGCATGTACATGCGCACGGGGTCGGTGGTGCGGCCGAAGTCGGAGTCGACGGTCGACAAGGCGGTCGCGGCAGCCGCTTCCACTTCATCGTCGCTGGTGACGGTGGCGACGTTGTCAGTCAACAACAAGCTTTCCGCGTCAGGGGCGCGCTCGTAGACGGCGATGCCCATGTCGTTGAAGGTGGCGATGATGCCTTCGATCGCTTCCGGATCGATGATGTTTTCCGGCAATTGGTCATTGATCTCGGCATAGGTGAGGAAACCGCGTTCCTTGCCCATGTTGATCAAGCCGGTGATCTGCTTGCGGCGGCGTTCCAGGTCCGCTGCCGACGCTTCCGGATCGCCGAGCGCGTCCGCCAGGCCGCCCTTGGCCTTGCGGTCGCGCGCTTTCGACACGGCCTTCAGTTCGGCGCGCTCGACGGCGTTCAGTGCTGCCACTTCATCGTTTTCCGGCGTGAATTCGCTCGGTTTGCGGCCGCGGCGGCCCGGCACCTTGACGGTCGGCAAGAAGTAATTCGAGGTATCGATGGCGGCCAGGGCATCGGCGTCCGTGGTCTTGCTGACCACTTGCGCGCCGGTAATGATGGTCACGGGCGCCGCTTCTGGCTTGGCGCGCACGACTTTCGAACGGGCTGCCGTCACCACTTTGTTCGTGGCGGCGCTTTCGCTGACCTTGCGCGGCGCGGCCGGGGCCTTGGCGCCGGGGGCGATCTTCACGCTCGGCGTCTTGACCGGTGCGGCGTCGGCCACTTCGGTCACTTCGGCAACGGCTTCGACAGCCGCCGCTGGCGCTTCGGCTGCCGGCTCGGCCGGCGGCACGGCGGCCAGACGCGAGCGGCTTTTCTTCACCACGGTGACGACGGTCGGCGCCGTCGTGACGGTGGCTTCCGGATTCGCTTGCGCATTATCGATGAAGTAAGATAAAGTCGTTTTGGGTACGGCAAGTGGTGCCGCGGCTGGGCGTGGCGCCTTGGCGGACAACGTTAAAGTTTTTGGCGTATTCTTCATGAGATATCTCTTAATGCGAGACCAGATGGTGTCGGCGCGAAGTGAATGATTCCACCTAAGCCTGCGAAACCGGACTCGATGGAGCGTATTGTTGCGGCTGCCGTCAAGGGCAGCGGCGCCTGTCTATCGGGACGTTCAAAGCCCGCGCATCCAGCGGCGGCGGGGCCGAAGCCGGGTCAGATAAATAAGCGATGTACATTGCGGAATGAAAAAAAGCCCGTACCAGAACGGGCTTGAATCTATTGTTGTTCAGTGAAGACACAGCGGAGAGCAAGATTATGCACGAAGGCCAGTTATCTGGATAATTGATAAGCAAAATATCTGATATCAAAAATGTCAATAATGATGGCCCTGCACCGCACTGCTCCTATCCCCTGCACACCTGAGCCAGACCGTCAAATACGGGGTCCAGTCATCAGCGCAAGCCGACATTATACACATTTCCCGCATTTCGCGCTGCGTCCGCTGTAGGGCGGACCCGCTTGTTACAGCGCAAGTTGCCAAAAAAGACAATGCACTTGCCTGTGGCGCGTGCTATGCTCCCCTTTTATAGCCCAACCAATGATGTCGATGACCAGCTCCACGCCAGACCAGCAAGCCACCACTCCTGACACGCCAGTCGATGCAGCCCCAGCGGCGGCACCGGCCGCAGCGACGACCACGCCGGCGCCTGCCGGCCTGACCGCGCGCGCGCTGCTGAAGCAGTTCCAGGAGCAATTCCCGCCATTCCGCGATTGCCTGCCCTTGTCGATCGGTATCGACAAGCAGATCCTGGCGCGCCTGCCGGACCTGGACCGCAAGCTGATGCGCACGGCGCTGGGCATCCACACGGGTTCGCTGCGCTACCTGCGCGTGATGGAAAAAGCCAAAATCCGCTACGACCTCGACGGCACTGCCGGCGCGGAAGTGACGCAAACGCACCGCGACCACGCCACGCAAGTCTTGCAGCAACGCTTCAAGAAAGAAGCCGAGCGCAAGAAAGCCGAGCGCGACGCGGCCGCCGCCGAAGAAGCGAACCGCTTGCGCCTGGAAAAACTGAATCAGCTGACCGCGAAATTCTCGCGCAAAGGCTGATCCGGTTTCATGGACACAGCTGCCGCACCGCCACTGCCCCCCTATCAAGGCATCGCCCTCGACCACGTCAGGCTGGTACGCACCAGCGATGAGGCGAAAGCGGCCATGGCTGCCCTGCTGGCAGCGGACGCCATCGGCTTCGATACGGAGTCGAAGCCGACGTTTGTGAAGGGCGAGTCCTCCACGGGACCGCATCTGATCCAGCTGGCCACCGACGACATCGCCTACCTGTTCCAGGTAGGCAGCACGCCGGCGCCAGCCCTGGCCGAACTGAAAGCCATCCTCGAATCGACCACCACCCTGAAAGTGGGTTTTGGCCTGTCCGACGACGTCAAGCGCCTGCGCAACAAGCTCGGTATCGCGCCGGCCCAGGTGCTCGACCTGTCCGTCGCCCTGCGCGGCGGCCAGCGCAACGACCTGGGCGCGAAGACGGCCGTGGCCAAGTTCTTCGGCCTGCACCTGCAGAAATCGAAAAAGATCTCCACCACCAACTGGGCCACCTCGCGCCTGACGGAAAAGCAGATCCTGTACGCGGCCGACGATGCGCAAGTGGCCCTGCGCGTGTATCGCCGCTGGATCGCCGACGGTGGCAAGGTCGCACCGCAAAAGCCCCCGCGCGCCAGCACGCCGCCGGTCGCCGCCTGAGCCGGACGCCTTCCTGCAAGATGAGCAAGAACAAGTCCATCGGTACCACGCCTGACGCGATCGCCGCCGCCGAACAGGCGCTGGGGCGATCGCTGCCTGCCTCCTACGCGCAATGGTTATTGCTCAACAATGGCCGCGCGCTGGGCGCCTTGAGCATATTTCCCGTCTACGACGCGGCCAATGCGCGCAAGACATGGGAATCGATAGCGCGCCATTACGAGACGAGCTGGCAGGAATGGCTGGAGAATACGGGCGCGAACGGCAACGACGCCAGTGCCCTGCTGCCCTTTGCCCAGTTCGGCACGGGCGATTACTATTGTTTTGATTATGCGCAAACGGGACCCACGGGCGAGCCGGTGGTCGTGCTGTGGTCGCACGAGACAGGGGCAGCCACCGCGGTGGCGCCCGACTTTGCGTCATTCCTGATACTGCCCGGCCGTCCGGGATAAAACCCGGCGGCCGGCGCCAGCTTATTTGACGGGACGCCAGGTCAGCGGGTAGCGGTAGACGACGCCATTGCTGGCCTTGACGGCGGCAATGATGGAAAACACCAGATTGCCCAGCGCCACCAGCCAGAACATGAAAATGCCGATGATGACGAAAGTCAGGATGAAGCAGACGATGTACCAGAGGATCAGAGTGATCTGGAAATTGAGCGCTTCGCGGGCATTCTCGGCCGAGAACTTGTCCGCATCATCCTTCTTGATCAAGTAAATGATCAGCGGCGCCACCCAGCTGGTGAACAGGCCGCCAATATGGGACAGGATGGCAATCGTCGTATCTTGCGTACGACCCACTTCCGGCTGCGTGTTATCCATTATCATTCCCATCATTAGTTATAGATACATCAATATAACAGTAATATTTCTTTTTGGAATGAAACACTTGCTGCCGCAAGGGATTTTTTTTCATGTGCCGCGTGCCGCCGCCAGCGCCAGCCGTCCCAGGGTCGCGATGGCCGCTTCCAGCTGCGGGCTCCACGGGTGGCCGTAATTGAGACGGATGCAGTGGCGAAACGCGCGCGTGGCGGAAAAGATGGGGCCGGGCGCGATGCTGATGCCGGCCGCCAGCGCGCTGCGGTGCAAGGCCAGCGCATCGATGCCCTTCGGCATCTCCACCCAGACGAAATAGCCGCCCTGCGGCCGCGTCACCCGCGTGCCGGGAGGAAAATGCACGGCAATCGCTTGCAATATGGTGTTTTGCTGCGCCGCCAGGGTCAGGCGCAGCTGGCGCAAATGGCGGTCGTAGCCTCCCTGCGCCAGGTAGTCGGCCAAGGCCATCTGCAGGGGGATCGGCGCCGACAGGCTGGTGGTCAGCTTCAGGCGCTCGACCTGGCGCGCGTAGCGGCCCGCCACGGCCCAGCCCAGCCGGAAACCGGGCGCCAGGGTCTTGGAAAACGAGCTGCAATGCATGACGAGACCCGCGCTGTCGTGGCTTTTCGTCAAGCCCGGGCGCTGCTTGCCGAAATACAGCTCGCCATACACGTCATCCTCGATCAGCGGCACGCCATGGCGCGCCAGCAGTTCGACCAGCGCGCGCTTCTTTTCCGGCGGCATCAGGCTGCCCAGCGGATTCTGGAAACTCGTCATCAGCCAGCACGCCTTGGGCTGGTGGCGCTGCAGCAATTCCTCGAGCGCGGCCAGGTCGACGCCGTCACGGGGGCTGGTGGCAATTTCCACCGCCTTCAGTTCCAGCCGCTCCAGCGCCTGCAGGCAGGCATAGAAACTGGGCGACTCGATCAGCACCGTGTCGCCGGGCCGCGTGACGGCTTGCAGGCACAGGTTCAGCGCTTCCAGCGCGCCGTTCGTGATGACGATGTCGTCGCTGGAAACGGGCGCGCCGCCCTGCTGGTAGCGCAGGGCGATCTGGCGGCGCAGCTCGGCATTGCCCAAGGATAAATCCGTGACGGTGCTCCACGGGTCCAGACGGCGCATGCTGGCCGAGACTGCCCGCGCCAGCCGCTCCATCGGAAACAGGTGCGGACTGGGAAAGGCCGAGCCGAACGGGACGATATCGCGTGCCCCCACGGCGCCTAGCACCTCGAACACGAGGTCGCTGACGTCGACGGTGGTGCTGGCGTCGAGCGGGTGGGAACTGTCAGGCTCGGGGGCCAGCGCGGCGCGCTGCGGCGCCACGTAATAGCCGGAGCGGGGGCGCGAGACGATCATGCCGCGCGCTTCGAGCAAGTAATACGCCTGGAACACCGTCGACGGGCTCACGCCCCTGCGCGCATGCTGCTGGCGCACGGAGGGTAACTTGTCGCCAGGCAGCAGCAGCTGCGTGGCTATCATGGCGGCGACTTCTTCCGCCAATTCCTCATATCGTTTCAACCCTGCTCCTCAAACTGATCCGTAGTTTTATTGCACAACTGATCCTGTCACAGTAACAGCACCCGGTATATGCTAGGGTAACAACATCCGGGCAGCAACACCGGCACGCCATACGAGACAGGTTCCTTTCCCATGCGACTTTCCATGCTACTGCATTCCCCTCCCGTGCTGGTGCTGGCCCTGGCTATCGCCCTGCCCGCCATGGCCGCGCCCGCCGCGCTGCCCGCTGGCCACGACAGCCTGGAACAGCGCATCAAGGCGTGCACGGCCTGCCATGCGCCGAAGGAACGCCATGACGCCTTCTTTCCCCGCATCGCCGGCAAACCTGCCGGCTACCTGTACAACCAGCTGCTGAACTTTCGCGAGGGACGGCGCCAGTATCCGATGATGAACTACATGGTCGAACACTTGCCCGACGATTATCTGCGCGAAATCGCCGAGTACTTTGCGGCGCAGCACCCTGCCCCGCCGCCGGCCCAGCCCAGCGGCGCCGGTACGGCGGCCCTGGAACGCGGCAAGCAGCTGGTGCTGCAAGGCGATACCAGTAAAAAGATTCCCGCCTGCATCGCCTGCCATGGCGAGAAGCTGGCCGGCGTGGCGCCCGCCATCCCCGGCTTGCTGGGCTTGCCGCGCGACTATATCAACGCCCAGTTGGGCGCCTGGAAGAACGGCATCCGCCGCGCCCACGCGCCCGACTGCATGGCGCAAGTGGCGCAACGCCTGTCCGACGCGGACGTGGGCGCCGTCTCGGCCTGGCTGGGCACGCAGGTGGCCAGCGCCGACGCGCGTCCCGCCAGCGCTATCACCCTGCCCTTGCCCCTGCATTGCGGCGGCGTGCCGGGCTCCAGCGCGCAGGTGGCGCCATGAAAAAATGGATGATCGCGGCCGGCCTGGTACTGATCGCCGGCGGCAGCGCCAAGTTCCTGCTGTACCCGGACGACGACATGGGTCCGCCCGCCGTGGCCAGCACCCTGAGCCAGGAACAGCTGGTCGCGCGCGGCGCCTACCTGGCCAAGGCGGGCGACTGCATGGCCTGCCACACGACGCGCGGCGGTGTACCGTACGCGGGCGGACGGGCCTTGCAGACGCCGTTCGGCAAGGTACTCTCGCCCAACATCACGGCGGACAAGGAAACGGGCATCGGCAGCTGGACGGCCGACGATTTCTGGCGCGCCATCCACAACGGCAAGTCGAAAGACGGCCGCCTGCTGTATCCGGCCTTTCCCTACACCAGCTACACCAAGGTGCAGCGCGAGGACAGCGACGCCCTGTATGCGTATTTCCAGAGCGTGCCGCCGCACAAACAGACGAACGCGCCGCACGCGCTGCGCTTCCCCTACAACCAGCAGATCGCGCTGGCTGCCTGGCGCGCCTTGTATTTCAAGCCCGGCGTGTACCAGCCGCTGACGGGCAAAAGCATGGAATGGAACCGTGGCGCCTACCTGGTGCAGGGCCTGGGCCACTGCAGCGCCTGCCATAGCAGCCGCACCACCCTGGGCGGCAGCGACGACGGCCTGTCGGGCGGCCTGATCCCCGTGCTGGGCTGGTATGCGCCGTCGCTGACGTCGGACGCGGAAGCGGGCCTGGGCGACTGGGACACGGCGCATATCGTGGCATTGCTGCAAACGGGCGTCTCGCCGCGCGCCACCGTCTTCGGCCCGATGGCGGAAGTCGTGCGGCAAAGCTTGCAGCACATGAGCGGCGCCGACGTGCAGGCGATGGCCGTGTACCTGAAAAGCCTGCCCGGCCCCGCGCAGCCCGCACAACGGGCGCCGCGCGACACGTCGGAGCAAGGTCGGCAGCAACTGGCGCTGGGCGCGAAACTGTATGAAGCGCAATGCGCGAGCTGCCACCAGGCCGACGGCAAGGGCGTGCCGCCCGGCTACCCGCCGCTGGCCGGCAACCGCGCGCTGACGACAGAGTCGGCCGTGAACGCCATCCGCCTCGTGCTGAACGGCGGCTTCGCGCCCGGGACAAAAGGCAACCCGCGCCCCTACGGCATGCCGCCATTCGGCCCCGTCATGGATGACGCCGAAGTGGCCGCCGTGGTCACGTATCTGCGCGCGTCGTGGGGCAATGATGCGCCGGCGGTGAGCGCTTTAGAGGTAAATAAATACCGCAGCGTGCCGCTGGAGTAATGCCGTTTGACGATTATCTCAAATTGAGATAATTTGTGGTCACGGCATCGCTTCGGCATATGCGCATCGTCGCCAACAAGGCTTTGATGGATTTCGCCAGGAAACACCCCCTGGCGGGCGACCCCATGCAGGCATGGCGCAAGATTATCGAATCGCGCTCATTTGCCAATTTCGCCGTGCTGAAGTCGATATTTAACGCCACCGATCGTGTCGGCGATTACTATGTTTTTAATATTGGCGGTAACAAGTACCGGATCATTGCGGCGATTCACTTCAATCGCCAATTGCTGTTCATCCGGGAAGTGTTGACGCATAAGGAGTACGACGCATGGAATCCTTGATGCATCGTGAGATGATTACAGAAATCACTGTCCACTATCAGGCCTTGTCCAAGCTGGTCCCCCTGCAGGCGATTCCTGATGTGCTCGCTTATGAACAAGCTGTCAGCGTATTGCATCAGCTATTGGACGCGGGGGCGGCCGATGAAAAACACCCGTTGGCGGGGCTGGTTGACAGCATCGGCCGGTTGATAGCCGATTACGATCAGGAGCATTTCCCAGCGGCCCCTGTTTCGCCTGCGGTCACGCTGCGCCAGTTGATGGAGCAACATGCACTGACACAGTCCGACGTACCGGAAGTCGGCACACAAGGCGTCGTCTCTGAAGTGCTCTACGGCAAGCGGGAGCTGAATGTGCGGCAAATCAAGGCCTTGGCACAACGATTCGACGTCCCCACCAGTGTTTTTATTGCGTAATCCAATAAAAAACCGGCTCGCGCCGGTTTTTCAAGTCGAACAGCCGTTCTCAGCGGAACTTGCTCTTGTGCCCCGTCTTGAGGTCCAGCGCATAGCGCACGCCGTTGTCCGTCAGCATGACTTCATCGGGCGGTTCCTCGCCGGCCAGGGCGCCGTCGATCAGGGGCAAGCCTTCGCCCTTGCGCATCAGGTCGTCGCAGCGCTCGTACACGTTGACGCAGCCCGTGGACGCCATCAACGATTGCACGATGGCCACTTTCCACGCATCGACGCCGCCGGCGTTGAATTCGCAGATCAGATAGCCTTGCACGCCGCCAAACAGCTGCACCACCAGGCCGGGCAAGCCCTCGTCCTCGCCCTTGATCAGAGTCAGCAGCTGGTTGTCGCCCGCTTTCTTGATGGCTGGCAGTTTTTTCTCGATGGCGGCCTTGACCCTGCGCTTGATCAGCGCGTGGTCGACCGGTTCGTCTTCCTTGAAGCTCCAGATGCGCGCGCGGATCTGCGACTTCGAATTGTAGGCGGCACGGGCGATGAATTGTTTTGAAGAACTCTGCACAATGGCCGTCGAGCCGGGCTTCATTTTTTCCTGCGGCTTGCCTTCGACTTTTTCAATCGCGGACGCGTAAATCCACGATTGGCCCAGCAAGCTCTTTTCCTTGCCCTGTTTGATGGTGATGATCAGCATGTAATTCCAGTAGTGTGAGCGGCGCGTGCCCCTCGTCGTATGTCCAATACCGGCATGATACCTCATGCCATCCTGTCGCATCCTCCTGCATTCCATGCCGCTGCCGGCGCAGTCTGTCGCAGCGCGCTACGCAGGCGCGGCCGGCTGGCATACCATGCATGCAGTCCAATTCAAAACAGGGAGCAAGAATGACACAGCCACTTTTCCACCGCCGCCGCGCCAGCGCTGCGACCGCCCTGCTGCTGGCCGCCTGCGCACTGGCCATGCCGGCCGCGCCGGCGCTGGCGTCGCCGCTCGACTGGATTTCCAGCAACAGCATCCAGGGCAGCGGCAAGCTGCAAAAGCAGACGCGCGAAGTGGGCAGTTTCCATGCCGTGGCGCTGAACGTGCCGGGCACGGTCGAACTGCGCATCGGCAACACGGACAGCGTCACCATCGAAGCCGACGACAATATCCTGCCGCTGATCGACACGGCCGTGGAAAACGGCACCCTGCGCATCCGCCCCGCCAAGCGCAACGCCAGCTTCCGCCAGAGCAGCCTGACCATCGTCATCCAGGCGCGCCAGGTGGAACGCGTCAGCGTGGGCGGCTCGGGCAACATCACCGCAACGGGCTTGCGCGCCGAGAATCTGCGCTTCGACGTGGGCGGCTCCGGCTCCATCAACGCGCGCGAGCTCGACAGCCGCCAGGTGTCCGTGGCCATCGGCGGCAGCGGCAGCTTCAAGGCCAGCGGCAAGACGGAGCAGCTGACGGCCTCGATCGGCGGCTCGGGCAATATCCAGGCGGGCCGCCTGGCCGCGCGCGAGGTCCAGGTAAGCATCGGCGGCTCGGGCGAGGCGCAAGTGTGGGCCAAGGATGACTTGACCATCAGCATCGGCGGCTCGGGCGAAGTGAGCTACTACGGCGACCCGCGCATCAGCCGCAGCATGCAGCGTTCGAGCAGCATCAAGCGCCTGGGCAGCGCGCCGAATTGATCAATCACAATGCAAAAAGCCCGGATCGATCCGGGCTTTTTGTATTTCAGACAGCCAACATCAGCGTGCCGGCTTCACCGGTTCGCGGTCGATCAGGACCGTGTTGACGCTGTCCGTCAGCCAGATCTGGCCATCCTGGATCGTGCATTGCAGTTGCATGCTGCGCTGCGCCAGCTTGCTCATGTCTTGCGCCGCCTCGGATGGCAGGTTGATCACGGTCAAGTTCTTCGCCCGTTCCAGCTTGTTGGCGATCTGCTTCCACCAGATGTGGCTGGTTGCGCCATAGCTGTAGACGATGACCTGCTCCGAACGGCCGCAGGCCTTCAGGATGCGCTTTTCATCCGGCTGGCCCACTTCGATCCACAGCTGGATGGCGCCCGTCAAATCCTTCTGCCACAGGTCGGGCTCTTCCGTATCGAACAGGCCCTTGGTGAAGGTCAGTGCCTCATCGGCGTGGATGGCGAACGCCAGCAGGCGCACCATCATGCGCTCGTCCGTTTCGGACGGGTGGCGCGCCAGGGTCAGCGCGTGATCCTGGTAATAGTTGCGGTCCATGTCGGCGATCTGCAGATCGGCTTTGAAAATTGTTGCTTTGAGGGCCATCGTGTTTCTGTCTCGGTAAAGTGAATAGTGAAGTCGGTATCAGCGGAAAACCACCGTCTTGTCGCCATTTTTCAGGATGCGGTGCTCGACGAACCATTTCACGGCGCGCGCCAGCACCACGCACTCGACGTCGCGGCCGATGGCCGTCAGGGTTTCCGCATCCATCGCATGGTCGACGCGCTCGACGTCCTGCTCGATGATCGGGCCTTCGTCCAGGTCGCCCGTGACGAAATGGGCCGTCGCGCCGATCAGCTTGACGCCGCGGTGATGCGCCTGCGCATATGGCTTGGCGCCCTTGAAGCTGGGCAGGAAAGAATGGTGGATATTGATGGCGCGGCCGTCGAGCGCCTGGCACAGGCCGGGCGACAAGATCTGCATGTAGCGCGCCAGCACCACCAGGTCGATCTTGTGCGTGTCCATCAGCTCGATGATCTTCGCTTCCTGCGCCAGCTTGGCCGCTTCCGGTGCGCCGGCCGCCAGCGGCAGGTGGTGGAAGGGAATATTGTAGCTGGCCGCCAGCTGGTAGAACTCCATGTGGTTCGACACGATGGCGGGGATTTCCACGTTCAGCAAACCGCTCTTGTAGCGGAACAGCAAATCGTTGAGGCAATGGCCGATCTTCGACACCATCAGCATGACGCGCGGCTTGACGCGCGCATCGTGCAGTTGGCCATGGAATTGGCCATTGAGCTGCATGACTTGCGACAAGTCGGCGAAGTCGCTGCGCAACTGGGCGTCGCTGACGGTGCCGTCTTCCAGCGCGAAATGCACGCGCATGAAGAACAGCTGGGATTCCTGGTCGCCGAACTGGGCGGAATCGAGGATGTTGCAGCCGTGATCGGCCAGGAAGCCGGAAACGCGGTGCACGATGCCGCGCTGGTCCAGGCAGGACAGGGTCAGGATGTATTCGGGATGCGTCATGGTCGCGGAATAAGGCAAAAATTTAGGGCTATGCTCGACTCAGCCACGCGCGCCGGCCATCGGCTGCGCTGCCGCGAGCCGGCTATTGTCGCACGGCCGGGCCCGTAAACCTGCATTTTCCGCACAAGCAACATGGCTGCCGGTGGCGCCAAGCCGATTGACGTTCATTTGATCTAGCGCAAAGTCATCGTATTTTTCCACCTGCCGGGCCCCATTCTCGCGCCAAACCGGTACCTGGCGTGGAACCTGGCACGCCATCCGACGTCTATCTCTTTGCTTGTTTCACCATACGCCGCATCCGGTGCACCGGATGTTTTCTGGATCAGTTTTTCATTGAGGTAGAACATGTTCACAAACAGTATTTTCCCCAGTCTCAGCCCCGCCCTGAAGTCCCATCTCGAGGCCCAGTGCAATTTCGCCACGGAACTATCGCGCAAGATGTTCGATACGGCGCAGCAATTGAGCGAGCTGCATCTGCGGCTGGCGCAAGACTTGCTGCAGGAGTGGAGCAACGCCAGCCAGCAACTGCTGGGCGCGCGCGACACGGGCGAGTTCATGTCGCTGGCCGCTGGCCAGTTGCAGCCAAGCAGCAACAAGCTGCACCAATACCAGCAGCAGCTCGGCAATCTGGTCGCCAACGCCAATGTCGAGATGAACCGCACGGCAGAGAACCACCTGCCCGAAACGAGCCGCACGGCCGTGGCCTTCGCTGACGAAGTGGTGCGCAAGACGGCCGAGGAAACGGAAAAAGCCACGCAGCGCCAGCGTGAAATGATCGAAAAAATGCATGCCACGGGCCACCGCGACGGCGCGGGCCGCAGCCACGATACCAGCAGGCAATCCGATCAGGCGCATTGAGCGCCTGCACAGACCACTTGACCCCCACTCGACAGCAAGGAGAGCGACATGGCTAGCAATCAAGGTAATGAACAAGGCAAAGGCGCTGGCAGCAGCCAGAAAGCCAGCGAATCGGGCAGCGCCAAAGGCACGAGCAAGCGCGGTTTCGCCGCCATGAACGAGGAACAGCAACGGGAAATTGCCAGCAAGGGCGGCCAGGCAGCCCATCAAAAGGGTACGGCGCATGAATTCGACTCGGAAGAAGCACGCCGGGCCGGGCAGAAAGGCGGTGAAGCCGTCAGCCGCAACCGCGAACACATGGCGGAAATCGGCAGGAAAGGCGGCGAAAGCCGGCAATCGGCCCAGCGCGCCAATGAAAGCCGCAGCAGCACGGCGGCGCGCAGCGGCGGCAGCGAGCAGGGCCGCACCGGCCGGCAGGGCGGCAAGGACGAGGACGACAAGGGCTGACCGGGCAGGCAGGGCTGCCCGGTCAGCGCGCGCGGCTTGACACAGGAAGGCACGGGGCTTGGCGGCCCCGTGCAAGGGCCGGCGCAGCGCGGGGCGCGGCGGTATGGTACATTCTCGCCTTACCGACACCTCCGCGCCACGCCCCGCCCTTCCCCGCATGCAGCCATCCCTGAAATACCTGAGCGCCTATTCCGAACAAACGCAAGCGCAAGTGCAGCAACTGATCGCACACGACAAGCTGGGCGACGTCCTGTTAAAACGCTATCCGAACGCCCATGATGTGCGCAACGACAAATCGCTATACCAGTATGTGCAGGACTTGAAGAATGAATTCCTGCGCAATGCCGAGCCCATCAACAAAGTGGCGTTCGACAGCAAGATCCACGTGATCCAGCATGCGCTGGGCTTGCATACCTCGATCTCGCGCGTGCAGGGCGGCAAGCTCAAGGCCAAGCATGAAATCCGCGTGGCCACCATGTTCAAGGAAGTGCCGCTGGAATTCCTGCGCATGATCGCCGTGCACGAACTGGCGCACGTGAAGGAAAAGCAGCACGACAAGGCCTTCTACAAGCTGTGCACGTATATGGAACCGCAATACCACCAGTACGAATTCGACGTGCGCCTGTACCTGACCCAGCTCGACCTGTCAGGCCAGCGCCTGTGGTCATGAAATTCTGGTCATGACATCCCTCTGGTCATGACATCCACGTAAAAATGCCGCCCGGCATACACTGGGCGGCATTTTTATTGATGCGCCGGCATCGCCGGCGTCATGATCCGGCTCAGGCGGCGTTCTTGCGGCGAAGCATGAAGCCCAGCAGGCCCAGTCCGCCCAGCAGCATGCCGTAGGTGGCCGGTTCCGGCACGGCGCTCACGCTGGCGGCGATATTATCGACCTGGAAGGTGTGCAAGGCGCCCTCTTTCCACGAGGCCGACAGCAGATTGCTGAAACCCGTAAACGTGTAATCGGCAAAGGTGTGGCCGCCGCCGAGGCTGAAGGTCTGGGTCACCGTGCTGCCGCCCACCTGGTGGCCGACGAACGTCACGTCAAAGGAACCGGGCAAGCTCACGAAGTCGGCCAGGCTGATCGAGCTCAGCGAGAAAGCGGCGCCATCGGCACGGCTCAGGGTCGTCGTCGACAGGGGTGTCGCGCCGAGACCGGCCGAGCCGGCATAGGCGAGGCTGTCCTGGTGTGCCGAGCTCAGCAGGCCTAACCAGCTGCTGTCGAAGTTGTAGCCGCCTTCGGAATAGGATTTGAAGAAGGAAGCAAAGTGGCCGGGTTGTTCCAGCGCATCGAAGGTGATCGTGGTGCTTTGTGCCTGCGCACCAGCGGAGGCAGCGAGAATGGCGGCGACAGCGGTCGCTCGCAAGAGGGTCATAGGTTTCAAAATAGCATCCTTTCGAGATGATGAAGTAGCGTGGCTGTGGCAACTTGAAACGGATCGGCACCTTTTTTTGGGAGTCTGTACTACGCTCGTCGGTGTCCGAAATTCCTAACTTTTGAACCCTGCCAGTAGACCACAGCCATGCTTAAAAAGCATCTTCATTTTCAAAAAAACATGCTAGCAGTGCAATATTATGGCTATATTTTTATTAATGAAGCCGCCAAGCTCGATCAATTTTCCCGTGCGGAAATAAAAAAGCCATGCAGTGCACAGTGCATGGCTCTCTTCAAGCGACAGGAAAAAGTGTTGACCGGCAAAAGACCGCACTGCCCGGCAACAACGGCGTTACGGCGCACACTCCTTCAGGCGCTGCACCAGCGCGGCAGGATCGGCGTCGGCATTCAGGAACGCCGCGTGCTGCGGGCGGATGAAGCCCTGCTCCTTGCCGTTTTGCACAAAAGCAATCAAGCCATCATAGAAACGGTCGACATTGAGCAAGCCGATGGGCTTGGCATGCAAGCCCAGCTGGGCCCACGTGAGCATCTCGAACAGCTCTTCCAGCGTGCCATAGCCGCCGGGCATGGCGATGAAGGCATCGGACAGGCTGGCCATCATCGCCTTGCGCTCATGCATATCTTTCACGATGAACTGGCGCGTCAAGCCCATGTGCCCCACTTCGCGCTCCACCAGCTGGGTGGGAATCACGCCCGTCACCTCGCCGCCCAGGCGCAGCACTTCATCGGCGATCACGCCCATCAGGCCCACCTTGCCGCCGCCGTACACGAGCGAGATATTTTCCGCCACCAGCACGCGCGCCAGTTCGCGCGCCGCCACCGCATAGTCCGGCGAGACGCCCGCATTGGCGCCGCAATACACACATAAAGCCTTGATCACAGTAATCCCTACCCTTTCAATTCATCGATCGCCGCCTCGACCTCGAGGCGTTCCTTGGCGTCCAGTGCCACGCACTCGGCCGCCTTTTCATACAGTGCCAGCGCTTCCGCCAGCTTTTTCTTCCCGTCGAGCATGTTCAACGCACGCGCATATTCGCTGTGCGCCAGCGCCGAATATGGTGTCAGGGCCAGCGCCGTCTTGAAGTGCTGGTAGCCGTCTTCCTTGTTGGCGCCGTAGGTCAGGCCGCCGATCATGGCGCCGACCTTGTCGATAATTTCCGTATGATAAATCCCAAACGCGATATGCGCTTCCGCATGCATGGGCGCGATCGTCATCGTGCGGTCCAGGCTGTTGCGCACGCGCGCCCCCATGCCTTGCGCCAGCGCCTTGACGACGGACGTGCCCAGCGCGTAGCGGCCCAGGCTGTAGGCATGCCAGTAGTAACCGGCCGGATTGTCCGGCTGCTCGCTCTGCTGGCGCTCGCAACGCTCGGCCACTTCCTCGTACATGTCGAGTTTCTGGCTGTCGTCCACTTCCAGGTGCGTGGCATAGATGCAGGTCGCCTTGTGCGCGACCGCATAGCCGGGCACGCCGACGGCCAGGCCCAGCTTCACGGCGCGCTCGAAGTCGCCCGCATGGAAGGCCAGCCAGGCCTGTACCAGCGCCGGGTGGGCGGGAAATGGTTCCACATCGCCCGCATGCAGGCGCGACCAGGCCGCTTCCAGGGTTTGCGGCGTGTAGACATACGCTGCGTCCGGATAGGGGAATTGTTTCCAGGCCATCTCTCTCTCCTGTAAATGACGACGCGGCGCCAGCAGCCGCGTCAGTCGTTCTTGAGTTTGGTCACATACTCTTCCGACAGTTTGCGAAACAGCAAATGCGTTTCGTTGCGTAAATAGGGGCCGATCAGGGACAGCACCTGGTAGCAGCCGCGCGCCAGCGCATCGGACATCGATTGCTGCTCGCTGTACTTGCGCGGATTGCGCACGTACTCGTACGACAGCCAGTAGGTGGCAACGACCACCATATTCGTCGCCATGGCAGCGACTTCCATGTCCGACGCCTCGAGCGACTGTTCGCTGCGCAAATCTTCGCACAGCTGCGTGGCCACCTTGATCTTGTGCGCCAGGATCAGTTTGAAGTGCAATTCCAGCTTGCGGTTGCGCGACAACAAATCATTGAGGTCGCGATAGAAAAAGCGGTAGCGCCAGATCAATTCGAACATCAGGTGCAGGTACAGCCAGACGTCCTCGATATTCGAGCGGCGCCCGTCAGGCACGGTCAGGATGCGTTCGATTTCCGCCTCGAACTGGACGAAGATCGAATTGACGATGTCGTCCTTGTTACGGAAGTGGTAATACAGGTTTCCCGGCGAAATGTTCATCTCTTCCGCAATCACGGTCGTCGTGATATTCGGCTCACCAAACTCATTGAACAGGCGCAGCGACAACTCCAGGATGCGTTCGCGGGTACGGCGTGGTGCTTTTTGTAGCATGGCGGGCAATCTCTCTGTGTTCTGCCTCAAGCATACCACCTAAGATAGCCGTAATGAAACACTCCGCCCCACGGCACCGGCGAATAAGACAGGCAAAAAAAAGCCTGCTCGCGCAGGCTGGAGGAATGCTGCGCCGGCTCAGGCCGGCGGCGCTTTTTTCTTCGCCGCCGGCCTGGCGGCGGGCTTGCTCACGGGCTTGACTGCGGCGCGCGGCGCCGCCTTGGCTGTCGTCCTGGCCGCCGGCTTGGCCGGCGCCTTGGCGACGGCCGCCTTCGCTACGGCTTTAGGTGCGGCCTTCGGTGCCGTTTTCGGCGCAGCCTTCGCGGCAGGCTTGTTGGCCAGGGCCTTCGGCTTGGCCGCCGACGCGGCCTTGCCCGGCAGCGCCGCCACCTGCGCGCTCAAGGCATCGATCTTGGCGTGCAGCGCGGCGATGTCGTGTTGCATGGGCACGCCGATGGTGGCCAGCGCCCGCGCCACGCGCTCTTCAAACACCTGTTCCAGCTTGTCCCAGGAACCGCTGGCCTGCTTGCCCACGCCATCGGCCAGCTTGCTGACGCTGCCGCTGACATCGGCCACCTTGTCTTCGGCGCGCTTCTGGAATTCCGTGCCTTCCTTGACCAGCTTGGAAAACACGCGTCCGCCCTCTTCCTGCGCCTTGGCGAAGGCGCCCAGGCCCGCTTGCCAGATCTGCTGCGCGGACGAGCGCACGGCGCTCGCCAATTCCGTGTCTTCCGCCAGTTCCTTCAATTTCTTCACCATCGCCAGCTCCCGTCATGTGAAAGGCCATGCCACTTCATGGATATTTTTATTCTAGTGAGCAAAACTAGAGACGGGAGTCTAATTCGCCGGAAAACTGCTTCCCAAGGTGCGCCAGCGCACGCGGCGGCCCGTGGCCTGTGCCGCCAGTGCCTAGGCCGCCGCTTTCACAGGGCCATGCAGCAGCTTGTGCAGGCGGAAGCCTTCGCGGATATTCTCGCGCAGCACGGCGCCTTTCCACGGCTTGGTATAGAAGCGGTCGACGGCGCCGCGGTTGATGGCGGCCATGATGGGCGTCAGGTCCGCAAAGGCCGACAGCATGATGCGGAAGGTGTCGGGGCACAGGTGCTTGACCCGCTCCATGAATTCGGTGCCGCTCATGAGCGGCATGCACTGGTCGCACAGGATCACCTGCACCTTGTGGCGCGCCAGGATGTCGAAACCCTCGGCGGCCGTCTGCGCCGTCAGGATGCGGTAGCCGTCCTGCGCCAGGAAGTCGCTGAGCACGTCGAGCATGAAGACATCGTCATCGACGATCAGCAAGGTTTGCTGCTCTTCGCTGCCATCATCCTGCGGTGCCTGCAGCAGCTTGCCGCCCATCAGCATCTGTTCGAATTCTTCCTGCGGCACGGGGCGGCTGAAATAATAGCCCTGCATCTCGTCGCAGCCGTGGCGCCGCAGATAGGCCAGCTGCGCATCGTTTTCCACGCCTTCGGCGATCACGTCCAGTTTCATGCTGTGGGCCATGCTGATGATGGCCAGCACGATGGCTGCGTCGTCCGGATTGCTCGTCACTTCGCGCACGAAGGCGATGTCGATCTTCAGCTTGTCGATGGGAAAGCGCTTCAGGTAGGCCAGGCTGGAATAGCCGGTGCCGAAATCGTCGATCGATATCTGGATGCCCAGCGCCTTCAGGTTGCGCAGCACGGCGATGGTTTCCTCGGCATTCGACATCAGCGAGCTTTCCGTCAGCTCCAGCTCCAGCAGGTCGGGCGCGATATCGTACTTGCGGATGGCCTTGAGCACCTCTTCTTCCAGGCCGCCGACAAAGAACTGGATGCCCGAGACGTTCACCGACAGGTGCACGGGGCCGATGCTGCTGGCGCCCCACTCGCTGATCTTCTTGCACGCCTCGTCGAGCACCCAGTTACCGACGCGCACGATGAGCCCCGTTTCTTCGAGCAGCGGGATGAACAGGGCCGGCGACACCATGCCGTGGCCGGGACGGCGCCAGCGTATCAGGGCTTCGGCGCCGCTGATGCGCCCCGAGATGATATTCACCTTGGGCTGGAAGAACAGCACGAATTCCTCGTTGTCGATGGCACGCCGCAGGGCATTTTCCATGTCCAGCCGCGCCATCGATTGCGCGTTCATTTCCGCCGTGAAGAAGCGGAAGGCGTCGCGGCCCGCTTCCTTGGCGCGGTACATGGCCGTGTCGGCATATTGGATCAGGGTATCCGCATCGGCCGCGTCATCGGGGAACACGGAAATGCCGATGCTGACCGTCACCGTCACCTCGTGGCCCTGCAGGTCGAAGGGCTTGCGCATCGCCTCGCGGATCTTGTCGACCACGCCCACGGCATGCTGGGCGCCTTCGGGCAGCAGCAGGATGGTGGCAAATTCGTCGCCGCCAAAACGGCCGATGGTATCGCGCACGCGAAGGCAATCGACGAGACGGCTGGAAAACTGGCGCAGCAGGTCGTCGCCGATGGTGTGGCCCAGGGTATCGTTGACGTTCTTGAAGCGGTCGATATCCATGAACAGCACGGCCACGGCCCACTGGTGTTCGGCCGCCTGGGCCAGCGAATGGGTCAGCGAGGCGTAGAACTGGCTGCGGTTCGGCAGCCCGGTCAGGGTGTCGAAATGGGCCAGCTTCATCAGGCGCTGTTCGGCATCCTTGCGCTCGGTGATGTCGCGCGCGACGGCCACCAGGATCCAGCTCTGCCCCGAGCGCAGGGTACGGCGCTGCACTTCCACCGACAGTGGCGAGCCATCCTTGCGCTGCAGCTGCAATTCCGCCATCGGGCCGCCCTGGTCGCCGGCCAGCAGCTTGTTGTACAGCTCTTCCAGCTGGGCTTCGCCCTCGTGCGCGCGGCCCGGTCCCACGCGCAGGAAATCCTCGCGCTCGAAACCGAGCATGCGGCAAGCGGTCTGGTTGACGTCGACGAAGCACATGCCGGCGCGATCGACGAGGAAAATCGCGTCGGCCGTGGCGTCCATCGCCAGGCGGAAGCGGCGCAAGTCTTCATCGAGGCGGATGCGCGCCGCCATGTCCAGGGTCAGCTGCTCGTGGTGGCGCTTGATTTCGTCGTACAGCAGCAGGTTGTCGTAGGCGACGGCGATCTGCGCCGCCACCGTCGCGGCGACCCGCTCGTCGACTTCGGAAAACTCGTTCGCCCCCAGCTTGTCGACCAGGTACAGCCAGCCGTGGCTGCGCTCGCGCGAAGCGATGGCCACGCCCAGGAAGGAATGCACGGGCGGGTGCGTGTCGGGCAGGCCCAGCGCGCCGGGGTCGCCCTTCAAGCCATTGACGCGGTAGGGCTGGCGCTGTTCCAGCAAGCGGTTCAGGATGCCCGTGCGCGGCGTGCTGGCGATGCGCTCGAGGTTCTTCTCGGCGCCGCACGAGGAAAAATAGCTGAGCTTTTCGGCGCCCTCTTCCAGCACGCCGATGCAAGCGTACTTGGAAACGCAGATATTCTGCGCCACCTTGCAGCCTGCCTCGATCAGGGCGCGCGGATCGCGTTCGGCGCCCAGTTCGATACCGAGTTCGATCAGGGCCGTCAGGCGCAGGCTCACCGCCTGCAGGCTGGACAGCGAGCGCGACAGGCGCTCCGTCATGACGCCCAGGTCTTCGGGGATGGCGGCCTGGCCCTCGCGCTGGCTGGCCAGCTGCGAAATCTGCTGGCTGCTCGATTCGAGTTCGTCGATATAGCCGCTGACCTGGTGCTCGATGCCGGCCAGCTTGCCCGTGACGGGAGGCGCCGCACTGCCGCCGGCGCCCGGCGCGGCCGGCACCTGCGCCGCCGCCGGCATCAGTCCCAGCGCCTCGTTGACGGTGCGTACGATGACTTCGGGATCGGATGGTTTGGGCAGCACCCAGCGCACGCCGCAGGCCTGCGCCAGCAGGATCGCTTCCTGCTCGCGGTAGGTGGCCGTATAAAAGATGATGGGTACGTCGGTCAGCGCGGGATCGGCATGCACGCGGGTGACGAATTCGTAGCCGTCCATGTTCGGCATCAGGATGTCGGAGATGATCAGGTCCGGCCGCTCGGTGCGCAGGATTTCCAGCGCGTCGGCGCCATTGGCCGCCTCCAGCAGCCGGTGGCCGCCGTAGCCCAGCAGCGCGGTCAGGAATTCGCGGTTCAGCACATGATCGTCGACGATCAGGATGGTGGCTATGTCGTTTTTAACTGGCGTCGACGGCGCCCCGGGTAAAAAAGACTCCAGCTCCGCGACGAACAAGTCGGGCTCGATCGGCTTGCCGATGTAGCCATTGAAACCCGCTTCGAGCAGGCGTTCGCGGTCGCCCACCATGGCCAGCGCCGTCACGGCCAGGGCCGGGATCTTGCGCAGCAGCGGGTCTTTTTTCAGTTCCGCCACCACGCCATAGCCGTCGAGCTTGGGCAAATGCACGTCGCAAATGATCAAGTCCGGCAATTCGCTGCGCGCCATGCGCACGCCCTCTTCGCCGTCGTAGGCGGCCAGCGGCGTGTACCCGAAGGCACGCAGCAAGTACACCATCAATTCCATATTGGTGGCGTTATCTTCGATAATCAGTATACGTGCGGACAATTAGCGCCCCCAATAAAAACTGCATGGACTCATTTTCTGCCTGCGTTCAACTTTCCGCTTGCGCGACCATCATAACAATCCTACAACATCTTGCCATATATTCAGAGAAATAGGTGGCCGCCGGATGTCTGCGGAGCGGGGCAAGCGGCCTCAAGAACAAATTTTCACCGCCTGTCTTTCGACGTTAGCTTAATACAGTACGCCAGTGGAAAACAGCATTATCTGCCCCTGGCGTTGTTAAACAGGGGCAACAGCAGAGTCAAAAGAGACAGTCTTGCCATGCAGACAAAACACAACAGGACTCAGGCGAAATGGGGGGCCGAAGGGGGCTGAGTGACTTCGTTCTTGATAGTGATTTCCGCCAGCAGCCGGCGCAGCACGCGCGCGTCGCTGGCCAGCGCCACGTGGCCGATGCCGCCGAAGGCGAGATTGCGTGCGCCGGGCAACTGCGCGGACGCTTGCGGCGCGACGATATTGTCGTGATGCGAATACATCGACGTGATCAGCGCGCGCGTCTCCGGCGTCTCGCTGGCGGCCAGCTGCGCCAGCCAGGCGCTGGGCGCGCCATCGATACGGCTCATCTGCCGCGCATTCGCGCCCGCCGCCAGGTTGGCCAGCGCCGTGCCGTGGTGCGGCGTGCCGATGGTGACGATGCGCGCCACGCGGGCCGCGCCGTAATGGCGCAGCCAGGCGCGCGCCACCAGGCCGCCCATGCTGTGGGCCACCAGAATGACTTGTGCGCTGCCCGTGCGCACGCACAGCGCCCCGATGGCCTGCTCCACCTGCGGCACGAAGTCTTCGATGTCGGCGCCTATCGGCTCCAGGTCGACACCGTCGTGCGCAATGCCGGCGCGCGCCAGCTGCCGGCTCAGCTGCGCCCAGTAGCCGCGGTTGCACACATAGCCATGCACCAGCAGCACCGGCAGACCCTGGCCAGCGATGTTGTCGGCCGCATGCAGGCGCGGATGCAGCATGTCCCACGACGAGGACCGCAGGGTGGCGCGCAGCTCGCCGAAAAACAGGCGCGCGGCGCCCACGGCGCCCAGCTGGTATTGCGCTGGCACGGGACTGCCCAGGCGCCGGCTCTGCTGGAAATTGCGCGCCACAATCAGCGCGCGCACGGCCAGCAGCATGGCGGCCGCCAGCAGCAGGGCCATGGCGAGCGAGGCGACGCCCCACGCCTGCATGGCCAGGTACGCAAAGCCCAGCACGGCCAGCACCTGCAGCAGCATCAGCCACTTGAGGATGCGCGCGATCATGCCGTGCCTGCAACGGGTACGGGCGCGGGTTTACCCGTCAGCTCCTGCGCCAGGCCGCTGGCCAGGCGCGCGGCCAGCGCATAGATCGTCAGTTGCGGATTGGCGCCTATCGACGTGGGAAACAGCGAGCCGTCGTGCACGGACAGGTTGCGCACGCCGTGGTAGCGGCCGTCGGCGCCCGTCACGCCCAGGCGCGCATCGTCGGACATGGCGCAGCCGCCCATCACGTGGGCCGACACCACGCGCGCCAGCAGCGCCTTCATCGGCAAAGCGCCGATGGCCTGCTTCGCCTGCGTCCAGCTCGTGTAATGGCTGGCCATCTCGTGCACGGGATACACGCTTTTCGCGCCGGCGGCGAACTGGATTTCCGCCATCGACAGCAGCGCGCGCCGCACGCCATCCCAGATGAACGGCGTGAGCGGATAGTCGAGCAAGGGCGCGCCGAAGCTGTCGATGGACACGCTGCCGCCCGCCGAGTCATGGTGAAAGCCGTCGCGCAGCAGGGCCAGCAAGGCATGCGCATGGGGGAATTCGCGCATGGTGCGCGCATGCTCGTCGCCGAAGCCGCCCATGGTGGTGGCCATCAGCAGCGGGTGCAAAGGCGGCGCTTCGAGCTTGTAGCCGATGGGGCCATCGATGGGCGCCGTGTGCAGGAAATGGTCGGAATAAATCGTCTGCGGCGCGCCCGCATAGGCGTCGACGCGCTGCGGGAACAGGCCCGCCGACACCACGGTCGGATGCAAGAAGGTGCGCCGGCCCAGCAAGCCGTGCGGATCGGGCGCCTGCGAGCGCAGCAGCAGCGCCGGCGAATTGATGGCGCCGCCGGCCAGCACAAAGTGTTTGGCGCGCAAGGTGAGGCGCACGCCCGTCGGCGCCTGCCCGGCCGCGTCCAGCGCGGTGACTTGCAGACTGTCGACGCGCTCGCCCTTGAAGGTAAAGCGCTCGGCGCGCGCATGCACGAGCAGGCCGGCGCCCAGCGCCAGCGCCGACGGAATCGTCGTCACCAGCATCGACTGCTTGGCGTTGGTCGGGCAGCCCATGCCGCAGTAGCCGAGGTTCCAGCAGCCGTTCACGTTGCGCCGGATGGCGGCCGTGGGGATGCCCAGCGCCATGGCGCCACGGCGCAATAAATCGTTGTTTTCGTTGGGCGGCGCGGCCCAGTCGCTCACGTGCAGGCGCTTTTCCATCATGGCGAACCACGGCGCCATGGCGTCCACCGAATAGCCGGACAAGCCAAAGTGCCGGCGCCAGTATTCGACGGTACCGGGCGGCGTGCGGAAGCTCGAGGTCCAGTTGACGGTGGTCGAACCGCCCACCGTGCGCCCTTGCAGGATATTGATCGCCTTGTCGCGCGTCTTGCGCGCGGCCGATTCCTGGTACAGCGCGGGATAGGCGTCCGCTTCGCGCATCTTGAAGTCTTTCGATGACTTCAAGCCGCCCTCCTCGACGATCAGCACTGTCAGGCCGGCCAGCGCGAGGATTTCCGCCGTCACGCCGCCGCCGGCGCCGCTGCCGATGACGACGACGTCCGCCTCCAGGGTGCGGTCGGCGCCCAGGGTGCTGGCGTCGGTGACGTTCCAGCCTGCCGCAATGCCGGCGGCGATGGGATCAGGAATGGGGGATGTGCTCATGGTGGCCTTATGCGCTCAATTCGGGCAGCGGCCCCGGATAACCGATGGCGGCCCAGTGGGCGGCATCGGCATACCAGGCGCCGAGGATCAGGTCATGCAGGGCCAGGTAGGCCGTCTGCAAGGTGGCCAGGCGGTGCGTGCGCCACGACTGCAAAAAGGCGGCCACCTGGGCCGGATCGGCCCCGGGCCAGCCACCTTTCACGCCGGCGACGAAGCGCCGCGCGGGCGCCAGCGCCAGCAAGCCAAACAGATCCTGCACTTCCTGCTGCGCCGCCAGCGGCAAGCCATGGATGGCCGTGTCCACGCCGGCGATGGCGCCGTCCAGCGCGGCGGCGCGCGCGCCCGTATCTTGCGGCAGCGCGCTGCCCAGCATGGCCGGCACGATGGCCGCCAGCGCCGCGCGCGCCTCGCCGTCGAGCACGAAACGGCCAGGAGGCGCCGGCCCGCGCACCAGGCGGTACGCGGCGCCGCCGGCGGCCAGCGCACAGGCCCCAAACACGCCCAGCTTCAAAAACGATCTGCGTCGCATTCCCATGTCTCCCCTTGTTTTGTACCGCCTTTTGCAGGCCAGTGTACGCCAAAGGAAGTGCGCTTCCGCGCGCAAAAACTAGAGCGAGCCGTCTAGTTTGCGCGACTGGAAGCACAGCAGCAGCATGGCCAGCAGCGCCGCCAGCGCACCGCCGATGGCGATGCCGGGCAAGCCGAAAGCGACGATCAGCACACCGCCCAGCGCCCCGCCGGCAGCCGTGCCCGCATTGAAGGCGGCGATATTCAAGCCCGCCGCCACCGCGTCGCTGCCCGGGCAATGCTGCTGCGCCAGGCGCAGCAGCCGCATGGTCGACAGGGTCACGAGGGCAAAGAACAGCAAGCCCAAGGTGCCGCACAGGGCCAGCATGGCCAGGGGATGCGTGCGCAGCGCATACAATCCCAGCAGGTTGAGCGCCAGCGCGGCCAGGGCCAGCACGGTGAAGCGCAGGGCGTGGGGACCGTCCGCGCACCAGCCGCCCAGCAGGTTGCCGCCGATGGCGCACGCGCCAAAGCACAGCATGGCGGCACTGAGCCAGCCCGCATCGAGCCCGCCCAGCTGCAGCAGGAACGGCGAGACGTACGTGAAAAAGCTGAAGGTGGCCACGCTGACCAGCGCCGCCACGCCGGCCGCCAGCAGCAGGGGCGGCTGCAGGATGGCGCGCAGGCTGGCCAGCGCCGACGTGGCAGCAAGCTGCCGGCGCGCGGCGGGCATGGCGAAGCGCAAGCCGGCGCCACCGCACAGGGCCAGCGCGCCGATGGTGAAAAAGACCCAGCGCCACGACGAGACGGCGCCCAGCCACGTCCCCAGCGGCACGCCGCCGGCCAGCGCCAGGGTCAGGCCCAGCCAGACGATGGACAGCGCCCGTCCCGCGCGGGACGGGTCGACCAGGCTGGTGGCCGCATGCGACGCGACGGCCATGAACACGCCATGCGCGAGGCCCACGGCAAAGCGCACCCCCAGCAGCGCGCCCAGCGCCGGCGCCGCCGCCATGGCCACGCTGCCGGCCGCCAGCACGAGCATGGTGGCCACCAGCACCTGGCGCACGGGCCGGCGCGCCAGCAGGGCCGTCAGCACGGGCGCACCGATGGCCGCCCCCAGCGCATACGCGGCGATGGCGCCGCCGGCCGCCGCCACGCTGGCGTGCAAGTCGCGCGCCATGGGGGTCAACAGGCCGGCGGCGATGAATTCGCACAAGCCGAAGGCAAAGCTGCACAGGGACAGCCAATAAATAGAGGAAGGTAGCGCGCGGCGGCGCGGCGTAACGTTGGACATGGCATTCCCGACAATCAAAACGCCATGCTGGCCCCTGGGCCATCATCTGTAAAATATCTTATTTGTCTTGAAATGAGACTATATACATCTCATTGAGCAGCGGAGCGCCGCAGCTGCACCAGCAGCCGTTCGCGCACGGCGGACGTGCGTTGCGGGTCCCACGCCATGTACAGGTCGAGCTGGCGCAAGGCCTCGGGCGCGCTGCTTACCAGTGGCAGCATGACGACGCCGGCAGGCCTGCACGCCGCCAGACTGGCCGGCAGCAAGGCCACGCCGAAGCCGGCCGCCACCAGGCCCAGCACCGTTTGCAATCGGCGCGCCTGCTGCGCCACGTGCGGCACGAAACCCGCATGCAGGCACAGGCTGGCCAGCTGGTCGTGGAACCCCTGGCCCAGCTCGCGCGGCGAGGCGACGAAGTCGTCACCGGCCAGGTCAAGCAGGTGCACGCGCGCCTGGCCCGCGCAGCGGTGGTCCGACGGCAGCGCGATCACGATGTCTTCGCCGGACAGGCGCTCGAAGCGCAGGCCGGGCGTGCTGCGGCCGGGCGCGCGCAACAGGGCGATATCGACCTCGCCCCGCTCCAGCCACTCGACCTGCTGCTGCGTCGACGCTTCGCGCAAGGTGAATTGCACGGCGGGCGAGGCGGCGCGGAAGGCGCGCAAGGCGTTCAATACGTGGGCGTAGGGCGTGATGTGGATGAAACTGAGGCGCAAGTGCCCTTCGATGCCCTGCGCCACGCGGCGCGTGGCGGCCACGCCCTCTTCCAGGCTGGCCAGCACCTGGCGCGCCGTGACCAGGAAAGCATCCCCCGCCGGCGTCAGGCTGACCTTGCGGTTGGTGCGTTCGAAGACGGGGTAGCCCAGCGCCTCTTCCAGCCGCAGGATCGCCTGCGACAGGGGCGGCTGCGCCATGTGCAGCCGTTCGGCCGCGCGCCGGAAATTGAGTTCCTCGGCGACGGCGATGAACTGGCGCAGCAGCCGCGTCTCGATCATGGGCCTTTTTTCGCCACCGCCAGGATGTGCCGCGCGATGCCGCGCAGGATATTGACTTCTTCCGTTTCCAGCCCCGTGCGAGAGAACAGGCGTTTCAGACGGGGCATGAGTTTTTTCGGGTTGTCGGCATCGAGGAAATCGATGGCGACCAGCGCCTGTTCCAGGTGCGCATACATGCCGTCGACCTGCGCCAGGCTGGCCGCGTCGCCATGGAAACCGACGGGGCTGGCCGCCTGGGCATCGCCGAGCGCCGCCACGCGGCATTCATAGGCGACGACCTGCGCCGCCTGCGACAGGTTCAGCGAGGAATACTCGGGATTGGCGGGGATGTTGATCAGCACATTGCACTGCTCGACGATCTCGTTGGGCAAGCCGAAGCGCTCGTTGCCGAAGATGACGGCGGCGTGCAGGTCTTCGCTGGCCGCCAATTGCGCCGCGATGGCGCGCGGGGCCGTGACGGGCGGCGAGAATTCGCGCAGACGGGCCGACACGGCCGCCGCGTAATTGCAGCCTTCGAGCGCCTCGGCGATCGAGCCGACGATGCGCGCGCCGGACAGGATATCCTGCGCGCCGCTGGCGAAGGCCACCGCTTCCGCGTCCGTCAAGGCGTCGGGAAAGCGGGGATTGACCAGCACCAGATCGGAAAAACCCATCGTTTTCATGGCGCGCGCGACGGCGCCAATGTTGCCAGAGCGACTAGTTTCGACAAGAATAAATCGCAGGCGTTTGAAAAGAGACGTGTTGATTTCGGGCAGATTCATTTAAAATAGCGCTATTGCGCGGTATCGATACAGGAAATTTCGGGAAACGGAGTCACAAAACGCTGACTCCAGGCCGGGATTTTAACCACTTCGGCACCGCTCCGCTCTTTAATTCATTCTTGCACTCTATCGTACCGGCGCCGCAAGGCGGCCATGGGCGGTCGCGTGCTTTTAACGGAAGCTCACATGCACCCAATGCTCAACACGGCGATCAAAGCCGCCCGCCGCGGCGCCGCCGTCATCAATCGCGCCTCTTTTGACCTCGACCGCGTCGTCGTCACGGAAAAACAACATAACGATTTCGTCACCGACGTCGACCAGGCGGCCGAACAAGCCATCATCGAGGTGCTGTCCAAGGCCTACCCGGACCACGCGTTCCTGGCCGAGGAATCGGGAGCTTCCGCCAACTCGCACGACGAGAATGAATATCAGTGGATCATCGACCCGATCGATGGCACCACCAACTTTATCCACGGCTTCCCGCAATACTGCATCTCGATCGCCCTCGCGCATCGCGGCGTCGTCACGCAAGCCGTCATCTACGACCCGGTGCGCAACGACCTGTTCACGGCCACCAAGGGCGCCGGCGCCTACCTGAACGAAAAACGCATCCGCGTCACCAAGCTGGACCGCATTTCGAATGCCATGCTGGGCACCGGCCACGGCGCCGGCCCGCGCGCGCTCGACGAATACCTGAAGATGTACCAGATCATGGCCGAACGCAGCCAGGGCGTGCGCAGTGCCGGCTCGGCCGCGCTGGACCTGGCCAACGTCGCTTGCGGCCGCCTGGACGGCTTCTACGAAAAAGGCTTGAAGCCTTGGGATATCGCCGCCGGCGCCCTGATGATCACGGAATCGGGCGGCATCGTCGGTGAATTTTCCGGCGAATCGGACTACCTGTACAAGGGCGACGTCATCGCCGCCAGCCCGAAGATCTTCGGCCAGATGATCACGCTGCTGGCGCCTTTCGCCTGATCGCCAGACGCACCCTGATGTAAAAAAGCTGCCGGAGGAAACTCCGGCAGCTTTTTTTTGCCTCCGGCCAGCCCTCAGCCGCCCCGCATGGCCGGCAGCAGCACGCGGTAAATCTGCAGGAACGCCGGTCCCATCAGCACCACCATCAGCGACGGGAAGATAAAAAAGATCAGCGGGAACAGCAGCTTGAGGGCGATCCTGGCCGCCGTTTCCTCGGCGCGCTGGCGCCGCTTGGTGCGCAGCTGGTCGGACTGCACGCGCAGCGACGCGGCGATGCTCGTGCCGAAGCGCTCGGCCTGGATCAGCAAGGTCACCAGCGCATCGACATCTTCCACCCCCGTGCGCAGGGCCAGGTTGCGCAAGGCCTTGTCCTTGGCGCTGCCGGCGCGCAGTTCCAGCGTCACCAGTTGCAGCTCTTCGGCCAGGACCTTGCTTTTCAAGCCGATTTCCTGCGCCACGCGCGCCAGCGCCGCATCCATGGCCAGCCCCGCTTCGACGCACACCGTCATCAGGTCCAGCGCATCGGGAAAGGTCTCGAACACTTCGCGCTGGCGCTGTTTCAGGCAATGCGACAGCCAGCCATTCGGCAGGTAATAGCCGAGGGCGGCGGCCGCGACCAGCCACAACAGCATATTGTGCCCGCCGTGGCGCAGCAGGAAATACGCCAGCAGCGGCAAGCCCACGAACAAGGCCGTCTTGGCTGCGTAAAACAGGGCGGGTGCGGCCTGGCTGCGCCAGCCGGCATGGACGAAACGGCTGCGGATGGGCGAACTTTCCCAGCCCTCGTCCGGCAGCGACAGCCTGGCCAGCGGGCGCGTCAGGCTGACGGCATGCGCCAGCCAGCGCCGCCTGGCATGGCGCCCGCTATCGCCAGCCGCGCCGGCATCGTCCAGCGCCTGCAGCCGCTCCTGCACGGCGCTGCCGGCGAATATGCGCAGCACCAGCAAGGCCAGCGCGAAAACGATCAGGAACAGCAGGCCCAGCAAAGCGAGCTGCGCCGCGCTCATGCCGCTCATCGTGTTTTTTCTTTCATGTCACACCCGGATATGGATAATTTTTCTGATGCAGAGCACGCCAACGATCAGCAGGCCCAGCGCCACGCCAACCATCTTGCGCCCGCCCCCATCCGTGTACAGCACGGCGATAAACTGCGGATTCATCACGTGCATCATCAGCGCCGCGCCGAACGGCAGCAGGCCCAGGACCCAGGCCGACATGCGCCCTTCGGCCGACAGCACGCGCACCTGTCCCAGCAATTTCAGACGGTCGCGGATGATGGCGCTGATGCTGCTCAGCAATTCAGTCAGGTTGCCGCCCGTTTCGCGCTGGATCAGCACGGCGATGACGAAATAGCGCAAGTCCGTGCTGGGCACGCGCGCGGCCAGGTTGCCCAGCGCATCGGCCATCGCGACGCCGAAACTGACTTCGTCGAACACGGCGCGAAATTCCTCGGCCAGCGGCCCCGTCATCTCCTCGCCCACCATTTTCAGCGCGGTGGGAAACGCATGGCCGGCGCGCATGGCGCGGCCCATCAGGTCGAGCGCATCCGGCAGCTGCTGTTCGATGCGCACCAGCCGCCGGCTTCTGGCGCGGCGCACCAGCAGATACGGCAGCATGGCGCCGCCCGCGCCCAGGCCCAGGCGCACATACCAGGGCAGCGGCAGCGCGCCGGCCAGCAGCAGGCCGGCCAGCGCGCCGAGTGCGCAATAGCCGAGGAAACCGGCCACGAGCCAGCGCATGCCCGCCTGCAGCAATAGCTGCTCGATGCGCCCCGCGCCGGGCAAGCCTTCCAGCACGCCTTGCAGCAAGGGATGGACGCTCAGCGGGCGCTGCTTGGTGATCGACAGCGCCTGTTCGCCATCGCTGGCCGTATACATGGCTTGCAGGCGCCGCGCCACGCGCGCCGCGCCCGGCCCCCGCGCCGCCTGCCACGCCAGCCAGGCGCCAGCCACCACCAGCAGGACGGCCAGGAAAATAAACAGATAGACAAGGTAGGAAAGCATGGCGGGTCAGCGCCCCGCCGCGGTGGGTTCGAACAGCGAGGCCGACACGCCAATGCCGAAGCTGTTCAGGCGTTCCAGGAAACGCGGGCGGATGCCGCTGGCCGAGAAATGCCCGACCACGGCACCGCCCTCGGCCACGCCCGTCTGCCGGAAACTGAAGATTTCCTGCATCGTGATGACCTCCCCTTCCATGCCCGTGATTTCCTGGATCGACGTCACCTTGCGCTTGCCGTCGATCAGGCGCGACACCTGCACCACCACCGACACGGCCGAGCTGATCTGCTGCCGGATGGCCTTGCTGGGCAGGTTGGCCGCCGCCATGCTGATCATGTTTTCCAGCCGCGTGATGGCGTCGCGCGGCGTGTTGGCGTGGATGGTCGCCATCGAGCCTTCATGGCCCGTGTTCATGGCGCCCAGCATGTCGAGCGCCTCGGCGCCGCGCACCTCGCCCAGGATGATGCGGTCGGGACGCATGCGCAGCGCATTGCGCACCAGCGCGCGCTGGCTCACTTCGCCCTTGCCTTCGATATTCGGCGGACGCGTTTCCAGCCGTACCACGTGCGGCTGCTGCAACTGCAGTTCGGCCGCGTCTTCCACCGTGACGATGCGTTCGGTATGGCCGATAAAGCCGGAAATCACGTTCAGCATAGTGGTCTTGCCGCTGCCCGTGCCGCCGGAAATGAGGATGTTCATCTTCGCCTTGCCCAGGCCCTGCAGCACCTCGGCCATTTCCGCCGTCATGCTGCGGTAGGCGACCAGGTCGGCCAGGCGCAGCGGATCGACGGAAAAACGCCGGATCGACATCACGGGGCCGTCGATGGACAGCGGCGGGATGATGGCGTTGACGCGAGAACCGTCGGGCAGGCGCGCATCGACCATGGGGCTCGATTCGTCGATGCGCCGGCCCACGCGCGAGACGATCTTGTCGATGATTTTCATCAGGTGGGCGTCATCGTCGAAGCAGACGTCGGTCAGCTCGAGGCGGCCGCCGCGCTCCACATAGACCTGCTGGTGGCCGTTGACGAGGATGTCCGACACGCTGGCGTCCGACAGCAGGGTTTCCAGCGGGCCGAAGCCCAGCATCTCATGCTGGATGTCGCGCGTCAGGCTCCTGCGCTCGGCCTCGTTGATGACCACCGCCTCTTCATCCAGCAAGCGCTCGACCAGGCCGCGCAATTCTTCGCGGATGCGCTCCTGCGACAAGCGCTGCATGCTTTCCAGGTCGACCCGTTCGAGCAGCAGCCCATGGATGCGCAGCTTGAGGTCGCGGTAGCCGCGGTTGTCGATGGCCGCCATGCGTTGCGGCGCGAGCGCGGCGATCTTGGCGCTGCCGAGCCGTTCGCGGATGGACAAGGCGGCGATGGGGGAACCAGCCATGAAATGCTCCTGTTCTATGATGTGGATCGAGCGCGTGGATCAGGCGCGCCGCAGGACGCGGCCCAGCCAGCCCTGGCGCGCCGTGCTGGCCGCGCCGCCGGCCAGGCTGGCGGCGAATTCCTGCAGCGAGCGCGTGATCGGGCTCGCTTTGTCGAGCTGTAAAATCGGCACGCCCTGGTTGACCGAGGCGGCCGCCGAGGCGTAGTGATTGGGCACGGTGCGGTAGACGGCCGTGCCATAGGCCGCTTCCAGGTCGCGCAGGCGGATCTCGCCGCCCTTGTCGTGGCGGTTGACGATGATATGCACCTTGTCACTGGCGTATTCGAGCGAGCGGAACATGCCCAGCAGGCGCTTGCCGTCGCGGATGTAGGGCAAGGTCGCCTGCAGGACGGGAAAGATCATGTCGGCGTGGTCCAGCGCGCGCACGCTGACGGCGTCGAGGTTGCGGCCCACGTCGAGCACGATGAAATCGTACTGGCGCCTGGCCTGCCGGATGATGGCGTCGATGTGTTCGGGCGCCACTTCGCTGGCGTGGGCGGGGTCTTCGGGCGCGGCCAGCACGCTGTAGTTGGGCAGGATGTGCAGCATGCTCGATCCCAGGAACGAGGAATCGAGCCGGTGGATGTCGCGCGTGACGTCCGACAGCGTGGCCAGCGGCTTGTTTTCGGAGACGAACAGCGAGGCGTCGCCAAAATGCAGGTTCATGTCGATCAGGGCCACGCGCTGCTGGCCGCCGGCAGCCAGCGCATAACCGAGGTTGCTGGCGATGAAGGTGGCGCCGCTGCCGCCCTTGCACGAGATGAAGGCCAGCACCTTGCCGTTGCCATGCTCGCGCCGCTCCAGCTTTTCCTCGATGCGTTCGAGCGCCGCATACAGGCTGGCTGGCGCGGCGGGAAACGGCAGCACGTCGCGCACGCCCGCGCGCATGGCCTGCAGCAGGAATTCGGGCGGTTGCTGGTGGCACAGCACGATGAAAGCCATGCGCGGATGCAGGTTGCTGAGGCGCTCGATGGCGGCCAGGTCGGCGCCGTCGTTCGACGGGCGGTCGAAGATCAGCACGTCGGGCGGCGACTGCGCCGCCTGCAGCGGTTCGAGCGTTTCGCCGCCCGCATCGATCTCGTCGACCCGGTTGCGGCCGCGCAGCAGCTGACCCAGTGCGGACAATATTTTTTCATCCCTGGAATTGATGGCGATTTTCACGATAGGCCTTGCTGGTTCTGTGGTGACGGTGCCAGCTTCACTTGCGCGCCCCGACGCCGATGGCGAAGGCGGCCGCTTGCGGCACGGGTGCGGCGAAGCTTTTCTGATAGGCCGCGTACGCGGCATGGGCTGCCTTGCCGTCCATGCCGGCCACCGGGTCGCGGTTCGCGCCCGCCTGCGGCGACAGCATTTGGCGCTGGCGCAGCTGCGCGACGCTGTGGCCGAACTGGCGGTCCAGGTTCGGGGTGGCGGCGCAGCCGCTGGCGGCCAGCGCGGCCAGCAGTACGGGAAGGAAAACGGCATGCTGCATGATGTGCTCCTATTGAATGTCCGGATCGGTCGGCGCTGTCTGCGTGGCCGCGTCCTGCCGCGGCCGTGGCGCGGCGGCGCCTTCCATTTTTCCCTGCAAGAAGAACTCGCCGCGGCTGGGCGCCACGTAGGCATCGGTCGGCAACACGATCTCGCTGTCGAGCGGCTTGACCAGGTGCGGCGTGATGATGAACACGAGCTCCGTGCGGTCCGTCTGGAAATCGCTGCTGCGGAACAGGGCGCCCAGCACGGGGATCTCGCCCAGGAAGGGCAAGGCCTTGATATTGGTCGTCACATTGTTCTTGATCAAACCGCCGACGGCAAAACTCTGGCCATCGAACAACTGCACCGTCGTGGTGGTGCGCCGCGTGGTAAAGGCCGGCAGCACCGCGTTGGCGGCGGCGCCCCCGCCGGTGGTGATGCCGATGCCTTCGCGGTTCAGCTCCGACACTTCCGGCGCCACCTTCAGGTTGATGCGTCCGCCTTCGAGCACGGTGGGCGTGAACTTGACGGCAATGCCGAATTCCTTTTCCTCCAGCGTGATCTTGTTGGTGGTGCTGTCTTGCGCGACCGGAATGAAAATCTTGCCACCCGCGAGGAAACTGGCTTCCTGGCCACTGATGGCCATGATGTTCGGTTCGGCCAGCACCTTGACCAGGCCGTCGCGCTTTTGCGCATCGAGCGTGAGACCGTTGCCATTCTTGCCGTTGACGGCGCCCAGCTGGCTGGGGTGGCCGCTAAGCAGGTTCGACAGCAGGCCGTAGCTCCAGTTGCCGCGCGTGCCGCTGATGCCCACGCTGGCGCCCAGCTGGTCGACCAGGGTCTTCGACACTTCGGCGATTTTCACTTCCAGCATGACCTGCTGCGGCGCCGCGACCGTCAGCATATTGATGACCTTGACGCCGCCGGCGGCATTGGCAGTGCTGGCGGCGCCGTCGGCCGGCGCCGCCGCTTCGCCCGCGCCGCGCTGGGCATAGGCTTGCGCCATCTCGAGGATCTGGCTGGCCTTGACGCTGTCGCTGACCTGCCCCGACAGCACGATGCTGCCGCCGGCCGCGCCCGCCTTGACGGCATGCTCGCCGGGGAAGACATAGGCCAGCTGCGCCTGCAAGCCCTCGACATCGATCTCGACTTCAATATCGACGATCACGGGGCGCTGCTGCCGGTCCCACAGGATCAGGTTGGTGCTGCCCGGGGCCAGGCCCCAGACGAACAGCTGGCTGGACGAGCCCAGCATCCTGGCGCCGGCCACGCGCGGATCGTTGACGGCGATCTGCGACACCGGCAGGCTCAGGCTGCGCAAGGTGGACTTGCCCACGGCGATGCGCACAGGCGCGCCCAGGCGGGCGATATCGGCGCCCAGCGACATGGGCGGCGCCGCGACTGGCGTCATGACGGCCTGCCGGGAAGGTGCCGCCGCGCCGGCGCCGCCGGGCCAGGCCAGGCCCGCGGCCGCGCCGCCCAAGGCCAGGGCCAGGGCCAGGCGCATGCCCGCACTCGAGGCGTGCTTACGAAATGTATTCATCGATCATCCTTGCTTGCCTGCTGATTTAAAATTGCTGGACGCTGGTATCCATGCCCTTGATGACGGTGACGCTGTCGCGCGCGGCAGCGCGTGCCGGGGCCGTCTGACGCCGCGCCGCGCGCACGGGCGCCGCCGCCGGCGCCAGCGCCTTCAATTCCAGCAGCGACTCCTTGGTGGCGCCGCCCGTGTCGGCGGGCGCCGGATCGACCTGGTTGCGCAGCACCAGCGACAGGCTGCCCACGCTGCGCGCCAGGTCCAGCTTTTCCACCTGCTCCGGCGTCAGTTCCAGGGTCACGGCGTTGACCACCTTGGGCTTGTTGTCGTCGCGGCCGGATTCCTGCGCCACGGCCAGCACCAGGATGCGTTCCAGCACGATCTTGGAAATGGCCAGCGGCCCGCCGCCCGCCGGTCTGGCGCGGTCATCCTGCGTATGCACGAGAATGTCGACGAAGTTGCCCGGCAGCGCGAAGCCGGCCACGCCCACCACGTCGTTGACGCGCACGGTCATGGCGCGCTTGCCGGCAGCGACGATGGCCGACAGGCCACCGGTGGCGCCGGGCGGCGCGAGCTTGCTTTCCAGCACAGGCTCGCCCCTGCTGACGGCGCTGCGCGTGATGCGCCCGTCCAGCGCGCCGGCCTCGCCAAACGCCCCCGGCGGCATGGCGCCCGCCGGCCAGTCCATGCCGCGCAGCATGGCCGGCGTCACCTTCGCGCCCACGCCGATATCGACCAGCGCGACCATCACCGTCTGGCTGGCCGGCGCGCCCTGCCCTGACATCCAGCGGGCGGCCGCCAGCACGGCGCCGCCCGCCATCAGCAACGCCAGCAGCAGCACGATCGCAACGCGGCTATTTCTCATGATTTGTCCTCTTGGTAAAACATGGGTTTCCGCGCGCACGCGGCCATATCGCTGCCCGGCGCGTCATGCATGGCCGCCGGCCGCCAGGGCCAGGCTGATGGCGGTGCCGGCGGCAATGGCGATCGCGTACGGCAGGCTGCCGCTTGGCAGCGCGGGCGCGCCGACCAGCGGCGCCTCGCCTGCCGCGGCGCGCAGCCAGCCTTGCAGCAGCAATTGCCGGGCATTGGCCAGCGCCTGGCGCAGCGTGCCCTGGCACAGGGCGACGGCCAGCGCCAGCACGCCGCCAGCAAGCAGGCTGCACAGCACGGCAAACACGGCGGGGCGCGGGCCCAGAAACGCCCCCACCATCGCCATCAGCTTGACGTCGCCCGCGCCCAGCGCCTTCAGCGCATACATGGGCAGCAGCAAGCCCAGGCCGACGGCCAAGCCGCCCAAGGCCAGCCACGGCCCGGCCGGCGTCAGCCCGGGCAACGCCAGGCTGTTGAGCAGCACGCCGAGCAAGGCGCCGGAAAAGACCAGCCGGTTGGGAATGCGCCGGCGGCGCACGTCATGCCAGACAGCAGCGGCCAGCAGCCCCCACAAGACTATGGCGGGGCTGAACGTCCAGAAAGAATGAGGGTCCATCGTGTACCTGATGCAAGCCGAGCGCATGACGGCATGCGCATCGTTGGGCGGGAAGCCGGCAGGCCAGTGCGCATGGGCAGTTGGCATGCCGGGGTGCAGCGCGGTGGGCGGGCGTCTTAGATCGCCGCGCCCGTCAACTTGGTGCCGATGGCCTTGAAGGCGCCATCGAGGCCGGTGGTGAAATAGCCGACGGCCGTGACCAGCGCCGCCGCCACCAGCGCAGCGATCAGCGCATATTCGATGGCGGTCACGCCATCTTCTTCGGCGATAAAGTTTTTAATGAAATTCATATTATTCCCTTTCAGGTCAAGTTTTAAACATGATAAAAACTGAAAATACAGTCTGAAAATAAAAACATTCACCTTGTTTTTATTTGCCAATTTCTGATGCGTGTATTTTATATAAACATACATTAAATCGAATCAGAGAAAAGTCATTTTATGCGCAGTACAAACCATCTTAATTTTTTGTCCATAATCAGGACATATGTACTATCCCTCCGCAGGCAGGGACTCGGCCAGCCGGTTGCGGGTGGCGTACACATATAATTCCAGGCGGTTGGTGACATCGAGCTTGCTGTAGATCGATGTCAGATGATTACGCAAGGTTTGCTCCGAGATAAAAGCGCGCTGGGCTATCGCGCGGTTCAGCGCGCCATTTCCTTCCACCATCATGGCAACGATCTTGCGCTCCTTCAGCGTCAGCCTGGCGATCCGCTGCTCTTCCGGATCGGGCGCCGCTTCCGGCTTGTTGAGCACCCCCAGCATGCTGTCGAGCAGCGCCGGAGCCAGGCACAACTCGCCCTGATGCAGGCGGGCGATGGCGTCGACCATTTGCTTGACGGGCGTCTCCTTGCCCACCACCGCGCGCACACCGCTGCGCACGGCACGGCCGCACTCTGCCTGGTCCTGCGTGCCGCTGAACAGCAATACGCGCGAGACGCCATTGCCGAGCAGCTGCGGCAGATAATCGATGGCGCAGGCGCCGCCGCAGCCCAGATCGGCGTCAAGCACGATGACGTCGGGACACAGGGTCCGGGCCAGCAGCAGCGCGCCGTCGATCTCGGTGGCGCTGGCCACCACCTGCATTGCCGGCTGGGCGCCGGCGAGCAGCTGCTCCAGGCCCCACAGCCAGGTCTTGTGGTCCGACACCAGCATGACGCGTATGACATTTTTTGTTGACATGCTTTACCTCTTAACGTGTAGCCCATTCCCTTCGGGGAATGTTGTTGATCCGCGGGATACCTGCCTCGTCCGCGCGCGCCTCTGTTGCCGCGCGCAGGGGAGGAAGTCATGGGGGCACGAAGGAAGAGGCCTTGGGCCGGCACGCGCAAACGCGGTGCGTGACCCACGCCAGCGGTCGCCACACGCCGGGCGAGTGCCGATGGATGGGCAGCGCGGCCAGCGCGGACGCGCCGCCGGCGCACCATCGCTGCTGCCATCGCTGCTGTTGCTTACATTGCAGCATTTTTATTGCATCACCTTGCAAAACAAGTCTTTGCCTGCACGCAGGACAATCCTGACACCAAGCCTGTTTTCATACCCGCGCATATTACTCCCGGCCCTGTAGGGACGGGGGCCGCACACTTGAAATAAGGCGCTTAATTACGATTATCTTGACCTGTAATAATTTAATGGGCAGACATGCCCTTGAAAATCGATATAGAATAATCGCCAGTCAAATGGCGCAATACCATCCGCCCGACATTCTTCATCGCGGCACCTAACCGGATTAATCCCATGCGTTTAAAAAAGGCCGATTCCCCTATATTCCGCAAGCAAAGCGGACAGGGCGGCGCCACCTTGCTGGAATTGGCCCTGATAACGCCGGTCTTTCTCATGCTGATAATCGGCATCATTGAATTGAGCATGGCGTATTTTGCCAATATGACCATGCAGCATGCGGTGCGCGAAGGCGCGCGCTATGCCGTCACGGGGGCCAAAGACCTCGACCCCGACAGCGCCAACCAGCAGCGCTACCAGGCCGTGATACAAAAAATACGCGACAGTTCCATGGGCATGTATGACAAGGTCAGCCCCGTGATCTCCGTCAACGGCAGCGATGCGGTCGGTGCCGCCATGTTCGGCCAGGCCGGCGATATCGTCGTCATCTCCGTCGATTGCCGCTGGGCGTTTGCCACGCCTTTGATCCGTGCCCTGTTCCGCGACGGGCAGGCGCATTTCGTGGTGGCCGCCACCATGCGCAATGAAAGCTTTGGCGGCCTGTGATGCGCGCCCGCCCTCCTGCACCGCGCGCCGCGCGCGGCATCGCCGCCGTGGAACTGGCCATCGTGCTGCCGCTGCTGGCGCTGCTGCTGTTCATGCTGGCCGACCTGTCGCGCGCCATCCAGGCCAAGACCATCCTGCTCAACATCAGCCGCGAAGGCGCCAACCTGGCCTCGCGCTCCACGTCCGACCTGAGCGGCTCGGGCCAGGCCATCATGAATGCGCTGGCCGCCAGCACGCCGCCGCTGGACATGAACAAGCGCGGCATGATCTACATCACCAAGATCATGGGCTACACGGCAAAGAACGGCTTGCGCAATATCGTGCTGGAACAATACCGCTGGGATGCCGGCGCCAGGGCCAGCGGCTACCTGCCCGCCAGCCAGGTATGGCAATGCGGCAGCTGGAGCCATGGCACGTGCACCGGCATCGCCAAGGACGACCATGCCCCCACGGTGGCATTGATGCAGAACCAGCTGGCCGATGGCGAACTGATCTACGCCGTGGAAACGTTCTACGATTTCGACATGCTGTTCGGCACCCTGAACTTTGGCAACAGCACGACGCCCGTGCTGGGCCCCAACCTCACTTCGATGACGGTATTCTGATGCGCATTCCACACACGCGGCAAAGCGGCCAAGTGCTGATCATGGTGGCGCTGTCGGCCGTCGTCCTGATCGCCTCGGTGGGCCTGGCCGTCGATTCCGCCCTCGGCTACTTCGTCAAGGCCAAGCTCAATGCGGCCGTCGACTCGGCCAGCCTGGCGGCGGCGCGCGGCATCACCGCGGGCAGTTCGGAAGCGGAACAGCGGGACAGTGCGCGCCAGTCAGCCAGGGAGTTTTTCGACATTAATTATCCGGACAACTTCCTGCTCTCGACGCCGGTCCTCAATCCTGTCGGTGTGGTGTTCGACAGAGGCACCGTCACCATCGACGTCTCGGCCACCGCCTCGCTGCCCGTCTCGCTGATGGGCATACTCGGCTTCAAGACCCTGAACGTGGCCGCCAGCGCGCAAACCATCCGCAAAGACCTGGACATGGTGCTGGTGATGGATACGTCCGGTTCGCTGAAAAACAATGCGGACGCCGTGCGGGCGGCGGGCAAGTCCTTCCTGAATAAATTCAATTCCACGGTCGACCGGGTCGGCCTGTTGCACTTCGCTTCGGAAGCGCAAATCGATGTCCCGATCAGGCAGGTCGAGCGCGGTTTCGACCGCGACAGCATGACCATGAAAAATGGAAAGATCGATCAATTCACGTTTGTCGGCGGCACCAATTCTTCCGCAGGCATGTTCCAGGCGCGCAAACAGCTGAACGATATCGAGCAACTGAACCGCTCCAGCCTGCGCGTCATCGTATTTTTTTCCGATGGTTCGCCGGCGGCGTTTTCCGCCTACTTTCCCAACAAGGACAACAAATGCAAGGACGCAGGCGGCCTCGCCACCTTTCCGAAACTGCAAAACCCGGCATTGGCGGGCCTGTACAGGATGAAAGTGAGCGACTCGCTCCAATACGGCGATTGCGCCGCCAGTCAGATCACCGGACTTCCCGCATGGTATAACGCGAATAATGACGCGGCGCTGCGCGAGTTTCCCATCGTCACCAATACGCCCCGCGTCGTGACCGCTTCCACCGCAACGGCGCAAGCGCAATGGACGAATGTGCACCGCGCCTCGCGCAACCTGGTTGAAGCGATGGCGGCAAAAGCGCGCCAGGAAGGCATTTTTGTCTTTACCCTGGGCATGGGCGCCTCGCTGAAAACCAAGGAAGGGCCGGACAACGAGCTGGGCGAAGACTTGCTGCGCTGCCTGGCCAATACCACCGATGCGAAAGCGGCTTGCCGCAAGCCAGCCGAACCCGTGGGCCTGTACTGCTATGCGGCCACCGAAAGCGAGCTGAGCCCATGTTTCACGCGGCTCGCCTCGGCCATCCTGCGCATTTCCAAATAAGGCCAGGCCGCCATCTAAAAAGCGAAGCAGCTGCAGCCCAAGGTGCCCCAGAAGCCGGAAAAGTCACTGATCGGCACGGCCGACTTGCGCGCCCGGTCGTGCGCATGCGCATGCACGCCGCAGGCGCCCGCGCACTGGTGCGGCAGCATGGCTTGCGCCGGTTTGGCCGCGGGCCGGTAATGGCCGGGCACCGTGCGCACGGGCGACCACTCGGGCAGCACGGGAATCGGTGGCGGCGCCAGCGCCGTGAATTCTCCCTGGCCATAGACGACCTTGCCGCCCACCATGGTCAGCACGGACTCGATGGACTTGATCGATTCTTCCGACACGGTGAAATAATCGGCCGACAGCACGCTCAAATCGGCCAGCATGCCCTCGCGGATGCGCCCCTTCTTGCCTTGCTCGCTCGAGAACCAGGCGCTGCCCGCCGTCCACAGTTCCAGCGCCGTGTCGCGCGACAACCTGCCCGCCGCATCCGTCAAGGCCAGGCCGCCCACGGTGCGTCCCGATACCAGCCAGTACAGCGCCGTCCACGGGTTGTAGCTGGCGACCCGGGTCGCATCCGTGCCGCCCCCCACGGGAACGCCCGCGTCGAGCATGCGCTGTACGGGCGGCGTGGCCTTGGCCGCGTCGGCACCATAGCGCTCGACGAAGTACTCGCCCTGGAAAGCCATGCGGTGCTGGATGGCCAGGCCGCCGCCCAGCGCTTTCACCCGGTCGATATTTTTCGGGCTGATGGTTTCCGCATGGTCGAACAGCCAGTGCAAGCCGCCGAACGGCGTGTCGCGGTTGACCTTTTCGAACACGTCGAGCATGCGGCTGATCGATTCGTCATAGGTGGCGTGCAGGCGGAACGGCCAGCGCTGCTCGACCAGGTGGCGCACGACCTTTTCCAGCTCATCCTCCATGCCGGCCGCCAGCTCGGGGCGCGGTTCGAGGAAATCCTCGAAGTCGGCGGCGGAAAACACCAGCATTTCGCCGGCGCCGTTGTGGCGGTAAAAATCGGTGCCGTCGCCGGGTTTCACCATGCCCGTCCACTTCTGGAAGTCCTGCAATTCCGCGCCCTTGTTTTGCGTGAACAGGTTGTAGGCGATGCGGATGGTCAGCTGCTCCTTTTGCGCCAGCTCGTCGACGACCGCGTAATCCTCGGGATAATTCTGGAAGCCGCCGCCCGCGTCGATGGCGCTGGTGATGCCGAGACGGTTCAATTCGCGCATGAACTGGCGCGTGGAGTTGACCTGCAGTTCCAGCGGCAACTTCGGGCCTTTCGCCAGGGTCGCATACAGGATCATGGCGTTCGGCCGGGCGATCAGCAAGCCCGTGGGGTTGCCCGATGCATCGCGCACGATTTCGCCGCCGGGCGGATTCGGCGTGTTCTTGTCGTAGCCGACGGCGCGCAGGGCGGCGCGGTTCAACAGGGCGCGGTCGTACAGGTGCAGGATAAAGACGGGCGTGTCGGGCGCGGCCGCGTTGATTTCATCGAGCGTCGGCATGCGCTTTTCCGCGAACTGGAATTCCGTCCAGCCGCCCACCACGCGCACCCATTGCGGATTCGGCGTGCGCAAGGCTTGCTCCTTGAGCATGCGCAAGGCGTCGGCCAGCGAGGGCACGCCTTCCCAGCGCAATTCCAGGTTGTAGTTCAAGCCGCCGCGGATCAGGTGCAGGTGCGAGTCGTTCAGGCCGGGAATGACGGTGCGGCCAGCCAGGTCGATCAGCTGCGTGGCGGGACCGCGATGGCGCATCACGTCTTCGACGTCGCCCACGGCGAGGAATTTGCCATCGGCGATGGCGACGGCGGACGCCAGCGGCTGCGTCCGGTCGACCGTGTGGAAACGGCCATTGAGCAAGATCGTGTTTGCGTGCATGAGAACTCCAGAATCAAATGAAAACACGGCCCCGCCGGCGGGCGGCGGAGCCGGAGTCAGTGAAAAATCAATGGCCTTCGCTGGCATTGAACATGGATTTGGCGTAGATCAGGCCCAGGCCATAGCCGCCGCCGTGCGCCACGGCCGTTGCCACCGTCTCGTTGTAGGTCTCGCCGCGGGCCCAGTCGCGCTGCAGTTCCAGCAGGTATTGCACGGATGTCATCGGCTGCGCGCCCGCCTGTATCATGCGCTGCATGGCCATCGCATGGGCTTCGTCGGAGACGTCGCCGCTGGCGTCGGCGATCACGTACACTTCGAAGCCCTGCTCCAGCGCCGACAAGGCTGGCCCCACGATGCAGACGGACGTCCACAGGCCCGCCAGCACGATCTTGCCCTTGCCGTAGCCATTGACCTTGTCGGCGATGCGCGCGTCTTCCCAGGTATTCATGCTGGTGCGGTCGATCGGCGCCTGCTCGGGGAAGACGGACTGGATTTCGTCAAAAATAGGGCCGGAGAACGATTTGGCGGCCACCGTCGTCAGAATCGTCGGCACCTTGAACTCCGCCGCCGCCTTGGCCACCAGGGCCGCGTTGTTGCGCAGCAGGGCCAGGTCGATCGAGCGGGTGGCGAACGCCATCTGCGACTGGTGGTCGATCATGATCAGGGTATGGTCGTTCGGGGTCAGCAGTTTTTGGGCGGCTTGGGCGGTGGCGATAGGCATGATGTTTTCCTTAGTGAAAATAATTGAATATAAAAAAAGCGAAGTCCTTGTACGGCGTTTCTGCTCCTGCCCTTGCGTCACGCTGTGTGTGCCGGGCCAGTGCTATGCAGTATGGACGAGATACTTTGAAAACAAAAACGGAAAGAATGCCAAGCTATATTCGATTTTTTCGATGATATAAAATAAGCGCACCGGCATACGCAAAGGGGAAGAACATGGGATTTGAATTCAGGATCGCGGCCAGCCTGGCGCAGGACCAGCGCCAGCACATCGCGCAGTTGCTCGAAGCGCCGGCGCCGCGCGCGCCCGGCGCCGCCATGCCCGACACCGACGCCAGGCTGACGGATACGGGCCTGTATATATGCCAGCACCTGCGCCCGGACCCGTGGCACGGCCTGGACGCCGTGCGCGGCTACCTCGAGGCGCAGGGCGTGCGCTACGCCGTCGACGAGATCGACGACTAGGCTGGCTACAGCTGGCTACAGGGTTCCCTCCAGCATCAGCCGCCAGGTGCGGTAGCTGCCCGTATCGACCGTGCGCAGCAGGCTGCGCGCGCCATCCGCATACAGGCTGCGCGTGCGGTAATCCTGCCCCAGCAGGTTGGCGCCCGACAGGCGCAGGCGCAGCCTGTCGCTGACTTTCCACAGCGCGTACATATCGAGTTCCCGCTTGCCGCCCTGCCAGGCCAGCAGCTGGCCGGACTCGCGCGAGCGCCCGCCCGCCTGGTAATTCAGGTCAGCGCCCAGGCTCAGTGGCAGGCGAGCCAGCTGGTAATCTCCTCCCACGTTGGCGCTCCACGGCAGCTGGCTGTCGAGGCGGCTATCGGGGCCGGGCACGGCATCGAGCCTCGACCAGTTGCGCGCCACGTTGGCCCGCAAGTCCAGCGCGGGAGCGCCCGCCCACAGCGCCGTCAAGGTCAGCTTCGCTTCCAGCGCGATCGAGCGCACGCCGGCATGGCCATGGTTGACGGGCGTGCTCACCCAGCGCCCGTTGTCCTGGTACAGGCGCTCCAGCATCACGTCGCTGATGCGCCGCAACGAGGCGCTGGCGCCCAGCATGGCGCCCGCGCCCGGATAGTATTCATAGGCGGCATCGAGGCCCCACGCCAGCTCCGGGCGCAGCGCCGGATTGCCCTGGGTGTCGGGATTCGTGGGGCTGTTGCCATTGTCTACCGTGTACGGGCGCGGGATCAGCTCGAAAATCTGCGGCGCCTTGTAGGTGCGCGTAACGGCCAGGCGCACCTGCTGCTTGCCGCCGGACTTCCACAGGCTTTGCAGCAAGGGACTCCATACCTGCGCGCGCACGTCGACCGGCTCGCCGCCGCCCGTGGCGCTGGCCGTGCGCCAGGTTTCCCAGCGCAAGCCCAGGTACAGCGACCACTGCGCGGACAGTTCCCATTCATCCTGCGCGAACAGGGCCAGGCGCCGCACCGTGGCCGCATAGTCTTCGTCGCTGAGCACGGGCGGCCCGCCCGGCTCCAGCTGGCGTTCGCGGCGAAACTCCGCGCGCCGCCGGTGCCCCGCATCCCAGCCCGCCGCCAGCGTGTGGTGTTCGCCCAGCGCACGGCGGTAGGTGCCGCTCGCCTGCACGCCCACCTCGTCCAGGCCCGAATCGACCAGGCGCGTGATGCCCTGCCCCGGCGCCGCGCCGCGGCCCAGGAACTGATAATCATTGGCGCGGTGATTGATGCTGGCGCCCAGCTTCACATCGAGACTGGCGCCATGGTCGAGCTTGCGCAGCCAGTGCAGATCGCTGCGCACGGTGCTGCTGTCCTGGTTGAAATGGGCCTGGTTCTCCGGATAGGCGCTCGTGCCGCCCAGGTAAGCCGTTTCCTGCGCGTGGCGGCGGCTGGCCAGGCGGCGCACGTTGACCAGGCTTTGCCAGGCCAGGCTGCCCTCCCCCGCCAGCGCCCATTGCACGCGGGGCGCCAGCTCGATGGCGTCGCTCGTCACGCGTTCGGTGAGCGGCACATGGCGCACCACCGTGGGCGCGCCCGCTGCGTCGAATTCGCGGCTCCACTCGTCGAGCAGCGCTTCGCGTCCCGTATGGCTGAGCGTGCCGGCCAGCGCGTACGACCGGCGTCCATCCTTGTCCGACCACTGCACGGTGGCGCTGCCGGCGGGCATGCCGTGACTGGCGGACGCGCCCAGCTTGAACGTGCGTTCGCGCCGCCCGCCCGACTTTTTCAGCACGATATTGATGGAACCGGCGATCGCCTGGGTGGAAAATTCCGCCGTGGCGGCGCGCATGATTTCCACGCGCTCGACCAGTTCCGGATCCAGCGCGTCGAGCGAAAAGCCGGGCGCCACGGGCACGCCATCGAGCATGATCAAGGTATAGCCCTGGCCCAGCCCGCGCATCTGGATTTGCCCGCCAGCGGCGCCCGCAGCCGCGCCGGATGGCCCGCCGATGGAAATGCCGGGCAGGCGCTTCAGGGCATCGGACAGCACGCGGTCGCCCTGGCGTATCAATTCATCGTGGCCGACGACGATGGCGGCGACGGTGTCGTTGCGGCGCTGCTCGGCCTTGCCCGCATTAACCGTCACGGAAGGGAGAATGTCTTCGGCACGGACGTGCGCCGTCAACGGCAGCGCGAGGCTGCACAACAAGATACTCAATCGCATGGGGATTCCCGAAGAAAGGATATTTCAGTGAAAACCAAGAGCCTCACGCCGGGGCAGACCCTGCCGAGTCCGCCCCCGTTTGTTGTTCCTGGGTGACAAAAATACCGTACGGCGTCAGCGGCCGAACTGCTCCTTGCGCATGCGCAAGGCCCGTTCGCTGGCGTTGGCATCCAGGCCGGCCAGCCAGCGCTGCGGATCTTGCACGCGGCCGTCCTGGCGTACCTGGAAGTGCAGGTGCGGCCCCGTCGCGCGGCCCGTGTCGCCCACCGTGCCGATGCGCTGGCCGGCCTCGACGATGGCGCCATCTTCCAGCGCGACGCTGTCGAGGTGGACGTATACCGATTGCAGTCCGCCGCCATGGGCGATGTGCACGGCCTTGCCCAGCCAGTCGTCCTGCGTCACCGTGGCGATGCCATCGGCCACTGCCTGCACGGACGTGCCGCGCCGCGCCGCCAGGTCAATCCCGCGCAAGCCCTTCTGCGTGATGGGGCGCACCACGCCAAAGAAACCCGTGACGCGCATGGTGGCGAGCGGATTGCGCCACGGCGCATGGGCAGGTGCCGCGGCCGGAAGCGCGGCCGGGCTGGCAAAGGACGCGGCCGATGTCCAGGCCCGTGCGGGCTGTAAGGCCGGTGCCGGTTGCAAAGCCAGTGCCGGCTGCAAGGCCACGCTGGCCGCACCCAGTACGCACAGGACCAGGCCCATGGCCAGCCGGGCGCGCCAGTGCATACTGGCGGCGCTGCTGTCGCGCATGCGGGCCACGCGCTCCAGCATGCTGTCGGGTTGGCCGCCAAACGCCAGGCCGGCAGGGGCACGGGTTTGCAGGCCCAGCTGGCGCACCAAGGCGGCCGCATATTCGCGGCGCTGCTGCTGCGAACGTCCAGCCAGCACATGGCGGTCGCAGCCCAGTTCCTGCGCCCAGGCCAGCTTGCCTGCCAGCCAGCGCGCTGCCGGGTTGAACCACAACAGCAGCTGCACGCCGCTGGCAAGCAGCTGGAGCGCGGGATCGCGCCGGCGCGCATGCGTCAGTTCGTGTTCGATGACCAGTTGTTGCTGCTCGGCCGTGAATTGCCGCAAATGCGCGGGCAACAGCAAACGGGGCCGCCACACGCCCACCAGCATGGCCGAGATGGGCGCGTCGATTTCCAGCACGGCTGTGCGCTGCGCTTGCAGCAGGCGCAGTTGCGCCGGCGCAAACGCGCCATGCGCGGCCAGGGCTGCCGGCGCCAGCGGCTGCGCCGCCTGGAGCAAGGTCCGCAGCGTGCCGCGGTTACGCCAGCGGCGCCACGCCAGCACGGCCAGACCCAGCGGATACACGCCCAGCCAGAGCGTGGCCAGCATGCTCAGCCAAGCCGTCACCGATGGCGCTTCGACCAGCGGCGCAGGCAGGGGCGCGGGGCGGGGCGCGGACGCGGCCATCGGCAAAAGGACCTCGGGCGCTGCCTGCGCGGCGGCGGGCAAGCTGAACTCGGGTACCACGCTGATCTGCTGGCCCTGCGGCAACAGCGGCAGCAGGAACACGGCGGCCAGCACCAGCGCGGCCGCCAGCCATGCGCTGCGCTGGGCGGCCAGCGCGGGCCAGCGCCCCTGCGCCAGGTGCAGCAAGCCTTGCAGCAGCAAGCCGGCGAACAGGCAGGCGGCCGTCGCCTGCAACAAGGTCAGGGCGAACAGGGTCATGGCCTATTCCTTCGCGTCCGCAGGCCAGTCCTGCAGCAGCTGCTCCAGCGCCGCCAGCTCCTGCTGGTCCACCAGTTTGCTGCCCGTAAACATACTGACCGGCAAGGGACTGTCGATTTCCATCACGCGCCGGCCAAAGTCGTGGGCGAACGCGGCCAGGGTGGCTACCTTGTCCACGTTCGCTTCATACACGAGCACGCCGTGCACGCTGCGCTGCAGCAGCATGCCCTTGTCCAGCATGCGCTCGAGCGTCTTGCGCGTTGACGAAAAAGACCAGCCCAGCTCTTCTTCCACGCGGGCATGCAATTCGCGCGCGGACAGCGGGTGGTCTTTCCACAAGGCTTTCAATAACGACAGTTCGGTGACGGAGGGCGTGCTCATGGTGCATCCTTTGAGTGACTATTGACACAATTATGCGACAACAGTCACACGCATGCAAGCGGTATTTGCGACAGCTGTCGCATGCACTGGGCGCCTGTGCTAAAACTCGTCCCACTCATCGTCCCCCGGACGCTGTTTGCCGGCTGGAACTTGCGGCGCATGGCGCGCTGCGGGCTTGACGCTCAGGCGGGCGGGGGCGCGCGCCGCCTTGAGCGGCACGGGACGGCGCACGGCGGGCCGGGGTGCCGGCGCCGCGATGGCGTCCACCTGCGCCGTCCTGAACACACTCACCGCATCGGCCAGCCGCGCCGCCTGCTCCTGCATGGCTTCCGCAGCCGCGGCGGCCTCTTCCACCAATGAAGCGTTTTGCTGGGTCACATGGTCCATTTCGCTGATCGCCTGGTTGACTTGCTCGATGCCGGCCCGCTGCTCATCGCTGGCAGCCGAGATATGCCCGACGATGCTGCTGACCTTCTGCACGCTGTCGACGATCTCGTGCATGGTGTGGCCCGCTTCGTCGACCAGGCGCGCGCCGCTCTCCACCTGCGCGACGGAGTCATTGATCAGGGCCTTGATTTCCTTCGCTGCGCCGGCTGATCTTTGGGCCAGGTTGCGCACCTCGGTGGCGACGACGGCAAAGCCGCGCCCCTGCTCGCCCGCCCGGGCCGCCTCGACGGCCGCGTTCAGGGCCAGGATATTCGTCTGGAAGGCGATGCCGTCGATCACGGCGATGATGTCGACGATCTTGCGCGACGAGTCGTTGATCGAGCCCATGGTGTCGACCACCTGCGCCACCACGCTGCCGCCCTTGCCCGCCACGGCAGAAGCCGACGCCGCCAGGCCGTTGGCTTCATGGGCATTCTGCGCATTCTGCTGTACCGTGCTGGTCAGTTCTTCCATCGACGAAGCCGTCTCTTCCAGCGAACTGGCCTGCTGTTCCGTGCGCGCCGACAGGTCGAGGTTGCCCGAAGCGATCTGGCGCGAGGCCGTGGCGATGGCCTGCGTGCCGCCCCGCACCTCGGTGACGATGCGCAGCAGACTGGCCGTCATCTCCTTCAATGCCTGCATCAGTTCGCCCGTCTCATCCTTCGAGCGCACTTCCACCTGTACCGTCAGGTCGCCCTGCGCCACCTGCCTGGCCACGTCGATGGCCGAACGCAGCGGCACGCTGATGTTGCGCGCCAGCCACCAGGCGATCAGGGCGGCCAGGATCAGCGCCGCCGCGCCGCCGCCCAGCAAGGTCCAGTGCGTGCGCGCCTGCAAGGCCGCCGCCGCTTCCGAGCGCTGCGCCAGCAGCACCGTTTCCGCCTGGCCGATCTCGCCCAGCAATGCGCGCATGGCATCCATGCCCTGCTTGCCCCGGCCCTCCTTTTCCAGCGCCAGCACGGGCTCGATGGCCGCCGTGCCCTGCGCCACGGCACGCCGCATGGCGATCACGGGTTCGAGCGCGCCGGCCAGCCAGGCTTGCTTGGCGGCATCGAGCTTCGCCAGGCGCTCCTGCTGGGCAGGATTGTCGCTGGTCAGGGCGCGCGCCTTGTCCAGGTGCGCGCCAAACGCGGCCTGCCCCGCCTTGTAAGGTTCCAGCGAGGCGTCCGCACCCGTGATCACATAGCCGCGCTGGCCCGTTTCCATATTGATCAGGCTTTCCAGGATCGCGCTGTTTTCAGCGAGTACCTGGTAAGTGTGGGTATTGATGGCATTGGCGTCGGCCAGCCGCGAGACGTTCAATGTGGCGACGGTGACCAGGGCGGCCAGCAACAGGACGATGGTGGCAAAACCGCCGTACAGGCGGGTGGCGATGCGAAGATCGGCAATACGCATGATAGTCCTCCGGGAGTGAACACCCCGGCGCCACGGCGAGTCCCGCAAATGGAGTGCTACAGGCAATAATAATGAATAAAAATATGCAAAGGCGCGCTTTAGCCATGTATTTCTTTTACCTGTGGTATTGCATACTTTAAACAAACTCGGCGGTTTTTTGCCATGCTGTTATACTTCGCGTGTGCGGCACATATGACCAGTCCCCTTGCCGCTGTCTTTCGACCCCTAATCTGATTGCCTGCGACTGGCGCCCCACGATGGCGACAGGCCGATCTCACAATAAAGTTACCATGTCCTTTTCCTCCCTCGGATTGTCCGACGCTATCGTACGTGCCGTTACCGAACACGGCTACACCGTGCCGACCCCGATTCAGTCGCAGGCGATTCCCGCCGTGCTGGCTGGCGGCGACTTGCTGGCCGGTGCACAAACCGGTACCGGCAAGACGGCCGGCTTCACGCTGCCCGTGCTGCACCGCCTGTCGACCGACACGAATGGCGCTGCCATCACCAGCAACACCTCGACGCGTCCGATCCGCGCCCTGATCCTGGCACCGACGCGCGAACTCGCCGCGCAGGTCGAGGAAAGCGTGCGCGCCTACAGCAAGTACACCAAATTGAACTCCACCGTGATCTTCGGCGGCGTCGGCATCAACCCGCAAATCAAGCAACTCAAGCATGGCGTCGACATCCTCGTCGCCACGCCGGGCCGTCTGCTGGACCACATGGGCCAGGGCACCGTCGACCTGTCGAAAGTGGAAATCCTGATTCTCGATGAAGCCGACCGCATGCTCGACATGGGCTTCATCCGCGACATCAAGAAAGTGCTGGCCGTGCTGCCGCCGAAACGCCAGAACCTGCTGTTCTCGGCCACGTTCTCGGAAGAGATCAAGGCCCTGGCCGACGGCTTGCTGAACAAGCCGGCCATGATCGAAGTGGCGCGCCGCAATTCGACAGTGGAAGTGATCAAGCAAAAGATCCATCCCGTCGACCGCGACAAGAAGCACCCGATGCTGTCCTACCTGATCAAGTCGAACAACTGGACGCAAGTGCTGGTATTTACGCGCACCAAGCATGGCGCGAATAAACTGGTCGAGCAGCTGGGCGCGGACGGCATCGGCGCCCTGGCCATCCACGGCAACAAGAGCCAGTCGGCACGCACGCGCGCCCTGTCCGAGTTCAAGGACAACACTCTGCAAGTGCTGGTCGCCACCGACATCGCCGCGCGCGGCATCGACATCGACCAGTTGCCGCACGTCGTCAACTACGACTTGCCGAACATTCCGGAAGACTATGTGCACCGTATCGGCCGCACGGGCCGTGCCGGCGCCAAGGGCGAAGCCGTGTCGCTGGTCTGCGTGGATGAGCACGAAATGTTGAAAGACATCGAAAAGCTGATCAAGCAAACCCTGCCGCGTGAAGTCATCCCGGGCTTCGAGCCGGACCTGAACGCCCGCGCCCAGCCTGTGCAATTGCGCAGCGGCACCGGTGGCCACCGCAACAACAGCCGCGCGCCAGCCGGCGCCGTCGTGCGCGTGAAAACGGGCGGCAGCGGCGCCAAGCCACGCAGCGCCGGCCCATCGGGCGGCGGTGGCGGCGGCAACCGTTCCGGCAATGCGCCGCGTTCGGCAGCGAATCACCGCTCCGGCGGCCGCGGCCGCTAAAACGCGGCCTTAAAGCTACTGCGCGGGGCGCTATTGCGTTTGTGTTGCTCGCCGTACTTCGGTACGGCTGCGCGACTCGACGCAATATCACTCCCGCTCGCTACGCTTTCAGGCGGCGTTTGTCTTTGTCAAAAAGACGACAAAACCGTTCCAGGACTTGCTTCTGGAACGGTTTTTTCATGCACGCCACCTTTTGCCGATTTGGGCTAGGATAGTGTCCATCTTCCTCACCTGCGTGCCGCCATGCCGAACTTCGCTGCCAATCTCAGCATGATGTTTACCGAACTGCCCTTCCTGGACCGCTTTGCCGCCGCCAGGGAAGCGGGCTTCGATGCCGTCGAGTTTCTGTTTCCCTATGCCGTCGAGGCGCGGCAGATCGCCATGCGGCTGGAACGCCACCATCTGCAGCTGGCCGTCTTCAACTTTCCGCCCGGCGACTGGGAACACGGCGAGCGGGGCATCGCCTGCGACCCGCGCCGAAACGAGGAATTCCGCAGCAACGTGCAGCTGGCGCTCAACTATGCGCTGGCGCTGGGGGCGAAACAGCTGCACTGCATGTCCGGCATCGTGCCACCCGGCATGAGCCTCGAGCGGGCGCGGCAAAGCCTGATCGGCAACCTGCAGTTTGCGGCCGACGCCTGCCGTCCGCACGGCATCAACGTGCTGATCGAGCCGATCAACCGTTACGACATGCCCGGTTACTTTCTTAACCATAGCCAGCAGGCGGCCGACATCATCGCCGACTGCCAGCGCAGCAATATCTTCCTGCAGTACGACATTTATCACATGCAGCGCATGGAGGGCGAACTGAGCAATACCATCCGCGCCCTGCTGCCCCTGATCCGCCACATCCAGATCGCCGACACGCCGGGCCGCCACGAACCGGGCACGGGCGAAATCAATTACCGCCACCTGTTCAAGCTGCTCGACCAGATCGGCTACGCGGGCTGGGTCGGCTGCGAATACCGTCCCGCCAGCGACACTGCGGCCGGACTGGGCTGGCGCGAGCAATTGACGACCACGACGGGCACGATGGGCGCCTGATCGCAGCGCGCTTGCGCCCGCACAAGGCGGGCAGCGCAGGCCGGCACGACAATACCTTTCCATACAGTACTCCCTGTCGAGAGGTGACGTGTCCGCCCTGCCCGCCCGCCTTCGCCGCGCCCTTTGCCCTAGCCTCGGCCTGCACCTTTGCCTGGCCATGCTGCTGTGCGGCTGCGCCAGCCCGCGCACCGACCTGGCGCAAGTGCGCGCCCTGGCCGCCGGCACCGATGCCTTGACCGCCTTTGGCGAACTGTCGCAGCGCCACGTGGACAGCTACCAGCGCGCCCGCCCCTATCTGTCGCCCGCCGAAGATGCGCGCGAACGCCTGCTCGATACGCAGCGCCGCGCCGCGCAAGCGGACGTCGCGCGCCTGACGCAAGCCGTGCGCCTGTACCTGCAGGCGCTGGGTCGGCTGGCGAATGCCGATGCGTATGACGTGCAGCCGGAACTGGCCGGCGCCAGCGCCGCCATCCGCGCCTGGCCCGGCAGCGGCATCGACGACCGCCATGTCAGCGCCTACACCGTATTGCTGCAGCAACTGTCGCGCCTGGGCGGGGCGGCCAGCCAGCAGGCGCACCTGGCGCAAGTGCTGCACGACGGCGACGCGCCGCTGCAAGCCCTGCTGGCAGCGCTCGACAGCTTGCTGGCGCTGTACGACAAAAGCGGCGATAACGAGCGCGACATGGTGCTCGGCCTGCTCGACGTGGAAATCGCGTATGCCGATACGCCGCAGCAGCGCCTGCTGGCCGTGCTGGCGAAAACCCTGCAGCAAAGCAAAACCGAAGAATACCGGCTGCTTGGCCTGCGCCACACCCTGGCGCGCCGGCAACTGGCGGCATTGGCGCGCGACCACGCACAGCTGGCCGCCGCCCTCACCACCACGGAGGCAAGATGGACGGATCGGTAGGCAGGAGCAGCAACAGCGAACGCCGCGAAGCGGCTCTCAGCAGCGCCATGCGCGTCGAGCAACTGGCCGACAGCCTGTCGCAGGCGGCCGTCACCCTGCATGGCGCCGTCATGCGCGCCATCCGCAAGCGCGCCAGCCAGGGAGAAAACGGCATCAGCCACAGCCAGGCACAGGCTGTCTTCGCCCTGGAAGTGGCCTTGCGCCAGCAAGCCAACCAGCTGTATGCCGATGCCGCCGGGCACACCGTACTGGGACTGGAAACGGCGCAGCGCCAGCTCAGCGGCCTGCTCGACATGGTGCGTTTGCGCATCGCCCGCAACGACGATGTGCGGCACTGGATCAGCCTGGCGACGAGTTTGTTGCACCTGGGCAGCGCCGTGCTCGCCGGCAATCCCGAGCGCATCCTCAGCACCTTGGGCAAGGTGCGTGAGCGGCTGCAAGAGATGGCGCCGGACTGATTGAAATTGGCCGGCGAGCGCCTATACTGGGACGTCCCCGCCTGGCAATCGTGCCTGCGGGGCGATTGCCAGAGGAGACCAACATGCGTATCGAACCGTATTTGCAATTCAATGGAAACTGCGCGCAAGCGCTGGAATACTACCGGCAGCACCTGCATGGCACGGACCTGTGCCTGATGCCGTATCGCGGCACGCCGATGCAGGAGCAAGTCAAGGAAGACTGGTATGACAAGATCATGCACGGCTCCGTGCAGCTGGGCCCCACCATGCTGATGGGCTCGGACGGCGGCTGCGACGAGGGCGCCAAGGGCATGAGCGGCAGTTCGATCTGCCTGACCGTCGATACGCCGGAAGAGGCGGAACGGGCCTTCGCCGCGCTGGCGCGTGACGGCACCATCCAGATGCCGCTGGAAGAAACGTTCTGGGCCAAACGCTTCGGCATGTTGAAAGACCAGTTCGGCGTGGCCTGGATGGTCAACTGCCTGAAAGAACCAGCATAAGAGCCAGCATAGAACGGCCCGCGCCTGCCTGCGCCGCATCAAACGCGGCGCGGGTAGTAGCGCAAGCAGAAGCGCCCATCCTGGACTACCATAGAGGAGAGAAGCCTATCGGGGACAGCCATGAATGGATTGCCGCAAGACCAGCTGCAGCGCCTGCAAGGCGTGCTGGAGCAACGCAAGCTGGCGTTGTTGGAACAGATCGAGAACGAAGCGGCCGAAGCGGACGCGCGCGCCTCACTGCTCAATGAAATCGAAGCCTCGCCGGCCGACAATGCCAGCGTGCGCACCTTGAACGCCCTCGTCAGCGAAGCGGCCGAGCACAACCAGGCGCAGCTGGCCATCATCAAGCACGCGCTGGCCAAGTTTGCCGACGGCAGCTACGGCCTGTGCGACAACTGCGGCGAAGCCATCGGCTTGTCGCGCCTAAACGCCCGCCCCGAAGCGCGGCTGTGCATCGATTGCCAGACGCGGCTGGAAAAAGCCCGGCGCCCGGTACCATGACGGCAGCATGACGGCGGCACAACAACAAAGGGCAAGGCATCGCTGCCCTGCCCCCTGTTTTCCAGCGTGACGACCATACTGCCTGCCGTCCTCCGCCAGCGTCTATGCGCCGGCTGGGTGGACGGGTCTCCTCTACTGCCATTGCCCTGCTTCAAGTATCCAGCTGCACGCCCCATCAACTCATGTGCTGTCCGCCATTGATGGCGATGTTGGCGCCCGTGACGAATGCCGCCTCGTCGGAGGCCAGGTAAGCCACCAGGGCCGCCACCTCGTCCGGCTCGCCCAGGCGGCCCAGGGGAATTTGCGGCAGGATCTTCGTTTCCAGGATGTCGGCCGGCACGGCCGTCACCATCTGCGTGCGCAAATAGCCGGGCGACACCGTGTTGACGGTGATGCCGTGGCGCGCCACTTCCAGCGCCAGCGCCTTGCTGAAGCCATGCACGCCCGCCTTGGCGGCCGCGTAGTTGCACTGGCCAAACGCGCCCTTCTGGCCATTCACGGAAGAAATGTTGATGATGCGGCCCCATTTCTTTTCCAGCATGGGTTCCAGCACCTGCTTGCTCATGTTGAACAGGCTGTCGAGATTGGTCCGCATGACCTCGGACCAGTGCGGCAATTCCATCTTGCGCATGCTCTGGTCGCGCGTGATGCCGGCGTTGTTGACCAGCACGTCGATGCGGCCGAACTGCGCCAGCACCTTGCCCACGGCTTCGCTGCAGGCAGCAAAGTCCGTCACATCGAGTGCCAGCGGATGAAAATAATACTGCTGCGCCTGCTGCTCGTCGAGCCAGCTTTCCACCTGTGTATTGCCCGGCGTATGCGCCGCCACGACGGCAAAGCCCGCCGCATGCAGGCGACGGCACAAGGCCGTACCCAGGCCGCCCATGCCGCCCGTCACCAGCGCTACCTTTTGTTCCTTCATTGCTGTCTCTCCCCGCTTGTTATGGTTGTTCTGCGTGAGATCAAGTGTAGGTGGCACTTTTGAAGCTGGCATTGCGCCAGATCAAAGGCTCGGCCTGCTTATAGCCGCGTTCGTCTGCGCTGTGTCCATGTGTAAAAAATTATCAAAATTATACTCATCAAAGAGGTGATGGCACCTCGGCAGGCAAGGCGGACAGTCCTTGCCTGATGGCATGATCCAAAGGAGAACGCGATGGAAATCCAGGACGACACAGAAGCATTGAGGGACTTGTTCAACGAGATCAATCCCGGCATGAGCGACGTGGAATCGCTGCATCAGGCGGAACTCGATCCCCATCATGCGCTGGCCCTGATGGCCAACCCGAAGGCGGCGCTGAAAGCCATGGGCATTCCCGTCAGCGACGCCTCGCAAGTGCAGGTGACGATGAAGAACCGCGCCGACCGCGCCATGATGGAGGTGGCGCAGCGGGCTGCGCAATTGCGGCGCATCATCATTATCGTGATTCATTACCGCAACTGCGACGCCGACATCATCATCATCGGCATGAGCTGAAACGCCAGGCGCCGGCCGCACGCGTGCGCGGCCGGCGCCCCGGACTGTGCCAGAATAGGGCTTACTCCACAGCGAGAGGCCAGGCCATGACGTACAAGACCGTATTGCTCCACATCGACGACAGCGCCGGGCGCGCAGCGCGCATCGAAGCGGCGGCCAGCATCGCCCAGGCGTGCGGCGGCCACCTGACGGGCGTGGCGCTGACGGGCGTGTCGCGCCTGCTGTACCAGCACCAGCCCGACCTCGATGCCGACCCGAACCTGAGCTTGCATCTGAGCTTCCTGCGCGACCGTGCCACGCGCGCCCTCGACGGTTTCGAAGCGCAGGTGCGCGCGGCCGGCGTCGCCTCGTTCGAACAGCGCGTGCTCGACGACGAGGCGGCGGGCGGCATCAGCCTGCTGGCGCGCTATGCGGACCTGGTCGTCATCAGCCAATACAATGCCAAGGATAAATCGCCGTCCGTGATGCGCGACTTTCCCGCCTATGTGCTGCTGCATTCGGGCCGTCCCGTACTGATCGTGCCGTATGCGCCGCCGCTGCCCCTGCTGGCGCCGCCGGCAGCGGCGCGCAATGTGCTCATTTCATGGAACGCCAGCAAGGAAGCGAGCCGCGCCGTGACCGCCGCCCTGCCCCTGCTGCAGCGCGCCGGGCAAGTCCACGTCGCCATCTTCGACGCCCAGGTGCATGCCGCCGAGCACGGCGAGCAGCCGGGCGCCGAACTGCTGCACTACCTGGCGCGCCACGGCGTGGAAGCGCGGCTGCATTTGCTCGATGGCGGGGGCGTGCGGCGCGGCGATATCGGCGAGGCGCTGCTGTCGCATGCCGCCGACCTGTCGGCCGACTTGCTGGTGATGGGAGCGTATGGCCATTCGCGCCTGCGCGAAACCATCCTGGGCGGCGTCACGCGCACGATTTTGCAGAGCATGACGATCCCCGTGCTGATGGCGCACTAGGCCTTTGGCAAGACGGCAGGGCTAGCCGCCCTGCCAGGGCTGGCTGCGGATCTTCGCCACCTGGCGCTGCGCCAGCCATTGCCACAGCTGCAGCGCGTCGTCCTGCGGCAGGGCCGACATGTGGCGCGGACTGGCCAGGGCGATTTCGCAATCGCGATCCGACCATTCCTCGAAAGTGACTTCGCCTCCGCTAGCGACTTCGACCTGATACATCAAGCCATCGTCGTAGCCAAAGCGCAACAAGACGGCGGCCGGACTGCCATCCGGCGTGACGGCGCCGCCGCGGTACACCTCGGCCAGCGCATCGGCCAGCTGTGCCGGCGAGGGCGCGCAGATGTCGCGCCCGTCGGCCCGTGTCAGAATGAACCATGCCTGTGTCATGACGCGCCCTCCTATCCATACTCGTTAGCATGCGAGGCAAGTACTACGGGCAGTCACCTTGGTCCAGTGTCACTTCGGGCACGCGGAAACTATCCCTGTCGGCATTGTTTACCAATAATTACTAATACTAACAAGGATCATACCTAAATTTCGTGCAGCGCGGAATTTATGCATATGGCACCACAGAGGCGTTGATTCAGGCCACCAGCACGGGAATGCTGAGCGGATCGAAGTCATGCCAGTCGCCATTGGCGATCGTGCCTTCCGCTTCCTCGATATGCTCGGCGCCCAGCCGGTGCAGTGTCTCGAGCGCCCGCTCACGTTCCTCGAGGCCGCCCAGCGCGACGGCGATCAGCATGCCCGGATGGCGTGGCTGGCGGTGGTTTTCGCCATTCCTTTCAGCTTCGCCCGCCTCCTTCATCTTGTTGAAACTGTAGAGCGAGCCCACGTGGGCGCCCACCAGCGCGCCCACCACCGGGCCCAGCGGCCCCGTCGCCAGGGTGGTGGCCGCGCCGATGCCGGCACCGACGGCGGCCCCGACGGCCACGCCCTCGACCACGCCTTCCGGCGTCTCCTTGGCGCCGGGCGAGATGTCGCGGTCGCCGCCGAGCGCATGCAAATCATGCTGGCCCGGCTGGTTGACAAAGAAGGCGCTGATGCGGCTGTCAGGAAAGCCCGCCTGGTTCAGCGCGGCGCGCGCGGCGTCTATCTGCTCCTGCAACTGAAAATGACCTGCGATGATGCGTGACATGATATGGCCCTCCTGGTCGGCTGCGGGCGCCCCGTGCGCCACCACGATAGCGTGCGCCGGACGGCGCCAACATACCGTTCGCTTGCGCACACAGCCACACCATCATGCGCTCATTCATGCGCCCGCGCTGAACGGGCTGCGGATATCGGCCAGGAATTGCTGTGCGCGCACATGTTGCGGCCGCGCAAAGAAATCCTCGGGCGCGGCCCGCTCCAGCACTTGCCCGTGGTCCATGAACCAGACGCGGTCCGCCACTTCGCGCGAAACCCATTTCGTGCGTCACGCACACCATCGTCATGCCGCCGTGCGCCAGGTCGCGCATCACTTGCAGCACCTCGCCCACCATTTCCGGGTCCAGCGCGCTGGTCGGCTCGTCGAACAGCATCTGCGGCGGCTGCATGGCCAGCGCGCGGGCGATCGCCACCCGCTGCTGCTGGCCGCCCGACAAGGCCGCCGGCATGGCGTGCGCCTTGTGCGCCAGCCCCACCCGTTCCAGCAGGGCCAGCGCCCGCTCTTCCGCTTCCTTACGGCTCAGGCCACGCAAGCGCTGCGGCGCCAGCGCGCAATTGTCCAGCACCGACAAGTGGGGAAACAGGTTGAATTGCTGGAACACAAAACCGATATGCGAGCGGAAGGCATTCACGTCCAGCCCCGGCGCGTGGATATCCTGGCCCGCCACCGCGATACGGCCCGAAGCGATCGGTTCCAGGCGGTTGATGGTACGGATCAGGGTCGACTTGCCGGAGCCGGATGGTCCGCACACGACCAGCACCTCGCCCTTGGCGACGTGTTCATTGATCTCGCGCAAGGCGTGATAATCGCCATAGTATTTGTTGACGTTGTCAAAGGTAATCATGCTGCCGCTTTCAGGAAACGCGCCTGGCGCCGCTCGAGCCAGAAGGCGGCGCGCGACAGACTGAAACACAAGACGAAATACGTCATGCCCAGCAGGAAATACACTTGCACGGGCTTGGTCAGCACGAGGCCGTTCACTTGCGAAGCGATGAACGACACCTCGGCCAGGCCGATGATGTACCCGAGCGAGGTTTCCTTGATGGTCGAGACGAACTGGTTGACCAGCGAGGGCAGCATGTGGCGCAGCGCCTGCGGCAGCACCACCGAGTGCATGCTGTCCAGATAATTCAGGCCCAGCGAGCGGGCCGCCTCCACTTGCCCGCGCGGCACGGCTTGCACGCCGGCACGCACGATTTCCGCCAGATAAATGCCGTCGAAGATGACGAGGGCGGCCAGCATGGTGCCGAATTGCCCGCTTTCATGTCCCGTGATACTGGGCAGGAAGAAATACGCCCAGAAGATGACGAGCAACAAAGGGATGCCCCGCACCACGTGGATCAGTACGGCGACGGGCCAGCGCAACAGCCGCCAGGGACTCAGGCGCGCCAGGCCCAGCAGCAAGCCGAACGGCAGGCTCAGCACCAACGCCAGGCTGGCCAGCACGACCGTCAGCGCCAGGCCGCCCAGCGGCCCCTCGGGATAGCGTCCCACGAGAAAATACAGCCAGTAATCATGGAGGAGTTCCAGCATCAGGACACCTTCTTTTGCAGCAAGGCCGCCACGCCGGCGATCAGCAGCGAGACGGCCAGGTAGGCCGCGCTGGCAAAGACGAAGGCCTCGACGCTGCGGAACGAGGCCGCTTCCACGCGCTGCGTCTGGTACATCAGCTCGGCCACGCCGATGACGGTGGCGATGCTGGTGTTTTGCCACAGGGTCAGGGTTTGCGACAGCAGCGGCGGCGCGGCCAGCCGCAGCGCCTGCGGCACGATGCACAGGCGCATGGTGGCGAGGAAACTGAAACCCAGCGCCCGGCCCGCCTCGAATTGCTGGGCGGGGATGGCGCGGATGCCGCTGCGGATATCTTCCGCCATGTAGGCGGCCGTATATAAAGTCAGGGCCGTGACGGCGCTGACGGCTTCGATATTGCCGGCATACAAATGCTCCTTCCACGCATCGGGCAACAATTCGGGCGCGCCGAAATACCAGAACAGGAAGTGGGCCAGCAAGGGCACGTTGCGGATCAGCTCGACATACGCGGCGCCCAGGCCATTGAGCAGGCGCGACGGGGCCAGCCGCAGCATGGCCACGCCGCAGGCCAGCGGCAAAGACAAGAGCAAGGTAATGCCCATCAGTTGCAAGGACAGCAGCAAGCCGGAAACGAGCCAGTCGCGGTAGTCGCCGGACAGCAAAAAGGTCAGATCAAACATGCGGCAGCATCAACCGAGGTTCAGGCGTCGATCTTGTCCGACTCAATCTTGAAGGTCCGTTTTTGAAATTTCACATTGCTCGTCGGGCCATACCATTTGAAGAACAGTTTTTCCGCCTCGCCCGATTTTTCCAGTCCGCGCAGCACCTGGTCGACGGCCGTTTTCACGCCCGTCTCGCCCTTGCGGATGCCGAAGGCAAACACTTCCTGGCTGATGTTTTGCGGCAGCACAAGGTAATCGTGTTGCGCGGCGCCCAGCTTGGCGTAATTGTTGAGCAGCGAGACTTCATCGTCGACATAGCCGACGCCCTTTCCCTGCTGCAAGCCCAGATAAGCCTGGCCCGCCGTCTCGAACGTCACCACCTCCACGCCGGGTACGGCCTTGCGGATATTCGGTTCCTGCGTGCCGCCCTTGACGGTCAACACTTTCTTGCCGGCCAAGCCAGCGACCGTCGTGATATGGCTGCTTTTTTTCACCAGCACGCGCTGGCCCGTGTAAAACGTGGACAGGGAAAAATCGACGAGCGCCTCGCGTTCCTTGTTGTGCGTCAAGGACGCCGTCAGGATATCGACGCGGCCCTGCTGCAATTCGGGAATGCGGGCGGCCACGGCCAGTTGCTTGATCACCGGTTTGACGCCCAGGCCCTGGGCGATGGCGCGGCACAGGTCCACTTCATAGCCGACCAGCTGGCGCGACCTGGCGTCGATGAAACTGTTCGGTTCGTCCGTGCCCAAGGTACCGCAGACCAGCTCGCCCTTCGCCTTGATGGCGGCCAGCTGGTCCGCTTGCGCCACCTGCGTGAAGGCGATGCTGGTGAATAACAGGGCGGCGAAATGAAGGCGGGTCTGCATGGGATTCCTCTGGTGGATAACGAATGCCGCCATTAGACCGCAGCGCCCTTATTTCCAAAAAGGAATCTTTTCAGCCTTGCTTATGAGTAAATCATGTAAGGCGCTGCCGCTTACCAGTGCGGCGCGTAATTGGGAAACGGCGAGGCCATGTGTTCGGCTTCCACCGGTGGTGCCATCCAGTCGCGCGGATCGACCTTGTAGTACTGCAAAAATTGCGCATACAGTTCTTCGTGGTGCTCGGCCATCTGGTACGGCTTTTCAAAGAAGGTTTCCGTGGCCACGGCAAAGAATTCGGCGGGATTCGTGGCGCCGTAATGGTCCATCACGCTTTGCTGCTGGACCATGGCGTCGTGGCGCAGGTTGTCGAAGTCGCGCGACAGCACGGTGGCCCAGCTGCGGTAGCTCGACACGCTGGGCAGGTAGGGAGCGCCATTCGCGGCGCCCGATTCGCTGTCGAGCTGGTGGGCGAACTCATGCAGCACGACGTTGTGGCCATCGGTCCAGTCGGCCGCGCCGCGCTGCACGTGGTCCCAGGCCAGCACGACGCGGCCATCGCCCCAGGATTCGCCCAGCAAGCCGTTGGCCGATGGCGTGACCACGCCGCCCGGCCCCACTTCATTGCGCGTGACGATGAATTCCGTGGGATACACGAGGATGGTGTCGAGCTCCGGATACACCTGGGTCTGGCGATTGAGCAGCAGCAAGCACGCCTGGCCGGCAATCGTGTAGCGCATCTCGTCCGTGATTTCCAGGCCGCCGCAACCGACGAATTTCTTCTGGTACAGGAATTGCACGACCAGACGGCGCAATTGCTGCTGCAGCGGCGCCGGCATGCGCGGATACACGGGAATATTGTTTTCCAGCACGGCCAGACCTTCCGGCGGCAAGGGCCTGGACAGGGCACGCTTCAAGCGCCAGCGGGGGAACCATAATGAAAAGACGATGGCGACCGTGACGAGGGCGATCCACAGCAGCGGGTTCATGCGGCGGCCCGTTTCAGGCAACGCAATGGCGGGAACGATAACATGGCGGCGTAGGCAGACAAGGACAAGCTCCTTCAAGTGAACCCGCGCGTTGCGGGCAGCAGTCCAGCCCACATGGGGTTGATTAATATCTTTTCAATCCGCCAAGGTCAAAGGGCTTGCCCCAACGCCAAAAGCCGGGCTGTCACCCGGCTTTCGACATGCATCTGAGAATCGAAACAACAAGCATTCCGCCTGCCAGCCGCCAGGCGGCCCGCAGGCGCGGAAATTACTCGGCCGACTTTTGCTGCGGCGCACCGAACAAGGCGGCGACCAGCGGATCGCGCGTCACGGGACCGCGGTTCACGCGGATGGCGTAATGCGTGTCATCGGCCAGGATGTGGAAGTGGCGGCCGCTGCCTGCCATGCTTTGCTCGCGCAGGCCGGGACGGTCCTTGCGCGGTGGCGCGCCTTCGCGTTTCGGCTGGACGATGGCGGCCAGGAAGGCGCGCACGCGCTCAGGATCCGGCGTCAGCTGATACACTGCCTTGCCCAGGTAGGTGGCGGTGCCTTCGATGTAGCGGGCCAGTTCGATCACGCCCGCTTCGCGCAGGTCGCGGATATATTTGCGGGCGCCCGATGGCGAAAACTTGAGGAACCAGGCGATTTCATCGGCCAGCATCTCGTGCAGCGACAATTCGCCGATCAGCTTTTGCATGTTTTCGATGCGGCGCAGGGTGGCCGACGTCGAGCGCACGCGCTCGATCGGTGCCATGGAAATGGGATTCATGCGTTCCGGGGGGATGGGTGCTGCGCGTTCGACCATTTGCGAGCCTTTTTCGGGGCTACGAAGTTCCTGGTGCGCTGCCTTTAATTCGCTCTTCACGTGAGACTGAGTCATTGCATGCATTTGAATACTCCTTTTAAACGATTGCCGGTAGCCCGGATTGTTAAGTTCTTGGCAATTTTTATACCAAGACATCACGAATCCTGAGCGTCTGGGCACAGAATGCCATCCTGCTCCTCACTGGTCTGTGCGTTAACGAACATTAGAAGCAAGAAAGTGAAAAATATTGCCTTGCTGAATTATTTCTCTTGGGACATCTATAAAAGACATCTCACAATGCCGTACTCCCATGCGCGCACAAAGTGAAATGGCGAACAGAAGCGTCGGCATTCTTGCAATAAATTCAAGCTTCGCGCGCGGCACCCGCCGTCCGCATCGCGCCAATCTTGATACTTTGCAAAGGAACCATCATGAACATGCCTACTCTGCTGGCCGCCGCTGCCCTGGTCACCCTGTCCGCCTGCAAAAAACCGGCCGAGGCGCCGCTGCCTGAAACGGCGCCCAACCCCGCTTCCGCCCCGCAGGTACTGCCCGCCCCCGTCACGCCGCCCACGCCGGAAACGGGCCCGGGCAACACGACGCCGCCTGCCCCGCTGACCGATCCGGCCACCGCGCCGGCCCTGCCGCCCGCCACGGCGCCGAAATAAGGCCGTCAAAGCCGACCGATCAGGCGCCCGCGCGGCGCCGCCCCTACTCCACGGGGGAGTTACGCGTTGCCAGCCTGTTTGCAACGCGTTTTTTTACGATTGGAGTCGGCCGCGCCATTTAGGTTCACCCGCCTGCGCGGCGCCGGCCAGCATCGAATCGCCCCTCCCAAAATGCGGTAATCCGCACGGCTTTTCCCCTCGCCGTGCGGAAAAGCGGAATCTCACCATTTCCCACTTTCAATAGATTCAAATTAAACCTTTATAAACAATCACTTGCAATAAACGCCAAAATGCGCTCCACTGGCACGGAAGATGCTTTTATATTTTCATAACCGCCACCAGAGCGGCAGCCTTACCCAATATAAAAACCATCTACCTTTTTTGGAGACAACAGCATGGCAAGCACCTTCCGCATCTCGTCCTTCCTGAACACCAAGGCACTGGCCGTGGCCATCGCACTGGCCGCGCAATTCCCGCTGGCCGTCCATGCGGCCGACCTGGTCCGCCTGGGCAACCTGAAATTCGCCCATTACGGCGCCGTCGCCTACATGAAGGAAATCGCACCGAAATACGACTTGAAGATCGAAGAGCGCATCTTCGCCAAGGGCCTCGACATCGTGCCGGCCATGATCGCCGGCGAAATCGACGTCTCCGCCAGCGCGCTGGAAGCGGCCATCACGGGCCGCGCCACGGGCTTGCCCGTGTACCTGGTGGGCGGCTTCGCCAAGGGCGGCGTGCAGATCGTCGGGCGTCCCGACCTGAACATCAAGGATATTGCTGGCCTGAAAGGCAAGAAAGTCGGCGTCACGCGCGGCGGCCCGCAGGAAATCCTGCTGTTTGCCGAATTGACCAAGGCCAAGCTGACCTGGTCCGACAAGCCGGGCAAGGACGTGCAGATCCTGTACATGGGCTACCCTGACCTGAACCAGGCGCTGCTGACCAAGGATATCGACGTCATGAGCCAGTCCGAACCGTATTCGACGCAGGCCATCCACAAGAAATACGGCGCGGCCATCATCAAGCCCTACGACACGCCGCTGGGCGAGCCCGTGCGCGCCCTCGTGATGACGGAAAAGATGTACAAGGAAAAGCCGGCCGTGGCCCAGCGCTTCATGGATTGCTTCGTCGCCGCCACGCGGGCGTTTTTGGCCGACCCGAAACTGGCGGAAAAATACGTGCGCGAATCGATGTTCAAGAACCAGATCACGACCGAGGATTACCGCGATGCCATCGACAACGCCATCTTCACGGAAGACATCACGCAAAGCCACGTGCAGCTGACCACCGACTACATGATGAAATTCGGCGTGGGCCGCATGGCCAAGGCGCCCGCGGCACAGGATTGGGTCAAGCTGGATCTGCTGGAAAAAGCCAAGAAATCCTACGCACCTCGCTAATCTGAAAGTGTCACGATGAATATTCAAATGATGAAACGCTTCGCGCACGGCGCCGCCGTGCCCGCTGCAGCATTGCTTCTTTGGCAAGCTATGTCGACCTTCGGCTGGATCAACCCGCAAATCCTGCCCTCGCCCGTGGCCGTGCTGGTGAAGTGGTATGAATACCTGATGCCGATGCAAGCCTACACGCCCGAAGCGGGCAACTACCTGGTGTGGATGTTCTCCGGCGAATTGCCGCATGACGCCTGGGCCAGCCTGTCGCGCGTGCTGGGCGGCTTCGCCATCGGCGCCGGCCTGGCCTTGCCGCTGGGCTTGCTGATGGGCACCAACAAGACCATCTATAAACTGTTCGACCCGCTGGTGCAGGTGCTGCGCCCGATTCCGCCGATCGCCTACATTCCGCTGGCGATCCTGTGGTTCGGCCTGGGCAACCCGCCCGCCTTCTTCCTGATCAGTATCGGCTCCTTCTTCCCCGTGCTGATGAATACCATCGCCGGCGTGCGCCAGGTCGACGGCATCTATATCCGCGCCGCGCGCAACCTGGGCGCCAGCCAGATGACCATGTTTCGCCGCGTCATCCTGCCGGCGGCCACGCCGTACATCCTGGCCGGCGCGCGCATCGGCATGGGCACGGCCTTCATCGTCGTGATCGTGGCGGAAATGATCGCCGTCAACAGCGGCCTCGGTTTCCGCATCCTGGAAGCGCGCGAGTATTTCTGGTCTGACAAGATTATCGCCGGCATGTTCACCATCGGCCTGTTCGGCCTGGCCATCGATATGGCCATGAATGCCCTGAATAATCATTTGCTGCAGTGGCACCGCGGCCTGGAACACTGAGAGGAACGGCCATGACCACGATCAATATCAATGCAGTCAATAAAATCTTCACCACGGGCGGCGCGGACGTCATCGCCCTGAAGGACATCAACCTGGAAATCGCCAGCGGCGAGTTCATCTGCCTGCTGGGGCCGTCCGGCTGCGGCAAGTCGACCCTGTTGAACGCCATCGCCGGCTTCTCGCAACCGACGTCGGGCCAGATCCTGGCCGGCGGCAAGCTGATCACCGAGCCCGGTCCCGACCGCGGCATGGTGTTCCAGGAATACGCGCTGTTCCCATGGATGACGATTGAAAGCAATATCGCTTTCGGCCTGGAAATCGCCGGCAAGACGCCTGCCGAGATCAAGGAACGGGTCGACATGCTGCTGAGCATGCTGGGCTTGACGGAATTCCGTGCCCGCTACCCGAAAGACTTGTCCGGCGGCATGCGCCAGCGCGTGGCCATCGCCCGCGTGCTGGCCCTCGATTCACCGATCATGCTGATGGACGAGCCGTTCGGCGCGCTGGACGCCTTGACGCGGCGCAACCTGCAAGATGAATTGCTGAAAATCTGGAAAGTCTTCGGCACCACCATCGTCTTCGTCACGCACTCGATCGAGGAATCGATCTACCTGGCCGACCGCACCATCGTCATGACCTACCGTCCCGGCACCGTCAAGCGCGACGTGGCCATCGAACTGCCCCGCCCGCGCGACCCGAGCGACCCCGAGTTCAACCGCCTGAAGCGCATGCTGGGCGAGATGGTGATGGAAGAGCAGCAGCGTCATCACAATGCCGAGACCATGGCCAGCACTGCTGATTAATCGCCGCGCAAGCTAACCCGAAAGCAAGTGCCGGGGTCGGACCTTAAGGTCCGACCCCAGTCTTCGACTTGCGGGTTTCAGCCTTACAATACCGTCGTAATTAACCCGACACACGGAGCACCATGGCACTCGGCAAATGGCCCCTGAGACCCGCGCTCGCCCCCCTGCTGGCCGTGGGCTCGCTGGTGGTGCTGACGTGGGCCTCGTATGCCTGGGTCAAGCAGCGCCAGCTCGATGAATTGCACCGCACGCTCGATTCGCGCGCGGAACTGTATGCGGCGTCCATCGGCGGCGCCCTGAACAAATACGAATTCCTGCCCCTGGCCGTGGCCCAGAGCGATGCCGTGGCGCAATTGCTGGAGCAGCCCAGCGCCGATAAAGTCACGCAGATCAACGCCTACCTGGTCGACATGAACCGCCGCGCGGGCGCCTTTGCCGTCTACGTGCTCGACGACAAGGGCACGACCCTGGCGTCGAGCAACTGGCAAGACCGCAGCTCGTATGTGGGCGTCAATTACGGCTTCCGTCCGTATTTCAAGAACGCCATCGCGGGCGGCATCGGCCGCTTCTACGGCATCGGCTTTTCCACCTTCGAGGCCGGCTATTTCATTTCGCAGCCCGTGCAGCGCGACGGGCGCATCATCGGCATCGTCGCCGCCAAGGTCAACCTGGACTGGATCGAGCAATCGTGGCGCACGCCGGGCGCCGGCGAACAGATCTGGGTCAAGGATGCGAATGGCGTGATCATCCTGGCCACCACACCCGCCTTCAAGTTCAAGACCCTGGCCCCCCTGTCGCCGGACGCCAAGAAAGACATCAGCGAACAGCGCCAGTTCCTGCAAGAAAATCTGCCCATCCTGCCGCACAAGGTGCAGCGCCAGTTCGCCGATGGCGCCAGCGTGATGACGCTGGAACGCCCGCAGACGAGTGACTCCCCCGCCCTGTCCGGCAATGCCGACTACCTGGCCGTGAACCGCGCGCTGGGCCCGCTGCAATGGCAGATCACCGTGCTGGCCGAGCTCGACCAGGTCAACGAGGCGGCGCGCAACGCGGCCATCGCCGCCGCGCTGGGCTGGGCCTTGCTGCTGCTGGCCCTGATGTATGCGCGCCAGCGCCGGCGCCGCATCGCCGACAAGCTCAATGCGCAACAAACGCTGGCCCGCGCCTACGAACAGCTGGAAATCAAGGTCGAGCAGCGCACGGCCGACCTCGTGCACGCGAACGGCCGCCTGCAGGCGGAAGTGGCCGAGCGCGAACGGGCCGAGCAGACCTTGCGCTACGCCCAGGCGGAACTGGTGCAGAGCGGCAAGCTGGCGGCCATCGGCCAGATGGCGGCCGGCGTCACGCACGAGCTGAACCAGCCGCTGGCCGCCCTGCAAACGTTTTCCGACAATGCCAAGGTCTTTCTGGCACGCGGCCAGATCGATGACGCGCTCGACAATCTGTCGACCATTTCCGACCTCGTCAAGCGTCTCGGCTATGTGACGTCGCAATTGAAAGGCTTTGCGCGGCGCAGCGACGATGCCCGCAAGCCCGTCAGCGTGCGCCAGGCGTTTGCGCAAACCATGCTGCAGATCCGCACGCGCAAGGGCTCGCAACGGCTGACTCTGCATGAAAGCTGGCTTGAGGACGACATCATCGTGCTGTGCAACGCCATCGGCCTGGAACAGGTATTTACCAACCTGATCACGAACGCGATGGATGCCGTGCCGGAAAGCGAGCCCGTGCAGATATGGTTCCAGGTACGGCGCGAAGGCAGCCTCGCCGTGCTGCATATCACCGATAATGGCCCCGGCATCCCGCTGGCCTCGCTCGACAAGATCTTCGACCCCTTCTATACCACCAAGGAACACGGGCTGGGCTTGGGATTATCGATCAGCGCAGGCATACTGCGCGCGGCCGGCAGCGCCCTGGCCGTGCGCAACCGCAGCGCGCAGGAAGGGGGCGGCGCACAATTTACCATCACCCTGAGCTGCGACCCGGGGCTGAGAGACAAGGAAACATCTGATGCACGAGAATAATTTTGAAGGCATGCAAGTGCTGCTGGTGGAAGACGACGCCGTCGTGCGCAAGGGCGCGCGGCAATCGCTGGAACTGGCGGGCCTGCAAGTGACGGCCGTCGCCACGGCCGAGGAAGCGCTGCCTTATCTGGTGCCCGAATTTGCCGGCATTTTATTGAGCGATATCAAGCTGCCCGGCATGGATGGCTTGAAACTGCTCGATATCGCCGTGGCGCAGGATGCCAGCCTGCCCGTGATCCTCGTCACGGGCCACGGCGACGTGTCGATGGCCGTGGGCGCCATGCGCCGCGGCGCCTACGATTTCATCGAAAAACCGTTTTCCGCCGACCTGCTCGTGGAAGTGTGCCGCCGCGCCCTGGATAAACGTCACCTGGTGCTGGAAAACATGAACTTGCGCCGCCAGCTCGAGCAGCGCGTCGGCATCGAGGCGCGCATCGTGGGGCGCAGCGCGGCCATGGCCAAGGTGCGCCAGCTGGTGCTGAACCTGGCGCCGAAATCGGCCGACATCATCATCCTCGGCGAAACGGGGACCGGCAAGGAGCTGATCGCGCGCTGCCTGCACGACTTCAGCGAGCGGCGCGACCACCCGTTCGTGGCGATCAACTGCGGCGCCCTGCCCGAATCGATCTTCGAATCGGAACTGTTCGGCCACGAGGAAGGCGCATTCACGGGCGCGCAGCGCCAGCGCATCGGCAAGATCGAGTACGCGAACGGCGGTACCCTGTTCCTCGATGAAATCGAAAGCATGCCGCTGGCCCTGCAGGTGAAACTGCTGCGCGTTCTGCAGGAGCGCCAGGTGGAACGGCTCGGTTCGAACAAACTCATTTCCGTCAATTTCCGCGTGATCGCCGCCGCCAAGGAAGACCTCAATGTGCTGGCCGAACAGGGCAAGTTCCGGCCCGACCTGTACTACCGCCTGAACGTGGCCAGCCTCACGCTCCCCGCGCTGCGCAACCGGCGCGAGGATATCCCCCTGCTGTTCGAGTTTTTCGTGCTGCAGGCAGCGCTGCGCTACGGTCAGCCGGCCGCCCTCGTCAGCGGCGAACTGATCGCCTCCCTGATGGCGCAGCGCTGGGCCGGCAATGTGCGCGAGCTGCACAACGTGGCCGACCGCTTCGTGTTGGGCTTGCTGGACGAGACCCTGAGCCCCGCCGGCTGCCGCGAAGCGTCGCTGGCCGAGCAAGTGGACACCTTCGAGATTTCCATCATCGAGGAAGCCTTGCGCCGCCACAATGGCAACGTCATCGACGCGGCTGCCAGCCTGAATATCCCGAAGAAAACCCTGTACGACAAGCTCAAGCGATTTGACATCTCGACGGAGCAGTTCCGCTAAGGCCTGCGCCACGGACAGCCATCCCCCCACATGGGGTGGCGGCGGATTCCTACTTACGGGCCAGCCCGCGCGTGGCAGGATCGGCATTCCACGTCATCCACACGAGGAATCCCCATGAAACCATGCACATGCATGCAGCCGGGCAAGGCCGCATGCAACGGCACGGGCCGCCAAGCGCAGCCATGACGGCGCTGCAAGCCACGCTGCTTCTGCACGGGCTGCTGGGTGGCGCTGACGTGCTGCTCAACCACGAGCTGCTTGAGCGCTTGCCGTCGCGTCCCGGCGCCGCGGCCGAGCAGCGCCTGCACAGCCTGCGCGAAGCCATCTTCGGCCTGCTGTTTCCCTCGCTGGGCCTGTTTGCCTGGCATGGCTGGCTGGCCTGGTGGCCAGCGCTGCTGTTGTTGGCGGAAATCGGCGTCTCGCTGCGCGACACGGTCGTGGAAGGCCGCACCCGCCGCCTACCCCTGCCGGAACAGATCCTGCACGTGTTGCTGTTCATTAACCTGGGCGTGATCGCCACCCTGCTGCTGCAGGCGCTGCCCGGCTGGCTTGCCCTGCCATCGGACGTGCATGCCCTCCCTGCGGACGGCCCCGGCAGCTGGCTGGCGGCCATGGGCGCCATCTCGCTGGCATGGAGCATGCGCGATGCGCTGAGCGCCCGGCGCCTGCGCCTGCGCGCGCGGCGCAAGAGCGACATGAACATTGGCAATACGCCCACACAAGGATGAGGCGTAATCCTACTTGCCCGCATGGGTCGGCGTGTGACAATGCAGTCTTGACAGCGGTATCCACCGCCATCTCACTCTCTTGCACAGGAAGACGCACCATGAAAACCGCCGCTCTCTTGCTGGCCGCCACCCTGATGACCATCGGCGGCGCCTGGGTGCAAGCCCAGTCGACGACGAATGTGAACCAGACAGGCAACCACACCAACAACCGCAACGATCCGGGCCAGCAATCGGACGAATCCGACAAACTCGACAACAAGGGCAAGCTGGTCCACGACGGCAAGGCCACCAAATCGCGCACGGACAAGCGCAGCCGGCGCGGCAAGCCCACGGCGAATGCCGAGAACAAACCGCACAGCGGCGCGCCCACGGCGCCGCCTGCTTCCGTGCCGGCCGAGCCCAGCATCCCCATCGCTCCCGCGAAATAAATCCCCCGCCAGCGCTGCGCCACATTACTCCCCGGCAAGCTATCATCACGTCCTTGAAAAATGGCGAGGACAGAAATGAAAGCAACATGGTGTGGGATGGCAGCGGCAGCCGTATTGGCGGCCGCAGGCGTACAGGCGGCGCCGACGGTCGGCGAGTGCATGGAACTGACGACGGGCGTCAAGTTCAGCAAGAACAATGGCGACGCGCAAGTCAACGTCGAGGAAGTCTTCGAAGGCAAGAAACTCAAGGGTATCCAGCTGATCCTCGACGGCGGCGTGCTGCTGGCCACGTCCTACCAGGACATCCGCGACGGCCAGGTATTCCTGACGGGCACGATCCATTACAACGAAGACGGCACCGTGCGCAGCAAGAACGTCTACGCGCCGCAGTCGGCCATCCCCGCCAAGATGCGCCCGGGCCAGGAAGTGCGCGTGCAGTTCACGGACACGCAAACGAGCACCCACTACCCGCTGGCGGGCCTGTCCGACAAGATCACCACCTCCACGCGCACCGATCAACGCGATTTCTCGATCACCTTCCTGGGCTGGGAGCGCCTGGAACTGGGCGGGCGCCGCTTCCCCGACGCCTGCAAGTTCGAACTGCACGACGTGGGCGGCAAAAGCAAGGGCAAGAGCGGCGAATACGTGTGGTATGCGCAAGGTTTCGGCGTGATCATGACGGACAAGCTGGACAAGGATGGCGACGTGCAGCCCGCGTATCGCATTGCGCTGACGAAGATCATCAGCGCGCCGTAACCTCTTTTTGACATGCCGGGGCTGGCGAAGGAAACAAACCACACCGCCTAGTTCAGCTGCGCCAGCGCATTCCCCCGCACTTGGAACGCCACCCGCGCCACCGTCTTGCCCGCGTCATCGACGAGGGCCAGCGCATGCTTGCCCGGCACGGGACGCCAGCTGATGCTCTCCGCTGCGCCGCCCAGGTCCTTGCCGTCGAGCGCCCAGCGCAAATCGCGGCTGCCTTGCGCCTGGAAGAAGACGCGCTGCAGGGCGGTCGGGATGTCGGGGTCGATGGCGAGGATGCTGTCCTCGGCCGGATACACGATGGCGGGCGGCTTCACGGTGTCGCCCAGCACGGCGATGACGGGGCTTTCCGTGCCCGCGATAAACCATTCGCGGCGCGGCGCTTCCAGCGCGGGCTGGTACGCCACCATCTGCTGCAGCACGCCTGGCGGGGCTTTCGGCGCGTGGCTGGGCACGTTCTTGTGCAGATAATCCATCACGTCGCGCCACACGGGCGCGGCGCCCGTCACGCCCGACACGTCCCACATGGGCTTGCCATCGAAATTGCCCACCCACACGCCCACCGTGTAGCGTTCCGAGTAACCCATGCACCAGTTGTCGCGCATGTCCTTGCTCGTGCCCGTCTTGACGGCGCTCCAGAAATTCGTCCCCAGCTCGTTGCGCAAGCCAAAGGTCATGCTGCGCGCCGCGCGGTCGGCCAGGATATCGCCCACGATGAAGGCGGCGCCCGGCTCCATCACGCGGCGCCGGTCCTTGCCCGCCTGGCCCGGCTGCAGGCTGGCCGTGCTGTACAGCCCGCCGTTGGCCAGCGCGCGGTAGGCGTTGGCCAGTTCCAGCAGGGTCACTTCAGATGAACCCAGCGCCAGCGAGGGGCCGTAGTATTCGGCCGGTTCCGTCAGGCTCGACAAGCCCACGTCCTTGAGGCGGTTGTAAAAGCCGTCCTGTCCCGTCAGCAGCACCGTGCGCACGGCGGGAATGTTCAGGGAACTGGCCAGGCTGGTGCGGGCGCTGACGTAGCCCTTGAAATTGCGGTCGTAGTTTTGCGGCGCATACATGCCCGACGCCGTGGCGACGTCCAGCGGCGAATCGTCCATGACGGAGGCGGCCGTCATCAGGCGGCGCTCGATGGCCAGTTCATATAAAAACGGCTTTAATGTGGAACCGGCCTGGCGCAGGGCCGTCACGCCATCGACATGGCTGCCGCCCGCATTGCCCACATAGGCGAGGATCTCGCCGCTGCGGTTATCCAGCACGATGATGGCGCCGTCGTTGACATTGCGCTCGCGCAAAGATCCCAGCTGCTGGCGCAGGTTTTCCTGCGCGAAACGCTGCAGCGGGCCATCGAGCGTGCTGGCGACCTGGGCGCCCGGCTGCTTCAATAGTTGCTGCGCCACTTGCGGCGCCGGCGCCAGCTCGGCATACAGCGCATTGCGCTGCAAGGCCGTCTGCACGCGCTGGCCGATCAGCTGGCAGCTGCTGTCCATGCGCCATTCCTTGGCCAGCGCGCAGGCACGGCGCGTGACGGCGGCCGGCGGCGCATTCGGCGCCCGCACCAGGCTGGCCAAAATGATGCCATCCGTCTGGTTCAGGCCCGACGGCGCCTTGCCGAACAGGCTGTACGAGGCGGAGGCGATGCCTTGCAGTTCTCCCCGGAACGATACGAGGTTCAAGTAGGCTTCGAAAATCTGCGCCTTGCTCCAGCTGTCCTCGATCGCCTGGGCGGCGCGCATCTGGTCCCATTTCTGGCGCAGGCTGCGTCCGCCCGAGGACGCCTGCAAGTCCGCATCCAGCTGGCCCGCCAGCTGCATGGTGATGGTCGAGGCGCCACGGGCTTTCCTGGCAAACAGATTGTCCCAGGCGGCCGTGGCCAGTGCGGACACATCCACGCCGCCATGGCGCATGAAGCGCTGGTCTTCCGCCAGCAGCACGGCCTGCTGCACGGCGGGAGAGATATCGGCCAGCGGCACCCACGGCAAGCGCCGCACCTTCATGTCCACGCGTAACGATTGCAGCGGCGCGCCGCCGCGGTCCAGCAACTGCGCTTCGGAACTGCGGTAGGCGGCCTGCACCTGGGCCGGCGTCAGGACCGCCTCGGCGAAGACCGGGCCGGACAGCAGGCAGCCCATGACAACGATGACATTCCTCACTGCCCCACCTTCACATTCGCGTTCGGCGACTCGCCAAACATTTCGGGCGAATACATGGCTTCGATGCGCGTGGCCGGCAGGCTGAAATCTCCGGCATTGTTCAGGCGCACCGTGTATTCCACGCTCCAGTTACCTTTCGGCACGAAGGCGTAATACGCGCGGAAAGCGTCAAACGCGCGCTCCTCGAACGTGGGCCAAACCCAGCCCGTGGATTTCTCGCCGGCCGTCAGCAGCTGCGAATCGCGCCCCAGGCCATTGCCCAGCACGGTGGCGCTGGCGGGAATCGGGTCGTCGACCACCACCCAGCTCATGTCCGCCTGCGCCGACAACTCCAGGCGGACGCGGTAGACATCGCCGCGCGACCAGGAACCCGCCGTCTTCTGCTCCACGGGCGTGATGGTTTTCTTGATCGTGTAGCCGCTGGACACGGGCGCCTTGAGCGGGATGGCCGCCAGACTTTGCACGGTGGCCCACGGCTTGCCCGTGCCGCTGTGCGCCAGGCCCAGCGTATCCGTGCCCTTCGGCCACGCTTGCAGCACGGGGCCGACTTTCGCCGCGCCATTCCACACGAGCGCTTGCGTATCGCCGCCCAGCTTGACGGCACTGGCGCCCGTCACCGGCGTCGACTCGAATTTGGCCGAGAATTTAGCGATGGCCAGGGTGCCCCAAGCGTTGGCCACCGTCGTATCCCAGCGGCCCTTCTTCTGGCGGCCCATGCTGCCGCGCACCAGACGGCCGATATCGTCCTTCCACGCCGGGTCGTCCATCACGGCCAGTAATAAACGGTTGGCGTTGACGTCGCCGGACACCATCAGCCACCACCAGTTATCCTTGCGCTCGGTGGAAAAGCCCATGGTCGTGCCCTGGAAATTCAGGCGCGAACGCAAGATCTGCTGCGCCTCGGCCAGCAGCGCATCGCGGCGCGCCAGGCCAGGCGTGCGTTGCAGCAACAAGCTCCAGTCGATGACGGCGGAAGTGGGCCACAGGTTCGGGCTGATGCTGATGCTCTCCAGCGCATCGGGCGGCACTTTATTCGAACGCGACAGCGCTTCCAGCGCCGCCAGCTTGCGCACGGCCAGGTCGGTCGTGGCCAGCGCGGAACGGCGCACGATCTTGCCCTGCACAAAGGCCGTCAAGGCTGCTTCCATGCGGTTCTTCGTCTGTTCCGGAATCGCATAGCCCGCTTCCTTCGTAGCCGACAGCACGTAGGCCGTCAGGCTGTCGCTGCCCTGCTCCATGATGGGGAAGTATTTCAGCAAGCCGTCGCTGTCCAGGTAGGCGGGCAGGCTGGCGGCCAGCTTGTTCCACGCGTCCTGGTCTTGCAGGGCGATGGCCTTCGACGTGTTTTGCTCGAAGCAGGTGTACGGGTAGGCGGCCATATACTCGCGCACACCGGGCAGCTCGCCGCCCAACTTGGCGACAAAGCTGGTCTGCAGGCCGCCCCGGCCCGGCAAGGCGCCGGCCGGCATTTGCACGGACATATTGACGGGCTTGTCGATCTGCATCAAGGTGGCTTGATACGTGCGCACGGGCGTGGCCTGGCCTACCTTTTGCGTGATTTTCAGTTTATCGGAGGTGTTGCCAAGCCCGCTGCCCGCCTTGGCGCTGATATCCCACACAACCGTTTGCGCACCGAGCGGCACCTGGTAATCCCAGCCCGTTTCGCGCGCCTCGCCGGCCGCCAGGGTCAAGCTCTGGCGCGGCAGCGCCTTGCCAGCAGCTGTGGCATTGAGGTCCACGTTCAAGGATGTGGCCGAGGTGTTGCGCACGGTAAAGCCCGCGCGCAGCTGGTCGCCTTCGCGCACGAGGGTCGGCAAGCCCGACATCAGGATCAGGTCTTGCGAGCTGCGGATATCCGTGCTGCCCGTGCCGAACAATTCCTTGCCGGCACTGGCAATCGCAACGATGCGGAAGCCCGTCAAGGAATCGTTGAGCGGCACTTGCACGGTCGCTTCTCCCTTGGCGTCCAGCTTGACGGTGCCCTTCCAGAACAGCAGGGTGTCGAACAGCTCGCGGCTGGCGCCCTTGCCGCCGCCACCGCCGGCAGGAAACGCCTTGCGGCCGAAATGGCGCTTGCCGATCACCTGCATCTGCGCCGTCGCCGTTTCCACCTGCAGGCTGCGCTGCGCCATCATGGTGTCGAGCAACTTCCAGCTATCGTTGGGCATCAGTTCCAGCAGCCCCGTATCGACGGCCGCCAGCGCCACTTCGGCGCCTGCCGGCAGCGGTTTGCCGTCGGCGCGGCGCACGCGCACGGATACTTCCGCCTTGTCGCGCGTTTGATACACTTCCTTGTCGGACACCACCATGACATTCAGCTCATGCGCCTGCCACCCCACGTTCAGCGGCGCGATACCCATCTTGTAGGCCGGCTTGCCCAGGTCGACCAGGGCCGTCGGCTGCACGCCATCGACACGCCCCCGCACGACAAACACGGACACATACACATTCGGCGCGTAATTTGGTTTGACCGGAATGGCCACCACCGGTTCCCGGCCATTGAGCTGGCGCACATAGGTGTCGAGGATGCCTTCGCGCTCGACCGTGATCAGCGCCGTGCCCGAACGGAACGGCATGCGCACCTGCAAGCTCGCTTCCTGGCCCGGTTCATAACGTTTCTTTTCCGGCAGCACGTCGATGCGGTCATTATCGCTGGCATTGAACCACCAGTCGCCGCTGCCGGCCACCCAGGTTTCGCGGTTGGCGACGGCCGCATTGCCGGACGCATCCTGCGTGCGGGCGCGCAACACCAGATTGCCGCTGGCCGGTGCCTTGACGTCGCAGATCAACAGGCCTTTATTATCCGTCTTGCCATTGCACGCAGAGCCCAGCTTGACCACTTCACTGCTGTTTTCATACGCATAGAAGCCGCCGATCAGGCGCCGGCGGTGCGAATAGCTGTTGCGCTGGAAGAAGTCGACGGCGACCGGGGCGTTCGCCACAGGCTTGCCATTGGTACCGAGCACGGCCACCGTGAATTTGAAGGCATCCTTGCTCAAGGCCCAGGCGTCGGGCTTGATGCCGATCACATAGTTTGACGGCCACAGCGGCACGCGCGTGGCCACCGAGGCCGTCTCGCCATTTGCATCCTGGAAAGCCATTTCCGCCACCAGGTCGCGCGGCACGGACAGCTGCGGCAGCTGGTCGATGACGATGCGCGCGCCGCCCGCCTTGTCCAGGGTCAAGCTTTGCGTGCGCGCAGCCGTGGCTCCCGGCCCGGCTGCTCCGCCACGGCCTTCGTCCTGCCACTCGCCTTCATCGTCGTCATAGCCCGTGCCCTGTTTCACCAGGCCTTCCTTCACGTCGCCGTTGCTGAAACTATAGTCGGGATAGTCGGCAAACGTCACGCTCTTGTCTTGCAGCACCGTGCGCAGCTTGACGGGTGCGTTCGTGGCGGCGCCGCCGGCAAGATAGGTGATTTGCGCATCGAGGGCCAGCTGCTTTGCCTGCACGGCGGGCGCCTTCGGTCCCTGCAGCACGGCTTTCATGGTCGGCACGCGGAACGCTTCCACGCGGAAACTGCCGGACGGGCGGCCCGCCATCGTGACGCTGTATTCGCCCTGCTTGGCGTCGGCGGGAATGACCCAGTCGCTTTCTGCCGTGCCGCTGGCGGACCAGCGCAGCGGTAATTGATAGTTCTGGTCGCTGCCCTGGTGGGTGATGACGACGGAGGTGGCGCTGCCGGGACCGTTGTTCTTGTCGACCAGGCTCATGCCTTCGGCCGTGTGCTTGCGGATGAAATGCTTCATGTGCACGGTTTCGCCGGCGCGCAGCAAGGTGCGGTCGAATACCGTGGCCAGCAGGGTATTGTCGGCGCGTGTGTCGTCCGTGGGCAGGTTGAAACGCCAGGCTTCGATGCCGCCCACCCAGTCCGACAGGGTGAACGTCATGTCGCCGCCACTGCGCGCACTGATAAAGTAGCGGCCATTGTTCTTGCAGCTGGAATTGGCCAGCTCGCCGGGAATGTGCGCCACGCCGTCCGCGCCCGTGGTGCCCTGCCACAGCAGCTTGCCGGCGCAGTCGCGCACGGCCACTTGCGCTTTCGCAACAGGCGCCCCCTTGTCCAGCGACGTCACCCACACGAGCGACGATTGCGCGCCGTGCTTGAAGTGGGCCGCCAGGTTCGTTACCAGCGCGGCCGTGCGGATATACGCGGTCGTCGGTTTGCCCAGCAACGCCTTGCCGAGGATGGGGCTGGCCAGCTCGACGACATAAAAGCCCGGTTTCAGCAAAGGAATGCCGATCACTTCAAAGGTTTTCTTGCCATCGGGACGCGGCAGGCTGATGGGGCGCGTGCCGGCGGCGCCCGCCAGCACGGATTTGCTCATGTTGCCCGCATACTGGGCATACGGCTGCCAGTATTCTCCCCCGTCGCCATTGCCGGCCAGGCGCTGCATCCACTCGATGATGAACTTGTCGTCATTGTCGGGCACGCGCAAGGTGGCGCCCGTGGCGGCGGCCGAGGCTTGCGCGACTTCCTTGCCCGACAGCACAGGCTCGATATTGCGCACGGTGACGGGCAGCAAGCCGTCGCCCTTCGCTTCGATGATGCCGAACGGGGCCGGGAACTTCAGCAGCGGCGGCTGTTCGCCCGTGCGCACCGTCATGGGGAAGCGCGCGCGGTTGAGCAAGGCGCGGCCCGCATCGTCCTTCAAGCCCGGCGGCAAGGTCAGCACAAAGCTGCCCTGCACGGGGAATGGGCCATTGAAGACGGCGCCATACAGGAATTCCGCCTTTTCTTCCTCTTTGGAAATCGTCGGCCCATAGGTCTTGCCGCCGCCCTTCAGGGTCATGGCGCGCACCAGCGACGCGCTGACGGGCGCGGAAAACTGTACGCGCATGGGCAGGAAGGGGATGCACTGCTCCTTCGGATTGCTGCGCTCGCAGCTGAACTTGGCCGTGAAATCGGGACGCGTCTTGAACTGCAGGGTTTGCGCCTTGTCCGTGGCGATGCCGCCGGCGCTGGCGATGCCCTCGCCCCACACGAGCGACACCTTGGCGTTGGCGGGGAAGCTGCGCTTGCATTGCAGCACGGTGACGGGCAGCGGCGGCGCGCCCTTGCTGGCGACGGGCATGCCCACTTTCCAGACCGTGCCCCGCTTCTTGAAGTACACGGTCAGGTAGCGGTCGAGAAAACTCTTGCGCAGGGTCAATACCTGCTCTAGTTCCTTGCCTTTGAGCAGGCGCACGGGAATCTTTTCATTGATGCCATCGGCGCGGCAATACGCGTTGGCGGCCACGCTGGCCTCGTTCGGCGCGGCGTCCAGGCCCAGCACGAAGATCTGGTTTTCATCGATGTACGGCTGGCCGTCATACGGTACGGCCTCGACGATGGCCGGGCCGCCCGTGGAAAAGCGGTACGACGCCGTGCCCTGCAAGGCCTGGCCCGCCAAGTCCTTCAGCCCCGGCTTCAAGGTAAAGCTGCACGCCACGCCGGCCGGCAAGTCGCGCTCGAAATCGAAGTTCCAGTTGCGCTCGTCAGCCCAGCGCCCCGCGCCCGCCACCACGGCCGGCTCGGCCTTGCCGCAATCGATGGCGAACGGCGCGGGCAAGCCCATGTCGCCGAACGGCACCATCGGCGTGGCGAACTGGGCCCGCACCTGGCGCACGGCCTTGACCGTGCCGCTGGGCGAAAACAGGGACACGCCGCTATCGGCCCAGGCCGGCGCCGCCAGGCCCAGCGACAGCAGCAGGCACAGCTTGCCAGACAGCGGGGAAGTAAGAACACGGGACAGGTCAGGCACGGGTAACTCCTTGATGAAAAGTGGCGGAGCTGGCTGCGGCGCGCAAAAGTTGCCTGGCGGAAGCACCGAAAAGCAACAGAACGCGGCAGGAATACAACATCAATGTAATATTAGTTATCAAGCTCATCATTGTTGCTAATATACAGTGGCATGCAGGTAACAAGTCGTACGATTGCCTCGTGCCGCGGCGCCAGAAAATGGGCGTAAAAGTTTCACCAAGAAAATTAGTTTTTTTCAACACCAAAGTCTTTGTCGTGAATCTGCAACACTATTGATATACCACAATGCTTTGTGCGCCAGCGCACCGACCGGTTGAACCTGCAACCGTATTCTCTAGTCCAACAGCAGTGCATTTATCGCAAGAAAGCGCACCTGGAAGTGTGGTCTATCTCTAGCAATAGCACGTGTAGCAAGATGTCGTTTTGATGCTGTAGAGAAAATCTCTTATCAACGTTGGGAGTTACTTGTGAATAATCTAAAAAAAATCGCCGTTGCCGCCGCAGTCCTGTGCTCCGCCCTCGGCGCACAGGCCCAGGAAATCAATCCCTCCTGGTATATTCAACCTAGCATCAACGCACTCAAGCCAGATTCCGACTTCGCTACGGATAAAACCGGCTATGGCGCAGGCTTGCGCTTCGGTAAGCCTGTTTCCCAGGACTGGGATATCCAGCTGGGTACCACGTATGCCCGCTCCAAGGATGGCGGTCAGCGCTACCAGCAAAACACGCTGGGCGTAGACGGCTTGTACATGTTCTCGCGTAAAGCCTTCCGCCCCTTCCTGCTGGTCGGTGCCGGCATGCAGCGCGACAAGGACACCAGCTTCGCCTTCGGTGAACGCACGAAGAGCTCGCCATACGCGAGTGTGGGCCTGGGCTTCCAGTCCAGCATCACGGATCAGCTGTCCATCCAGGCCGACGTGCGCAATGTGCATGGCTTCCTGCGCGGCAATACCTTCGATCCGAGCAGCAAGTCCAACAACTACTACGTCACCGTGGGCCTGAACTACGCGTTCGACAAACCGGCTGCCCCGCCGCCACCACCGCCACCACCGCCAGTGCGCGAGGAAGTCGTCGTGGTCGTGCCGCCACCACCACCGCCACCGCCGCCAGCACGCTTTGAAAAAGTGACGATGTCGGCAACGGAACTGTTCGCGTTCGACAGCGCCAAGCTGGGTCCGACACAGACCAAGCTCGACGAAATCGCCCGCGTGCTGAACGCATCGCCGGACGTCAACAACGTCGTCATCAGTGGTTATGCCGACCGCATCGGTTCGCCCAAGTACAACCTGAAACTGTCGCAGCAACGCGCTGATGCAGTCAAGGAATACCTGGTCGCCCACGGTGTGGCAGCCAACCGCCTGACGGCCGAAGGCAAGGGCTCCACCAATCCTGTCGTCACCTGCAACAACAAGAAACGTGCCGACCTGATCAAGTGCCTGGAACCTAACCGCCGCGTTGAAGTGGAACAGATCACCATCGAACGCCGCGTGCAGTAAGCTCGACAGTGGTACGCCACTTGTGAATAAAAAAAAGGGGCGCGAGCCCCTTTTTTGCATTGAAAGCCACCATGAATTTCTCTACCCGCTATCCCAGACTGGCCGGCCTGGCGCCGTTCAGCAAGCAGATGCGCAGTGTCATCGTCTGCTCCGTCACCGAATGGCTGGAACACCGCGCCTCGAGCAAGGGCGCCGCCCTCGCCTATTACACCCTGTTTTCCATCGCCCCCATCCTCGTGCTGGTGATCGCCATCGCCGGCTTTTTCTATGGCCCCGCCGCCGCGCGCGGCGAGCTGATGGGGCAATTGCAGGGTTTGCTGGGCACGCAAGGCGCCGAAGCCATCCAGCTGGTGCTGGCCGGTGCGAAAAACCATGAACAGGGCCGCATCGCCACCCTCATCGCCAGCGCCCTGCTGCTGTTTGGCGCCACCAGCGTGTTTGCCGAGCTGAAGGCCAGCCTCGATGAAATCTGGCAAGTGCCACCGCTGAAGGAAGCGGGCGCCTGGGATATGGTGCGCACGCGCTTGCTGTCCTTCGGCCTGGTACTGGTGCTGGCCTTCCTGCTGATGGTGTCGCTGGTGGTCAACGCCGCCATGGCCATCCTCGCCAACTTCTGGGAAGGCGTGTGGAAGGACACGGCCGTGCTGTTTACCATCCTGTCGAACCTGATCGGCTTTGCCGTCATCGCCAGCCTGTTTGCCGTCATCTATAAGATGCTGCCGCGCGTGCGCCTGTCCTGGCGCGACGTGGTGATCGGCGCCGTGGGCACGGCTTTCATGTTTTCACTGGGGAAATATGCGATTGGCGTGTATATCGGCAACAGCGGCGTGGCCAGCAGCTATGGCGCGGCCGGTTCGCTGGTCGCCCTGCTGCTGTGGGTGTATTACTCAGCGCAAATTTTCTTCCTGGGCGCCGAGTTTACGCGCCAGTTCGCCCTGCAACTGGGCAGCATGAAGGATATGCCGAAGACGGATGACGGCGACGTGCAAGTGAAGATCCTGAAACGCCACCAGTCGTAAGTCGGCGCTCCGGATGCAACAACGGCGCCCGCGGGCGCCGTTGTTCTTGGCATTGCCGCAAGCTATTCGCCCAGCAGTTCCGCCACCACTTCCATGCCTTGCACGCGCTCGGCCACGACCTTGACCATGACGATGATGGGCACGCCCAGCAGCAAGCCCCAGACGCCCCATAGCCAGCCCCAGAACAGCAAACTGACGAAGACGGCCGTGGGATTCATGCGCGCGATGCGCCCCGTCATCCAGGTGGTGACGAAGGTGCCCACCAGGGTGGCGATGGCCATCGACGTGCCCGTCACCAGCAAGACCATTTCCAGCGATTCGAACTGCAGGAAGGCGACCAGCCCCGTGGCGATGGTGATGAGCAAGGGGCCGAAGTACGGCATGATGTGCAGCAAGCCGGCCACGATGGCCCAGGCGCCCGCGTTTTCCAGGCCGATCACGCGCAGGGCGATCCACATCAGTACGGCCAGCAAGACATTCGTGACGAGCAGCATGAACATATAGTTCTGGATCGAGGTATTGATGTCTTCCAGGATGTGCACGGTGACCTTCTTGCGGCTGAGCGACGGTCCCGTCAGCTTGACGAGCTTGCGCTTGAAGGTGTCGCCAGACAGCAGCAGGAAGAATACGAGGAAGATGACCATGGTGGCCTGGCTGAGGAAGCCCACCAGGCCCAGCGAACCGGCCCAGACCCAGTCCATGATCTTGAAGTTGGGCGCCTCGGCCGCGGCGGCGCGGCGGTTGTTGCGGCGCGCTTCGGCGCCGGCGGCCACTTGCTCGATCTCATTGGCCACGGCCTGCATTTTCTGGAAGGTGCTGTTCTTGCCGCCCGTATTGGCGGCGATCAGCCGCGACAATTTATGCGTGGCGGCCGGCAGCTCTTCCACGATGGATTCGAATTCGCCCTGCACGCGTTCGACCACGACGATGGAACCGAACAGTATCAGGGCCGTGACGGCCGTGGCGCCGATGGCGCGCGGCAGGCGCAGCTTTTCCAGCCAGGCGACGACGGGATTGAGGGTATAGGCAATGAAAATGCCGAAGATGACGGGAATGAGGAATTTCTGTGCCCACTGCAGCGCATAAATGAAGCTGACGGTGGCGATGATGCCCAGGGCCATGCCACGCGCATTGACGTGCAGCGGCAAACGCAGGGATGCGTCCGGGTGCTCCACGGGCGCGCCGGGAGGTGGCCCGGCAGGCTCGGTGGAGGCAGCCGCCACCGGCTCGGGCGGGGTATCTGTAGGCTGGATATGCATGCGATTCCCGCGACGGTCGGTGGAGGGCCGCAGTGCCAGCCGTGGGGCTGGCCGCTGCGGCAGGTCAGGCCATTACTTGACGCGGATGTCGTTTTTTACCGACTTCACGCCCTTGACGCCACGGGCAACTTCACCCGCTTTGGCGGCATCGGCTGGCTGGGCCACGAAGCCGCTCAGCTGAACCACGCCCTTGAAGGTTTCAACGTTGATTTCCGTCGATTTCAGGGTAGGCTCGTTGAAGATGCTGGCTTTCACTTTGGTGGTGATCGCGGCGTCGTCGAGGTATTCGCCCGTGCCTTCTTTGGTTGGGGTCGATGCGCAGCCTGCAACGGCGAACAGGGAAGCGACGAAAAGGCCAGTAGCGATAGATTTAGTGAATTTCATGGTTTTTTCCTTAGGAGTGGTCAATCAATGTGCTCACAATGAGCTTCTTATACCAGTGTGGTGACTGCGCGCCGGACGGAGCTCAGTAGCCAAACTGGGTTTTTGCAGCCTTGATACAGTCATCCTTGGCTGCGCCGGCTAATGCATCGCATTTTTCTGTCGCGACCTTGTACTCGGCTTTTCTTTTTGCTTCACGCGCATCGCTGCGCGCTTCGATGACTTTCTTGTCTGCCTTGGCATCGGCCAGGGCCGCCACCTTGGTGGACTTGGCCAGCTTGACGCAGACATCCTTGTCGTTGCCCGTCAGCGCATTGCAGCGGGCCAGGTCGACGTCGTAATTGGCATCGGCAATCTTGATGCGCGCCTTGGTGTAGGCACGCAGGGTATTCGTGTATTGCGCCTGCGCCACTGCTTCATCGTAGGCGCGCACGGCCTTCGCTTCGGCGATGCAGACATCCTTCGGGTTGCCCGTGATTTTTTCGCACTCGGCATGCGCCAGCTTGTAATTCAGGCCCGCTTGCTCATTGGCCGCCTTGTAGGCTGCTTTCGCTTCCGGCGTGGCAGCCACTGCCTGGCCGCCCCAGGCGGCACATGCCAGGCTGACGACGATGGCGGTGAAAAGCTTATTCTTGTTCATGTTGTATTTCTCCCTGGTGGTACCAAGCATGTCTGCTTGGCATGACTACCGTTTTACGTGGATCGTCTCCGTTCTTCTGTACGCTGCCGTACACAAGCAATTTATTTTGAAACAAGCAGGCAAGTAGGGGGAAATAACAACGCTTGTGCAGAAATCCGGCCATGCAGCGATCGCGCCGACAGCAAATAAGTACGTGCGGCAGCGTACAGACCAGGGACAGGGCCGTGACTAAGATGGCACTACACCCTCACCTCGTCAGGAGAATAAAATGAAAACCAACGCCACCTTGGCTGCACTGATGCTTGCCGCCACCGCCGTATTGAGCGGTTGCGCCACCGGTCCTTCACAGTCACAACAGTATTACCCGGCCAACCAGCCTGAGTCCGCCATGTACGGCACCGTCGATTCCATCCAGATCGTGCAGGGTGGCGGTCAAACCAGCGGCGCCGGCGCCGTGGTCGGCGGCATCGCCGGCGCCCTGCTGGGCAATACCATCGGCTCGGGCGGCGGACGCACGGCCGCCACCGTCGCGGGCGCCGTCGCCGGCGGCGTGGTGGGCAACCAGGTGGAAGGCCGCAGGCAGCAAGCCCAGGCTTACCAGATCAGCGTACGTCTCGACAACGGCGAATACCGCACCGTGGTGCAGGACAACGCGAATGATTTGCGCCCAGGTAACCGCGTGCGCGTCGTCGACGGCCGCGTCTACCGCTATTAATCCCCTGGCCAGGCTTGCCCGCAAGCCTGCGCCGGACCATGCACCAACTAGGAGATACCATGGGCACCATCATTCTGATCATCTTGATCCTGGCCCTGGTCGGCGTCCTGCCTACCTGGCCGCATAGCCGCAACTGGGGTTACGGCCCCAGCGGCATCGCCGGCCTGGTCGTAGTGATACTGATCCTGCTATTACTGACGGGCAGGTTGTAAAAAAAGGCGCTGCGGCGCCTTTTTTATTTCAAGGAGGAAATATCATGACTATCCACAACACACTCTTGGCCACCCTGTTCGCCTGCAGCGTGGCGCCACTGGCATTGGCCCAGACGGCCACGCCGCAGTCGGGCGATCCGCAACGCTGGTACCAGGAAGACAGCACGGCGCAAGCCCAGCTGCGCACCCTGCGCAAGGAAATCACCGCCGCCCTGGCCGAGGCCAAAAAAGCATGTCGCTCGGAACCGTCCGCCACGCGCGCCACCTGCCTGAGGGATGCACAAGATACTTACCGGCAAGACATGGCGAACGCGGAAAAACTGCGCGAAGCGGCGCATCCGCAGCAGTAATCTATGGCAACGCGGCCTGATCAGGCCGCGTCGCGTTCGTATGGCGGCAACTCGTGCACTACGAGCGGCGTGTCTTCCGTGACAAAGGCCAGCCAGCCGGCCGCCTTGATCGCGCGCAAGCCATCCTGGTAGCCTTGCTCCCAGCGCCACTCGATGGAGCCCTTGGAGAAATTGATATCCTTGGCCGCCATGTGCCAGTCGCGCCCCGCATACGGCAGGCGCACGATGTGCATGGTGCTGTCGCAGCCCAGCGCGACGAGTTCTTCCGTCTGCTGGCGGTTGTGTGCGCTGTCAGGCAGCTGGGCATACAGTTCGCGCAATTTGTGCTGCAAGGTATGCGTATTGACGTAATCTTCGATATGCCGCTTCGAGCGCGACGCGAAGGTGACGTCCTTTTGCCGCGTCTGCACTTCATCGAGGGTGGTCGGCTCCGGCCCCTCGGAGCTCCACAAGTCCACCATGAAGACCAGGGTGTCGACGTGGGGCGTGTCGTCGAGCACGGTTTCCAGCGGCGTATTCGAGTACAGGCCGCCATCCCAATATAAATCGCCATCGACGCGCACGCCGGCAAAGCCGGGCGGCAAGGCGCCGCTGGCGCGGATATGGTCCGCCGTCAACGGCTGCCGCTGGCTGTCGAAACTGGTGAGACTGCCGCATTTGACGCGCAGGGCGTTGACCGTCAGGCGCATGCCGCCGGGCTGGTTCAGGTAATCGAAATCGACCAGCTCCTCGAGGGTGCTGGCCAGCTCGCTGGTGTCATAAAAGCTGGCCTCTTCCGGCTTGACGGCGATTCCCGCGGAGAACAGGCTGAAGATGCGCGGCTTGAAGAAGCCGGGCACGCCGCGCATCACCGTATCGAGCGTGGCCAGCCAGATGTTCGAACGGCGCTGCTGGTCCGAAACGAGGTTCATGTCGACGCTGTCGCGGTGCGCCACGCGCTGCCAGAACTGTTTCAGACGCACGAGCCTGTCCTCGTGCTTGTTGCCGGCCAAAATGGCGGCATTGATGGCGCCGATCGAGGTGCCCACCACCCAGTCGGGCGCCAGGCCATGTTCGTGCAGCGCGTGATAGACGCCGGCCTGGTAGGCGCCCAGCGCACCGCCGCCCTGCAGCACCAGCACGATGCGCAGGCGCGAGGGATTTAACTGATTGATCGGTGTCTTTGAATTCGTCATCAAGATGGCCCCTCTATCCGCCGCGCGAAGTACGGCGTGAATCATTGTAAGGGATTGCGCCTGCCCGTGCCGGACGTTGGGTACGGGCAAAAAAAACGCCGTCAATGACGGCGTTCCTGTGCTACATGGCTGGCGTTCAGCGCTTGCGGCGCAGCCAGCTGGCGGCAACGGCGGCCACGGCCACGAGGACCAGGGCCGGCTTGACCAGCTTCTTGCGTCCGATAAACGATAGCGCCGTCAGCACGTAAGGCATGGCGCCTTGCAAACGCATGCCGCCCGGCGCCAGCAGGGACTCGACGCGGTGGCCGGCAAAGCCGACCGCCGTTTCGACCACGCCCTGCAGCAGCGATTCGGGACGCAGGGCATAGCCCACGTTGGCGCGCGCATGCACGATGCCCACGCGATACATCTCGCCCTGGGCGATCAGCATGCGCTTGCGGGCGGCTTGCACCGCCATTTTGTCGTTTTCCGACATGAATTCTCCTCGTAAGGCCGCTTACATCAGCATGTCGCGGTCAGCCTTCAATTCCGCCATGGTGGCGGGCATGGACAGCTTGCCTTGACGCAGCATGGCGCGCGCATACATGACCAGGATGATGGCCAGCAGTACGAACACGACCGTCATGATCGCCAGGATCTTCCAGCCCAGGCTATCCCAGGCCAGGAAGACGACCAGTACGCTGCCGTAAGCGATGGCAAACAAGCCCGCCACCGTCGCCAGCGCGAAAATGACCACCAGCTGCAGCATGTGATTGCGCACTTCCGACAGTTCGATGGTGGCCAGTTCCAGCCGCGACAACATCAGTCCGACGGCGTTCTTGGCCAGGCCGGCGACCGAGCCGATCAATCCCGGCCCCTGGTGAGACGAAGCAGACTTGTCCATATCGCTCCTGACAATGGATTACTTGCGGCCCAGGATGAAGCCGACCAGTACGCCGACGCCAGCGGCGACGGCTACTGTGCGCCATGGGTTTTCCTTGACATAACCGTCCGCCTGGGAGGCGAGCTGCTTGGTAGCGACGATGGCCGACGCTTGCGCTTCGTGCGCCTTGGCCAGGGCCGCGTCCAGGGTTTTCATGCCCTTGATGCGCACTTCGTCGGCTTTTTCGCCCGTCAGGGCGGCAGCGGCGCTGAACAGGGCTTGCGCATCCTTGACCAGGGTTTTGACATCGTTATTGACGGTGGTGATATTGTTTTCCAACATGGTTTAGCTCCTTAGCTGTGGATGAATGTAGTTACTATACCTACTTTACTCAAAAACACTATTCCATTAGATCGCGCATATCATCGGCGTGCTCTTCCTCGACAGCCATGATTTTGATCAACAAATGGCGTGTGGTCGGGTCCTTGTCGCCGATTTTGACGATCATCTGGCGATACGACTCGATCGCTACCCGTTCCGCGATCAGATTGGCACGCACCATGCTTTGCACGTCTTCGGAGTCATCATACTCGGCATGGCTGCGCGCAAGCAATGTTGCAGGATTAAAATCTGGCTTGCCATTCAACTGCACGATGCGTTCGGCCAGCCAGTCGGCGTGCTCCTGCTCCTGTTGCGCATGCTCGAGGAACTCGGCCTTGATGGTGCCATTGTCGCGCCCGCTCACGGTGTAGTAATGGCGTTTATAGCGCGCAATACACACCAGTTCGGTGGCCAGCGCCCCATTCAACAGGGTGATCAACTCCTGGCGGTCGCCCTGGTAGCCGGCCGTCACGGCGCCGTCGTCCAGGTTTTTGGCGGCAGCGCGGATGGCGGCCGTATCGATGCCAGCTGGAATCTCAACAGATGTTTGGGTCATGATGCTTCCTTTCAAGTATTGCATGGGTATCCACCGGCCAGGTAGCGGCCGGTGCTGCCTTTCTACTGCCGCGTCAAATGGCGCGGCTTAGCGGCGGGCGGGAATGGCCGTGTTATCTTCCGACAAGACGATTTCCACACGGCGATTCAGCTGGCGGTTTGCCGCCGTATCGTTGCCGGCGGCCGGATAGGCGGCGCCATAGCCTTTCGTGGCGATGCGGTCGCGGCTGATGCCTTGCTCCAGCAGCGCATTGCGCACGGATTCGGCGCGGCGTTGCGACAATTCCAGGTTGTGTGCGGAACCACCCGTGCTATCCGTAAAGCCTTCGATCAGCACGGTGCGCTGCGGGTTGTTTTTCAGCACCTCGGCCAGCTTGCGCGCCGTATTCATGCCATCGGCCGTCAGGTTCGCCTTGTCCGTGCCAAACAGCACGTCGCCCAGGGTAATGACCATGCCGCGTTCAGTTTTCTTGGCGGCCAGGTCGGCCAACTGTGCTTCGAGTCCGGCGGCGCGCGCTTGCGCATCGCGGGCCGATGCTTCGGCAGCCTGAGCCTGGGCCTTGGCTGCTTCCGCATCCGCTTGCGCCGTCTGGGCGCGGGCCGTGGCCTGGTCAGCCTGCTGCGTGCGCGCATCGAGGCGCAACTGGTCGCGCTGCTTGCCGGCGTTGGCGATATCGGCTTCGGCCGCTTTCTGCTTGGCGACTTCTTGCGCCGTGGCTATCTTTTGCTTGGCCAGGTAGGCCAGCTTGTCGACTTTTTCGCTATCTTCCTGGCGCGTGGCGGCGGCGTTTGCCGCTTCCAGGGCAGCGCTCGCTTCGCGGAATTCGCGCGGCGCATAGGTCGATACCATCGGGTTCGATTGCGCCGCCATGTAGTCGCCGCGCGTCTGGTCGAGCAGGCTGGTGGTGGTCGGTGCGGAGCTGCAGGCGGCAACGAGGGCAGCCATGGCCAGCAGGCCGGGAATGGTGGTGTAGGTAGCTTTTTTCATGATGGGGTCCTGTTATTGTTGTTAGTTATTGTTTTGGGGCTTGCTGATTGGCACGGTCGAGTTCTTCGCGCATGACGCGGATGTTCTCGTTGATTTCATCGGCGGCGCTGGTGGCCTTGGCCGAGTTGGCCTTGCTTTGCGCCAGCTTGGCATCGGCTTGCGCCTGGTCGGCCAGGTCGCGCGCCGTCTTGTAGTCGCGGTCTTTCAGGGCCTGGTTAGCCATGCGCATTTTTTCGCGGGCCGAACGCATTTCATCGGGTGCCAGGTCGGCGGCGCCGGCGCTGGCGGCGTTATCGACAGCGGCGCGCGACACGGCGACATCGGCCGTGGCTGGCGTTTTCAGGCTGGAGCAGCCCGTCATCAGGACAACGGCCGTGGCGCAGGCGGCCAGGGCGGCCAGTGGGGAAATCTTGAAATCTCGGTTTGTCATTTTTTTTCTCCTGGAGAATGTTTAAGCGGTAGGTATCAACGTCGGTACATCTGGAATCAGGAACTGCGTTTGATGTATGACGTTATAGGCTCTGGCTCCCCGCATATCCGTTCGGTGCCGCACATAGAGTAGGAAATCGACAATACTTGCATCGGCAACGTGCGCCAGCGCACGTGCCGGACCGCAAAAGCGAGAAACGGGCCCGGCTTTGGAGCGATTCCTGTAGCATCGTGAATACTTGTCCAGAAAGAATCGTCCACCATGCAACTGTCCCGCCGCCAGAAAATCGCCCTCGCCAGCACTGCCGTGCTCATCGCCCTGCCCGTCACGGCCGCCGTCGTCCTGCTCAATATGGACTGGAACCGCGCCAAGCCCTGGCTCAACGCGCGCGCCAGCGAAGCGCTGGGACGCCCCTTCGCCATCGCGGGCGACCTGTCGCTGACGTGGCAGCAGCCAACGGCGGCGGGGCAACAAAGCTGGCGCGCCTACCTGCCGTGGCCGCACTTGCAGGCAAAGGACGTGCGCCTGGGCAACCCGAGCGCCATGGCCGGGACGAATGAGCAGGCGCAGCTGGCCAGCGTCAGCCAGCTGGCGTTTTCGCTCAATCCCCTTGCCTTGCTGGACAAAAAGATCGTCATCCCCGAATTGCGTTTCGACACGCCGCAGGTGAATTTGCTGCGCAACAAGGACGGCAAGAACAACTGGACCTTCGACAAGCAGGAACAGCCATCGCCGTGGCAGCTGGAACTGCAAAGCGTGGTCTTCAGCAAGGGCACGGTGATGCTCGACGATGACGTGACGGGCACGGCCATGCGCGCCGATGTCGACACCATCGCCGGCGATACGCGCTACGGCATCGCCTGGACGCTATCGGGCAAATACCATGGCGAAACCATCAAGGGCGGTGGCAAGGCGGGCGGCGTGCTGTCGCTGCAGCAGCAAGGCACGCCCTTCCCCATCCAGGCCGACATGCGCGCGGGCGGCAGCAGCGTGGCCATCGAAGGCACCCTGACGCGTCCGGCGGACCTGGCCGCGCTCGACGTGCGCCTGAAGCTATCGGGGCCCAGCATGGCCCGGCTGTATCCCTTGACGGGCGTGTTGCTGCCGGAAACGCCGCACTTCAGCACGGAAGGCCATTTGACGGGCACGCTGGCACCGCGCGGCGGCGAATGGGTGTATGACAAGTTCAGCGGCAAGGTGGGTTCGAGCGACATCAGCGGCAAGCTGGCCTTTTCCGCCAGCAAGCCGCGCAAGCGCCTGACGGGCGAAGTCCACTCGCGCCTGCTGCAATTTTCCGACCTGGGCCCGCTGGTGGGCGCCGATTCCAGCGCCAGCAAGAAGGAGCGTGGCGTGCCGTCGACGCAGCCGGCCGGCCGCGTGCTGCCGGTGGAAACGTTCAAGACGGAACGCTGGACCAGCCTGGACGCCGACGTGCGCTACACGGCCGACAAGATCACGCGCGACGCCGAGCTGCCGATCAGCAAGCTCGACACGCATGTGGTGCTGACGGACGGCGTGCTGTCATTGACGCCGCTCAACTTCAATGTGGCGGGCGGCACCCTGAGCTCGCAGATCAAGCTCGACGGCAGCGGCAAGGTCATCGCCAACGGCATCGCCGCCGAACTCAAGGCCAGCGCCCGCCATCTGCACATCCAGCAACTGTTCCCCCGCCTGCCAGCCCTGCAAGCGAGCGTGGGCGAAATCAATGGCGACGCTTCGCTGTCGGCCACGGGCAATTCCGTCGCCAGCCTGCTGGGCAGCTCGAATGGCGAAGTGCGCGCGCTGATCAACCGGGGCAGCATCAGCAAGCTGCTGCTGGAAGAAATGGGCTTGAATATCGGCAGTGTCGTGCTGGCCAAGCTGGCTGGCGACAAGCAGGTCAAGCTCAATTGCATGGCCGCCGACTTCGCCGTCACCAAGGGATTGATGCAGACGCGCCAGTTCATCGTCGACACGGATGACGCCGTCCTGCATATCGATGGCACGGTGAACCTGGCCGATGAACGGCTGGACCTGACCTTGCGGCCGGACAGCAAGGGCTTGCGCATCTTCTCGCTGCGCTCGCCCCTGTACGTGCATGGCACTTTCAGCAAGCCCGACGTGAGCGTCGACAAGGGCGTGCTGGCCCTGCGCGCCGGCGGCGCCCTGGCGCTGGCCGTGGTGGCGCCCGTGGCTGCACTGCTGCCGCTGGTCAATACCGGTCCCGTCGAAGACAGCGAATGCGCGGCGCTGCTGGCCCAGGCGCGCGTCAAGCCGGTGGCACCGAAGCCGGGCAAGACCGCGCGCAAACACCGCTGAACAAGAGGGAAAGAGACGGCAGCCGTGCACGATTACAATTGTTACACCCCTATGTGCGTTGCCGAACAGACCCTGCCTTGTCACAATCCTATTCTGTGATCGTGCCTGAAACACCCAAGACGTGGCGATACGAAGTCCCACCGGCTCATACCAAGCCGGCGCCACGAGGTCCGAATTCATAGGAGAACTATCATGCAAATCATTAAAAAAATCGCCGCTACCACTTCCGTTGCCGCTCTGCTGCTGAGCTTGACTGCTTGCGCCAACATGTCCGGCCAGGATAAAAACACGGCCATCGGCGCCGGCGTCGGCGCCGTTGCCGGTTCCGTGCTGACGGGCGGCAGCGCCATCGGCGCAGTCGGCGGCGCCGCTGTCGGCGGCGTGATCGGTAACCAGGTCAAGCCGAAGTAATCGGCCATCCGAAAAGCGGGGTGGGTGCGCAAGCGCCTGCCCCGCTTTTTTGCGTCCGGCCCCGTTAAGAAAATTGAAAAGTTATTCTGAGGAAATTAGACGAAGACGTTGGCCATGCCGATGGCACCGCTGTCCTTGACCAGTTCGTAGCAGCGGCAAGAGACGGCTTCCAGGCCGGCGGAATCGAGAATTTCGATGTTGCCGCGGCTGTAGGTAATCAGTTTTTGCTGTTGCAGCGCGCTGGCCGCCTTGGTCACGCCGACGCGCCGCACGCCCAGGGTATGGGCGAGGAATTCATGCGTCAGGTGAAATTTTTCGGACTGCAGGCGGTCGCGCGTGATCAGCAGCGAACGGGCCAGGCGCGCCTCGAGCACGTGGAAACGGCTGCACACGGCAATCTGGATGGCTTGCGCCAGCAAAGTGTCCGTGTAGCGGTACAGCAAGCGCTGCAGGGACTCGAGCTGGGCGAACTCGGCGCAAAAATCGGCCCGCGCGATGCGGCTGGCCGTGCCGGAACGTTGCACCACGGCCCGGACTTGCGCCAGGTCGTGGCCCAGCGCGACGGATGCGCCCAGCACGCCTTCGCGGCCGACGGAGCCCACTTCCAGCGTCATGCGGCCTTCCGCCACGGCCAGCAGCGAGATCAGGCAGTCGCCGGGGAAGTAGATGTGGCCGATAGGCTGGCCCGGTTCGTACAGCACCTCGCCCACCTCGACCGTGACGGTATCGAACAGCGCCGTCAGGTGCCGCAAGTCGTGCTCGGGCAGGCTGGCCAGCAGGCGGTTGCCGGCGTCAAGCGCGCCCGCAGGCGTGCCCAGGCCGGATCGGCCTGTATCGCGGGACAGGGTCATGCTGGCGTTCGTTAGTGGCATTGCTTTTCCTTGGTGTCGTTACAACTCGACATAATTTTTACTTAGCCTACGGTGCCCTACCGTCCATGTATGTACGGTGACGCACGGAAGCGCGGCAAGCGGTACAGCACACTGGCAATACACGCAAATCGCACGGATAACACGCACTACCCATTTCATTATTTAAAAAAAACCAAGGAGCTCTCCATGACTACCACCACCAAATCCCTCCATCCGCTGGTACTGGCCGCCGCCGTCGCCGTCCTGCTGTTTTGCGGCGTGGGCACGGCGGCCCTGATGGGCTGGCTGCCCTCGTCGCAGGGCGATAGCCAGCCACTGGCGGCCAGCACTTCCGCCGAACAGATGGCCAACCTGCAGGCGAACCAGCCGCAAACGAACCTGCAGCCTGCCGGCGCACAGCCGCTGGCTGCCCTACCGCCACAACAACAGCCACAGCAGCAGCAGCAGCAGCAGCAGCAGCCCGTGCGCCAGCCGCAGCAGCAACCGCAACAGCAGTACGCGGCCGCCCCGGCGCCGGCACCGCAGGTATGCGGCAATTGCGGCGTGATCGAAGCCATCCATGAAGTCAATACGCGCGCCGAAGGCAGCGGCGTAGGCGCGGCCGGCGGCGCCGTCGTCGGCGGCTTGCTGGGCAACCAGGTCGGCGGCGGCCACGGCAGGCAGTTGGCCACCGTGCTGGGCGCCGTAGGCGGCGCCGTGGCCGGCAACCAGATCGAAGGCAGCGTGCGCGCCACACGCAGCTACAACATCGTCGTGCGCCTCGATAACGGCAAGACGCGCACCGTGCACCAGAGCGCCGCGCCAAACTGGCGCCAGGGCGACCGCGTGCGCGTCGTCAACGGCGGCTTGCGCGCCATCGGCTAAGCTCTTGGCGGCCAGCGCGCCGCCCGCCCGCGCAGCAAATCACACACGCCCGGCCTGTCCGGGCGTTTTCTTTTTAGCAATGTTCGTTGGCGTACAGATGAGCTTGCCGTCCCGCGAGATGATGCATTCAAGAAAGTTCAACGAATGCCTTCAAGGAGATGCGATGGAAAACGACAAGACAGGCAGTCGCCGGATCTGGCTCGGCTTTATCGGGGGCGGCATACTGGCTACCGCGCTGGGCTTCTGCGCGCTGGACCTGGCGCCCGCGGCCAGCAGCGCCCCCGTGTTTGGCGTCATGCTGCTGCTGACGGGCGGCATGGTCAGCTGCCTGGCCGGTGCCGTCGGCATGGCGGGCATGCTGGCCTGGATACCGGGCATGGATGGCGAGCAGGAACGCCAGCCTATGCGCGAGCGCAATATGGCCAAATACAGCAAATAAGTTGGGTAATCAGTCAGCTAAATAAGGCTTGTGTACGGCACCGTACAGAAAGTTTCAGAAACAAAGTAGACAATAAGTCATGGCATCAGCGTTCAGCGACCCAGTCGCCGCGCAATGACAAAAACCGATGACAGCACAAGGCCAAGGCAGTCGCCGTCATCCACACATTACTCTCGGAGGACACATCATGCTGTATACAATCGCCGTCGTACTCATTATTCTTTGGCTGCTGGGCCTGGTAACTTCTTATACCATTGGCGGCTTCATCCACATCCTGCTCGTCGTCGCGGTCATCATGATCCTGCTGCGCCTGATCAGCGGGCGCGGTTTATAGAGGCTGGCGCACTGGCCAGACAGGGCGGCGCGCGTGCAAACGGGCGCCGCCTTTTTGCCGCCTTGTGCGTCCATGTGCGCGCACTGGCACGCCGCCGCATTTTGCAGTAACGTGTGCAGGTAGTTCTGGGTATGTCCCAATAACAAAACTAGGAGAAAATCCATGAAAGAAGCATTCAAAAAAGGCCCTGGCGCCAAATCCCTGATCGGCATGCTGGTGATCGCGCTGGCCGCTACCGGCTGCGCGGACATGTCCTCGACACAACGCGGCACAGCCACGGGCGCCGGCATCGGCGCAGGCCTCGGTGCCTTGATCGGCGGCACCACCGGTGGCGGCAGCAGCGGCCGCACGGCCGGCGGCGCCCTGATCGGTGCCGCAGCTGGCGCCGTGGTCGGCAATATCTGGTCGAACCGCATGGAAAACCAGAAGCGCGCGATGGAACAAGCGACACAGGGTACTGGTGTGCAAGTGTCGCAGACGGCCGATAACCGCCTGAAAATGGAAATCCCGAGCGACATTTCCTTCGATACCAACCGCGCCGACATCAAGGGCAACTTCCGCCCGATTCTCGACCGCTTTGCCGCCACCCTGAACGAAAACACGAACACCACGGTCAGCATCATCGGCCATACGGACAGCACGGGCAGCGATTCCATCAACGAACCGCTGTCGGTGGAACGCGCCGCCCACACGCGCGACTACCTGGCCATGCGCGGCGTCTCGCCGACCCGCATCGTCACGGAAGGCCGCGGCGCCCGCGAGCCGATCGCCTCGAATGCGGATGCCTCGGGACGCGCACGCAATCGCCGCGTGGAAATCTACGTAGCCGAGCTTGCTCCGCGCTAAGCTGACACGCATCAATAAAAAACCCGCTGGCAAGTGACCTTGCCAGCGGGTTTTTTCTATGTAAAACGGATTATTTCGACGTCGTTGCCTTGGCGCCGCTTTCGCCCTCTTTCGCCACCTTGGCAAAGTCGCCCGCCACCACCACCGACACGGCCGCCGGCTTCAGGTACTCGCGCAGGCCCTGGTTCACTTGCGCCAGGGTCAAGGCGGACACTTTCGCTTCCAGGTCCTTGTCGTAAGCCATGGTGCGGTCCTGCGCCAGGTAGCCGGCCAGTTCGCGCGCCAGGCCCGCGTCCTGCGTGCGGCCCACTTCTTCCGATTGCAGCCAGCCTTTCTTCGCTTCGGCCAGTTCCGCTTCCGTGAAGCCGTCGGCCAGCACCTTGGCGATTTCCTCGCGCAGGGCCGCTTCCACCTTGACCGTGTTTTGCGGCGCGCTGATGGCGTAGGCCATCCAGTAGCCGGCCGGTTCGCGCGAAGGCACGGACACTTGCGAACCGACGCCGTACGACAGGCCTTCCTTCTGGCGGATGCGGTCGGCCAGGCGGCTGCGCAAGGCGCCGCCGCCGAGCATGTGGTTGGCGATCAGCAAGGCCGGATAGCTGGCCGCGTCATCCTTGAGGGGGATCGGCTGGATGGCGAACAGCACGCTGTTGGCCTTGTCCGGCGTTTCCAGCGTGACTTTCTCGCCGCTGACGGGCTTGACGGCGTCAGGAATGCGCACATACGGCTGCTGCGCCTTCCAGCTGCCGTACAGGCTGACCACTTGCGCCTTCAGAGCGGCCGGGTCGAAGTCGCCCACGGCGGCAAAGGTGGCGTTCGAGGCGCCATAGTAGGCGCCATGGAAGGCTTTGACATCGGCAACCTTGATGGCTTTCCATTGCGCCAGCTCGGCTGGCAAGGTGGCCACGTGGCGCACATGGCCTTCCGGCGTGGCGTCGAGCAGGCGGCGGAAGGCGTTCACGGCCAGCGGCTGCGGTTCAGGCAACTCCTGCTCCGCGCGGCCCACGCGCTCGCGCTGCAATTCCAGGAATTCCGTTTCGCTCAGGGCCGGCTTTTGCAGCACTTGCGCCAGCAGGTCCATGGCAGCCGGCAAGTTCTCGCGCTTGCCCGTCAGCATGGCGGTCACGCCCTCGGCGCCGCCCGTGATGGCCACTTGCGTGCCCAGCTGGTCGAACTTGTCCTTCACTTCCTGGCGCGACAGCTTATCCGTGCCGCGCGACAGCAGATTGGCCGTGTAGCTGCCCACTTGCGCCTTGCCGCGCAAGTTCTCTTCGCTGCCGATCTGCAGTTTCAATACGACGCTGACGGTATTGCCCTTGGTTTTCTTCGGCAGCAAGGCGCCCTTCAAGCCATTCGGCAAGGTGAAGCGCGTGGTGCGCGCCTCGATATTGTCGGGGCTGGGGTCGAACGCCTCGCCCTGCGCCACGACGGCGCGGCCCGTGTAGCCGGCCAGTTGCGGCGCCACGTCGGCGTAGGCCGGCACGACCGTGCGGTCCGGCGCATCGGTGGGGATGAAACGGCCCAGGGTACGGTTCGAGCTCTTCAGGTATTTCTCGGCCGCCGCCTGCACCTGCGCCGTCGTCAGCTTGTCGAGCTGGTCGCGCTGCAGGAAGAACAGACGCCAGTCGCCGGCCGCCAGCGATTCCGTCAGGGCGATCGTCATGCGCGCCGTGTTCGACGTGATCAGTTCGACCTGCTTGTTCAGCTGCTGTTTCACGCGCGCCACTTCCGCATCCGTCACCGGCTGCGACTTCAAGTCTTCCAGCACTTTCAGCATGGCCGCTTGCGCCGCGTCGAGGTTGCCATCGACGGGCACCAGCGCGCCGAACAGGTTGTAGCCCGGCTCCAGGTTGCTCACCGAGTTGTATTCGATCTTGCTGGCCAGCTTGGTTTCCACCAGCGCCTTGTGCAGGCGGCCGGCCGGGGCGTCCGTCAGCACGTGACCGAGCACTTCGAGGGCGACGGCGTCCGGGTTGCCGGACGGCGCCACGTGGTAGCCGGCGCCGACGAACTGCGTGCCGCCGCTGCGGCGCACCGTCACGGCGCGCTCGCCATCCTGCACCGGCTCGGCCGTGTAGGTGGGCTCGATCACGCGCGTGGGTTTCGGAATCTTGCCGAACAGCTCATTGATCTGTGCCAGGACCTTCGCTTCATCGAAGCGGCCCGCCACCATCAGCACGGCATTATCCGGCTGATAGTATTTATGATAAAACGCGCGCAGCCGGGGAATGTTCACCTGTTCGATGTCGGAACGGGCGCCGATGGTCGACTTGCCGTAGTTGTGCCAGTCGTAGGCGATGGCCTGGATGCGTTCGCTGGTCACGCCGATCGGATCGCTCTCGCCCATCTCGAACTCGTTGCGCACGACGGTCATTTCGCCCTTCTGCGTCTTCGGGTTCCACAGGTCGTTCTGGTCGATGGCCGCGTTGACCATGCGGTCCGCTTCCATGGCCAGCATCTGGCGCAGGTTGTCGTCGTTGGCGGGGAAGGTCGCGTAGTAATTGGTGCGGTCGTACCAGGTGGTGCCGTTGAACTGCGCGCCCGTCGAGTTCAGGATCTCGACGGGGGTCTTGGTTCCCTTCTTGACGCCGAAGTTGGCGCTGGGCTTGAACAGCAAGTGCTCGAGCAAGTGGGCCATGCCCGTTTCGCCATAGTTTTCATGGCGCGAGCCGACCAGGTAGACGATGTTGGTGGTCAGGGTCGGCTTGCTGGCGTCCGGGAACAGCAGCACGCGCAAGCCATTGGCCAGGCGGTATTCGGTGATGCCTTCGACGGACGTGACCTTGACGGCGGCGCCGCGGTTCGGCGCGGCCTTGCCGGCTTTCTGGGCCGGCGCGGCGTCGACGGGGGTGGCGGCCAGGATGAACGACGGCGAGAGGATGCCGGCGGCAAGCAGGAGGGCGGTAATTGGTTTCAAGTCGGAGTCCTGGTAGCACTGCGTTTAAAGATGCGCCAGCGCAGTGAAAGATACGCAAGCGCAATACGATACGAACGCAAGAATTGCCATGGACCCGCGCTGCGTCTTCGCCGCCCAAGGAAATCATTGCTCTCGTAATTTACGGCATACTTATCAGTTACGCAAGTGCCTGTCATCGAGCTGTTATGTGCCCGTGTTATACTTCACGGTTCCAGAACTATCTGCCTGTATATGAGACGAGCTCTCGTCCTGCTCTGCCTTTTTGTTTTCATCGCCTTACCCCAGGCGTTCGCCAGCATGGCTTACGCCAGCCCTTCCCCATTCCAGCACCTTGATGTGGCCGGCGTTGCCGCCACGCCTGCCGCCGATTGCCTTGAGCCCGGCGCCCATGCAGGCTTGCCCGGCGACAGCTGCGACACCGACGAATGCGACAACGACCCCATCACGCTATACCCGACCTCGCGCAAGGGCGCGCCGTTTTGCGCCATCATTTGGCAAGCGGGACCGGGGGCACTTGCCGAAGCGGACGCGCGGCAGGCCACCCGGCCGCCGCGCGTCCGCCGCCACATCACGCAATAGCAACACGATTCCCTGGGGCACTGGCCGCCAGGCAAGCTTGATACTTACTGACTTTACAAGGTTACACACATGGAATGGTTATTTGACCCGACAATCTGGGTCGGCCTGCTGACGCTGGTCGTACTGGAAATCGTACTGGGTATCGACAACCTGATCTTCATCGCCATCCTGGCCGAAAAGCTGCCGCCGCACCAGCGCGACAAGGCGCGCGTGCTGGGCCTGACCCTGGCCCTCGTCATGCGCCTGGGCCTGCTTTCGCTGATTTCCTGGCTGGTCACCCTGACGACGCCCTTGTTTTCCATATTGACCTTCTCGTTTTCGGGGCGCGACCTGATCCTGCTCGTCGGCGGCCTGTTCCTGCTGTTCAAGGCCACCAGCGAGCTGCACGAGCGCCTCGAAGGGGTGACCCACGCCCAGACGGGGCCGAAAGTCTACGCCGGCTTCGGCCTCGTGGTGGCGCAGATCGTCGTGCTCGACGCCGTCTTTTCGCTCGACGCCGTCATCACGGCCGTCGGCATGGTGGAAAACCTGTACGTGATGATGGCGGCCGTCGTCATTTCCATCGTCGTCATGATGCTGGCCTCGAAGGTGCTGACGCGCTTCGTCAACGCCCACCCTACCGTCGTCGTGCTGTGCCTGAGCTTTTTGCTGATGATCGGCCTGTCGCTGGTGGCCGAAGGCCTGGGCTTCCACATTCCGAAAGGCTATCTGTATGCCGCCATCGGTTTCTCGATCGTCATCGAGTTCTTCAACCAGCTGGCGCGCCGCAACTTCCTCAAGCTGCAGTCGAATGCGCCGCTGCGCGACCGCACGGCGCAAGCCGTGCTGAGCCTGCTGGGCGGGCGCAAGGGCCGCGAAGCCGTCGAAGAGCACGAAGTCAAGGAATTGCCCGACGTCTCCGCCTTCGGCGTGGAAGAGCGCAACATGGTCAGCGGCGTGCTGACCCTGGCCGAACGCTCGATCCGTTCCGTGATGACGCCGCGCGGCGACGTCTCGTGGGTCAACCTGAACGACAGCAGCGACAAAATGCTGCAACTGCTGCGCGACACGCCGCACAGCATGATTCCTGTCTGCAATGACGACCTCGACAATGTAGTCGGCATTGCGCGCAGCAAGGACCTCATCGAAGACCTCGTCTCGCATGGCAAGATCGATCCGGCCAGCATGCGCGAAGCCGTCGTCGTGCCGGAAGCGGCCGGCGTGCTGAAAGCCATGGAAACCCTGAAGCGCTCGCGCGGCCAGCTGGTGCTGGTGGTCGACGAGTTCGGCACGGTGCAAGGCGTGCTCACGCCGATCGACATCCTGGAAGCCATCGCCGGCGAATTCCCCGACGAGGACGAGCAGCCTGACGTGGAAGTGCTCGGTCCCGGCCACTGGCGCATCGATGGCGCGACGGACCTGCATTACCTGGAGCAAGTGTTCGAGACGGAAACCCTGGTCAGCGAAGACGGCGAGTACAACTCGCTGGCCGGCTTCCTGCTGGCGCATTTCGAAAACATGCCGGCCGTGGGCGAAGTGCTGGAGCTTGACGGCTTGCGCTATGAAATCGTCGAAGCGGACGAGCGCCGCATCGCCTGCGTGGACGTGCGCCGCATCGAGCCCGATCACAGTTTGTAACACAATGGCAAGCGTACCCCGCTTGCCATGCCGTATGCTGGGGTCTGCCTTTTTTGGAGACGCCAACATGAAACACTCCCTGCTACGCCTGACCCTGCTCGCTTGCGCCGCCCTGGGCGCCCAAGCCAATGTCATGGCCGCCGCGCCATCCCCCTCCATCAAGCCGGGCCTGTGGCAAGTCGACAGCAAGATGGCGTCGCCGGACGCCGCCACCGACAACGCCATGTCCATGGTGCTGCAGCAGCTGGGCAACCTTCCTCCCGATCAACGCAAGCAGCTGGAAAGCATGGCGGCCAGCCGCGGCATGGCCATGCCCACCGTGGGCGCCGATGGCGCCGTGCGCGTGACGGCCTGCGTGACGCCGGACATGGCGGCGCGCAAGCAGATTCCCACGGGCCAGCCCGGCGACTGCAAGTCGAAGAACACCGACACCGCCGGCGGCATGAACGTGTCGTTCACGTGCGCGAATCCGAAATCAAGCGGCGAAGGCAAGGTGATGTTTACGGGCGACCAGGCGTTCAGCATGCAGCTGGAGGTGACGACCAGCGCGCGCGGCGCGCCGGAACAGGTGAATGTGACGAGCAACGGCAAGTGGCTGGGAGCAACGTGCCCGGCCCCATCGGGCGCCGCCGCTCAGAAACCGTGACGGAAGCCCATATTAAAAGCGGCGTCGCCGCGTCCCGCGTCGCTGGCATTGCCCACCGTGTAGCGGGCGCCGTTCTTGTTGTGGATCTTCGCGTAGGACGCGTAGAAATCGCTGCGTCTTGACAGGGAATACGTGAGGCCGACGGCCACCTGATTGGCGTCGCGGTTGGCCAGGTCCCGGTCATCCTTGCGCACGTACGAGGCCAGCAGCTTGAAACCGCCCACGGGCACGGACACGCCCAGCAAGGTGTCGCGGCTGTCCGACGACGACATCGACAGGGCCAGCGAGCTGTAGGCATTGTTCGGGTCCCACGGCGAGCTGCCATAGCCCTTGTTCACGCCCACGGCGGCAAAGGCGGTGGCCACTTTCAGGTCGATGTTCGCCGCGATCAGGGTGTTGCGCGACGACATGTCGATGGCGGGCAAGGTGCCGGAGGCGAGGATGAAGTTGTTCTTGCGCTGGTGCGACACGCTGACATTCACGGCGCCGGCCGAATAGCCGAGGGTGGCGCCATACGCGCGGTTGTTGGCGCTGCTGTACGGCGACTCGCCGAAGCTGTAGATGGCGCTGGCCGTCACGCCGCGCAAGGCGGGCGTCACGTATTTGACGGTATTGTCGTAGCGTTTCACGCTGTAGCCGGCCAGGTTGCTGGCGCTGCCGGCCATGCCGCCCTTGAACGGGTCGGCCACGTCGGTCAGGGCCAGGTATTGCAGGTTGTACTGGCGTCCCAGGGTCAGCGCGCCCAGGCGGCTGTCCAGGCCCACGTAGGCTTGCCTGCCGAACAAGCGGCCCTCGTCCGACTGACCCGTGTCGTTCTGGATGCCCGCTTCCAGCGTAAACACGGCCGAGACGTCGTTGCCCAGCGCTTCGCGGCCCTGCACGCCCAGGCGCGAGCCGGAGGCGACGCCGCCGGACACCTTGGTGCCGGCGCAACCGGCGGCACAGCCCCGTTCGGCCACGATACCCGCATCGAGCACGCCGTACACGGCAACGTTGGTGGATGCGACATTGCCCGCGCCATCGGCAGCCTGGGCCGTCGCGCCCAGCGCGAAAGGCCCCATCCCTATCACAGCAAGCGCAAAATACGAGGTCTTCATGATAAATATCTCGGTGACGTGAAAAGTAAACTACCCGGTATTGATCAGGACATGCGCTGTGTGTCTGATCCAAGTGTTACCTTATCCTCGCTTTTTGTCCAGCCATCCGTGCGTTGTACAACAGAAACTTCAGCTTAGCCTCAAGAAACACGTCGCGCACTGACAACACGCAAGATTGACCATGTTTGTGCCAATATGCGGCAAAATGGCGTGAATTGCAGGCCCTGCCGTAAAGCAATGTTCGGTGGCGAACGTTGCGCGATCTGACGCAGGCGGTACACTACTGGTTTTACCGACAGCGGCTCGCCCGTTTTTTCTGCATGCTAGCTATCCTCGAACGCATTGACCCCAACTCCAGCAATATCGACTTGCTGGTGGAATTATTCAACTCACTGCGTCCCAAGCGCCCTCACGACAGCGCTACCGCGATTGCCAACGTGCGCACCCTGCGCCAGCTTCTCAAAGGTAACCCCGCGCAAGCGCGCGCCCTGCACGAATACGTGCTGCGCGTGCTGGCCGCGCGCCGCCACGCCAGCCTGTACACGGACATCGGCGTGCTGTCGAACAGCGGTTTCTTTACAGAATTAAAACGCCGCATCGCCTACCGCATGCTGCCGCCCGCCCTCGGCGACGAATACCTGAACGACGCGCTCGACCAAGTGCTGTACCTGAAGACCGATTATTTGTGGATCAGCAACGTGCCCGCCACGGACTGGCTGGAACTGTTCGACGTACTCACCAGCGACGAGGTCGAACTGGCCGTGGGCGATGGCAATATCATGTTGCCAGGCATGCTCGACGCCATCCGCACCCTGTCCTACCGCGTCTGCGCCATGGGCCTGGAACCGGAACTGACGCGTTTCCACAGCGAAATTGAAGTGTTCCAGTCGCCGTTCATGGTGCAGAACACGGAAGTGAACGCCTACCTGGACGCCTACACGAGCCTGCTGCAGGGCGATATCGAGCACATCGAGGATGCGCGCCATTTGCTGGTGATGCTGGACCAGTGCGACGCCGTCATCGCCAAGATCCGCAAGAAGGCGCTGTACCAGGGCACCAGCATTCCCCTCACGTATTTATTGGTGGCGCTGGCGCAGAGCATCGACCGCCTGCGCAAGCTGCTGTTCCTCGTCGACACGAGCGGAGAATTGCCCAGCTCCGCCAACGTGGATATCGCCGCCATCACGGTCGACGCCACGCAAGACTTGCTGCACCCGCAACCCGTCAGCCGCCGCCGCGCGGGCGCCGTCGCGCTGGCGCTGGAACTGATACGCGCGCACAACCACAAATACAAGGTCAGCGACCTGTTTTCCGACAATATCAACTTGCTGGCGCGCAATGTGACGGAAAACGCCAGCCGCACTGGCGAGCACTACATCGCGGAAAACCGCCGCGAAATGGGCGCCATGTTCCTCTCGTCCGCGGGCGCGGGCGTGATCATCGGCTTCATGGCCCTGTTCAAGATATTGATGTCCTACCTGCGCTCGGCGCCGCTGGTCGAAGCGTTCATGTTCAGCATGAATTACTCGATCGGTTTCATGTTCATCCACTTGCTGCACTTCACGGTGGCCACCAAGCAGCCGGCCATGACGGCTTCGCGCATCGCCGCCGGCCTGCACAGCAAGGATGGCCGGAATATCGACCTCGACAGCATGGCCGAACTGATCAACAAGGTCTTCCGCACGCAAAACATGGCCGTGCTGGGCAACCTGGCGACGGCCATCCCTACGGCGTGGCTGATCGCGCTCGGCTACAAGGCGATCACGGGGCACAATCTGGTGTCGCCGGAAAAAGCCATGCACCTGCTGCACGATATCGACCCCATCGGCAGCCCCGCCATCTTCTACGCCATGATCGCCGGCGTGTGCCTGTTCGTGGCCGGCCTGATTTCCGGCTACTACGACAACCAGGCCCTGTACACGCGCTGGGCGCAGCGCATCGCGCAATTGCGCGGCCTGGGCCGCGTGATCGGCCAGGACCGCTTGCAGCGGCTGGGTCTGTACCTGGAAAACAACCTGGGCGGCCTGATGGGTAACTTCTATTTCGGTATCCTGCTCGGCTCCATCGGCACCCTGGGCTTTTTGATCGGCTTGCCCATCGATATCCGCCACATCACCTTCTCGGCCGCCAACTTTGCGACAGCCCTGGTGGGACTCGACCACAATATGAGCTGGCAGCTGGCCGTCAAGTCGCTGTCGGGCATCTTTGCCATCGGCACGGCCAACCTGCTGGTCAGCTTCGGCCTGGCCCTGTGGGTGGCCCTGCGTTCGCGCCAGGTGCGCTTCAAGCACGGCATGCAGTTGCTGAAGATTCTGGGCAAGCGTTTCCTGCGCTCGCCCATCGTCTTCTTCTTTGGTTCGAAAAACCCGCCGCCACTGGCACTGGCCGATGATACGGCAAACCTGTCACTGACAAACAAGGCTCAAAAATGACCGCTCGGCGCATGCAACCCTGTCTCACCGCCCTCCTGCTGTGCTGGACCCTGGCTGCATGCGCCTCGCTGCCCAATGTCAAGAACCTCAACACCACCTTGGCCCCCGTGGCCAAGCCCAATGTCATCACGGGCAAGGGCGCCATGCTGAACGTCAACAGCCGGGCCGCCCTGCTCAACAAACGCTGGGCCAAGTCCGGCATGGACTTGAAGACCCAGGCCGCGCTGGAAGAGGCGGCCACGGGTGTGCCTTTGATCAAGGGCAACAAGGTGACCCTGCTGTTCGACGGCCCGCAAACCATGGCCGCCATGTTCCAGGCCATCAGCGAAGCGAAGAACAGCATCAACCTGGAAACGTATATCTTCGACCAGGACCCGCTGGGCCTGAAGTTTGCCGACATGCTGATCGAAAAGCAGCAATCGGGCGTGACGGTCAACGTCATCTACGACAGCGTGGGCACCATCGGCGTGCCGCAGGCGTTTTTTGACCGCATGCGCGCGGCCGGCGTGCACCTGGTGGCGTTCAATCCCGTCAATCCAGCCAAGCTCAAGGGCGACGACTGGAAGATCAACAACCGCGACCACCGCAAGGTGCTGATCGTCGACGGCAAGACGGCGTTTACGGGCGGCATCAACATCAGCGACACCTATGCCAAGAGCTCGCTGTTCCGCTCGAAATCGAAACCCACCGACAAGAAGGACGTGGGCTGGCGCGACACCCACGTGAAAGTGGAAGGCCCGGCCGTGGCCGCCTTCCAGTGGCTGTTCATCCGCACCTGGGCCCAGCAAGACCAGGCCGACTTGCCAGATGCCAATTATTTCCCCGTGCTTTCCGAAGTAGGCGACAAGCTGGTGCGCGTGGTGGCCAGCGAGCCGGACGGCGGCTTTGAAATCTACAAGGCATATATCCTGGCCATCCAGGAAGCGAAGAAATCGATCCACATCACGTCCGCCTATTTCGTGCCCGACCAGCAGACGGTGGACGCGCTGGTCGCCGCCGCCAAGCGGGGCGTGGACGTCACCGTGGTGCTGCCCGGCGTGTCCGACAGCGGCCTTGTGTTCCATGCGGGACACGCGCTGTACGACCAGCTGCTGGCCGGCGGCATCCGCATCTTCCATCTGAAACTGGCCGTGCTGCACGCCAAGACGGCCGTCATCGACGGCGCCTGGTCGACCGTCGGCTCGACGAATATCGACATGCGCAGCTTTTTGCATAACAGCGAGCTGAACGTGATCGTGCTGGGCGACAGCTTCGGCAGGGAAATGGAAAACGCCTTCCAGGAAGACTTGCGCGACTCGCAAGAGATCACCAAGGCGAAATGGGAAACGCGGCCCATCTCGGACCGCATGAAGGAATGGGCGGCGCGTTTCATGAATTACTGGCTATAAGCACCGATCAGGCGGCTGGATATTTGCACAAATATGCACTATATTGCACCAATAGTATGACGATCGTCGTACTGCTCATATCTGGAGTGGACCACCATGGGAACCGTGCGCAAGACCATTACCTTGACGGACCAGCAGGACGACTGGATCAAGGCGCAAATTGACGCGGGGCGCTATACGAACGACAGCGAATACATCCGCGACCTGATCCGGCGTGAACAGGAACGCAGCGCCGAACTCGATGCGATCCGCGCGGCACTGGTGGAAGGCGAGGCAAGCGGCGAACCCCAGCCTTTCGACGCCAGGGCTTTCAAGCAGAGAATGCTGGCAACGCATGGCTGAATACCGGCTGACGCCCGCCGCCGAACGTGATCTTGAGGCGATCTGGGCGTATACGTCGCAGCGGTGGAGCGTGCAGCAGGCCAGTGTTTATCTTGACAACATGACGGCAGCCTTCGATGAGCTGGCACGCGCGCCCGAGACGGCACCGGCATGCGAGCAGATTCGGCCCGGCTACCGGCGCCGCAAAGTCGGACGGCACATGATTTATTTCCGCATCACTCACTATGGCATTGCCATCGTCCGCATTTTGCATGACCGCATGGATGCGGCACGCCATCTGTAATTAACACATCATCGAGCAAGACGCGGCGCCTCACAGCGGCCGCAAGCTGGCCCACACGCCGCCCTGGCGTTCGAACGCTTCCGTGCTGACCTTTTCAAACTCGGCGCTGTCTTCATTCCAGCTGTAGCGCTCGACCCTGATGCAGCTGTTTTCCACGCGCAGCACATTGAAGGAGTTCGACTCGCCCCTGCCCCGCGTCGACGTGGCTGTGCCCGCCTGCACCATCAGGGCTGCGTACCCGGCGATCTTGTAGCGCTCGGCCGTGTTGCCCGCCACGCTGGCATGCAAGTGTCCCGCCAGCAGCAAATCCACGCCGCATTCGGAAAACATCTGCAGCGCCTGCGGCGCGCGGTCCACCAGGTCATCCTCGTCGAAGTGCTCGGGCAAATCGAATGGATGGTGCGTGACGATGATGCGCGTCAAGCCGGGCGGCAAGCGGCCCAGGCGTTCACGCAGGAAATCGATCTGCTCGTGGCTGATGCGCCCATCCTTGAACGTCAATGAGCGGGCCGTGTTGATACCCAGCACGGCGATTTCCTCGTCCACGTATTCGGGCGACAAATCGTCCGTCACGTGGCGCCGGTATTTCACCAGCGGCGTCAGGAAGCGGGAAAAGACGTTGTACAGGGGCACGTCATGGTTGCCCGGCACCACGATCTGCGGCCCCGGCAAGCTGTCGAGAAAGGCCCGCGCCGCCTGGAACTGGGCGCTGCGGGCCCGCTGGGTGAGGTCGCCCGAGACCACCACCACGTCCGGTTCCAGGCGCTCGACCAGCGCGCGCAAGGGCGCCAGCAAGTCCCCGTCGACCCGGCCGAAATGCAAATCCGATAAATGCACGATGGTACGCATGGCGTTCTCCTAGCTGGCGGCGGGCACGGACGCCGGCACGATCACTTCGAGCGCGGCCGTGCGGATGCGGTATTGCAGCGGCGTATTCATGACGGTCACTTCGCCATCGGTGGCCACGCGCAGGCGGCGGTGTTTCGTGGCGATCTCCAGGTCGGTGGCCGTCAGCACATCGAAATCCTTAGCCTGCGACAACTTGCCGAACAGCGCGTGCAGGGCCAGGCGCACGAGGCCCAGGCGGCCCGGCCGCTGCGCCACGTACAGGCTCAGCTGGCCACCGTTGAGGCGTTCGCGCTCGCCGATATTCAAGCCTTCCATCAGGTATTCATTATTGCCGATGAAGACGAAGGGCGTGCGCCGCGCATGCACGGCGTCGTTGAGTTTCAATTGCACGCTGAGAAACGGATAGCGGCGCAAGGCCGCCACCAGCGCCCAGCTGAAGGCCAGCCACTTGCCCCGTCCCAGGCGGCGCTGCTGCTTTTCGCGGTCGCGCACGATATCGGGATACAGACCCAGACTGGAATTGTTCAGGAAGATGCGGCCATTGACTTCCCCCACGTCGACCTGGTGCGGCACGCCCTGCGCCACGTTGGCAATCGCCGCCTCCAGCGTGAGGGGAATGTTCAAATCCTTGGCGAAATGGTTCAAGGTGCCCAGCGGCAAGACGCCAAATGGCGTGCCGCTGCCGACGACGACGGAGGCGACGGCATTGATGGTGCCGTCGCCGCCGCCGGCCACGACGATGGGGGCGCCATCGCGCAAGGCTTGCTCGGCCGTGGCGATCATCTCGGCCCCGCTTTGCGCCAGGGTGATGGCGGCGTCGAGGCCCACGGCCAGGAATTGTGCTTCAAGCTGCTGCGCCCAGTCCGGCGCATAGCCGCAGCCGGCGCCCGCATTGATGATGACGGCGATTTTGCTCAGGATCGTTCCCCTTATTTCGTTTGCCGGATATGCCGGCGGCGGCGCAGGGTCGACACGCCGGCGATACAGATGGCCAGCCAGCCATAGCTTTCCGCCATGGCCGCCAGCACATCGCTCAGGTAATGCGCGCCCAAATAAATGCGGCTGAAGCCGACGAGCGACGCCATCAGGAATGCGCCCAGCGCGATGGCGATGCGCTTGCCCCAGGCGCCCGGCGCCGTCTGGCAAATCAGGTAGGCGGCCAGCAAGCCGTACAGGGCTGTCGACGTGGCCGTATGGCCGCTGGGAAAGCTGTACGTGCTCAAGGCCGTCTGCAGGATGGGCTCGTCAAAGCTGGGCCGCGCGCGCACAAAAATGTACTTTAACAGCAGGTTCAAAAACATGACGCCCGGCATGGTGATGACCAGGGTAAACAGCCAGTAATCGGCGCCCTTGCGGTGCAGATACCAGCCCAGCAAGACGGCCAGGGTGATGGCGCCGATCACGCCATGCATATGCGTCACGACCAGCAGCACGCTGGTGATCCATGGCACGGCATGCTGGTTGAACCACTGCGCCACCTGCAGGTCGATCACGGTGATCTGCTGCATGCCCATCACGGCTTCGGCGATCTCGTGGAAGACCACGATGGCCACCAGCATCAGGGCCACGCCGACCGTCATATGCAGGCCCAGCTCGCCTTCGGGCGACAGGCGCGCCTCGACGAAACGGCGCAGTTTCATGGTCCAGCCCGTGGTCACGCCCATGTCATTATTCTCTTGCAAACTGATCTCTCTTTCATGTTCCTGGCGATGATCAAAAAACCACACCAGCAAAAAAATACTGTTTATTCATACAGTAGCTGTGTTTTCATACAGTAGTTATGCTATTCTGATGACTCGTTCAACACATCTCCCTCAAAGGAATTGTCATGGCAACATTGAATAGCGGTTTTGGCTCACGGTTCGGCCTGGAATACGCCCCAAGCTCTTTCCTCGTCCGCATGGGCAAGCGCGAAATCCTCGTCTGCCGCGACTTCCGCAAGCGCTACTACACCGTCAATCCCTTGATCGAGTGCGGTACGGGCATCGAGCCGGGCTATGTTGAAGTGCTGCTGATGCGCCGTTGGCTTTTGATCTTATCTAAAGCGCATTAAATACGCCTTAAAAATCTACTGCGCGGCGCGATTTGCGGCCTGCGATGCTCGCTGTACTAAAGTACAGCTGCGCTTCTTAGCCACAACTCGTTGCCGCTCGCCACGATTTTTCTAGGCGTATTCCGGGGCTTTCGACGACCTTGCTTGAAAGCCTCGCCCGGCCACGCCGGGAGCGCGCCAGTACCGGCCAGCGGCAACGCTGACCGACCCCTCATTACTGCGTGCGTTCCGGTGCGGCCGGGCTGGCAGGTGTGTTCGCGCCTGTCTTGACGGGCGCCACCTTGTCGAACACATTCGCCTCGTACCACAGGGTCACGAACAGCACCATCACGACGGGGCCGATGAACAGGCCCACGAGGCCCAGGGTTTCCACGCCGCCCAGGATGCCGAACAACACGGCCAGGAAAGGCAAGCGGGTAGCGTTGCCGATCATGCCGGGACGCACGAAGTGGTCGGCCACGAACAACACCACGGTGCCCCAGGCGGCCACACCGATGGCGGCGCCCACATTGCCCTGGAACACCAGCAAGGCGGCCGCGCACAGGTAAGCGAGCGGCGCGCCGAACGGGATGATGGCCAGGATGCCTGTGGCGAACGCCCACAGGGCCGGCGACGGCAAGCCGGCAATCGCGTAGGCGAAGCCGATCAGCACGCCTTCGGCCAGGCCCACGAGCACCAGGCCGTTGACGGTGGCGCGGATGGCCGTGGGGATCTTTTGCGCATAGCGGCCCCAGCGCTCGGGGCGCAAGAAATGGCTGCCGACGGCCGTGATCTGGCGCGTCAGCGCTTCGCCATCCTTGTAAAAGAAAAACAGGCATAAAAAGGCCAGGCCGAAGTCGACGAGGCGGTGGAAGACGTCCGCGCCGAGGACTTTCAGCATGTCGCGCGCGGAATGAAAGCCGCCCACCGCGCTGCCCGCAAAGAAGTGGCCGAGGCCGTGGGGCTGGCTCAGGGTGGCTTGCCACCAGTCGCCGATGGCGCTGCCGGCCAGCGGAATATGCGCCACCCAGTCCGGCACGGGCAAGCCGTCCGTATTCGCATGAACGACGAAATTGGCCAGCACGGGCACTTCGCGCGCCGCCTGCGCCACGCCGAACAGCACGGGGATGATGAAGATGCAGGCGAACGCCAGGGTCAGCACGGCCGCCGCGATGATGGTGCGCTGGCCCAGTGCCGCGCGCACGCGCAGGTACAGGGGCCAGGTGGCCACGCACAGGATGCCGGCCCACACGAGCGGCAAGAAGAAACGCTGCATGACGAAGGCCGTCACGGCGATCAGGGCCAAGGAAAAGCCTGCACTGACGATGTCGCGCTGGGTATCGGTCATACCACTCCATTCGTGCCCAGCGCCGGGAAGCGCGACGGGACTTAGTTACGCGCCAGTTGCGCAGGCGTAGCGTAACACGGAGCCATGGCGATTTATACGAGGCCCAGCTCCACCGGCTTGACGCCGGCAAACACATGATCGAGTTGCGCCGGCGTCAAACCGAAGGTGCGGCGCAGCAAGCCGCCCAGCACGGCGCGGTATTCATTCAGCACGGGCATGTCGCGGTTCTGGAACAGCGTCGCTTGCGAAATCGCCACCTGCTCGCCCGCCACCTGCTTGCCCTTGATCCCGCCGCCGAGCACCCAGAAGACGCTGCCGTGGCCATGGTCCGTGCCGCGGTTGCCGTTTTCGCGGAAGGTACGGCCAAATTCGCTGACCACGACGACGACGGTATTGCGCCATTCGCTGCCCATTTCCTGCGAAAACGCGGCCAGGCCGCGGCCCAGTTCGTCGAAGCGCCCCGCCAGGTAGCCGCTAGCGCTGCCCTGCCCCACGTGCGTATCCCAGCCGCCCACGTCGACGAAACCGAGGTTGTATTTGTCTTTCATCAAGCGGGCGATGCGCTGCGCTTCCAGTTCAAAGCCCTTGGTACTGATGGCGTTGCGGTTGGCCGCCTGCATTTCTCCCGTCAATTCCCGGCTCACGTCCTCGCGCACGGCAAAGCCCGCGCTGACCGGTTGCTGCAAGGGCGTGCCCTTGTACATGGCGGCGATGAGCTGGCTTTGACGCGCATCAATACCGGACTTGCCCACGGAGCGCAGCCCCATGTTCGGCACTTGCACGCCGCCCTGGAAGATCAGGGGCAGCTGGTCCGTGAAGGAAATGGCGTGATTGCCGCTGTTGAGGCTTTGCGCCAGCCGGTTCAAAAAGCCCGAGCGGAAATCGCGCCGGCCGCCCAGTTCCTGTCCTAGTTCGATGCTGTCCTGCGTCTCGAAATGGCTGCGCGTCAAATCCGTCGTGCCCGCAAACGGGATGAAGGCTGCCTCGCCGCCCGTGAACATCGGGTAGATGGTCTCGCGCAAGGCCGGATGCAGGGCCCAGTCGGCGTTCAAGGCCAGCGCGCCGTTGTCCGCCCCCGGTTTCGCGATGGCGATATTCGGCCGCGATGCATAATAAAAATCGCTGCCGACCGGCACCAGCAGGTTGTTCGCGTCATAGCCGCCGCGCAGGAAGACGAACAGCAGCTTCGCATTCGTGGCAGGCGCGGCCAGCAAGCTGCCCGCGTGCGACAACAGGGGCGCGGCGGCCAGGGCTTTCAACAGGTCACGACGGTTCATGGCTATCCTTTCAATCTAGCGGTGCATCATTTCCGGCGAAGAGAGCAGAAATGTATTCCACTCCTGCGGCGAGGCGGCCTGGTCCAGGGCCTGGCGCGTGGCGGGACTCAACGTTGGCTGCAGCGACTGGTAGTACAGGGCGCTGGCCAGCTGGGGAAACGCGACCTTTTCCTGCGGCTGCGGGCCGTCCGTCTTGAACAGGCCGGCGCTGCCCGAACCGATGGTGCGGGCGATATCGAAACGCGTCGTCATCTGGCCGGGGCTGGCCCAGGAGGCGTCCGTGAGCGGATAGCCATCGGGCGTCTGGCGTCCGTACAGGGGCTGGCCCATGCGCGCGAGCCAGCTCAGCATGGGACCCGCGTTCAGGATGGGCTTGTCGTCATAGCTGAGGCGCACGGCCGACACCACATAATGCATGGGGTCCTTGAATTTCTTGCCCAGCGATTGCCTGAACTCGGGACTGCCGAACATGGTCTGCAGCACGTCGGCGATCATGCCGTCGCTGTGCTGGAAGGTGGCCGCCATGCGCGCCACCAGGGCTTCGGGTGGATTGTCGCCGACGAAATACTGGGCCAGCTTGCCGCTGATAAAGTGCGCGGTGGCGGGACTGCGGCTCAGGCGGTCCAGCGCTTCGTCGAGTTCGGCCAGTCCCCTGCCCTTCACCGTTTGTCCCAGAAATTGTTTATCGCCGTAATCGTGGCGGTTCGGATTGAATTCGAACAAGCCCTGGCGCACGTATTGCGATTGCAGCGCCGGTTTCACCTTCGGCGTATCCGGCCCCAGGTTGACGCCCACGCCCGTGAGGATACGCGCCAGTTCCTGCACGTCGGTCTGGCTGTAGCCGCCGTTCACGCCCAGGGTGTGCAGTTCCATCAGTTCGCGCGCATAGTTTTCATTGATGCGCTTGACGGCATTGGCTTCATTATCGAGGTAGCGCAGCATGGCCGGATGGTGGACCGTGGCGCCCAGCAAGTCGCGGAATTTCCCCAAGGCATGCGGCGCGATGGCATTCGCCTCGTAATCGCCGACCATGGCGCGCAAGTTGTGCTTGCCTTGGTGCACGCTGAAATGGTTGAGCCAGAACCAGCTCAGCTGCTGCTGCAACTGGTTCGGCGAATACACATCGAGCAACAGCGAGCGCGTGGCCGCCTCGCGCGCCAGGCGGTTCAGTTCCTGCTGGTACTCCTTTTGCGCCTGCTGCTTCGCCATGTCGTCCATGACGCCGGCCGATTCCTTGCGCTTTTGCTCCACGGACATGACGAGCTGATCGAGCGGAACCTGGCTGATGGTCATGGCGTCGATCTGCGCCTGCACGGCGGGCGGCAGGCTGGCTTTGCCGGGATGCAATTGCGCCTGCAGGTAAGCGTTCCAGCCTTCCTTTTGCAACTGGCGCACGCTGCCCCCGTTCACGCCCCAGCTGACGCGCTCGAGCATCGCGATGCCTTGCGCGGCATTGTCGGGCGCGGCGACGGCATGCTGCGCGGCCGGCGGCGCCGTCGCGGCACAGCCGGCCAGCAACAGCAGGGACATCAAGGTCGTCGGCAATAATCGGTTCGGGGTCATGGCAATCCTTCAAGCGGTTTCATGCAGAATGCCTGAGAGTACGCCCAGGTTGACCTGCGCATGATTGCCATTTGCAACGAGTTGTAATCAAGCAGGATTGCTCATTAGCCAACTTCTCGCGAGTACGGGCACGTGACTGATGAATAAACTCGGATAAAATGTTATCGAGAGAATTGCGTATTGCAATGGCAGCTGCGTATTTTCTCTTGAGCCAGACATTATCCATACAATACGTCCACATTAAAAAGAAATGAAAATATTATTTATCGCTGCATTGGGAATGTTATCGCTCATACAAACGCCGTCAGCCTTGGCGGAGAATCTGAATGGAAAAACGCTGTATGTCCAGCGATGTGCCGTGTGCCATGGAGCAGAGATCAAGGGCACAGGGCCATTGGCGAATAAAAGCACGCCTCCCACGCCGGACCTGACAACGGCCGCTTTCAAGAAACGCCTGAAGGATTATCCTGGCGTGATCGTATCCTCGGTCATACTGCGCCCGAATGGCGATTTGATTCCAAAGACCTTGAAAGAGAATGGCGTCAAGATCGCGCCATACGCCTGGCGGGTAAAGGATTTTCGCGATTTGAATCAATACATGAGCGATGTGATTTTAAAGAATCGATGATATCAAAGCAATGACGGGCAGCTCGCGCAGGCATAATCCGCACTCAATCATGCTGTTTCAATAACTC